>ERZ1034952.3412-NODE-3412-length-10694-cov-5.548360_pt1 | contig 10694 bp, 9 predicted proteins | sample MGYA00520625_ERZ1034952 | MGnify/ENA primary metagenome ERZ1034952 (study PRJEB33766, sample SAMN09781773) | gut metagenome | biome: gut microbiome | host: Homo sapiens | place: Madagascar | study: EMG produced TPA metagenomics assembly of the PRJNA485056 data... | reverse complement strand
AGCGCTGCCCCTTTTAGGGTAGTGCAACGGCGGCGCGGTAGTGAATGACATGCCGTTGGCATGTCAGAGCCGTGCCGTGACCGAGCCGCAGCGAGACAGTGGCACGAAGTGCCGAAGGGGTCGCCAGCGGAGAGATTAGAGCAGGGGAGAAAAGAAAGAGCGTAGTAAAGAAAAAGTCCTTGGCGCCCTTTACACAAGGGAGCCAAATAAACTGCCCCAAAACGCATGACCCCCGCGGTGATAATTCACCGCGGGGGTCATGCATCGGGCGCGTTGCACCCGAACCTGATATTACGCCTCTTCGCTCTGGGCTTTTATCTTGTCCGCCCAGCACTTATGGCACATGGCGACATAGCTGTCATTGCCGCCGAGGAACACCTGATCGCCCTTCGTTATGATGCGCCCGTCCTCGCCGATGCGGGCGTTCACCGTCGCCTTGTGTCCGCAGGCGCAGACGGTCTTTATCTCGGTTATCGAGTCCGCCAGCTCCAAAAGCCGCTTCGAGCCGGGGAAGCAGCGGGTCAGGAAGTCCGTCCGCAGGCCGAAGCACAGCACGGGGACGTCCTCGTTATCGACGATACCGCGGAGCTGGTCTATCTGCTCCGGCGTGAAAAACTGCGCCTCGTCGGCGATGATGACGTCGTACTTCCCGGCGGCGTGATACTCATCCGCGACGTTCTGCTCCGGCGTGATTATCTGCGCGCTGCGCTGAAGGCCGATGCGGCTGCGGATGATGTCCGCGCCGTCGCGCGTGTCGATGCTGGGCTTGATGAGCCAGACCGTCATGCCCAGCTCCTCGTAGTTAAACTGCGTTATCAGCGCCTGCGCGGACTTCGACGAACCCATAGCGCCGTACTTGAAATATAGCTTTGCCATCTCTTCTCCTCACTTCGCACCGAGGTGCGCCCGTACGCGCTCCACTACCATGTCGAGCGCTACCTGATTGTAGCCGCCCTCCGGAATGATGATGTCCGCATTGCGCTTGCTCGGCTCCACAAACTGCTCGTGCATGGGCTTGACGGTGGTGAGATACTGGTTCACCACGCTGTCAAGGCTGCGGCCACGGTCACGCACATCGCGCACGATGCGGCGCAGGATGCGCACGTCCGCGTCGGTGTCGACAAAGATCTTAATGTCCATCAGATCGCACAGCTCACGGCTCTGGAAAATGAGGATGCCTTCTACTATAATAACTCTCGCCGGCTTCACCGTGATGGTGCGGTCGGTGCGGTCATGGATGGAGTAGTCGTAGACCGGACACTTGATGCTGTGTCCCGCGCGGAGCTGCTTGAGATCCTCGATGAGTATATCGGTGTCGAAGGAATCCGGGTGGTCATAGTTCAGCTTGGCGCGCTCTTCATAGGGCATGTTGTGGTGCGCCTTGTAATAATTGTCGTGATAGATCACGGAAACGTCCCCGCCGAAGCGCTGGACGAGCTTTTTTGTGATGGTGGTCTTGCCGCTGCCGGTGCCGCCGGCGATGCCGATTACCATTATATCCATGGCTTTATCCTTTCGGTTTTTATCTTTCGACTAATTTTAACACATTTGCGCGCAGGTTTCAATTTGACTTTTACGGTTTTCGCGGTATAATTGGGAAAAAGAATGATCAAAACAAGGAGGATTCTTATGACAATACCTACCGCACACAACAACGCGAAGAAAGAAGACATTGCAAAAACCGTTCTCATGCCCGGCGATCCGCTGCGCGCAAAGTTTATCGCGGAGAACTTCCTGACCAACGCCCGCCTCGTCAACAACGTCCGCGGTGTTCAGGGACATACCGGCACATGGAAGGGCGTCCCCGTGACGGTGATGGCCTCTGGCATGGGTATCCCCGCCATCAGTATTTACAGCTGGGAGCTGTTCAATTTCTACGATGTGGACAACATCATCCGCATCGGCTCCGCCGGCGCGCTGAGCGACGATCTGAAGCTGATGGACATCATCGCCGGTCAGGGGGCCTGCACTAACTCCAACTACGGCCAGCAGTTCAACCTTGGCGGCACCTTCGCCCCCATCGCGGACTACACCCTGCTCTCCACCGCGGTCGAAGCCGCGCGGGATCACGGCGTGGACATGAAGGTCGGCAATCTCCTCTCCTCGGATAACTTCTATTCCGCCGACGGCTGGAACCGCAACGACGCATGGAAGCGCATGGGTGTGCTCGGCGTCGAGATGGAGGCCGCGGGACTTTACATGAACGCCGCCTACGCCGGAAAGCGCGCGCTCTGCATCTGCACCGTTTCCGACCACCTCTACCGCCCCGAAGCGCTCAGCCCGGAGGACAGGCAGGAGTCGCTGACGCAGATGATCGAGATCGCGCTGGACACCGCGGCGAAGATGGCGTCGAAATAAAAGCGTAATTTTTACGGAATAGTCATAGAAATTAACAGTTTTCGTCAATTATGGCCTTGATTTGATAACGGAGTACGTGCTATAATGTATGCTGTACGAAATCGTACGGATGTTATCCAAAAATTTTTATGGAGGAAAAAACATGAAGAAGATTCTCGCACTCGTTCTTGCTCTGTGCATGGTCTTTGCTCTGTGCGCCTGCGGCAACACCCCGGCGGACGGCAATAAGCCCGCAGAAGAGAGCAAGGCTCCCGAAGCCGCAGAGTCCAGCACTCCTGCCGCTCCCGAGGCTCCCGCTTATAAGGTCGCAATGATCACCGACTACGGCGACATCACCGACCAGTCCTTCAACCAGACCACCTATGAGGGCTGCAAGGAGTTCTGCGAAGCCAATGGCGTTGACTTCAAGTACTACAAGCCCGCAGGCGACTCCACCGCAGAGCGCGTTGCAATGGTCGACGCAGCTGTCGCAGACGGCTACAACGTCGTTGTAATGCCCGGCTACGCCTTCGGCGAGACCATCACTCAGGTCGCGGACCTCTACCCCGATGTCAAGTTCATCGCTCTTGACGTTTCCCAGGGCGACCTCGGCGATTACCAGCTCCCCGAGAACGTTACCTGCGCTGTCTACCAGGAAGAGCTGTGCGGCTACATGGCCGGTTACGCAGCTGTTAAGCTCGGCTACACCAAGCTCGGCTTCCTCGGCGGCATGGCAGTTCCCGCAGTCGTCCGCTACGGCTACGGCTTTGTTCAGGGCGCAGACGCTGCTGCAACCGAGCTCGGTGCAGACGTCACCCTCAACTATGTCTACGGCAACCAGTTCTCCGGCGATGCAGACATCACCGCTTACATGGACACCTGGTATGCAAACGGCACTGAGGTCGTCTTTGCTTGCGGCGGCGGCATCTACATCTCCGCTGCTGAGGCTGCTGCAAAGGTCGGCGGCAAGGTCATCGGCGTTGACGTTGACCAGGCTGCTATAATCGATGCTTACGGCGAAGGCATGACCGTTACCTCCGCAATGAAGGGTCTTGCTCCCACCGTCAAGGCTATCCTCGGCGAGCTGATCCTCAATGACAACTGGGCACAGTACGCTGGCCAGATCAACACCCTCGGCCTCGTCTCCGGCACCGATGTCGAAGACAACTACGTCCAGATCCCCTACGAGTCCACTCAGTGGTCCGACACCTTCACCAAGGATGACTACGCCGCTCTCGTCGCTGCAATGTTCGACGGCACCATCACCGTCTCCAACGACACCGAGACCGAGCCCACCGTCCAGACCATCACTGTTGACTACCAGGGCAACATCAAGTAATTTCACTTGATCCAAACCGCATAAAAAATCAGACAGGCTTTTGCCTGTCTGATTTTTTGTTGCTTTCTTCTATTTTCAGCCCAGCTTGTCGCCGTTTTTGACCGGCTTGTCCGGCTTTATCAGCACCACGCCGCCCTCGGAATACGTGCCGAGGACAAGAACCTCGGAGAAGAAATTCGCTATCTGCCGCGGCGGGAAGTTCACGACCGCAAGCACCTGCTTTCCGGGCAGTTCATCCGCGGCGTAATGCCCCGTTATCTGCGCGGAGGAGCGTTTCACGCCGATCCCATCGCCGAAATCTATCTCGAGCTGATACGCGGGCTTGCGCGCCTTCTCAAAATTCTTTGCCGAGATTATCGTCCCGACGCGGATGTCGAGCTTTTCAAAATCGTCAAACGTCGCCATATTACACCTCATCCTTTATCTTCATGGTCAGTGAGATCCGGTGCTTCTTCTCGTCCACATCAAGCACCGCAACTTTCACGATGTCGCCGACGGCGACGACCTCGCTGGGGTGCTTTATAAACCTGTCGCATATCTGCGAAATGTGAACCAGACCGTCCTGATGAACGCCGATATCGACGAAAAAGCCGAAATCTATAACATTTCTGACAGTTCCGGTCAGCACCATGCCGGGCTTGAGATCCTTTATCTCCAGCACGTCCGACCGCAGAAGCACGGGCGGCAGCTCGTCGCGAGGGTCGCGGCCGGGCTTCATAAGCTCGGAAGCGATGTCGTGCAGCGTCAGCGCGCCGACTCCGCAGAACCCCGCGGCCTTCTCGTCGCCTGCCGCCTTGAGCCGCGCTGGTAGCTCTTTGAGGTTCCCCGCGGCGACGTCCTTGAGCGTGTATCCGCACAGCTCCAGCAGGCGCAGCGCCGCGTCGTAGCTTTCCGGATGGACGGCGGTGTTGTCAAGCACCTGCTTGCTCTCCGGCACGCGCAGGAAGCCCGCGCACTGCTCGAACGCCTTGGGGCCGAGCTTCGGCACCTTCTTTATCTGACTGCGCGAGGTGAACGCGCCGTTTTCCTCGCGGTAGGTGACGATGTTCTTTGCCGTGGTCTTGGTCAGGCCGGAGACGCGCTGCAGAAGCGAGGGGGAAGCCGTGTTCACGTCCACACCCACCGCGTTGACGCAGTCCTCGACCACGCCGGAGAGCGTCTCGTCGAGCTGCTTCTGCGGGCAGTCGTGCTGATACTGCCCCACGCCGATGGCCTTGGGGTCGATCTTCACCAGCTCCGCCAGCGGATCCTGCAGCCGCCGCGCGATGGAGACAGCGCTGCGCAGGTTCACGTCGTAGTCGGGGAACTCCTCTGCGGCGAGCTGGCTCGCGGAGTAGACCGACGCGCCCGCCTCGTTGACGATGGCGTAGGACTGCCCGCCGCCGAGCTGATGCAGCATCTCAGCGGTCATCTGCTCCGTCTCGCGGGAGGCTGTGCCGTTGCCGATGGCGATGTGCTCAATGCCGTGCTTGCGGATGAGGCCGGAGAGTATGCGTATGGCTTCGGCCTTTTTACCGGCGCTGAAGGTCGGGTACACGACCGCGGTGTCGAGCACCTTGCCGGTGCCGTCGATGACGGCGACCTTGCAGCCGTGGGCATAGCCGGGGTCAAGCCCCATCGTGACCTTGCCCTTCACGGGCGGCTGCATGAGCAACGGCTTGAGGTTCAGGCCGAAATTCTTTATCGCGCCCTCGCAGGCGCGCTCGGTGAGTGCTGCGCGCGCTTCGCGCTCGAGCGAGGGGTAGATCAGCCGGTCGTAGGCGTCCTCGCAGGTGCTCTTCATAAATTCCATTGCGGCGGAGCCGGGCTTCACGGCGGCGCGGCGCAGCACCGGAAGCGCCGTGTCGCGGTCGAGCAGTACCGTGACGGAGAGGAAGCCCTCCTTTTCGCCGCGGTTGATGGCGAGGATCTGGTGGTCGGCGAGCTTTGCGACGGGCTGGTCGAAGTCGTAGTACAGGCGGTAGACGGAGTCCTCTTCCTTCACCGCGAGACTGCGCAGGTGCCCCTGCCGCATGAGCAGAGTGCGCAGCGTCTTGCGGATGGCCGCGTCGTCCGAGAGGAGCTCGGCGACGATGTCATTTGCGCCCTGCAGGGCATCGGCAACTGTCTCTACGCCCTTTTCGGGGTCGACGAAGTCTGCCGCGGCGTCCTCCGGACGCGGGCAGCTGCGCTCCTGCGCATAGAGCAGCTGCGCCAGCGGATCGAGTCCCTTCTCGCGGGCGACGGTCGCGCGGGTGCGGCGCTTCTGCTTATAGGGACGGTAAAGATCCTCCACCTCCGCGAGCGTCGCGGCCGCGTCGATGGCAGCGGAGAGCTCCGGCGTGAGCTTACCCTGTCCGTCGACAGCCTTTTTGACCTCCTGACGGCGCTGGTCGAGATTGCGCAGATACGTCAGGCGATCCTCGAGTTTTCGGAGGGTCGTGTCGTCCATCGCGCCGTGCAGTTCCTTGCGGTAGCGCGCGATGAAGGGGATGGTGTTGCCCTCGTCGAGCAGCTTTATGACGTTATCTATATGACTTTGCTCGCGGCCAAGCTCGCGGGCGAGTATCTGATTTATCGTTTCCATGGAAGTCTCCTTTGCGTTAGTCAGGATATTATACCACAGGCTCTGCGGCATTGCAAAGAAAACAGCCCCGATGATAGCATCGGGGCTGCAGCAATATGCACTTACTTGAACGCGTAGAACGCGAGGGAGATTATCGAGGCCGCAAGGAGCATCACGGGCAGGCCGCGGAATGCTTTCGGCACGTAACGCTCGTTTATCTTCGACTTCACGCCGGCAAACAGCACCATCGCCAGCACGAAGCCGAGACCCGCGCCGAGCGCGGCGAACAGCGCTTCGACATAGGTGTAGCCCTCGGTGATGTTGTTCACCGCGAGCCCGAGCACCGCGCTGTTGAGCGCGACGAGCGGGAAGTACGCGCCAACGGGCTTGCCGGATTTTGCAAATATCGCGCCGAGAACGTATACGACCAGCAGCACGACCAGCACGAATATCAGCGTCTCAAGATATTCCGCGCCGAGCAGCACAAGCAGCCGGTAGAGCGGCCAAGTGACAGCGGCGGCGAGCAGCATGACCGCGGCAACGGAAAAGCCCATCGCGGCGGAGCCGTATTTCCTGCCGCCGAGCACGGGGCCGACGCCGAGGAACTTCTCAAGCGCGTAGTTGTTGACGAGAACGCCGCCAAGCATTATCAGAAGCAGAGCTTTCATGGCTCATTCCCCCTCCTTCACGGTATCGCCGGAGAGACCGGCCGCGGCGCAGGCAGTGCCCTTGCCGGAAGTTTTCCCGCCGCCTAAAGCCTGAATCGCGGCGAGCAGGATGGCGAACACGACGAAGCCGCCGTGGGGCTGGAGCAGCGCGGGGATGTTATAGGTCTTGAAGAACGCTATCCCGTGACCCGCGAAGTTGCCACTGCCGAGAATTTCTCTGACCGCTGCCATCACGAACATCGCCGCTGCGAAGCCGAGGCCGGTCAGCAGACTGTTGACGATGCTCTTGCCGAAGCTGCGCTCCACGGCATCCTCCGCGCTGCCGTAGACCATGAGGTCGACGGCCACGACCGCGAGGTACACGCCGAGCATCTGATAAACGTTCGGCAGCAGCGCATTCATAAGCATCTGAACTGCGGAAACAACTGCGGTTATGATGAGGATATTTGCGCTCAGGCGGGCGCTCTTGGGAATCGCATTGCGCAGGGCATATATGAGCATATTCGACAGCAGCATCACTACCAGCACCGCCGCGCCCATACCGAGAGCGGAGATGACGCTGGTGCTCGCAGCCATCGCGGGGCAGGCGCCGAGGAACAAAACCAGCACGGGATTTTCCGCTATTGCCGCACGGACATCGTTTTTCATCCTATCTCCCCTCCATTCTCATTGACTGCGGCGAAGGCCGTGAAAGCGTCCTCAGTCGCGACGCGTATCGCGTCGGAGCTGACGGTCGCGCCGGAGATGAGTGCTTCGTCGCCGGTGAAGCTGTCGCCGGTCAGACCGGTGAAGCCCGCCTTGTAGCTGCTCTCATCGAGCTGGTAGCTGGTGAAGTACTCTTTGAAAAGTATCAGCTCGTCGGCGGTCATGGTGACTATCGCGCCGTTATCGTCGATGACGTAGTAGATGACCATGGGCTCGTTGGAGTAGCCGTAGCTTCTGGAGACGAACACATAGCCCACGCCCTCGGCCTTATAGGCGCAGGTGACGGAATTGTACACGCCATCAAGGCTTATCGCCGTGACGTCAGAAGCGTCGGGCACAAGGAGCTTGACCTTGTTCAGATCGCCGTCGGAGTGGGAGACGATGTTCGCCTCGGCGTAGGCCTTGGCCTCGGCGGCCATCGCGTCGTCACTGACTTCATTGCCGTCGACGTCCACTATCTTCACGCTGCCAAAGGCGTTGCAGACTGCCATATAGGTGGCGTCGCCGTTTTTCATGATGAGGGCGAAGCCGGAGTCGTTGAGTGCCTTGAGGCTCTTGGTGATATAGCTGCAGACTATCTCCTGCTCCTCATACTGCGGAGTGCCGGTCGGGTTGACTATGCCGGGGAACACATCGGCAAGCATCTCGGTGAGTATCTGCTCGTCGCCCTTGACGCCCGCGCCGATAAGTCCGTTGTCGATGAGCGCGGCGAAGCCGTCCGCGACAGCGTTCTTAAACGCAGTGGAGGAGTAGGTCACGCCCGCGACGAGAGACACGTTTGCCAGCGTGGAGTCCTGACCAAGGTAGGTTTGGGGATAGGTCTCCTTGCCCATGTCTTTGGTTTCGGGGTAGGCGGTCAGCTCAACGCCGGAGATCTTGCCCTCGGCGTCTATCGCGAGGGTGAATTCGATGGGCTGCCTGGTGTAGCCCTCGGAGGTGGACAGGCGCAGGACGTAGCCCATGCCGCCGGTCTCGCCGTAGATGCTCTGCACGCTCGCGGGGATGTTTGCCAGCGCGGAGCTGCCGGGATCGGCCGCGTCGTAGAGCTGGTCAAAGCCTGCGGCGTCGGGCATGACGGCGTAGAGCGGGGCAAAGGCCGCCGCGCTGCCGTTTTCGGCGATGAGCGGAGCGGTGATGAAATTCAGCCCGGTCAGCAGCAGGACTGCGGCGAGGACTATGGCGACAAGCGCCAGCACCGATTTGGAGCATTCTTTTTTATTTTCCATTTTTAGAACCTCCCAGCGGTTTGTTCGCGGTCAGTTTTTCAATGAACGGAGTGAGTATGTTCATGATGAGTATCGAGAAGGACACGCCCTCAGGATAGGAGCAGAAGTAGCGGATGATAAAGGTGATGACGCCGCAGCCGAGCGCGAACACGACCTTACCCTTGGAGGTGATGGGCGTGGTGACGTAGTCGGTCGCCATGAATATCGCGCCGATGAAGAGGCCGCCGGCCATCATCTCATACGCTGCCATGGTGATATCGCCGGTGAATATCAGGTACAGCACGAACACGCTGCCGACGAAAGCGGCCGGAACGTACCACTTGATGACCCTGCGGCACACGAGGTAGACATAGCCGAGCAGCAGAGCCGCAACGCAGGTCTCGCCAATGGCGCCGCCGCGCAGGCCGATGAACATCTCCCAGAGAGACGGCAGGTCGGAGCCGCCGTTTCCGAGGACTTCAAGCGGAGTCGCGGAGGAGACAAGCTCCACGCCCGCGGGCTGCGCACCGCCCGCGACGGCGGAGAACGCGATGAGCATGAATACGCGCGCCGTGATGGCGGGGTTTGCGAAGTTGTGCCCCAGTCCGCCGAACAGGCACTTGACTATCACGACCGCGAACGCCGCGCCGATGACGCACTGCCACACGGGGACGTTGGTGCTGAGATTCAGCGCCAGCAGGAGGCCGGTGACTACCGCGCTCAGGTCGCCGACGGTCTGCTTGCGGCCGGTGACGAGGTTGAACAGAAACTCGGAGACGACCGCGCCGATAACGCATGCGGCCAGCACTGGAAGCGCCTTCACGCCGAAGATGACGACGGAGGCGACAGCTGCGGGCAGCAGCGCGATTATCACGTCGAGCATGATGCGGCGGCTGGAGTCCTTGGTATGGATATGGGGTGCGGGTGAGAGGATCAGATTTTCCATTGTGCTTCCCCCTTACTTCTTCTCGGCGCGGTCGGCCTTGACCTTGCGGACAAAGCGCTTCGCGTCGCGGTTATTCTGCACGAGAGGGCGATGCGCGGGACACACGTAGGAGCAGCAGCCGCACTCCATGCACATCTGAACCTTGCCCTTGTCGAGCAGTTCAAAGCGCTCGTTTTCGTCCTCGACCTCAAGCGCGGCGGCATAGGCGGTCGGGTTCAGGCCGAGCGGGCAGTTCTCGACGCAGCGGCCGCAGTGGATGCAAGGCGTCGGCTCAAGACTCTGGGAGTCCTTGCGGTTCAGGACGATGATCGCGTTTGTGGCCTTGAGGACGGGCTGCTCCAGCGAGTACGCGGGCTTGCCCATCATCGGGCCGCCGTACAGGACCTTGCCCGGCTCCTCTTTGAGGCCGCCGCAGTTCTCGATAAGATAGCTTATCGGCGTACCGACGGGGACGACGAGGTTCTTCGGCTCCTTGACGGCGGAGCCGTCAACGGTCACGCAGCGGTCGACCAGCGGCATGCCGGTCTCCATGTAATACGCCATCTTCGCAAGCGTGGTGACATTTATAATAATGTAGCCCAGCGACGCGAGACGCTGCCCCTCGCCGACGACGAGACCGGCGGCGTTATACAGCAGCACCTGCTTCGCGCCCTGCGGGTACACGCTCTTGAGGGGCTTGACCGTGACGGCCGGATCGTCGGCAAACGCATTGGTCAGCTTCTCGATAGCGTCGGGCTTGTTCTTCTCTATGCCGATGATGAATTCCTCAGACTCAAGATAGCGCTTGAGCAGTGCGACGCCCTTGACGATGAGGTCTGTATGCTCAAGCATGGTGCGGTGGTCGCTGGTGATGAACGGCTCGCACTCCGCGCCGTTTACAAGCACGGTCTTGATGTGGCCGCGGCGGGCGGCGTCCAGCTTCGCCCATAGCGGGAAGGCCGCGCCGCCG
>ERZ1034952.3411-NODE-3411-length-10694-cov-11.511796_pt1 | contig 10694 bp, 8 predicted proteins | sample MGYA00520625_ERZ1034952 | MGnify/ENA primary metagenome ERZ1034952 (study PRJEB33766, sample SAMN09781773) | gut metagenome | biome: gut microbiome | host: Homo sapiens | place: Madagascar | study: EMG produced TPA metagenomics assembly of the PRJNA485056 data... | reverse complement strand
CCCGTGTGACTTATGAACGGGAAAAAGCAAAGCGTAACGGAGTTTCTCTTAGTACGGTGAAGCCGTTCTTTGGAGATACAGCGTGTTAAAGAAACGGCAGATCACTGTTGCGAACGCTCTGTAATTTTAGCACCCGCCCAGGCTGCGATCAAGAACCCCCGCAAGGTTTTGCGTAAGCGCTTGAAAAAGTACAAATAATGCGAGCGAACCGCCCCGGTTTCCGTAACAGGAGACCGGGGTGGTTTTTGTATCATTTGCTGAATCTGAAGGATCCGCTTGTAAAGCTGAGAAAAAAGGTGTAATATTGGTGTACAGAGATTTAGAACAATGCTTGATATGTAATGTCTCTGGAATCTGCATCAGCGGATGTGCTCCGAATGCTTGATAGGGAGCAACACTTTCCCCGCCTTGCGGGGGTAACAGCCGGAAAACGGCAAACATCAAAAAAACTGAAAAAACCATGAAAAAGCAGCAAACATCCGCTTTATAGGACCTTTTATGTGCTATTCTATCCTCAGAGAAACCCCGATGATGCGGAAAAAGCGATTTTCCTGACTGCAGTGGAGGTGGAACAGGATGAGACGACGAATGCTTTCTTACGAGGTGCGGCTGTTTGTAGGCAAAACAGACCCGGCGAACAGTGCCTACTGGCTGCCGCTCTGGATGCACCTGAGGGATACGGCGGGTATTATGGTATATCTGGTGCAGAGGTGGCTGCCGGAAAGCGTCCGTCAGCATATCGAGCTGGACAAGGACCTGCTGACACAGACCGCCTGCTTTCTGGGGTTGGTCCATGATCTTGGAAAGGCTTCCGCAAATTTCCAGGGTCCTATCATGGCACAACTGCCGGAGCCCAGACAGTGCCTGGAGAAATATACAACGCTCAGTTACCGGGAACAGAACCGCAAGTATTCACGTCACGCGTTGGCGAGTGAGGCCATTTTGCGGTGGCTGAAATGCCCCGACGGGCTTGCATCGGTAGCAGGCGCACACCACGGCAAGCCACAAACCGGGAAGAATGTGCTTGACCAGCTGGGGGATAAGAACGAAAGAGGCAGCTGGGGATCCAACTATTGGCCCGAGGGGGAACAGGAATTCTGGGAGAGTTGCTGGCGGGAACTGTTTGACTACGCCTTGCAGGAAAGCGGCTTTTCCAGTGCGGAGGAGCTGCCGCAACTGACCATCCCGGCTGAGATCCTGCTGACCGGCCTGCTCATCATGGCGGACTGGATCGCCAGCAATACCCGGTATTTTCCGCTCATCCCTGTGGAAGAGGTGGGCAGCCATACCCTGTATCCCGCCCGTGTCGATCGGGCGTGGGAAGCGCTGGACCTGACCTCTCCGTGGAAGGTGCAGTCAGATGTGACGGAACCGGGGGCGTTTGCGGAACGCTTCGGCTTCCCGCCCAACGAAGTCCAGCGGGCCATGCTGGAAGCTGTCAGCCAGGCCCAGGAACCGGGGATGTTCATTCTGGAAGCACAGATGGGCGTGGGCAAGACGGAGGCCGCGCTGGGCGCGGCAGAGATTTTAGCCAAGCACGGCGGTGAGGGCGGCATCTTCTTTGGTCTGCCCACTCAGGCCACCGCCAACGGAATCTTTGGAAGGCTGCTGGCATGGGCCGAAAAGCAGCCGGATGGGCTGGAGCACTCCATCAAGCTAGCCCACGGTATGGCCGAACTGAACGAGGCCTATATCCGATTGCAGCAGGACACGGTGCGGGTGGAGGAGGATCTGGAAGCAGACCCCGATGCCGACCCGGAGAACCGGGTGATGGTGCATCAGTGGTTTCGCGGCAATAAGCAGGGACTGCTGGCTGATTTTGTCATCGGCACGGTGGATCAGCTGTTACTGGCGGCGCTCAAGCAAAAACATGTGATGCTGCGCCACCTTGGCCTTGCGGGTAAGGTGGTGGTCATTGACGAGTGCCACGCCTATGACGCTTACATGAACTGCTATCTTGACCGGGCGCTGACCTGGCTGGGCCGGTACAAAGTGCCGGTGATCCTGCTTTCCGCTACCCTGCCCGTCAAGCGCCGGGTCGAGCTGGTCAGGGCCTACCTGAATGGAAGAACCGCCCCGGACGGCCCGTGGCAGACCTGCCGGGGCTATCCGCTGCTGACCTGGACGGACGGCAAACGGGTGGAGCAGACGACTATCCCGCTGGAAACCGAACCACGCAGAGTGGAGACATTCCCGCTGACCGAGGAACAGCTGACTGACACTCTGCGCAGTGCCTTGCGGGAGGGCGGCTGTGCGGGCGTGATCGTCAATACCGTGAAAAAGGCGCAGGCCATTGCGGCTCGTCTGCGGGCAGAACTGCCGGAGTTTGAGGTGGTGGTATTCCACGCTCAGTTCCTTATGCCCGACCGTGCCGCCAAAGAAGAGGCGCTGATGAAGCGCATCGGCAAGCACTCCACCCCGGAACAGCGGGATAAACTCATTGTGGTTGGCACGCAGGTGCTCGAGCAATCCCTTGATATCGACCTGGATTTTCTGGTCACAGAGCTCTGCCCCATGGACCTGCTCTTACAGCGCATCGGACGACTGCAACGCCACGAGGGGCGGGCTCGTCCCCGGCCGGTGGCGCAGGCCCGCTGTGCCGTGCTGGACGCTGGGACGGAGGACTTCGACGAGGGCAGCAAGGCGGTTTACGGGGAATGGCTGCTCTGGCGCACCCGCAAGTTCCTGCCCGCCGCCATCACCCTGCCCCATGACATTGCCCCGCTGGTGCAGGATGTCTATGGCTGGGAGCCCGACCCTCTGCCCGCCAGCCCGCAGAGCACTGCGGCCCGGGCGGAGTACGAAAAGGCCCAACAAATCAAAATGGGCAAGGCGAAGACTTTTACCATCCTGCCGCCGGAAGAGCACAGGAAGCGCCCTTCCCGGAATACGCTGGACAATTGGATGGATGATGTGGGTGCTGTCAGTGACAACGGTGCCCGCGCGGCGGTGCGTGACGGCGACCCTTCCATTGACGTGCTGGTCCTGATGCGGGATGCGGCGGGAAATGTCCGCTTCCTGCCCGATGAAACGGGGCATCCCGGTGCCTGTGTGCCCACGGACGAGCCGCCTCAGCCGGAGATGGCGCTTCAAATTGCACGGCAGAAGCTGCGCCTGCCCGGATATTTCAGCAAGCGGTGGTCGGTGGAACAGACCATCGATGCACTGGAAGCCCGGAACCGGGAAGTGTTCGGGCTGTGGCAGCAGTCGCCGCTGCTGCGGGGAGAACTGATCTTACTGCTGGATGACCACCTGACCGCACAGCTTGCCGGGCGGGTGCTGCAATACGACCGTGAAAACGGTCTGACTTACCGGAAGGAGGAAGAGAATGAAGCAAATTGAGTATAATTTGCTGGAGGAACGCTGGGTGCGGGTGCGCGGGCAGGACTACACCGTGCAGGAAGTCTCTCTGCCGGATGCCCTGCTGCACGCCCACGAATACCGCGACCTGGCCGGAGAACTGCCCACCCAGGATGCCGCCATGCTGCGGCTGCTGCTGGCGGTTCTGCACACGGTGTTTTCCCGGGTGGATGAAAACGGTACTCCAGCCCCCTTTGAGGAAACGGACGATGCCCTGACCCGCTGGGAGGAGCTGTACCGGCTGGGGCATTTTCCGGAAGCGCCCATCCGGGCCTATCTGGAGCAGTGGCGTGACCGCTTCTGGCTTTTCCACCCGGAACGCCCCTTCTGGCAGGTGCCGGAAGCGAAGATCGGAAGCCCATTCCGGGCCAAAAAATTGAACGGTGAAATCTTTGAAAGCGAAAATAAGGACAGCTTGTTTTCTGCCTATTCAGGCGAAGCAAAAGAGCGGCTGACCTATCCACAGGCGGCAAGATGGCTTGTTTTTTTGAATAATTACGACGATACTGCGGCAAAGAAAAAGGCAAAGGATAGAACGCTGCCTTCTATGGGGCCGGGCTGGCTGGGCAGACTGGGCGTAGTCTATGTAAAAGGAGCAAACCTGTTTGATACTCTGATGCGAAATCTGATGTTCTTGCGGGACGGTGGAAAGCTCTGGGAAGAGGGTGCTCCCTGTTGGGAGATGGATACAGCCCGGACAGAGGAACGCACAGTAGTACCCTGCCCGGATAACTTTGCTGAACTGATGACGATGCAATACCGAAGAATTTTGCTGAAGCGTCAGGAAGGCTGGGTGACAGGTTGTACTGTGCTTGGTGGAGATTTCTTTGATTCAACGAATGCATTTGCCGAACCGATGACGCTCTGGAATAAAAAAGAAGAGAGCAAAAATAACCCACAATACTATTACCCGCGTGTGCATAGTATGAGCAAACAACTTTGGCGAGAGTTTTCGGCTCTGACTGGAACCAATAGCCATGTTCCCGGAGTGATCTGGTGGAATACCTTACTGCAAAACGAGAAGATACTGAGCAGAAAAGAGCATTTACAGATATGTGCGCTTGGTGTGGAATATGGCAAGATGAGCAACTCCATGACAGACTGTTATACGGATCAGCTTTCTATGGAACTGGCTTTGCTAAATGAATTGGGCCGTGCATGGCAATCTCGAGTAGAGGCTGAGGTGGAAAACTGCGAGCGGGCTGCGCAATCTGTCGGCCGCCTTGCGTGGGAGCTCTCCCTTGCGGCGGGAGATAAGAACGATACGACCGTGGAATCCGCCCGCACCCAGTTCTATTTTACCATCGATCAGCCGTTCCGGCTTTGGCTGCAAAGCATTGACCCCGAAACGGACAAGCTGGACGAAAAAGCCGATGAATGGCAGGAGAAAGCCCGCAAACTGGCCGCAGAGCTGGGCCGCCAGATGGTGGAGCGGGCCGGGAATGCCGCCTTTGTGGGCCATAGGGTCGAGGTGAAAACAGGCGGTAAAAAGGACGAAAAGAAAACCGTTCTGTATACGGCCCCCAAGGCCTACAACAGCTTCCTGTACAATCTGCGGAAGCTCTACCCGAAGAAAGAAGGAGGAACAGCATGATAACGGATGCGATCCATGATTATGTGGTCAGACAGCTGAGCGGGCTGTGGAACCTGCCCAAACCCCAGCGGCGTGCCCGGCTGGCAGAGCTGCGCCGGGGCGTTGGGCATCAGCCCGGCGACCTGCCGGCGCTGTGGGGCAGCTTCCTGCAGGAACTGCCCAAAGAGCTCTGGGGCAGGGAAACGGCGGCAGGGGAGTGCCGGGAGCCATCGGAAGCCGAGTGGGCGGTCTACCTTGCCCTGACTCTCTACGCCCTGCACCAGCAGGGAGAAGAGAATGTTTCCATGAATGAAAAGGGCTGCACGCTGGGCAGGGCGGTGCGCCTGCTGGCCCAGAATTCCGCAGCTGCCGCGCAGGACTGGACCGAGAGCAGCGTCCTGCGCCGGTTCAACGCACTGGCCACAGCGGATTCCATGCCCGAGGTGTCCCACTACCTCCGGGGGATGGTGCAGCTGTTCCGGGGAAATGAACCGAAGCTGAAACTGGATTACCCACGGCTGGCTGTGGAGCTGTACCGGTTCCAGCTCCCGGATCAGGCAGCCAATGTCCGCCTGCAGTGGGGCCGGGACCTCTACCAGATGAATGCCGACACACCTGAAACCGAAAAAAAGGAGAATTGAAATGGATACCAAGCGTCTGTATGTTGATTTTCATGTGCTGCAAACGGTGCCGCCCAGCTGTGTGAACCGCGACGATACCGGCAGCCCCAAGACGGCTGTCTATGGCGGTGCCACCCGCGCCCGGGTATCCTCTCAGGCGTGGAAGCACGCGATCCGAGAGATGTTCAAAGATGAGTACATGCTGAATGCCGAAGATATCGGCAGCCGAACCAAAAAGATTGCAGAGGTGGTGGAAAAGCAGATCAAACTGCTTGCACCGGATGCGGACGCAGCTAAACTGGCAAAGAAAGTAGTCAAAAACACAGGGTTTAAGGTGGACGAGAAGAGCGGAGAGGACAAACTTAAGACATTGTTCTTTTTGAGCGAGGCCCAGGCCAAAGCATTGGCTGAATTGGCGATTGCAGATTGCAATGACCCGAAGCAGTATAAAGATGCACTGGGGACGGCTCCTTCGGTAGATATGGCGTTGTTCGGAAGAATGGTGGCAGATGCGCCTTCCCTGAATTACGATGCCGCCGCTCAGGTGGCCCACAGCATCTCCACCCATGCCGTACAGAACGAGTTTGATTACTTCACCGCTGTGGATGACTGTGCCCCGGAGGATTCGGCAGGCGCGGGCCATCTGGGCACGGTGGAGTACAACTCTTCCACCCTGTATCGCTATGCCACCGTCAACATGGTGGAACTGGTACACCTGCTGGGGGCTGAAAAGGCAGCCCAGGCTGTCCGGGTGTTCGGCGAAGCCTTCATCCGCTCCATGCCCACCGGAAAGCAGAACAGCTTTGCCAACCGCACCCTGCCGGATGCTGTCTATGTCACCCTGCGGGAAGATCAGCCTGTGAACCTCTGCGGTGCCTTTGAAAAGCCGGTGCGCAAGAGCCCCGAGGGCTATGCGGAACCCTCCAAGACGGCGCTGAAGCAGTATGCGCAGCAGGTGTATGCCTGCTATGCGGATGCTCCGGCCCAGAGCTTTGCTGTGGGCATCGGGCTGGACGAGCTGGCCCCGGCCATGCCCCTGAACCAGATGCTCACCGCGCTGGAACGTGCCGTAAAGGAGAAGCTGCCCGGAAATGAGGTGTGACCATGGCAACGCTGTTGCTTCGGCTGGCCGCGCCCCTGCAATCGTGGGGTGCGGATTCCAAATTTGAGACCCGCAAAACGAACCGGGAACCTACCAAAAGCGGTGTCATTGGCCTGTTGGCAGCGGCTCTGGGCCTGCGCCGGGACGATGCCGCAGGCCTTGCCCGGCTGAACGGCCTGCACTTTGCCGTCCGGGCAGACCGGGAGGGCAGCCTGCTGGTGGATTTCCACACCGCCAACCGGCTGAGTGAGCGCCAGCAGAAAGAAAACCGAGAAAAAGGGAAAAAGCCGGAAGCTCCCTATGTGACCTACCGCCATTACCTGCAGGATGCAGTTTTTCTGGTGGGGCTGGAAAGCGAGGACACCGCCCTGCTACAGGAGCTGGAAACGGCCCTGAAACATCCGGTCTACCCGCTGTATCTGGGGCGGCGTTCCTGCCCGCCCACCCTGCCGCTCTGCCTTGGTATCCGGGCCGGGAAACTGCTGGATACCCTGCGGGCCGAACCGCTGCTGGTGAAACAGAGGAATGGGGCCCCCTTGCGCATCGTGGCAGACGCGGACCCGGCGGATGCTGCTGCCGTGCCCCGGCGTGATCTGGCGGTGTCGTTCAGTCCCATCCACCGGCAGTACGGCTTCCGCCCGGTGCGGGAGTGGAACACAAACCCGCCGGAAATGCCCGGCGCGACCGAACATGACGCAATGGCAGAATTGAGGTGAGGAATCATGTATCTATCCCGCGCAGAACTTGACCCGACCCGCCGTGAGACCATGGTGGCGCTGATCTCGCCCCAAAAATTCCATGGTGCGGTGGAAAACGCTTTTGCCGGTGCGCGCCGCCGCAGGCTGTGGCGGCTGGATCAGCTGGGAGAAAAACTGTACCTGCTCCTGCTCAGTGAGGAACGGCCGGACCTGACCGCCCTGTGTGCGCAGTTCGGCACCGGTGCACCCCCGGAGACCCGACCCTATGACCCGCTGCTGGAACGGGTGACAGCGGGCAGCTGCTGGCAGTTCCGCCTGACTGCCAACCCCACCCGCAGCCAAAAAGACTCTGCCGACCATACGGCCCGGGGAACTCTGAAACCATGCTATCTCGAGGTGGAGCAGGAGGAATGGCTGTGGGCGCAGGCCGCAAAGCACGGCTTTGCCGTCTCGGAGGGGTCGTTCGCAGTGACCCGGAAGCAGACCTATCACTTCAAGAAAAACGGCACCCGGCCTGTTACCCTGCTGGCTGTGACCTACGAGGGCATTCTGCAGGTGACGGACCCGGAGGCCTTCAAGGCCCTGCTGTGCGAGGGCGTTGGCCGGGGCAAGGCCTATGGCCTTGGCCTGATGACCATTATCCACAGGGGAGGAGACCATGGCTGAGATGCCGGGCTTTTCCCCGCCCATGCGAGGGTGATCCCCGGCAGAAGTATTTGTCCTCGAAATACATCGTCTTTTCTCCGCCCATGCGGGGGTGATCCCGGATACTTTACCAGCAAATGGCTGGCAGACCTCTTTTCCCCGCCTACGCGGGGGTGATCCTCCACCCAGCCGCCGCCAACCTCGATGGGGATACTTTTCCCCGCCTACGCGGGGGTGATCCTGTGATCTATGCGCCCAAAATCGGCGAGGGCGGCTTTTCCCCGCCCACGCGGGGGTGATCCCGAGACGCTGTCCATCATCGAAAATGCTGGCCTCTTTTCCCCGCCCATGCGGGGGTGATCCCATGGGCAGCCATACGCCCTCCAGCTCCTTGTTCTTTTCCCCGCATGCGCGGGGGTGATCCGTAGGGCAGGACGGCGTACACAGTGCCAGTTTGCTTTTCCCTGCCTGCGCGGGGGTGATCCCACGCCCGAGGTGAGGCCTGCAAGGTAGGCCGCCTTTTCCCCGCCCACGCGGGGGTGATCCTGAATCGGAACTGCCGCCGCAAAACAGAAAAGGCTTTTCCCCGCCCACGCGGGGGTGATCCCCCCAGCGGAATGCCTTTTTTGAACTCCCGGAGCTTTTCCCCGCCCATGCGGGGGTGATCCCTGCGAATGGCTAGAAAAAATCTGGGGTATGGGCTTTTCCCCGCCCACGCGGGGGTGATCCTGACGGGCGTTTCCCGCGGAACAGCCGCCTCCGCTTTTCCCCGCCCATGCGGGGGTGATCCCCACCGCTCCTATGAATCCCTGACGATCGTGACCTTTTCCCCGCCCATGCGGGGGTGATCCTGCCTTGGAGATCTCGTTCATGGCCTTATTGGCTTTTCCCCGCCCACGCGGGGGTGATCCTCAGCGGATCAGTCAGCTGGAGCTGGCCTCCCACTTTTCCCCGCCCACGCGGGGGTGATCCTGCGCTCCCATGTGCCGCCGATAAAGCTTGCCGCTTTTCCCCGCCCACGCGGGGGTGATCCCTCAAGGAAATCGTCCTCACAGATGGGTAGATCCTTTTCCCCGCTCATGCGGGGGTGATCCTGTGATGCTTTCTGACTTTGAAAACGGAATGCACTTTTCCCCGCCTACGCGGGGGTGATCCTACGGCGGACGGTTACTCCGAACAGTTTGGCGACTTTTCCCTGCCCACGCGGGGGTGATCCTCTCACCATCGAGATTCGGTAGTCGGAAGAAACCTTTTCCCCGCCCACGCGGGGGTGATCCCTGTTTGTCCGTCATCTGACCCACTGCACCGCTCTTTTCCCCGCCTACGCGGGGGTGATCCCAGCGGATACAGAACACCGAGCTGGAACAGCAACTTTTCCCCGCCCATGCGGGGGTGATCCCCAGCGCACCGGCCCCACCGAGCAGGCCGAGCGCTTTTCCCCGCCTGTGCGGGGGTGATCCTGCTCCGCACCGCGATCTGCCCGGTCCCCTTGACTTTTCCCCGCCTGTGCGGGGGTGATCCCTACTACTACTGCTGCCTGATGGCAAGCATGGCCTTTTCCCCGCCCACGCGGGGGTGATCCCATGGTGCAGCGGCAGGCGTTTTTTCAGACAGCCTTTTCCCCGCCTACGCGGGGGTGATCCTTTTATCCGGGACGCTACCGTGATCGCGTTCATCTTTTCCCCGCCCATGCGGGGGTGATCCTGCGTTCCAGCTGTGCAGAAAGGAGTTTGGCGAACTTTTCCCCGCCCACGCGGGGGTGATCCCATCTGGCTGAATGGTCTGGTCGGCGCAGGCTACTTTTCCCCGCCTACGCGGGGGTTCCACATTGACAACCCTGCGCAAAAAGCAGATAATAGGTTTATCTTGAATGCAGAGCGAGGGAAAGTATATGCTGTATTTTGAAAACGATTACTGCGAGGGTGCCCATCCGGCGATCTTACAGAAGCTGGTGGAGACCAACTTTGAAAAGGTCTCCGGTTACGGCACCGATCCCTATTGCGCCAGTGCGCGGGAGAAGATCCGCGCGGCGTGCGGCGCACCGGATGCCGATGTCTGGTTCATTTCGGGCGGCACCCAGAGCAACGCCATCGTCATTGCATCGATGCTGCGCCGCTGGGAGGGTGTGCTGGCCGCATCCACCGGCCATGTGGCTGCCCACGAGGCCGGTGCCATCGAGTTCACGGGCCACAAGGTCATCGGCCTGCCGCACACCAACGGCAAGCTGGATGCCGGGACTGTTGAGGACTGGTGCAGGACCTTCTATGCCGATGGCAATGTGGACCACCTCGTGTTCCCGGGCATGGTGTACATCTCCCACCCGTCGGAGTACGGCACCCTGTACACCAAGGCAGAGCTGGAAGCGCTGTCCGCTGTCTGCCATAAGTACCACATGCCGCTGTTTATGGACGGTGCCCGTCTGGGCTATGGTCTGGCCGCCGAGGGCACCGATGTGACGCTGGCCGATGTGGCCCGCCTGACCGATGTGTTCTACATCGGCGGCACCAAGGTGGGTGCGCTCTGCGGCGAGGCAGTTGTGTTCCCCCACGGCGCACCGGCTCACTTTATGACCATGGTCAAGCAGCAGGGCGCTCTGCTGGCAAAGGGCCGTCTGCTGGGCATCCAGTTCGATGTGCTGTTTACCGATGACCTGTACCAGACCATCAGCAAAAATGCCATTGAGACCGCCGCCGTGC
>ERZ1034952.3409-NODE-3409-length-10698-cov-3.828620_pt1 | contig 10698 bp, 11 predicted proteins | sample MGYA00520625_ERZ1034952 | MGnify/ENA primary metagenome ERZ1034952 (study PRJEB33766, sample SAMN09781773) | gut metagenome | biome: gut microbiome | host: Homo sapiens | place: Madagascar | study: EMG produced TPA metagenomics assembly of the PRJNA485056 data... | reverse complement strand
ATTAATTATCACTGATTTAAGGAGGTAGAACTTGGCATTTTACGACAGAGAAATCAAGCGGGTATGTGAATCATGCCCCAGATTATTAATTCTCATGATCAATTCTGTTTTTTCAAAACATCACTCAGAAGACGCAGAAATAATATTTCTTGACAAAGAGCAAAACATTGATTCCGGCGAGAATACAACCTATATGGATATGTTTCTTGAAATTGAAAGCTGCCGATACCACATCGAATACCAGTTATTAGAAGGTAATATGGCTATACGAATGGTGGAATACGGCATGAAAGAAACCATCCGCGGCCTAAGACAAAATGGAGATATCACCAGAGTCTCAGACGACAGATATGAAATAGAGATAATAATGCCTCTGCAGGCTGTGGTGTTCCTGGCAGGTGCCAATAAAGAGGATACGATAACTGTCAACCTTCACCTGCCGGATGGTAAGATGGTCACTTATGAACTTCCCTGTATATCCGCCAGCGAAACCGTATCCGAGCTTTCAAGAAAGAAAATGTATCTCTTAATCCCCTTCCAACAGGTGCAGCTATACAGCCGTATGTTAAAAGCAAAACACTATACAGAAAGAACAAAATTAAAGCTCGCCGAAGCCCTGTATCATTTTAAGCTTGACGCAAAAAAGGAATTGGATAATCTCCATGAGAATGGTATACTTAATGCAAACGAAGTTGAACTATTAGTAACGTCATTGCACAACATAGAGGACAATCTGTTAAACAATGACGATCTTATCAGGGAGAAGGTGACTGAAATGGGTGACGAAGATTATGTAGCATTAAGTGACAGGCTTATACAACAGGGAATTGAACAGGGAATTGAGCAAGGAATTAAGCAGGGGATTAAGCAGGGGATGGAGAAAGGTGCGAAACAAAATTTATTACTGCAGATAGCAAAGAAACTCCAGAAGGGTAAATCTCTTGCCCAGATAGCTGATGAGTGTGAGATCTCCCAGGACGAAGCACAGAAATATATAAGTGAGATACAGGACGGTAAATGATACCAAGAATCACTTTTAGGGACACTGGCCAGTAAAAATAATAATCCGTATGTGTATAAGAGTATACGACATAAATAAAGCGGCATGTTGGTTCAAATGGACTAACATGCCGCTTTTGTGATATTTTACAATCTCATGCAAAAGATTTATATAACTCATTGTTTTTACTGTAGTCTGCATTGTTTTCATCAATTCGCAGTCATATATTTTCATGCCTCACTCAACCTTTTTAACCACTTCGCTCTCCACGACATGCTTATAAAGGCATCTGTCATCTCCACTGCCTACCATAATATCATAAGAAACCTCTTTGTCCTGATCAAAAGTGCCCCACGCGTCTATTATGTAAATGTTGCCTTCCAAGGTCATGTTTTTATCAGTTATAAACACTACCCTATCATCCATTTTATACTTAGGTTTACCTAACATATTTTCGCTCTCCCTTTTGTCCAACTAACTTCATTTTCACATACAGCAATTATATGTTCCTTCATATTTAATCTCTATGCCTACCACACCATACTTACTTTCATTCACCGCACTGTAATATGTGTACATATCTTCCGGTATAAATTCACCATCCTGAATAATTCCCTTATCAACCAGTTTCTTCTTCAGGTCAGCAAATGAATCAGCTACATTGATCGCCTTAACATTCACTTTTATTCTTTCGCCAGTGTCGGTATTTGTAAATATAATGGTGTCTCCCTGCTTCACAAGACGCCGCTTCTCATCCCACAGCCGATACTCAACTGTCTTAGTGCCATCAACGATCATGCCAAATGGTACCGGATTAAGCTTCATTTCATGTATGTCCATTTTACCTGGTCCTCCTTCATTTATATTCTACGCTTCCACGTTTTCCTTACTTCTTTCAATCTTTCTGAAACTAAACATCCTAAGAGTCAATATCATGCATGGGATCCACACGTTATTCATGAAGATCCGTACCGATGCATGGGAAATGATCCCTGCCTCTCCCAAAGCAGTGAGGCATACAGTAAATGCAAATATCAAGAAAATCCCCAACACAAACATTGCCCGTGCCATAGATTTTTTCGTCAAAATATGTACCCCATATATGGCTATTCCCGCCATAACCAAAAGTGCAGCTGCAAATGCTGCTATGCCTGCAAGCCCAAATTCATGTCCTATGACTGTGAACACATTACCATACCCAAAAAGTCCATCAGGGATATTTCCTGTCTTATCCATCTCATTAATAAGTTCCGCTCCCGATACACATTTTCCCGGATCTAATATACCAAACTCATAAATCTGAGATGCTATAAGTCCCAGTGAATAAACCAGCCCAATACCAAACGTTGCAGCATTTGCTCGCTTCTCCTTTATAGCGTACATCAGCCATAATACAAAGAATGTTACTATAGTTGCAAATATCAACGTGTCGCATCCGGTGTCCATGAGAATCGGATCAGGGGCACCATTTCCACAGACAGCAGATATAAATCCAATACACTCAGTCATCATGCCAAAAACGAAAAACAACGACTGCCATTTGCTTTGTATATACCCATATAGTGCAAATGTTACAGCCAATGCTATAACTATTGCCACCAAAGCCGCAGTTCTGTCTGTTCCTGCGCCAAGCCCCCAGAATGAATTAACACCTGGACCATTATAGTTGCTTTTAATGTCTACTCTGGCCATCAGAAATGCAAAGATTGCATATAAGATAAGAGTGCCAACCCAGGCAAGCTGTATCGTCCCACTCCTCTTGTCTGCTCCCAAAAGCTTCGCACTGACATGTACCGCGTCTGAACAGCTATTGCGAATCCTTTCATAAGGCAATATGTATAACACAATACCAATAAATACATATATGATGTTCTTCTTAATTGTATCCCCAAGACTGACTCCCCCTATGTATCCACCATAAAATGAATCTTCCGCCTTGTATATGATAATATACATAAACAAATACGCCACCATGGCAATGGAAAATAAGAGTAGCCTTTTTACTATGTTGTTTTTTGCGTCATATTTCTCTTTTGAACAGTCTACCATCTCATTACGCTCCCCCTTCTATCTGCAAGCAGATACTCCTCCAACAGATCTTCACCCACCTCGTCAGGTTTACATAAAATTATCTTTGTGTCGTAGCCCTCATACCTTTCATTCATCTGAATGCCATATACAGACTTATGCAAAATGTTATTTATACGTGGTAACTTTTCCTCTGCCAGAAAATAAAATCTACACTCATTATTTTTATGGGTTCCAAGAATCTCCAATCCTGTAAAGAAAATATGATCCATACTATGGTCATCAACCTTCTCGCACACATCCCTATAATATGGTCGTTCGTCTTTACTAAGTTCTGCAAATGTTTTTATTTCCATGAGTCCTTTTGTCTCGAAAACATACGCAACTTTTATTATATTGTAATCCGACATTTCACTTTTTAAACCCTCAATAACATTATCAATTAGATAATTTATCCGGCTCTCCGTTCCATATCCGGCTTTCTGATCGATACCAATGCAGACATACAGATCATGCTTCTCGATCTGATACTCCTGTGTAAAATCCTTCAATGCCATAACCGTTTCACCTCATTCCTGTAATTTTCTCTGCCAGTCTCTCAGCTGCCTTAAGAGTTTCCTCTTCATCCATTTTCAATAAATCCTCAATATCACCAAATATACACTTATTCCTGTTGTTCTCTGCCAGTCTGTTATCTTCATTAACCATCCTGAGCATTGGCATATAACTGCTTTTATATGAAATGATTAAAGCCTGCTGCAATCCACAATATGATTTCTTTCCATCTGCACATCTATTATAATTTGTGAAATCCCTATACTGCTCCCCCTCAGTTGCACATGAATCCGTCAGTATAAGCAGTTCCCTGGATATATTACAATCTCTGTTCTTCATCAAGTCACAATACCGCTCCATGGTTGTAAGCTGCAACTGCACTGCGTCTCCCAATTCCTCAGCTCCGTCTTTCTTTCCACCATAAAACGATATCTCTGCCAATTTTTTTATAACATCTTTTTCTTCTTTAGATATCGAACTATCGCCAGTCAGTTTTAACACCTCAGCGTCATCATGCAGCAAGACCACGCTGTAAGCAGTCTCAAAATCATCATATTTAATCTTCATACTTTCAATATTCATAAGCAAATGCTCAAGGAAATAATATATCTGGGGATACACCTTTGCAAATGACAAAGTAGTATCTAACACAATCCCCAATAGGATCTTTTTATTACTGCTTGAGTCTGATTCTATCTGTTTATTCCATATATTTTTCGTATTCATGTCTCTCCCTTCTATGGTCATCAGCCCATTTTAAATTTGCCTTTGGGGTGTCACCCTTCGTTTACACTTAGCGACAAGTCGATTGTACCATCCCAATATGAGTTTTCAACGCATGGGCACAATCTCTCGACGGCAGCTCAGAAGAAAATTTTAAATAATCGTAAATTCAAAAGAAACACCATTGCAGACAATAATATCACCATTTCTTATCATATAATGCTCTTCATCATCCACTCCTGTTTTCTTCATCTTTTTTTCACCATCAATATCATTTACCTTGTCGTTTGCCAGTTCCACGTTTCTATGTATTTCCATATCCTTATCAAAGGATGGGATATATGTCACCTGCCCACCAAAGTTACATACAGAAAACATAAAATTCTCCTTCCAGAAAACATCTCTTATGGAATTGTCATACAACGGCTGTCCGACCTTAACTTCACCTTCTGGCTTATATGCCACCATAACAAACTTCCTATCGGAAATCATGTCAGGTTCCTGCAGCAATCTCCACTCGCTTTTTCTTATTTTTTTCTCCATTTCAAATGAAGATCCTCCACATAAGCCTGTCAGGAAATCTTCCATATCTCCAATGATCTCAGTAACACTCATGTACGGACATTCCTCATCCGGATCACAACACATCCTGGCAATAATATCACGTAACCCTTTATACCTGCTGCTACGATATTTCTTTTTAAATCGTTCTTTATTTGTTTCAATACCATATCCTATTTTTTTATCTGTACAGTATACAGTTGACGCCAGATTGCCTCCCTGCGGAACCGCCATCTGGTCTTCAGTGAAATATCCGACACCATTTATCCAATAAAAAATCAATCTTCCGGCAGAATATATATCGGTAGATATATCCCCATCCACTCTTTTTTTATTGGTAAAGATATCAGGTGAAGTATATCCTCTGCTAAATGCCACGTCCCAGCCTGTTATATTCCTGGTTCTGTCACTTCCTGCAATATGGGCAAAATCAAAATCCACAATAACTACATCATCCCCTTTGTCCGTGATCATGATATTTTCAGGTTTGATATCCCTGTGAAGATATGTCTGTTTGGAGTATTCTGTATAATATCTCATGCCATAAAGGAACTGCATTATCTGTCTGTATATGATCCACTCTGCAGTTTCCTCATCTACTTTGTCAGAAACAACTTTCTTTTCCAGCTCGACACGAAAATCTTTCAAATCACTTCCGTGGATAAATTCCAACTCCACTCCATATATTTTCTCCCCCGTAGGTGTAACCCCTGAGAAATTACCATAAACCCTCTCTATGTACGGATAGAAAAAACGGAAATCTCCTTCCCTTTTCAAATTGTTCAACTTATATGTATCGTCATCCGCCTCGGCAAATTTTAACAAACATTCGCGATCTGAGCTGACCTCTCTCGCATGGGCAACATAATATTTGTCATTATATTTAGCCGGTTCCAGTAAACAATATAGATTCTTTCCATATTCATCTTTTATATGATCTCCCGCCTCAAAAAAACGTTTTTCCATTTAATTTCCTCCTATTGAACTTCAGCCCACTCCAATCTTCTATGACGCAATGCACCATATTGCCGTCTGGTCATCTTTTTTATCCATCTGTGCCAGTGCAAATATCTGCTCTAACATAAAAGCTTCCTCTTCCTTGTCACACTCATTTAACATTCGACCAAGCATTCTTTCATTCATATATCCAAAACAACCATCAGAGCCCACAAGAATGCTGTCGCCCGCCTTAATATTCCCTATGGTTGTAACGTGAATATCCTCTTCCTGTAGTTTATCATACTCTCCTAAACTACAGTACAATATATGGCTATTTTTTAAAAATTCTATGGAATCACGTTTGTATTCTCCTGCTTCGACATCCTGTTCCGCCTTCGTCTGCAATTTAGAGACCAATCTTATTTTTTTATCTTCTTTTCTGTAAAAATAAACCGGAGAGTCACCAACATTGGCACAAACCACACAGTCATCCACGAGACATACCGCACTTATGGTAGTTCCTGTTATTTCATATTTTTCCGCCCCATTACACACACTGGAATTTGCCGACTGGATCGCTCTTCTTAGACAATCCTCAATCTCACGGACTGCATACTTCATAGAAAATCCATCCATGTCAGAGTTCATATACCTTTCCATGATATCTGCATAGAAAGTCTTCATAAAACCTCTCACCCCATTTCTTGAGGCCTTTTTTCCTTCATCCAGACCTCCCATTCCATCAGCCACTACTAATAAACGGATAGCTTTATCCTTCATAAATGAAAATTCAGAATACATATAGCTGTCTTCATTTTCAACATGCTGTCCATCTGCTGATTTAACCGATCTTGTATATATTTTGTAATCCATAAATTCTCCTGTCTGATATTGTATCTGTTCAATAATTTTGCAAGCCAACTCTTATCTTCGTTCAACTGCCTATTCTGCAAATGTTGTAAATAAGTACTCATAAATATCTGCTACAACCGGCATCATCTTATATCCGTATTTATGGTCTGTCTTACACTGATTCACAACCACAACATACTTTGGATCATCAACCGGTGCAAAGCTTATATACCACGCATTGGTAGTAGAAGCTGAATCACCATTCTCCGCAGTTCCCGTTTTGCCTGCAACACCGTACTCGTCAAATATGGCAGCTTCACGATCCAGATTATGAAGTGTACAACATTCCTTTGCTGTAGATCGCATATATTCTCCAACTGTTCTCGCCGTCTTTTTACTTGTTGCCTGGCTTAACTTTTCCGCCTTTCCTTCATATACAATATCACCATTTGAGTCTCTTAAATTCTTTACAACATATGGCTTCATCATTACTCCATCATTTGCAATGGCCTGGGTTATCATAGCAGCCTGAACTGTTGTAAGTCCGGTTCTCCCCTGTCCAAATCCGGTCTGGGCAAGAATATCGTCCGAAACATCTGTATCCCAGTTATATCTTACCTTGCCGAAATCCAATACCAGATCTGAGCCATCGTTTTTCAACATAAACTTTTCTGCTGTTGCATTTAACCTGTCAGATCCCAACTCCAACGCAGCCTTTGCAAAATAAACATTTGAAGAGATATTTAATGCTGTTTCCATATCAAGCTCATCATCATATGCCACAGCCAATGTACTTGTGTAATACTGTCCTGCATAACAGGTCCAACTGTCATTCACAGTAAAGGAAGTATTCTTAACCTTGAAATCTCCCATATCGTTATCTAAAAGAGCAACAGCAGTAAGCACCTTGAATATACTTCCCGGAGCCTGTGGATTTTTATAAGTAACAGGATATCCCGGCTCTAAATTTGTCTCTTCCTCATCCTTCTCCATTTCCTGCTGTGCTGTACCAAGATCATTGTAGTCATATGTAGGGAAACAAACATCTGCAAGAATAGCTCCTGTCTCAACATCCATAACAATGGCAGAACCTATACTAGACTTTGGATCCATATATTTACACATACTGTTATAGACATAATTCTGAAGATCATCATCAATAGTCAGGGTTGCACTCTGTCCCTTTACTCCATCAATATCTACTGTGTTATACAAAGCACCGTTTTTGCCCCAATAGTCCTCATCAAGAAATGCCATAAGCCTTGCATCGTTTCTGTTTCCAACCACATCCTCCGTGCTTTCAGCCAACGGATCAAATACATGTCTTCCTGTATAACCAAGAAGCTGTGCATATGCCATACTGTTGCTATAGGTGGTAACTCTCCTCTGGCTGCCTGTATCCTCATCTGTTACATTTGCAGTACTTACAAGCACTGTTCCGTTCCTGTCGTATATATCTCCGGGTGTAATAGTTTCATCATCCTTTGTCGCCTTTGCATACACTTTGAAATTATCAGCCCGTCTGTTTAATCCGGATATCGCTCCTGAATTGAAAAATAAAGCAACCATCTCTAATATGAGAGCCATACCTAATATAATACAAATTATACTGATCCTTTTAGAACTTCTACCCTTATCCATGACCTACTCCTCCACTTCCTTATTACGATCATCCACTGAAATAACAAGTAATATCGCCACCAGGCACATACTTGTTATAATTGCTGAAAATCCCTGTGAGAGAAAATATAATGGTATACCGGTGATCGGAAGCAATGCCATGTTGTATCCAATATGGATAATTGATTCAACCACTATCACTACCCCAATACCTGAAGCAATTCCCTTAAAATACTGTTCCTCGCATCTTTCGGCAATAACCATGGACTGTTTAAAAAATGCAAGTATAAAGATTATCAATACAAATCCAAATAGTATACCGCAGGTTTCTATTACATTTGCAAATATAAAATCATTATTTGCCTCCGGAAGACTTATCCTGTGACGCTCAGTCCCGATTCCCAGCCATCCACCGGTGGCAATAGCCATAAGTCCTCTGGTTCCCTGATAACCATAATCATTGATATAAAACTCCGGATGAAGTGCCACACCGAATCTTCTTATAAGCTTTCCAAGCACACTTGGAAACATCCCTTCATTCTTGACCATAAGTGGGAACAGAATCTTATCACAAGCCAACCACACTGCAATGAATCCAACTGCTGATACAGTTCCGAGCACTTTGATCCACTTCCTCTGGGAACCAAACATATAAAGCATTACCAATCCAGTTATGTAAACTATAAGCAAAGTTCCAAGCTCATTACATAATATAAATGTCAAACTCAGGCATGCAGTATGTACAATGAGAATCAACTCCCTGTCCACAGACCATTTTATGATCTTTATCTTATCCTTTTCGCTGCATAACAAGCCTGCCACTATGAATATATACATTATCTTCACAAACTCAAATGGTGTTATGCCATTGATCGAAATAGTCGCCCCCTGACTTCCACCTGCTCCGATAACCTGCCCCAGTAAAAGCACCGCAAATGAAATCGCTAACTGAACTATCATCATTATGATTACCACAACATCCTTTGAAAGAAGCCTGGATATCTTTGAATAAATAAAAGCCATAAATAACGCAGTTCCAAGTGCTACTGCTAATTTCGTGACCACATCCCCGGTCTGACTCTCCCTACTCTGGATCTGCTGAACCAAAAATCCCAGGTTTAAAAGAACTATAATGATCACCAACATCTTCTTGTCAGCTCCGGCACAGGTGGAAATAATACATCCAACAACTGTAAATCCCATCAAAAGCAATACTATCGGAAGATAAGCTCTTCCCTGTCCCTTATAGACCGCTACCAGCAACATCCCCAGTTCAACCGAAAGTGTTGCAACAATACATTTCATATCAATGTAATCAAAGAAACGTGAAATATTCATTTTTATACTATGATCCGTAAACTTATCCATACTTACACCACTTTCATCATCTCATTAAACAGCCTTGCTCTTAAAATCGTATACTCTGGTTCTTTCCACCTTTTCTCTGGTATCACACGCGGCATTTCTTGTTCTTTCATAGGTTCTAACCTCACTGCCAGATAAATCATTCCGCTCTTCTTCAGGCATCCCGTTCTTTCCAGTCTCTCTGGCTTTATTCTCGTTCAGTACAAGCCTCTCTGTTTTACTTGGTGTATGGATAACAACAGGACATTTAACTATAACCTTACTTTCACCTATGTAGAATATTTCCTGTGAATCAAGCACCACGCCCCGTCTATATCCCACATCTTCATAATCATTTTTCTTCTGATTGAACCACTGTATTGGGTTATACTTTGACATGTTGATAAACTCGTAACGTGCCTTATTATTTCTAACTTCTTTCTTGATAATCGCATGTATAGGCTCTACAAATTCATCACACAAAACAACCTCACTGCTCTTACTGCTTCCAATCCTTGTTGTTCTGTTAAGGATCTTTACCTGTCTGTACTCCGTCTCTCCGGGACACTTAACACACAGAACAGGACCATTTGCAATCTTTACATTCTGCAGATTCTTAAGTGGTACACAAGAGTCCACTATACGGCTTTTACGACTCTTTATGTCCTTCCATACCTCGCTACCATGTGTGAGGTATGCGATCACAGTCACAACCAAAATAAATACTCCAAAAATAATTAAACAGCTCTTCATAATATCATCCGCCTTTCGTTTATTTGATGATACCAATATAGAGCTGTTTACGTTTTTTTGCCAGAAACCCGGTTTTGTGCATTTTTAATTTTTCGTTTTATATCATTCTTCCAATGAGATAATTGCCTCAAAGATGTCTTCGAGGATTTCATTTAGGTCAAGTGCTTTTGAAGGTCTTTTATCTAATGGATTTAATGTATAAAATTTTGGATAATACTGTCCGTTAAAATCCTTCCCGCCTTCTTTCACATATATCTCATTATTTCCTAAAAACAATCCCAACATAGTTGAAATGAACTTATAAATATAGCACTGTATAGAAT
>ERZ1034952.3405-NODE-3405-length-10705-cov-4.738873_pt1 | contig 10705 bp, 8 predicted proteins | sample MGYA00520625_ERZ1034952 | MGnify/ENA primary metagenome ERZ1034952 (study PRJEB33766, sample SAMN09781773) | gut metagenome | biome: gut microbiome | host: Homo sapiens | place: Madagascar | study: EMG produced TPA metagenomics assembly of the PRJNA485056 data... | reverse complement strand
TGCATAATAATCAAGGTGAAACAAAGTATGGAACGGAGAAGAGCTTTGGGACCATAATCATCAGAGGTGGTACCGTTGAAGCCATAGGAGGTACTTACAAGTGGTGCGGTATAACCGAAGAGTCAGCGGCGGGAATTGGTGGCTCAGGAAATGGAGCTAAAGGAAAGATAGAGATACGTGGAGGTAATGTAACAGCAACCGGTGGAGACGGTTCTGCAGGTATCGGCGGAGGCTGTAACGGACAGGTAGACTCCATCCTTATAACTGGAGGAAATGTCACAGCCACCGGGAATGGAAAAGGTGCAGGAAAAGGTGCAGGAATAGGTGCCGGATGGAATGGAAATACAGACGGAGCAGGCGGCTGCGGAGATATCTCTATCATAGGAGGTAATGTAAAGGTAAACGGCAACCTGGGAATGGGTGGTATATATAACAATGATGTGAAGAAGACCGGAAGTGTATCTGTAACCGGCGGTGCAGTGGATGTAAGCGGAGAGATCAATCCGGCTACGGATATTGATAAGAATCATATAGTCCACCATTACAGTGTTGGCATTACCATTGAAGATCCTGCCCTTGCCGATGGCACATCAACAGCAAGAGTATTTCTTGGTCAAGGAAGCAGTGCATATATCGGAACCGCTTCAATGAAGGTAAGCAATGGCAAGGCAACAGGAACATTTAAGGCAGATACAACCCTTAACGGCACACAGGACATATCAGTAAGCCTTGGCCAGATGACCTACGAAGACAAGACAATTAATTTGGATAAGGATAAGAGCGTAAGCTGGGAACCTGTGTTCAGGGCTGTTACAGACATTACCTTAGGCAGGTCAGCATATGGCTTCGGAAGCCATGATCTGGTATCCGCTGTTTCAGTAACTCCTGCATATGCAACAAACAGAACTATAGTATGGAGTATTGAAGACAAGGGTATCACAGACGCAAATGTAAAAAATGATATTCTTACCGTAAGCAAGCCGGGAACCTTTAAGCTTAAAGCAACCATAAAGAATGGAGCAGCAGCCGATAAGGATTACACAAAGACATTTACCATTAATAACAAGCAGGCAGGAACCATAACCAATCTGAACATAAAGGACTGGACCTATGGAGATAAGGCAAATGCACCGACATTTGCAACAAACAATAAGCAGACAGAAGCATTAATAGAATATAAGGTGAAGGGAGAGGATGATGAGACTTACAGTACATCTGTCCCAACCCAGGCAGGAGAATATACAGTAAGGATCACATTAGCTGAAACAGAAAGCTATTCAGAAGCTGTAAATGAAGCTGATTTTACCATTAACAGGAAATCTTTGGAGGCGGCAGGTATATCGGGAAGCTGTAAAGAACAGTATTTCACAGGCTTTGATATAACACCGGGATCAGCAGATATCGTGCTTAAGGACAAAGAAGTAAAGCTTACTGAGGGCGTGGATTATGTGATAGATGGTTACAGTAATAACAGAACAATAACCACAAGGCAGAACCAGGCAGAGATCAAGGTGAGCGGAGCCGGCAATTACACAGGCACAAGGACGATCACATTTAAGATCACCAATAAAAATATAACAGCAGAGGCTAAGCTTTCAGACTACAACTGGACTTCAAGCCCGGTAAAGGTTTCAGCACCCGATGGATACAGGATCTGCAGAAAGCAGGACGCTCCATATGATTATGAAAAAGATTTCACAGACAGTTTTATGGTATCCGAAGATGATGGCACAGGAGAGCCGGTGCAGATATCATATTATCTGATGGAGATCGAAACCGGGGCTGTGTCAGAGGAGAAGACCATAGAGGTTAAGATTGATACTACAGCACCTGAGTTGACAGGTATCACATGGTTCTCCCACAGGTATGACAGCCTTAACGTAAGTATCAAGTCAAATGAAACAGGAAGTATAGAATATGTTTTAGTAGAGGATCCGGGAACAGAGAATGTTACAGTAGTGTTTGAGCCGGGGGACACAAAGTCAGTTCCCGTGGAGGCCGGCGTTGCTGCAAATATCAGCTTTGAAGGGCTGGAGGCCAATAAAGGATATATCATACTTTACTGCTTACATGACAGATATGGAAATAGTACGGAATTTGCAGATCAAAAGCTTAAGACCTCAAAGATAAAGACTTCTGCAAATGGGGATATAATCATATCCGAGGTGTATGGAACAAGTCTTGAGGATTGTAAGATATCAGGAAGTATCATTGCAGAATCAGGCGAGGAAGTGAAGGGAACATTTAACCTCTCCCAGTCAGAGGATGACAATAAGAAGCAGGTATACGGCTGTGGTGATAACGGAAAACTCATAAGTGTTGACTTCTATCCTGAAAATGAGGCTTACTCATCAGCCCTGAATCTTAAGGCTAAGCTTAATATCACAAAGGCTGCAGCACCTGAGCTTTCATCTGAGAAGGCTTCATATGAGTACAAGAAGGGTTCATCACAGGAGAGGATAGATGTTGCAGGTTTATTGCCTGAGGACAAGGGAACAAGTGTATATGGTGTTTCTGTAAATGACAGAAATTCAATCCTGGATAACTGCAAAATCAACTCTAATGGAACTCTGACATACAAGGTTAAGAAGTTCACAGATAAGAGTATGGCAGGAAAGGAAGCTGTCATTACAGTTACCGTCAGGATGGAGAATTATGGCGATACAGAATTTAAGCTCCATATAAATCTTACAACAAGTGCTGACGATGATAATAAACAGCCGGGTGGCAACAACGACCAGCCGGGCGGCAATAACGATCAGCCTGGTGGCAACAATGGGCAGCCTGGTGGCAATAACCAGAAACCGGGTGGAAATGTAAAAATGCCGGTGGGAAGTACCCCACAGACAGGTGACAATAACAAGCAGGAAGATAGCACTGAACAGCAGACTGAGGACAGCAGTGAACAGGTTGATGACAGTAAAAAGGTTGAAACCAGCGAACAGCAGACCGAAGGCGATACTCAGGAATTGACGGAGGATAATGTTGGAAGCGAAGAGATAGCTGCTTCCGCCGCAGCCGAAAACACCAAGGCCGATGAGAAAACCAATTATGGTCTGTGGATCAGTATAATAGTTGTACTGTTTATTCTGGTGGCAGGAACAGTAGCCTACTTAATATTAGAAAAAAAGAGAAGAGATAACAGCAGACGGTAAATGAAATAGCCATGTCTCAGATAAATTGACTGCCGCAGGTCATGACCTATCCCCGGATCATGACCTTGGCAGTGAATATCCCATTTTCATGGGTGAAGGAGCAGGCACCGTTGTTTTTATCAGCTATATGGCGTATGGATTGGATCCCTACGCCATTTCCTTTTCTCTTGGATGACTGGAATATGTCGTTTCTCTCATGAAGCTCGCCGTCAAAGCTGTTCTTGACCTGTATGAGGGTGAGCCTGTCGGCATGGACATAGGCTTCCAAACAGATACGGCGTTTTTCCTCCGAGGTGCGGAGGCTGGCTTCGAGAGCATTTTCCAACAGATTGGAAAGGATGATACATATATCTATCTCGTCTGCCGTAAGTGTCTCCGGTAGATCTATCTTGGTTTCAAATGGAATATTTTCCTGCTTTGCCAGGGTACAGTAATAGCCGATAACACTGTCAGCAGCCCTGTTGTCGCAGAAGTGCATATCAAGGTTTGGAATCCTTTTGGTGGCATTTGCCAGATATGATTTAATATGCTCCAGATCCCCTTCCTCAGCCATGGCTGATAACTGGTTGAAATAGTGACGCATATCATGTCTCGCCTGCCTTGCCTCCTCGATGGACGAACGAAGGTTGTCGTAACGCTCCTGCTGCATGGAGAAGAAATGATTTTCCTGTGCCAGCTTGGCGTTCCTGTTGATGTTCTTTGCAAGCATAAGGAACATTGCGTAAAACAGCACCAGCAGCGCAAGCAGTGTAAGACTTATGACTATGTAGCCCTTAAGGATACGTCCAGTGTACAGGGTGCTTCTATATCTTGGCACCATGAAGATATTCAGTGCGATAAATAATACAGGCAGGATCCAGAACACGTACCAGGTCTGGGCGAAGTTCTCGTCCTCCACCATGTTCCTTGCGGCATGGGTAGCCGGGTAATATGCCGATATGGTGAAGATCCAGCATATGAGATTGTAGATCAGTCCTGCACCTATGGAGAAACACAGCCCGGCTTCCTTGGAAGTGAGGTCGGCAGTGAACAGGGCATTGATGGCTCTTGACATGCTGTTGACACAGGCAAATACTGCACACACTGCCAGTGTACGCTTATAGACATCCATAGCGTAATGTGCAGAGTATGTATATATATCATTATGGCGACAAATACCAGCAACGCCATAACCGGTGCGGTTGATATGTTAAAGTGGAGACATACCATTCCCCCTGCAAATGAAAGACATATAAAAAGCGGCAGGAGTACGCAGAGCAGTCTCAATGGTGGCTGCTTCAGATATGACTTTACTGGGAGATATGCAAGAAAAATCCCCGGAATGATCACGGCAAGCTCCAGTACCGGTCGCAGTAAAACTAACATAATAAGATCCCTTTCATGTTAATGCTAATAAGATAAAATGTATGATGATCCGGTGAGGCATGTGAGAATACATTGCCTGTGGATACATCGTGATATGCTGATTATAGTCCCATATGGAATAAAATTCCATGATATAAGCTACAATTTGTGCTATTTTCACCGTTTCGTGCCAAAAATATTGGAAAATCCAGTGGATGAAATATAATACCGTTTATATTGGCTATCCAATCTGGTGGGGAATAGCAGCATGGCCTGTAAATAATTTTGTAAAGGGTAATGATTTCACAGGAAAGACCGTCATTCCATTCTGTACATCTGCTTCATCAGGCATAGGTGACAGTGGTACCCTGCTTGCTGAAATGGCAGGAACCGGAGACTGGCAGGATGGCCAGAGGTTCAGCTCGGGAGCGTCCGTTTCGGATGTAGAGGACTGGGTTGCGTCCCTGACAGTGGGAAATACTGTGACCATGTTCATGGGCTTGTCGGTGGTGCTCACAGGCATACTTCTGGTGCTGGTGAAGCCTGTTGTTGCAGCAATGTCAACACCAACGGAAGCTGTTTCAGAGACTGTTATGTATCTCAGGATATGTTTCATAGGTATCCCTGTGGCTCTTCAGGATGGATTTATCCAGATTGCATTTATTGTTATAACTATCATTGCAAATCGCAGAGGTTTAAATGACGCAGCGGCTGTAGGTATCGTTGAGAAGATAATAGGTGTGGTATTCCTCGTGCCGTCTACAATGCTATCCACAGTGTCAACTCTTTCTGCCCAGAATATCGGGGCAGGAAAGCACGAGAGGGCTTCGGCAACACTCCGCTATGCGGTTCGGTGCTTTCAGTGATCGTGTGCATTATAGCATTTGTTGTTGTAAAGCGTAAGCGGGGGAAGACACAGGTTGTGTAGTGAGAATTTTATCCTTTAATGTATCGGCAATGGCTATAAATTCATCACACACTTCCTGCCAGTTTTTCTCGGATACATCCGGTACGGAGGAGAGCTGTTTTACAGCTCTGTCACGTTCACCTACCATCAGGTTCTTCAATTCATGATCGAGGATTTCATCATCGATCTGCTTCCATGCGGCAGCTTCCTCCTCACTTAGATAGGAGAGACCGAATTTCTTAAAAATACAGTTCATTATCTCATCCTCAATCTTATAATAATCAGGCAAATGTACTTTGACAGGCCTTATGATATCTGCAATGTATGCCTCACTGGCGTCGTGAAGCAGACAGGCAAGCTGGATACGTTCCGGGTAATTGCGGGCTTTTGCTTCCTTCATACAGTTTATGGAATGTTGACCAACCGAGTAAAAGTGTTTAAGGTGTCCGCCACCTCTGCACATAAGGCTTAAGGCATGTGCAATGTCCATAAGGGACACATCCTCAGTTGTCATATTAAGCGGGTCGAATTTCTTCCCGGTGAAAGTGTTCATGTTACTCATAATTATTTCCTTTCGTGAGACAGCCTCTGGCGATATGCTATCATTGGATGTGGCGGGTGTCAAACTGAATAACTAAAGCAAAGAAAATTAATAGTGACTTATAAATTTCCTAATATATTTATAAATCCGTGCAGCCCCATTAATATGAAGTATATCAAAAAATTCAAATGAGCTTATGTTCATGAAATGGAGGTATATTTAATGTTAAATCAGTCAGTTGTGAAATTATTAAAAGAGAAAATGTGGGATATTGCAATATTTGCAGACTTGACAAATGTGTTAGATTAAGCTAACATAACGCATGTTATGATAGATGAAGAGAAAAAGACAGTAGAAAAAATAAAGAAAGCCGCTCTGGAAGAGTTTTACGAGAAGGGGTATGGAAAGGCAAGTCTCAGGACCATCTGCAGAAATGCCGGAGTTACCACCGGAGCCCTGTATTTTCATTACGAGAACAAGGAAGCACTTCTAAAGGCAATCCTTGAACCACTGATCGCCCGGTATGAAAGCCTCATGGCGGAGTACATGGGCATGGAGCTTGAAGCTCCTGAGAAGGGTGCCGATATTGATGTGCTTATGATGAGCTTCATCTTGGAACACAGGAAGGAAGCCATAATAATAATGGAAAAGGCACAGGGAAGCTGCTACGAGGGCTGGCACAAAAGGATTGAGGCAATGATGGGGCAGGCAGTGACGACCTTCTACAGAAGCCGGATGAATGAGGAGCCGGATAAGGAGCTCATCAGGATACTGGCGAGAATAAGACTTGATGGCTGTCTGGAGATCCTGAAAGGAAATTATGACATGGAATATAGTTTGTATCTGACGAAGAAGCTTGGGGTGTATGCCACAGGCGGAACAGAAAAGTTAATAAAAGAGCTTAATGAGTTCCACGGTTAAAAGCTGTGGGACTCTTTTTTTGCAACATAACAAAGCATATCAGATGTTATCTTTGACGAATAAGGCAGTTGATGATACTTGAAACCAATGTTAATAAAAATTAATTATAAATCATAAATGTAAGAGAGGTTTGATGAAAATGGACAAGAAGACAAAGGTAAGTGTACAGGGAGTTCCGGAGACTATGCTCCAGACATTATATGCAAGGGCAAAGGAGTCACAGAAAAAGGATCATCATATCTATGATGAGAAAGCGGTAGATATAGTGGCAAGCCTTGACTATGATTTTTCCAAGGCAGATACAGACACTGCAATGAGCAGCGGAGTTGTTGCAAGGACCATAATCCTTGATAAGCTGGTAGGCGAGTTCTTAAATAAGAACAAGAACGCTATAGTGGTTAATATTGCCTGCGGCCTTGACACCAGATGTTATCGCATGAAGGGAAAATATAGCAGATGGTATAACATAGATCTGCCTGAGACCATGCATGTAAGAGAAATGTTCATGGAGGAAAACGAACCAGTATATCAGATCGCCAAGTCCGCAATGGACAGCTCCTATGTGGAGGATATAGAGTATAATGGTGAGCCTGTGTTAGTTATAATAGAAGGACTTACAATGTACCTTAACGAGGATGACGTGAAGCAGATGTTTGATATCATACATGAGAATTTCGCTAATGCTCATGTTCTTGTGGAAACCATGTCACCATTCATGGCGAAGCATATCAAGGAGAAATCCATAGAGGGTAGCAGTGCCAAGTTCACTTGGGGGGTAAAGAACGGAAAGGCTCTTCAGGATGTGATCGCAGGCTTTAGAAATATAGAAGATGTGAGCCTTGTTGAGGGCATGAAGGTTATGATACCTATATATAAAATTATTGGAAATATTCCTGCTGTGAAGAATATTTCCAATAAGATATGTGTTATGGACAAACGATAAAATTATATCTGATCAATCTGTGTTACGAGCATTATTCTCGTAAGCAGAGCTTACTGGTCTTTCTCCTGTTCCTCTTCCTGTATGAACATTATAAGGAAGCTGACGGACAGGAGGAGGCATGAGATCCATATGGTGTGCATACCAAGAACCGGTATACAGATACTTCCAAATCCTGCACCTAAAGCGAACAGGAGTATTATTCCAAAGTAATGGAATGACTTGTACAGTGTCTGTATATTGTGGGTCTGGTGGTATGAGCACAGTGCCTCCATGCCGCTTCGGATATTTCCGATACACATGGTACTGGCAAATGCATAATTGTTTACTTTTCTAAAGGACTGAACCTGCATGGCGCATGAAAATGAAACCATGGCGTTAGCGATAAGGTTCAGCTTCTCAGGCATGAAGCCCACAGAGAAGAGCAGGACAATCTCAAGTATAACTACAATCTGTCTCCAGTGAAGCTTGTTAAAGTCCTGTAATTTCTGTCTTATAAATGTGGCAGCTGCAACTCCCAGTGAAAAGAACAGCACAGGGACAAAATAGTGGATGACTTTTCCGAAATCTCCGCTGAACAGATCCTGGCTCATAAGAACGATATTTCCGGTCTGGGCATTTGCGAATACATGCCCTCTCGAAACATATGTATACACATCCTGCAGACCGCCGGATACCGAAAGTATGGCAGCGGTCAGCAGGGATTCTGACATTTGTCTGGTTGGGTGATAATGAAAACGTGAAAAACTCATATTTCCTCCAATAATTAAACATCTTTTGATCTACTGATAGACATTATACACGATTTTTCCCGGGAAGCCAGCCATATCATGTACAATATCTGAAGGTTTTGTCTGTTGCTATCCTTGCAAATATAAGTCCCAGGGGCAATGCAAGTATTATCAGCAGTGCCGACGCAAGCCATGAGGCTGCTGAGGTAAGGTTCATTATTCCAAGATTATAGAAGCCCTTGTACAGGTATAAGCCGGGCACCATTATTACAATGGACGGCACGGTTATGGATATCCTCGGATAACCTGCCACGCCCTTAAGGGTAGAGGCTGATATTCCTGCAACAAATGCACCGATAAATGCGGCGGCAGCCGGTGGCAGGGCAGATATATCAATAAGCTCCAGACGAAGGGTATTGGATACGGCACCAATGATACCTGCGGCTGCTGCAAGCTTTACGGGACTGTTAAACATGATGGAAAATCCGAACACGCCACAGAAGCTTGCCAGTAAACGCAACAGTATCCACTGCCACAGGGCAAGGTCAAGGGGGAGAAAAGGAATAGGTTTTAATCCCAGTAACATGGCAAGTATCCAAGCAGTCATAGTAGCAACGGTAACTATTATAAATGAATAGGCAAGACGTTCTGTTCCCGAACGCATATCCAGCTTGGCAAGGTCAATGCCGCTGGTGATGAAAGGAAATCCAGGGATCACAAACAGCATTGAACAGATGTATCCGGCCTCGTGCTGGAAATTCACCGAGAAGGCCAGCTCCAACAGCTTTAACAGTGCCGTGTATGTAAGGCAGGCAGCTGAAACCGACGCGATTATACAGAGAAACAGTGTAAAATGGTGCTTGGATAATTTGCACCGTATGTAATTACCTATTCCTGCCCCTGCAAATGCACAAAACATCTCCACAATGCCTCCTCCCAAAAGGAAAGTGAATGCACCACACGCCAGGGCGGCGGCAACGGCAAGGGTAACAGGAGTATAAAGTCCGTGTATCTTTTCTATATCATCCAGGGCAGAGTGTATGGCTTCACAGCTCTGGCTGATCTCCTTTGTGGAGAATTTGCCCACAAATTTCTCGAGACGGTTAAGCTGTGAGGTATTTACACCGGTATTGGTAAGGCAAAGGGACTGGCTGAAGCTGTCGTTGCCGTCAAAACAGGTGTAGTTAATGGACATAAGACCGATATCTACAGTACACGTCATACCCATAAGTTCTGACAGGGTGTTCATGGAGCTTCGGACTCGCCAGGCTCCTGTACCGCAGGACAACATCATTATGCCAACCCTGCCTACGACAGAGGACTTTGCCGAAAGACTTGCCCGGCTTATAGGGGTGGTGTCGGATCTGTCAGCATATTCATGCCACAGGACATCCATATGATTTTTTTTAATATCCGTTTTATTGTTATTTGCAGCTTTCATATTAAACACCTCAAAGCTATTAAAGATCAAAGCTGTCTGCACCGGCTTTTTTCAGCATATTTTCACGACATGCCAGTACCAGACCGTCGATTACACTGATATGTTCACGCATTTTGGACTCAAACTGGTGTATAGGAAGCAGCACGCCCAATTCATCAAAGGATTTGTCATTGCCTGTTCCGGTTTCCTGTCCGTAGTAGACAATGGCTGAAAATGCTTCCTTCTGTATCTCATGGAAGGTAGACCATATAACATCATATGCCTGAGCCTCCGTAAGATTGAGCTTCTTGGTGTCGGGAAGGGCGTAGAGCACAAGTATACCCCGTTCCCTGTCCTCCTTTTTCTCACAGATGTCCATGCCGGTGGTGTAATAACGCACAAGGGTGTAGCCGTCGGCAAGATAAAGATTTGACCGGGGAACAGATGTATGTGAGTCATATATTTCCCGGAATTTCTTAAATTCATGCTTGGTGGCAAGGCTCTTTTTGTCCTCCAAAAGATTGCCCTCCGGGTCGGTGAGCAGGACCGGATTTATTCCTGATTTGCCATGGAAACGCCTTGGGATAAGGTACGCCTCCTTTAACAGATCAAACATGCTGCGGCCGCATATCTCAAGGAGCAGGGCACTTACATCACCGTTTTTATAGGCATTTAAAATGACCTCAGCGAAATGACGCGGGTCGGGATCGATATATCGTTCATCATCACACAGATGATTATAAAAG
>ERZ1034952.3404-NODE-3404-length-10705-cov-6.883474_pt1 | contig 10705 bp, 9 predicted proteins | sample MGYA00520625_ERZ1034952 | MGnify/ENA primary metagenome ERZ1034952 (study PRJEB33766, sample SAMN09781773) | gut metagenome | biome: gut microbiome | host: Homo sapiens | place: Madagascar | study: EMG produced TPA metagenomics assembly of the PRJNA485056 data... | reverse complement strand
ATTCATCGAACAGCTCAGTTGCGTAACTTCGGGAGGCTAAGAGCCTCCCCTACAGCGTAGAATCACCGCACCGGTAGAACTAATATATCCGTACCGGCTTCACAGCGGCATTAAAAAAGAGGCTGCCTCCCACGGGAGACAGCCCCAACCTTACCCAATTTTGAAAATGCCGGTTGCTTCCAGGATAATCAGCACAACCACCACAGCCAGCAGCCCGCAGGAAATCCACAGGATAATATCCACTTGCTTGACGGTTATGGGAAGCTTCCCGTATAACTGCTTCTTTTTGGCATCCATGGCGGCAGAGAACGCATCCAGCTGCTTTTCGCGCCGGTTCAGCTCCTGCTCCTTTTCCTCCAAAAGCCGCTCTTTTTCCTGAAGCTCCTGCTGATTCATTACTTCTTCGCCAAGTACTTCCGAATGTCCAGAGCAACGGCCACAACGATGACCAGACCCTGCACGATGTAGTTGTAGTAGGGGTTGACGCTGAGGAACTGCAGAATAATCTTCAGCAGCTCAAACACCAGCACGCCCACCAGGATGCCGGGGACTGTACCGATACCGCCGGTGGTGGAAACGCCGCCGATGGTACAGCCTGCGATGGCTTCCAGCTCGTAGCCGGTGCCCATACTTGCGGAGGAGCCGCCGGACTTACCAGCCAGCAGGTAGCCTGCGAAAGCATACATAATGCCGGCAGTGATATAAATCCAGATGGTGGTCTTGGTGGTGTTGACACCGGAAACCTCAGCTGCCACCTCGTTGCCGCCGATGGCGTACATATACTTGCCGTGACGGGTCTTATTATAGATAAACCAGAACAGCAGGCCGAAAATCAGCGCCACGAAGGCCAGATACGGGATATGGAAGCCGCGGACATTGCCCACGCGACCGGTAATCAGCTTGGTGTAAATCTTCTGGAAGCCGCCGATGGGCTGTGCATCGGTCAGCACCAGGGCGATGCCGTAGATAATGGTCTGAGTGCCCAGGGTTGCAATGAAGGGGGGCACATGGAGCTTTGCAATAATCAGGCCGTTGACCAAGCCCACCACAAAGCCAATGGCAAGGACAATCAGCAGCACCAGGAAGATGTTCATTTCGGGAACGTTCTTCCACATCCGGCCAGTGTAGTCGCCGCGCTGGCACAGAACACCGGCAATACAGGCTGCCAGACCCACCTGACGACCGGCGGACAGGTCAGTGCCCTTGGTAATCAGACAGCCGGACACGCCCAGTGCAATCAGGAAACGGACGGCGGTGTTGCTCAAAAGGTTGCTCAGGTTGCCCCAAGAGAAGAAGTTGTCCACCACGCAGCCAACAACGATGGCTGCCAGGACCAGAATCACTGCAATGGGATTGCCCTTAATGACATCCCATACCTTTGTACCAGCGTTTTGTTGTTTCAATTTCGTTCCATTCATTATGTCTAGCCTCCGCTCGCTCACTCAAACTTTGTGGCCAACGCCATGATATTCTCCTGGGTTGCCTCTTTCCCGTCCACGAAGCCGGTCACTCTGCCATCGCACATGACCATCACGCGGTCGGACATACCAATCAGCTCACTCATTTCGGAGCTAATCATGATGATGCCCTTGCCCTGCTTTGCCAGTTCCGCAATGATGCAGTAGATTTCATACTTTGCGCCCACGTCGATGCCGCGGGTTGGCTCGTCCAGAATCAGCACATCCGGGTCATTTGCCAGCCAGCGGCCAATGAGCACCTTCTGCTGGTTGCCGCCGGACAGGGTTTTAATCAGGGTCTTGGAGGAGGGTGTTTTGATGTTCATCTTGTGAACATTTTCCTGCACCAAATTCTCCACCTTTTTGTTGTTGATGGAAATACCGAAGTCCAGATACTTTTGCAGAGAAGAAACCGAAATGTTGTCTGCCACGCTGAGCACGCCCATGATGCCGCTGCCGCGACGGTCCTCCGTCAGCAGGGCAACGCCATTGTCAATGGCATCCTTGGGGCGGTCAACCTTCAGCTCCTTGCCCTTGTAGTAAATGGTGCCCTGCTCATGGGAGCGGATGCCAAACAGGCCTTCCATCAGCTCGGTACGCTGTGCGCCCACCAGGCCGCCCACGCCCAGAATCTCACCCTTGTGCAGCGTGAAACTGACGTTGCGGAAGCTCTTGGGATTGATGGAGGTGAAGTTCTCCACCCGCAGAATCTCCTCGCCCACCACGTTCTCACGGGGCGGATAGAGGTTGGTCAGCTCACGACCCACCATCTGGGTGATAATCTTATCGGTGGTCAGATCCTTGGCTTCCCAGGTGCCGATGTACTGACCGTCACGCATGATGGTCACTTCGTCACCGATGCGGAGAATCTCGTCCATCTTATGGGAGATGTAAACAATTGCCACATTCTCGGCCTTCAGGTCTTCGATGATGCGGAACAGGGCTTCCACCTCGTTCTGGGTCAGAGAAGAAGTAGGCTCGTCCAGAATCAGAACCCGGCAATTGGCGGAAACAGCCTTTGCAATTTCCACAGACTGCATCTGAGAAACGCTCAGCTCGCCCACCTTCTGCCTGGGGTCAAAATTCATGCGCACCTTTTTCAGCAGCTCTGCCGTATCGGCGTACATCTTATCGTGGTCAATCATGGGAATGAATCCCAGGAACTTTTTCATGGGATAGCGACCCAGGAAGATGTTCTCGCCCACGGTACGGGCGGGGATGGGCTGAAGCTCCTGGTGAACCATGGCGATGCCTTTTTCCAGGGCATCCATGGGGTCGTGGATGGTTACGGGCTGACCATCGATTTTAATCTGCCCTTCATCCATCTTATAGATACCAAACATACACTTCATCAGCGTGGATTTACCGGCACCGTTTTCGCCCATCAGGGCGTGAACCTTACCGGGATGAAGCTTCAGCTGGGCATGATCCAATGCTTTCACGCCGGGAAATGATTTGCATACACCAGTCATTTCCAGCACATATTCGGACATGCGTTGAACCTCCTTTGTTTCAAGAAAGAGACGGGTGAGCCGTTAGACCCACCCGTCGCCCTCATTTGTTTATGAGCTCATTGCGATGGAATCGCTGACGGTAGAAGCTTAGTAGTTGGCCTCAGCGTAAGCCTTGTCGACCTTCACGTAGTCAACCCAGTAGTAGTTGTCGATTGCTTCGCCGTTCAGAGCAGCAACAGCAACGTCAACAGCCTTGTGGGACTGGCCAATGTGGTCATTCAGAACGGTACCGGTCATTTCGCCGTTCTTAATCAGCTGAACAGCTTCTTCCAGAGCGTCAACGCCCAGAACATAGATGTCTTCACCGACAACGCGGCCAGCAGCCTGGATGGCAGCAACAGCGCCCAGAGCCATGCCGTCGTTGTTGCAGAACACGACTTCCACATCGTAGCCGTGAGCGGTCAGTGCGTTAGCGGTCAGCTCCTGACCCTTGGCCTGCTGCCAGTTACCAACCTGGTCGTCCAGGCACTTGACTTCGTAGCCAGCGTCCTTCAGAGCCTTGACGGAGAACTCGGTACGGTACTGAGCGTCGATGTTCTCGGGGTCGCCCTCGATCATGATGTAGTTGATGACACCGTCACCATTGACATCGCCGTGGTTGTCCAGGGAAGCAACAATCTCGCCCTGGAAGGTGCCGGACTGACGAGCGTCAGCGCCAACGTAGCAGACGGTGGGGTTGTCCAGGATGCCTTCGTAGGCTTCGTCCAGAGTCTTGCCGTCCTTGTCGTAAGCCAGAGGCTCACGGTTGATCAGAACCAGAGGAATGCCGGCTTCCACGACCATGTCGATGATGGCATCGGCGGAGGAGGTCTGCACCAGGTTCAGGATGATAACATCCATGCCCTGGGTGATGAAGTTCTGAACCTGGTTGGTCTGCTCAGCCATGTCGTTCTTGCCGTCGGCCATGGTGATGTCATACTTAACGGTGTCGGTTTCCAGGGTCTTGAAGTAGTCGATAATCTCGTTGCGGTACAGGGTCATGAAGTTGTCATCGAAGGTGTAGATGGAGCAGCCGACCTTGTAGGTCTTGACATCTGCGGCGGAAGCGACGCAGGCAAGGCTCATTACCATTACAACTGCCAGTACGAGTGCGAGGAATCTTTTCATTGATTTACGCTCCTTTTATAATAATTTTCCTGTGTTTGAAGGAGGAACCTCATGCCCCCTCCTTCGGTGCTGTAAACATTCTACCACCCTTTTATCCATCTGTCTACAGCAAAATACCATTTTCCGCATGGCATTATAGCCAATATTTTGTGCAAATTTTTGTGAAATATTTTTTCAACTCTTTTTCGACATGAAGATTTTTTTCATAGCAACTGTGTTGCCGTGAAAAAATCCCCTGGATTTCTCCAGGGGATGGGGGCTAACGTTCTTCTCGGAAATAGGACTGGCCCAGGCTTTCGGGGGGCTGGGTCTCCCGCTTGTTGCGCATACTGGTCATCACCAGCACCACAATGGTGACAACATAGGGAAGCATCTTATACAGCTCCTTCATTGCCATGTTGGAGCTGGGCAGGAACAGGTACAGAATGTACAGTCCGCCAAAGAGGATGGAGCTGATGATGCCCACATTGGGCCGCCAGATGGTGAAGATAACCAATGCGATTGCCAGCCAGCCCCGGTCACCGAAGCCGTTGTTGGACCAAACGCCGTTGGCATAGTCCATGACATAGTACAGGCCGCCCAGGCCAGCCACCATGCTGCCGATGATGGTGGCAACATATTTATACCGCCCGATGTTGATACCGGCTGCATCCGCCGTGGCAGGATTTTCGCCCACCGCCCGCAGGTGCAGACCCACCCGGGTGTGACCCAGCACATAGGAGGCAATCAGCGCAATGGCAATGGCAAGATAGGCCAGGAAGCCATAGGAAAACAGCAGCTGCCCCACCACGCCGGTCTTGTCCGCAAAGGGCAGCGTCCGGCGGAAATAGCTGCTGGTGGCAGACAGGGCAATGGAGGGCACGTCCGCGCCGGTGAGCTTAATCAGGGAGCCGCCGAAGAAATTGCCGAAGCCCACGCCGAAGGTGGTCATGGCAAGGCCGGTCACGTTCTGGTTGGCACGGAGGGTTACCGTCAGGAAGCAGTACAGAAGCCCCATCAGCGCCGAGCCAATCAGGCAGCCCAGCAGCGGAAACAGAATCGCCAGGAAGCCGTTCATCTGGGCAGCGGGCACGGCCTGCTCATACAAAAAGGCACCTATCACGCCGCCGATGCCGCCCACATACATAATGCCGGGGATGCCCAGGTTCAGGTTGCCGGACTTTTCCGTAATGGTCTCGCCGGTGGAGCCGAACAGCAGCGGCACGCCCTGCATTACCGCCCGGGGAATAAAGGTAAAGAGGTCAAACATCTTTACTTTTCCTCCTTTCCGCCTGTTTTCCGCAGGGAAATCTTATAATTGATGAAGAACTCACAGCCGATGATGAAGAACAGGATGATGCCGGTGAGGATGTCACCGAAGGAATCATTCAGCTGGAATTTGGAAGAAATCTCGCTGGAACCTCTGCCCAGGAATACCAGCAGGAGGCTGGTGAAAATCATGCCGATGGGATTGAACTTTGCCATCCAGGACACCATAACCGCCGTAAAGCCTCTGCCGCCGGCGGTGTTCACGGAAATGGTATGGTCGGAAGCGCCCACCAGCAGGAAGCCTGCCAGGCCGCAAAGGGCACCGGACAGCAGCATGGTGCGGATAATCACCCAGTCCACCTTGATGCCCACATAGCGGGCGGTGTTCACCGATTCACCCACCACGGAGATTTCATAGCCGTGCTTCGTCCAGTTCAAATAGATATAAACAAGACCGGTGAGAATGGCAACCACCAGCACGGTGAGCATATATTTCTGTCCGCCCACCACCGGCAGCCAGCCGGACTTGGTGGCCTGATTGATGATGCCAATCTTGCCGGAGCCCTTGGGCACCTCCCACACAATCACGAAATAGGCAACCAGCTGGGTGGCAACATAGTTCATCATCAGGGTGAACAGCGTCTCATTGGTATTCCATTTCGCCTTGAAGAAAGCAGGAATGGCACCCCACACGCCGCCCGCCACCAGGGCGCAAGCCAGCATAATGGGAATGAGAATATAGTTGGGAACCTTGTCGCCCAGCAGAATCATGCAGGCGGCGGTTGCAAGGCCGCCCACCAGGATCTGACCCTCGCCGCCCACATTCCAGAACTTCATTCGGAATGCGGGGGTGACCGCCAGAGAGACACACAGCAGCAGCGCCAGATATTGCAGGGTATTCCACAGGCGGCGGTTGGTGCCGAAAGCACCTGCCCACATGGTTTCGTATATGGCGACGGGATTTTCGCCGGTCATAGCAGTGGTGACAAAGCCGCACACCACCAGCGCAATGGCAATGGCAGCCAGCCGGATGCCCCACGCCCCATACCAGGGCAGCTCCTTCCGCTTGGAAAGATGAAAGAGTTTCTGATTCATGTTAGCCTCCTACCTTGGTCATCATGAGACCAACCCGGTTTTTGTCCGCAGGGGTGGGATGCTCCACCACGCCGCTGACCTTACCGCCGCACAGCACCAGGATGCGGTCGCACAGCTCCAGCAGCACATCCAGATCCTCGCCCACGAACACCACGGCAACGCCCTTTTCCTTCTGCTTGGTCACCAGGTCATAAATGGCATAGGAGGAGTTGATGTCCAGACCGCGGACGGCGTATGCCGTCAGCAGCACCGTGGGCGCGGAGGCAATTTCACGTCCCACCAGCACCTTCTGCACATTGCCGCCGGACAGACGGCGCACGGGCGTGGAAATGCTGGGGGTCACCACTTCCAGCTCCTCCACCACCTGCTGGGCAAGCTTGCGGGGCTTGTTCCGGTCGGTGAAGAAGGAGTGACCGTTGCGGAAGGAGCGCAGCATCATGTTGTCGGTCAAATCCATGTTGGCAACCAGACCCATGCCCAGCCGGTCCTCCGGCACAAAGGACAAGGTAACGCCCAGGGAAGCAATTTCCAGGGGGTCCTTGCCCAGCAAGGGGTCGGGGTTTCCATTGTCTTCAATATAATTGATGGAGCCGCTTTCGGTTTTCTGGAGTCCGGCAATGGCTTCCAGCAGTTCCTTCTGTCCGCAGCCGGAGATACCGGCAATGCCCAGAATTTCGCCGGTGTTGGCGGTAAAGGAGACGTTATCCAGCTTCGTGATGCCATCGGAGGTTTTCACCGTCAGTCCCTCCACCACAATCCGGGGCTTGGGATTCACCGGCTCGGGGCGGTGAATGTTCAGGGTAACCGCGTGCCCCACCATCATGTTGGTCATTTCCTGAGCGTTGGTGTTCTTGGTCAGCATATCGCCCACAAAGCGGCCTCGGTTCAGGATGGCCACCCGGTCGGACAGGGCTTCCACCTCGTGCATTTTGTGGGTGATAATCACGATGGCCTTGCCGCTGTCCCGCATATTGCGCAGCACATGGAACAGCTTTTCCGTCTCCTGGGGGGCAAGGACGGCGGTGGGCTCGTCCAGAATCAGAATTTCCGCCCCACGGTACAGCACCTTCACAATTTCCACCGTCTGCTTCTGGGACACGGACATATCGTAAACCTTCTGGTCGGGGTTCACATCAAAGCCATAGGTATCGCAGATTTCCTGAATCTTCTTCCGGGCTTCCTTCAGGTTCAGCCGTCCGGGCAGACCCAGCACAATGTTCTCGGCGGCGGTCAGCACATCCACCAGCTTGAAATGCTGGTGAATCATGCCAATGCCATGGGCAAAGGCATCCTTGGGAGAGGAAATAATCACCTTTTTGTCATCGATGAAAATATCGCCGGCATCCGGGAAATAGATGCCGGAGAGCATATTCATCAGGGTGGTCTTGCCGCTGCCGTTTTCGCCCAGCAGTGCCAGAATTTCTCCCCGGTAAATATCCAGCCAGACCCGGTCATTGGCAAGGACGGAACCGAAGGCTTTTGTGATGTTGCGCATCTTCACCGCAGGAACTTTGTCGCATTGGGTTGGACGCATCACAGACTGTTTTTCCTGTTCCAAAAATTTCACACTCCTATTTTCGTGACGCTACGGGGATGGTACGGATACGGTAGTTCCCTATCCCGCCCGGTAACGATCGTCATTCAAAACAACATGGTTTGGGGACGCTGCATGGATGATACAGGCCATTGATTTTCACGCTGCCTGTAGGGGCGGCTCGAAGCCGCCCGGGTCGCCAGGTTGGCGACCCCTACAAGCTGGTTTTTACATGACACCATTCATCGAACCGCTCGGTTGCGTGGGCTGCGGGAGGCTAAGAGCCTCCCCTACAAGCTCAAATGCTTTTCCATGATACGGATGAACACTTGAAAACAGAAATTCCTTTCCGCTTTCAACTATCCACGTTTGAACCAGAACGGGGGCAGCGCAGAAAATTGCTGCGCTGCCCTCGGCAGTCAGGTTTGCGTTATTTTAGAATGCGGTATCCAGCAGGTTGATGCCGTCAATCTTCACATCGAAGTAGGGAGCAGAACGGAAGGTGGACTCGCAGAAAGCGCCGTCCACAACAGCCTCGGTATCAGGCTCGAAAGCGGCATCGGTGTCCACGTCAGCCATGTAGCTGTTCAGGGTCTCGCCGTTCACGGTGAAGGTGGTCACGTCGAAGACCTTCACGGAGCCATCCTCCAGAGCCTTCTTCACTTCGGCAATCTTCTCAACAGTGCCGGCAGCGGCAGCCTTCTCGTTCACATCGGACAGAACCACGGAACCGGTAGCGATGGTGCCGGTCCAGTCAGCGGCAATCTCCTCGCCGCCCGCAACACAGTTGATGATGTACTCGAAGTAGGGAGCCCAGTTAATGCGGGAGGACACGATGAAGGTGTTGGGGCAGGCATCCACGGTGGAGCCGTTGTAGGAGACGTTGGGAACACCGGCGTTCTCGCAAGCGGTGGGTGCGCCCATGGAGTCAGCGTGCTGGGAAATCAGCTTGCAGCCGCCGTCAATCAGCTTGCTGGCAGCTTCCTTCTCGGCGGTCTCATCATACCAGGAGCCGGTGAAGGTCACGTCCATGGTGACGGAGGGGCAGACGCTACGAGCGCCCAGGAAGAAGGAGGTGTAGCCGGAAACCACTTCTGCGTAGGTGAAAGCGCCGACATAGCCAATCTTGGCTTCCTCAGCGGTGAACTCGCCGGCCTCGATCATCTCGTTCAGCTTCATACCGGCGGCAACGCCAGCCAGGAAACGGCCTTCGTAGATGGAAGCAAAAGCATTGTGATAGTTGGCAAGACCCTCGGTGTGCGCCTTGGTGCCGGTGGCGTGGCAGAACTGCACGTCAGGGAATTCCTTGGCGGCCTCAATCACATAGTCCTCATGACCGAAGGAGTCTGCGAAGACGATGTCGCAGCCAGCGTCAGCCAGGTCTGCAGCAGCCTCATAGCAGCTGTTGTCTTCGGGAACGTTCTTCTTCATGACGAACTCAACGCCCAGCTTTTCGCAAGCTTCCTTTGCGGCGTTCAGGAAGTTCAGGTCATAGGTGGAGTTCTCGTCGTGCAGGAAGATGAAGCCAACCTTCACCTTGGAGGTGTCGGCCTCAGCAGCAGCGCTGACGGCGAACAGGCCCATCACCATCACCACAGCCAGAACCAGGGAAAGAACCTTTTTCATGTTTGTTTGTCTCCTTTTTTTGTTTTGAATTTATAAAAAGGGTTTTTGCGACAAAAGAATATTATCGGCGGAACGTGATGCTGTCATCGCCCATTTCCTCGATGACTGCCAGAGATTCCACCCGGATTCCCTGCTGACGCAGCCGGTCGCCGCCGCCCTGGAATCCCTTTTCAATGGCGCAGGATGCACCTGCCACCTCTGCCCCCGCCTGATGCACCAGCTCAATCAGGCCCAGCAGTGCCTTGCCGTTGGCAAGGAAATCGTCCACCAGCAGAACCTTGTCGGTGGGCAGCAGATAGTCCCGGCTCACCACCACGGTGTAGTCGGTGTTATGGGTATAGGAGTGGACAACGGTGGAATAAACGCTGCCGTCCACGTTGCTGGTTTTGTGCTTCTTGGCAAACACCAGCGGCACCCCCATTGCCATGCCCACAGAAGCCGCAATGGCAATGCCGGAAGACTCGATGGTCAAAATTTTGGTGACCCCGGAATCTTCAAACAGTCTGGCAACCTCCAAGCCGATTTCACGAAGAAATGCGGTGTCAATCTGCTGATTCAGGAAGCTGCCAACCTTTAAAATGCCGCCGGGCAGTACCTTTCCCTCTCGGAGAATTTTCTGCTCCATCAGTTCCATAGGGGAACTCCTCCTTCTTAAAAATAAAAAAGACGAACCGTGGCGCGGTGCCGGGGCACCCGCCTGCTGCGATTCGTCCATGGACTACGGCGAAAAAAGGGACACCCGTCCCCTGTAATTTACCAATAGTCGTGACTTTGGCAGGCGTCACGGTAGAAACATTCGGGCCATTCATCCGAAACTATATCGGTACTCGTAGAATTAAGGTAATCGTAATTCATATTTCGGCGAATGTCAACACCATCCGCCACATTTCTCTTTTTTCCTCTGTAATGCACAAAGAATCATGCGGGCTTTTCGTCTTTTTTGTGAACGGGCGGCAGTTTCAGAAATACCCCGGTAGGGGCGGATAGAATCCGCCCGTAATCCCGGATTTCAGGAAGCACCCGGATGAGCGTATACGCCCTGTAGGGGCGGCTAATAGCCGCCCGTAACCCCGGATTTCAGGAAGCACCCGGTTGAACGCATACGCCTTGTAGGGTCGACGAAT
>ERZ1034952.3383-NODE-3383-length-10754-cov-8.883260_pt1 | contig 10754 bp, 10 predicted proteins | sample MGYA00520625_ERZ1034952 | MGnify/ENA primary metagenome ERZ1034952 (study PRJEB33766, sample SAMN09781773) | gut metagenome | biome: gut microbiome | host: Homo sapiens | place: Madagascar | study: EMG produced TPA metagenomics assembly of the PRJNA485056 data... | reverse complement strand
CCACCATCATCCGCACCACCCAGGAATCCCTGAAAACGGTGCCCCAGGGCTACCGTGAGGGTGCGCTGGGTCTGGGCGCGGGCAAATGGCACATCATCCGCACCATCGTGCTGCCCTGCAGCATCGACGGCATCGTGACCGGCTGCATTCTGGCCGTGGGCCGCATCGTGGGCGAAAGCGCCGCCCTGCTCTTCACCGCCGGTGCCGCAGAGGTCATTGCCAAGAGCGTGGCCAAAGCCTACACCTCCAACGGTGCCACCCTGTCGGTGCTGCTGTACCTGCGTGCCTTTGAGGACGGCGATTTTGCCTCGGCCTGGGGCATTGGTGCGGTGCTGCTGGTGCTGGTGCTGGTCATCGATCTGGCAGCACGGCTGGCCAAAGCAAAACTGAAACAGAAGCAGTAAAAAGAACGAACTCCTTCCGTCATTGCCGGAGGCAATGACACCTCCCTCAAAGAGGGAGGCTTTTGAATGGTACGGCAGACGTTTCCCTCCGGGAAAGGCTCCCTCCTTGAGGGAGCTGGCGCGGCGCAGCCGCGACGGAGGGAGTTTAAAATATGAGGTATGCTATGGAAAGCACAACGATGCCGGTCATCTCGGCAAAAAACCTGAACCTCTGGTACGGCGACTTCAAGGCGCTGAAACATATCTCGCTGGACGTGGGCGAGCGGGAGATCACGGCCCTCATCGGCCCCTCCGGCTGCGGCAAGTCCACCTTCCTGAAAACGCTCAACCGCATGAACGACCTTGTGCCGGGCGTGCGCATCGAGGGGGATATCCGCCTCAAGGGGCAGGACATCTTTGCCCGGGAAATGGAGCTGACCGACCTGCGCCGCCGGGTGGGCATGGTGTTCCAGAAGGCAAACCCCTTCCCCATGAGCATCTACGACAACATCACCTACGGCCCCAAGCTCCACGGTGTGCGCAATAAGGCAGAGCTGGATGAGCTGGTGGAAAGCTCCCTGCGGGGTGCGGCCCTGTGGGATGAGGTGAAGGACCGCCTGAAAAAGAGCGCCCTGGGCCTGTCCGGCGGCCAGCAGCAGCGCCTGTGCATCGCCCGCGCCCTGGCGGTCAAGCCCGAAGTGCTGCTGATGGACGAGCCCACCAGCGCCCTGGACCCCGGCTCCACCATGAAGGTGGAAGAGTTGATGAGCGCGCTGAAAAAGAACTACACGGTGGTCATCGTCACCCACAACATGCAGCAGGCTGCCCGTATCAGCGACCGCACGGCCTTCTTCCTGCTGGGCGAGCTGGTGGAGGTGGGCCCCACCAACCAGATCTTCAGCGCCCCGCAGGACAAGCGCACCGAGGATTACATCTCCGGCCGGTTCGGTTAAATCGAGGAGGAAAGACCAATGAGCATCCGCAAACAGTACGACACCGATCTGGAAGCCCTCAAGGCGGCGCTGGTGGAAATGGGCAGCAACTCTGCCGAGGCCGTGGAGGCCGCTCTGGAAGCACTGTGCACCGCCGATGCCGAAGCCGCCCAGAAGATCGTGAAGGGCGACAGCCGCATCAACAACATGGAGCGGGACATCGAGCACCGCTGCATGACCCTGCTGCTGCGCCAGCAGCCGGTGGCCGGTGACCTGCGCCGCATCTCCACCGCCATGAAGGTGGCCACCGACATTGAGCGCATCGGCGACCATGCTTCGGACATTGCCGAGATCATCCCGCATCTGGTCACCGTGCGCAAGGAGGGCGACCCGGCGGTGAGCCAGGCCATTGCCATGGGCCACAAGGCATACCAGATGATCCAGAACGCCATGGCGGCACTGACCGCGGAGGACGAGCTGGCCGCCCGCAAGGTCATTGCGGCCGACGACGCCGTGGACTTTGACTTCAATGCCATCAAGCACACCCTCGCGCAGGAGATCGCAGCCGACCCCGCTAAGGTGGATGCTGCGCTGGACCTGCTGATGGTGATCAAATATCTGGAACGCATCGGCGACCACGCGGTGAACGTGGCCGAGTGGGTGCAGTTCGTGCGCACCGGCCGTTACAAGGACGAGAGCATGTTTTGATCAAGCGATTTTCCTCATTTTCTTCCAGATGGGCCGTGCTGTGCAGCGCTGCACAGGCGGCCCTTTTTGTATGCGACGGGAAATAATTAAAAAATTTTTATCTTTCCTGCAATCTTCCGGGATCTTGTTTCGTATTGAAGGTGTAAGGGCCTTCCTAAAAGCAAGACCTGCAGTTCCCGTGCGGCGGGTGTCCGGCTTCCCCCAGTCCCCGCTTTGCCGCACTGTTACGGAGGAAATCCAGATGACACAGAATCAGAAATACCCGCTGGAGAGCCGCACCGAAGCTGTCAGCCGCGACGCGCTGGTGCGGGCAGCTCTGCAGGAGATCACCCAGAATTACCGCGAGGCCAGCCTGTCCAATGTGGCGCGGGCCTATGGCGTTTCGCTGGCATACGTCAGCGAGTGCGTGCGTGCGCAGACCGGCAAGACCTACAAGGAGCTGCTGCAGAGACACCGCATGGAGACGGCGGCCCGCTTGCTGCGCCGCAGCGATCTGAACATCCAGCAGATCATTGCCCAGGTGGGTTACGAGAACACCAGCTATTTTTATCGTCTGTTCCACGAGCGCTACGGCCTGAGCCCCCGCGAGTACCGCCAGGTGCGCGCAGTCCGCAGCCGGACCACGGCCTGAGCATTCCAGGTAAGAGAATCACTTTCCCCCTGAGCAGGGCACCGGTGTGAGACGCACGGTGCCCTGCTTTTTTGCAGTTGTGCCGATGCACAAAAAACTGGTGTTTTCTGGCAAGATGTAGTATAATAACAAGTGCAACAAAGCTGTGCCGCGCCTTCCTTGCGGAGAATATGCGGCAGGATAAGAGGGGGTAAACAGATGTTTCGTGGAGCAGTGAGAGGAGATCTGCCGCAGATCCTGCAGATCTATGCCCATGCGCGGGAAGCCATGGCGGCTTCGGGCAACCCCACCCAGTGGGGCGACAACTTCCCCCCGCAGGAGCTTCTGGAGGAGGACATCGACTCCAACCGGCTGTTCGTGTATGTGGTCAACGGCCAGCTGCTGGGCGTGTTCGCTTTCATTCTGGGGGCGGACCCCACCTATCAGGTGATCGAGGGCGGTGCATGGCTGAACGAGACCCTGCCCTATGGCACCATCCACCGGCTGGCCTCCTCCGGCAAGAGCAAGGGGGTGGCTTCGGCGGTCATCGAGTGGTGTCTGGAGCACTGCCAGAGCCTGCGAGCAGATACCCATGCCGACAACCAGATCATGCAGCATCTGCTGGAAAAGAACGGCTTTACGCGCTGCGGCATCATCCATGTGGCGGACGGAACGCCCCGCATCGCCTACCAGAAGCTGGCCCTGACCCAGCAGCACAGCTGAGCCAAAAACACAGCATAGCACCCTTTGCCCCGAGGGCCCGGCCCCGGGGCAGGGGGTGCTTTTTTTGTCGTCAAAACTGCAAAATTGTATTTTATGCAAATACAGTTTTTGGGGCGAAAAATAAAAGTTCACAAAAATTGGAAAACGAGAGAGAAAAATGCCTGGAAATACTTCCTCTTTTGGGCCGTCTGTGCTATAATGACACTTGTTCTTGGGTAAGAGACAGAAAACTGTACGCATGAGGCGTACAGCATAAAGAGGAGTGTTATCATAGTATGAAGACCCTGAAAGCTGCTGTTGCAAAGTACAACAGCATCAGTCTGATCCTGCGCATCCTCGTCGGCCTGGCAGTCGGCGTGGTGCTGGCACTGGTGGCCCCGGGTGCCGGTTGGGTGGCTGAGTTCGGCAACCTGTTCGTCGGCGCATTGAAGGGCATTGCCCCGGTGCTGGTGTTCGTGATCGTGGCAAGCGCCCTGGCACAGGGTTCTTCCAGGCTGGACCGCCGCTTTGGCACGGTGATCTGGCTGTACATGCTCACCACCTTCCTGGCCGCTGCCATTGCGGTGATGACCAGCTTCCTGTTCCCGGTGACCGTCGTGCTGGCCGATGCCGCCCAGTCCGACGTGGTGCCCCAGGGTCTGGGCGAAGTGATGAGCACCCTGCTCACCAACTTTGTGGCCAACCCCGTGGCGGCCATCATGAACGGCAACTACATCGGCATCCTGTTCTGGGCCTGCATGTTCGGCATTGCCATGAAGGGCATCGGCTCTGAGAGCACCAAGATCTTTATGGCCAACACCGCCGATGCGGTGTCCCAGATCGTGCGCTGGATCATCAATCTGGCACCCTTCGGCATCATGGGTCTGGTGTACACCAACGTTTCCGGCAACGGTCTGGCCATCTTTACCCAGTACGGCAAGCTGCTGGCACTGCTGGTGGGCACCATGCTGTTCATGGCGCTGATCGTCTCCCCCTTCATCATGTTCATCTACCTGCGCTGCAACCCGTACCCGCTGGTATTCCGCTGCCTGAAGGAGTCCGGCCTGACCGCCTTCTTCACCCGCAGTTCTGCAGCCAACATCCCCGTGAATATGTCCCTGTGTGAAAAGCTGGGGCTGGACAAGGATATGTACTCCGTGTCCATCCCGCTGGGCGCTACCATCAACATGGACGGCGCAGCCATCACCATCACCATCATGACGCTGGCAGCAGCCAACACGCTGGGCATTCAGGTGTCCCTGCCTGCCGCCATCGTGCTGAGCGCCATGAGCGCTCTGGGCGCCTGCGGTGCTTCCGGCGTGGCCGGCGGCTCCCTGCTGCTGATCCCCATGGCCTGCTCCCTGTTCGGCATCTCCAATGATGTTGCCATGCAGATGGTAGGCGTCGGCTTCATCATCGGCGTGGTGCAGGACTCTGTGGAGACGGCCCTGAACTCTGCCGGTGACGTGGAGTTTGCCGCCACCGCCGAGTATCACCAGTGGCTCAAGCAGGGCAAGCCCCTGCCGGAGTTCCTGAGCGGCAAGAAGAACTGAACCTGAAAAATAAAGATGGCCGTCGGGCTCCTGATTGGGGACCCGGCGGCCATTTTTGTGCAAAAAAATGGGGGACCGGCCGAAGCCAGTCCCTTGAAAGCAAAATGCTTTTGTGCTACACAACATATTATACAGGAAGCTGTAGGAATGTCAAGATTGATTTTCGTACAGAAAACAGACGATTTTTCTCACAAATTCGTAGCTGGAAGAAATTGCATCGTTCTGGGAGAAGTATTCTCTGTGGGAGCAAAAACGTCCTGAAAACAAATCGTACAAGCTCTGGTAAGTATACTTTTTTGTTGATGGAGAGGTGCAGACCCGGTCAAACAGATAAAGCAGGGCGACAAAATCATGAATCACAGGATTTGACAATTTTGTTTTGCGGGAGCGGGAGTTCCGGAGAGCGGGAATCCTGGAAACAAAACTGTCGACTTGTCTGGTGGCGTGGAAGGAAGAAACGGAATACGGACGCTGCAGACTGTTGAGGATGCAGTTGTTGTGGGCAGCTGCGTTGCGGATGCTCTTGGCTGGAATGAGAAGATTGCAGATCTTGGAGTTCCATCTGTTGTTTTCTACGCTGTATAACTTGTAGAGACTGATAAACTGCCCAAAGGACAGGACTTCGATGGCATTCCAGACGGCATATCCTTCGGTGTCCATTTTGGTGACAAGGTCGTGACAGTAGGAATTCTGTGCCTTTCGCAGGAGATCATCCTTTATGGCAGGATGTTTTGCAAAGTAATGCTCCATCAGCGCATAGCCGTTTTCGGAATCACTCTGGCTGATCGCAGTGATCAGACCGACCTTGAGAAAGTGCTCTACATCAAGTGCAATCGAGAGGATCTGCTTGCGCAGGAGCGCATCCAGAATGGAAAGCTCCTGCAGGTAGGCGAAATCAAGTTGAACATACTTCCCGGTCTGAGAATCCTTGCTGTAGTTTTTGGCAAACGCTTTTACCTTGAAAAAGTAATTCCGCTCAGAGAGAAAACGTCTGGCGCTTTCCTCAGAGCAGAGCTGGAATGTAATGCCGCAATGATCCCGCATATAGGTGACCTGATCGGGAATGGAAAGCTTGGGTTTCTGAGGCATAAAATATCCCCTTTTCGTGAAATTACAAGAATTATATCACAAAAAGGGGGATGATGCAATTTGAGCGGGATAAGAGCCTCAGTCGATGACCTTTGCTTTCTGCAAAGCGGTCAGGATCAGCGGGATGAGGATCAGCTGGGCGATGATGCCCGGCACGGCGGTGAGCAAGGCACCGGACAGAAACGCGCTGAACGGGAAGCTGCTGCCGGTCAGGCCTGCCAGCACGAAGCGCACAGCACCCCACACCAGACGCCCCGCCACCATGGCGGTGACGAGAGCGGCATACATCATGGGCAGGGTGTGCTTCACTCTGCGCCAGACAAGGCCGGACACAAGGCCGTAGGCGGCCAGCTCAAAGGCCATGGAGACGGCGATGGGAAACATCGGCGGCATGCCGAACAGCACCGAGCGCAGCAGCGGGGCCACAAAGCCCACGGCCAGCCCCCAGGGGCCGCCCAGCACAAAGCCGCACAGCAGAATGGGAAAATGCATGGGGCACAGCATGTTGCCCACCTGCGGCACATGGCCGGTGACCATGGGCAGCACAAAGGCCAGCGCAAGGAACAATGCCGCCAGCACGATGCGGCGGGCGGGCGAAACAGTCTTGGTGTTCATGAAAAAGTCCTCCTTTGCACAAAAAGGGGCCTGCTCCCGGCCTTCCGACCGGAAACAGACCCCTTCGTGGCGTCTTTTGAAAAAATACTCTGGACAAAAATATCCTCCGCATGGAGAAAACGGACTTCTGCCCGCACACCCGGCTCCGTGCCGGATTTTGACAAAATTATAGCAAATGCCCCGGCGGCTGTCAAGATGCGGCAAACGACCCGCAAATTGACCAAAAAGCGGAACTTTTCGGGCAAGATTTCCCCGTGTATGTACATTTTGCATGAAGGAACTTGACCTTTTTGCATAGAATAGCTAATATAAACTTGAAAAAGAGCGCACTGCTGGGACACACCTGCCCGGCAGGTCGTAAAACGGCTTTTTTGGAACGCTTGCAAATCTGAGGTTCATACGGGAGGACCATCATGACAAATGCAGAAAAACTTACCCTGGCAAAGCACGCCTGTCACATCCGCATGGGCGTGATCGAGGGCACGCACAGCGCAAAGTGCGGTCATCCGGGCGGCAGTCTGGACATCGCCGAGCTGCTGAGCTACCTCTATTTCGTAGAAATGAACATCGACCCGAAGGATCCGAAGAAGGCCGACCGCGACCGTCTGGTGCTGTCCAAGGGCCATGCCGCTCCGGCACTGTACGCTGCTCTGGCAGAGCGCGGCTACTTCCCGGTGGAGGACCTCAAGACCCTGCGCAAGATCGGCAGCTACCTGCAGGGCCACCCCAACATGAACGAGACGCCGGGTGTGGACATGTCCACCGGTAGTCTGGGCCAGGGCATCTCTGCAGCCTGCGGCATGGCACTGGGTGCCAAGCACGCAGGCAAGCCCATCAACGTGTTTGCCATCGTGGGTGACGGCGAGGTGGAAGAGGGCGAGTGCTGGGAGGCCTTTATGTTTGCCGCCCACTACGGCCTGAGCAACCTGTGCGTGTTCCTGGACCGCAACCGCCTGCAGATCGACGGCTCCACCGAGACGGTTATGAGCAGCGAACCGCTGGAAGAGAAGATGAAGGCCTTCAACTTCAACGTGCTGACCATCAATGGTCACGACTATGACCAGATCGAGGCCGCCATCCAGGCTTTCCATGCCGAGAACGACAAGCCCACCTGCATCATCATGGACACCACCAAGGGCAAGGGCGTTTCCTTTATGACCAACTCCGTGGACTGGCACGGCAAGGGCCCCAACGACGACGAATACAAGGTCGCTATGGAAGAACTGAACGCCGCCTACGCCGCGCTGGAACAGGAGGAGAAGTAAGATGGCAGACGTGAAAAAGATCGCTACCCGTGAAAGCTACGGCAACACCCTGAAGGAGCTGGCCGCTGAGGGCCACGACGACCTGGTGGTGCTGGACGCTGACCTGGCTGCCGCCACCAAGACCGGCATGTTCCGTAAGGCTTACCCGGACCGCCACTTTGACTGCGGCATTGCCGAGGGCAACATGATGGGCGTGGCCGCCGGCCTGTCCACCATGGGCTATGTGCCCTTTGTTTCCAGTTTTGCCATGTTTGCCGCCGGCCGTGCCTTTGAGCAGGTGCGCAACTCCATCGGCTACCCCCACCTGAACGTGAAGATCGGTGCCACCCACGGCGGCATCTCCGTGGGTGAGGACGGTGCATCCCATCAGTGCTGCGAGGACTTTGCCCTCATGCGCAGCATCCCCGGCATGACCGTCATCTGCCCCGCCGATGACGTGGAGGCCCGCGCCGCTGTGCGTGCCGCCTACGCCATGGAAGGCCCGGTCTACCTGCGCTTCGGCCGTCTGGCGGTGCCCGTGTTCCACGATGCCGACAACTACCACTTTGAGATCGGCAAGGGCGAGCAGATCACCGAAGGCAATGACATTGCCATCATCGCCACCGGCCTGATGGTCAACGAGGCCCGCATCGCTGCCGAGCAGCTGGCCGCCGAGGGCATCCATGCCCGCGTCATCAACATCCACACCATCAAGCCGCTGGACGAGGAGATCGTCCTGAAGGCGGCCAAAGAGTGCGGCAAGGTGATCACCGCCGAGGAGCACAACGTCATCGGCGGTCTGGGCGAAGCCGTGTGCGCCGTCCTGTCCGAGAAGCTGCCCACCCCCGTGCGCCGCGTGGGCGTGCAGGATGTGTTCGGCTGCTCCGGCCCCGCATGGGACCTGCTGGCAAAGTACGGCCTGGATGCTGCCACCATCTGCAAGACCGCACATGAGATGCTGAACAAGTAAAACCGATTTTGCAGCGCGCTGCCGTGCCTGAGTGCCCGGCGGCGCGTTTTTTATGTGACCCGGTCACGGAAAAACATGCGGCATCCGGGGTATACTGATGCTGTCAGAAAAAACAAACACCTTTTACGGAGGGATAAAATATGGCAGTTGTGACCATTACGACCGAAAACTTTGCGCAGGAAGTGCTGCACAGCGACAAGCCGGTGCTGCTGGACTTCTGGGCCAGCTGGTGCGGCCCCTGCCGCATGCTCAGCCCCATCGTGGATGAGGTGGCCGAAGAGCGCACCGACGTCAAGGTGGGCAAGGTGAATGTGGACGAGCAGCCGGACCTGGCGGCACAGTTCGGGGTGATGAGCATCCCCACCCTGCTGGTGTTCGAGCAGGGCAAGCTGGTGCGTCAGGCCGTGGGTGCCCGCCCCAAGGCCGGTGTGCTGGAGTTGCTGGGTTAAGATGTGCTGACAGAGCCATCCGCAGGAGACTGCGGGTGGCTTTTTTTGTGTTCGCCCGCCGTCAACTCTTGCGGCCCGGCGGTGAAACATTTTCGCCTTTCTGTACAAACGCACCGAAAAAATGTAAGATGGAGCTGCAAACACTGTCACTTTCCTGCTTTACAACTTTACCAAGATAAAGTAAAATGAAGACAGAACACACCCGGGTGTGCCCATTGTGTGCGGAAGGTGCCGCACCCACCGGCCGGGAGGACCGGTGCAGGATGGTGTAAGAAGAACAGGGGGATCCGACATGGAATTTGATCTTTCGACGCTGCAGCCCAAGGAGCGTGCCTCCTTTGCACTGCGGGCGCTGTACGAGGCTGCAGGGTGCCGCAAGTACCACATGGGCCGGTTTGAGGAGTACAGCCTGTATCAGGCCAACCGCAGCTTTCTTTCGTCGGAACAGGTCATCACCTTCACCGACCTGGACGGCCGTCTGCTGGCTCTCAAGCCGGACGTGACCCTCTCCATTGCCAAAACGGCGCAGCCCGCCCCCGGCGAAACGCTGCGCTACTACTACCACGAAAACGTCTACCGCCCCTCGGCAGAGAGCCACACCTTCAAGGAGATCGGCCAGATGGGTCTGGAATTTCTGGGCGGTGTGGGCGAAGCGGAAGTGCAGCAGGCCGTGTGTCTTGCGGCGCAGTCGCTGGGGCAGCTGGGCACCGACTGGGTGCTGGAAGTGAGCCACATGGGGTATCTGTTCGGCCTGCTTGATGCTTTGCAGGTGCCGGAGGACGCCCGCGCGGGCCTGCTGCGCAAGCTGGGCCAGAAAAACGCCCACGAGCTGCGGGCCGCTGCCCTCGCCGCCGGGCTGGACGAGGACGCCGCCGACACCCTGTGCCGGGTGCTGACCCTCTGCGGCGGCTACGCCGACACCCTGCCCCGTGCCGAAGCCCTGTGCCGCAACGACGCCATGCGGGCCGCGGTGGCAGAGCTGCAGGGGCTGGCCGAGCCGCTGGAACAGGCGGGCGGAGCCATCCGGCTGGACCTGACCCTGGCCGGTGAGATGGAATACTACAACGGCCTTGTTTTTCAAGGCTACCTCAAAGCCCTGCCCCGCCCCCTGCTCAAGGGTGGCCGGTACGACCTGCTGATGCAGCAGTTCACCCCCGGGGCCGGTGCCATTGGCTTTGCGGTCTATCTGGACGAGCTGGACCGCCTGAGCGCTCCCCTGCCGCCGGTGCAGAAGAACAGCACCGACAAGGTGATGCTGAACGTGGCCCTGCCCAAGGGCCGTCTGGGTGATAAGGTGTACGATTTGCTGGCCGGCATCGGCTACGGTTGCCCGGAGGACTACAACGCCACCCGCAAGCTGGTGGTGGAGAACCCGGCGGCCGGCATCCGCTACTTCCTCGTCAAGCCCAGCGATGTGGCCATCTACGTGGAGCACGGCGCGGCGGACGTGGGCATCGTGGGCAAGGACATCCTCACCGAAGCCTCGGCGGACGTCTACG
>ERZ1034952.3379-NODE-3379-length-10756-cov-5.494720_pt1 | contig 10756 bp, 9 predicted proteins | sample MGYA00520625_ERZ1034952 | MGnify/ENA primary metagenome ERZ1034952 (study PRJEB33766, sample SAMN09781773) | gut metagenome | biome: gut microbiome | host: Homo sapiens | place: Madagascar | study: EMG produced TPA metagenomics assembly of the PRJNA485056 data... | reverse complement strand
TTTGGATTTTCCGGAGTCTGCGGCATTCGCCTTTTTTTCCTTCTTGGTAGCCTTTTCTTCTGAAAGAGCCGCCTTTTTTTCTTTGTCGGACATCTCAGAACCTCCAGTCATCACTTTGTTTCTCTGTGCAAAGTATGTTTCCGGCAGAACTTGCAGTGTTTGTTCATTTCAATCCGTTCCGGATTGTTACGCTTGTTCTTCTTGGTTACATAGTTGCGACGCTTGCATTCTGTGCAAGCCAGTGTTACCTTCACTCTCATTATCGGCACCTCCTGCTCTTATACTCCTCCCCGTCCTGCGAATGCAGCGGGAGACGGTTCGTTTGCCTCCCTCAAATACAGGTTTCTCTTGTAAAAAAGCACAAAAAGAAACCCCTGTAACAGAGGTGCTATCATTATATCATGTTTCGCAGCGTTTGTCAAGCAGTTTTCCAAAAAAACCGCAAAAAATCTGATTTTCCCGGATTTCTGGAAAAAGCGGGACGAAAAAGGCTTGCAGAATGTTATGAAACCTGCTATAATAAAATAGACTGTTGTATGGAGAGCGTTTTTTGGCGGTTCTCCGTAAATGAATCAAAGTTAGGAGTTTTTTCTTATGGCAAAAACGAGAGTAGCCGTTTTGTTTGGCGGCGTTTCCAGCGAACATGAAGTTTCCCTGATGTCTGCAACCAATGTGATTCGCAGCATTCCGAAGGAAAAATACGAAGTCATTTGTATTGGGATTACCAAGAAGGGCAGATGGCTGTATTTTCCGGGCGATGTCAGTGAAATTGCTTCTGGTGCATGGGAAACAAACCCGGACTGCACCGCTGCAATTATTTCCCCAGACCCGATTCACAAGGGGATTATCACGATTGAAAACGGGGAAACCTATAATAAAAAGATTGATGTTGTCTTTCCGGTGCTGCATGGCAGAAACGGCGAAGACGGCAGATTACAGGGACTGTTGGAACTGGCAAAGCTGCCGTATGTTGGATGCGGTACTCTGAGCAGTGCCCTTTGCATGGATAAGTGCATGACCCATACCGTTTTGGACTACAATGGCATTCGTACAGCAAAATGGGCTTGCGTCAGCCAGCGGGAAATTGGAAAGATGGAAGAAACCTGTCAGGCAATTGCAGAAACACTGGGCTTTCCAGTGTTTGTAAAGCCGGCAAATGCAGGTTCTTCTGTGGGTGTCAACAAGGCAACCGATATGGAAACCCTTCGGGAAGCCATTCAGATTGCATTTTCTCATGACTGCAAGGTCGTAATTGAAGAATTTATTGACGGCAAAGAACTGGAAGTGGCAGTATTCGGCTATGATGCACCGTTTGCATCTTATGTTGGAGAAATCCAGCCGGCAGCAGAATTTTACGACTATGAAGACAAATACATCACAGGCACTTCTCAGCTCTTTATTCCGGCACGGATTACCGATGCACAGTCGGATATGCTGCGGGAAACTGCTGTTAAGGCATACAAGGCACTGGGCTGCAAGGGCTTGTCGAGAGTGGACTTCTTCCTGCAAAAGGATGGCGGTATCATTCTGAACGAAATCAACACCCTGCCGGGCTTCACCAATATCAGTATGTATCCGAAGCTGATGGAACATCTTGGTATGCCACAGGAATACTTAGTGGATAAGTTGATTGAACAGGCAATGGAAAATGCAGAACGGATGTATTAATACAGCCGGAACGTAGTCATTTCATGGAGAAGCAGAGAGGATAGAGAGCATGAAAAATGATGCCATCGGTGTATTTGATTCTGGCATGGGCGGTTTGACGACGGTCAAAGAACTGAATCGATTGTTACCGCATGAGAATATTATTTATTTTGGAGATACTGCCCGTGTTCCATACGGCAGCCGCAGTCCGGAAACGATTCTGCGGTATGCCAAGGAGGACGTTGCATTTCTGCAAAAGCATCAGGTGAAGATGATCATTGCAGCCTGCGGAACGGTGAGCTCCATCGTTGGCGACCAGCCCTTTGTAACAGATATTCCGTTTGCCGGTGTCATTTATCCGGCAGTCGAGGCAGCTTGTGCCGTCACCAAAACCAAACGAATTGGAATCATCGGCACACCGGCAACCATTAAAAGCAAGAGCTATGAGAAAGCCATTTTGCAGCGGCATCCGGATTTCTTTGTTGCAACGCAGGCGTGTCCGCTGTTCGTTCATTTGGTGGAGAACGGTTATACCGATTTCAACAATCCTGTGACCCGACTGGTTGCAGAGGAATATTTAACGCCGATAAAAGAACAGAAAGTGGACACCTTGATTTTAGGATGTACCCATTATCCGGTGATTGCGGATTTGATTGGGGATATTATGGGACGGGATGTTGCCCTGATTTCTCCAGGTGCAGAAACCGCCGGCTATGCAAAGAAATGTCTGGCAGAACAAAACCTGCTGAGTGACCGGACAGAAAAGGGCAAAAACACATACTATGTCAGCGATAGCGTTTCTCTGTTTACCGAGAATGCAGCCCATTTCTTACAGGAAGAGGTGTCCGGTGCGGTTTATCAGAGCAGCTGGCAGAAGGAGGCAGGCTGTTGAAGGAAAAAGTAGAAATTATCCTGCGGAGCGTGCAGCGAAACGAAGAGGAAGAAAACGAAACAGAACTGCGAACCGAAGGCGTTTATGAGCACGACGGAAAAAACTGGTCGGTTTCCTATGAAGAATCGGAAGCAACCGGCTTTGAGGACTCCACTACGGAAATCACTGGAACAGAGGGACGGTGCGTTTCCATTGTACGGCGTGGTTCGGCAAATTCCAACCTGATGATTGAAACGGGGAAGAAACATTATTGCCTGTACGGAACACCGTTCGGTGATATGACCCTTGGGATTTATACCAACAAGATTGAAGACAATCTAAGCCCACAGGGCGGTCGGTTGTATCTGCGGTATACGCTGGATGTCAATGCGTCTTTCTTATCCGATAATGAAATTTATCTGGAAGTCGTAACGCAGCAGGAAGCATAAATACAGGAAGCAAACACAAAGAGAGTGAGGAATTTTAGAATATGGCAGATTGCATGAAACTTGCAGAAAAGGAATTATATACCTTATTATTAGAGAGCGTCGGCCGTGCAGTTGCAGCTGGCACATTGCCGGCAGAACCGATGAACACCTTTAAGATTGAAGTTCCGGCCGATAAAAGCCATGGCGATTTTGCAGCAAATATTGCAATGGTAAATGCAAAAGCATTCCGGATGCCGCCGAGAAAGATTGCAGAGGCAATTTTCAACGAATTGCAGTTGCAGGGCAGCAGTTTTGAAAAAGCAGAAATTGCAGGCCCTGGCTTCATGAACTTTTTCCTGAAACGGCAGTGGTTTTCTAAGACGGTACAGACCGTTCTGGCGGAAGGCGATGACTACGGCAAGACCGAAACCGGAGCAGGCAAGCGGATTTTGGTGGAATTTGTATCTGCCAACCCAACAGGCCCGATGCATGTCGGAAATGCAAGAGGCGGTGCACTGGGTGACAGCCTTGCAGAAATCTTGAACTGGGCTGGCTACCATGCAGAACGGGAATTCTACATCAACGATGCTGGTAATCAGATTGAAAAGTTTGCCACTTCGCTGGAAGTGCGGTATTTGCAGCTGTTTGACCCGTCTGTTCCGATGCCGGAAGATGCTTATCAGGGCGTGGACATCATCGAACACGCAGAAGCATTTCGGGATTTGTATGGCGACAAATATGTAAATTGCGACAGCAAGCAGCGGAGAGATGCATTGGTTGGCTATGCTCTGCCGAAGAACATTGCCGGACTGGAACGGGATTTGAAGAAGTACCGCATTGTCTATGACAACTGGTTTCGGGAAAGCACCCTGCACAAGAACGGCAGTGTAAAACATGTAGTAGAAGAGTTGACCAAGCGGGGCTATACTTATGAACAGGATGGGGCAGTTTGGTTCAAGGCAACGGAATTCGGTGCAGATAAGGATTTTGTACTGGTTCGTGCGAACGGAATCCCGACTTACATTGTGCCGGATATCGCTTACCACTATGACAAGCTGATGACCAGACATTTTGACCGTGCGATTGATATTCTGGGTGCTGACCACCACGGCTATGTACCACGCTTGAAAGCAGCCCTGACTGCAATGGGGGCAGATGCAAACCGGCTGGATGTTGTTCTGATGCAGATGGTAATGCTGATGCGGGACGGCGAAGTGGTGAAGCTGTCCAAGCGGAGCGGAAAGGCAATCACACTGGTAACCCTGCTGGATGAAATTCCGATTGATGCAGCAAGATTTTTCTTTAATACCAGAGAAGCAAATTCCCACTTTGAATTTGATTTGGATTTGGCTGTGGAACAGTCCTCTCAGAATCCGGTTTACTATGTTCAGTATGCCCATGCAAGAATTTGCAGCTTGCTGCGGAACATGGAAGAAGAAGGCATTTCTGTGGGCGAAGCAGATTTGTCTGTTCTGAATCTGCTGGAACAGCCGCAGGAAATTGCTCTGATTCGGCATCTGGCAGCACTGCCATCCAGAATTGATGCAGCAGCTGCTTCCTATGACCCGTCTGAAATGACGAAGTATGCAACCGAACTGGCAACACTGTTCCATAAGTTCTATGATGCTTGCACGGTTAAGCACGCAGAACCGGAACTCCAGCAGGCAAGACTGCTGCTCTGTAAGGCTGCCAAGCAGGCTCTGCGGAATACACTGCGGATTTTGAAAATCGATTGTCCGGAAAAGATGTAAATCCAATTTTCCGGAAGAATCACTGGAAAATAACTCTTTTTTTGCAAGTTCCTTTGTGATAGTTTCATGAAAAATATAAATTTTACAATTCGTCTATATCTTTTTGCGGTCGGATGTGCTACAATTTTCTATATATTCGAGCAGTTTGCTCGGATAACGGACAAGAAACCGTTTTGCGTTGTTGTATAAGATAGAAAACGAAAGGATGTTTCAATATGTCGAATCGATTGTTTCAGGGGCTTGTCCATCAGATGCGGGATACCATTGATGCGACTGTCGGCGTTGTGGATGATAGTGCAACCATTATTGCTTGCAGCGATCTGACGAAAGTCGGCACCACCAATGAATTCGTTTCTTTGGATCTGAGTGATGTCCATGATATTTTTATCCGGGACGGATATACATATAAGCCGTTCGGCTCTCCGAATAAGCCGGAATATGCGGTATTCGTAGAGGGCGTAGATGATGCAGCTGCAAAGTATGCCAACATTCTGGCGATTGCACTGTTTAACGTCAAGCAGTATTATGATGAAAAATATGACCGCAACAACTTCATCAAGAATGTGGTTTTGGACAACGTCCTGCCGGGCGATATTGTCATCAAGGCAAGAGAACTGCATTTTAATGCGGAAGTCAGCCGGGTTGTCCTGCTGATTCGGATTGTATCCACCAACGATGTTTCTGCTTATGATGTCATCCAGAACCTGTTCCCGGACAAGAACAAGGATTTTGTCTTTACCATTTCGGAAAGTGATATCGTTCTGGTAAAGGAAATCAAGGGGGCTGTGGACGCCAAAGACTTGGAAAAGCTGGCTCGTTCCATTGCGGATACACTCAGCGGCGAATTTTATACCCGTGTCAATGTCGGTATCGGTACCATTGTGGACAGCATCAAAGAACTGTCCCGTTCCTTCAAGGAGGCACAGACCGCTCTGGAAGTCGGAAAGGTCTTCGATACGGATAAAGCCATTGTCAGCTACGATAATCTGGGCATTGCACGCCTGATTTACCACCTGCCGACCACCTTGTGTGAAACATTCTTGCACGAAGTGTTCAAGCGGGGCAGCATTGAATCTTTGGATCACGAAACACTGTTTACCATTCAAAAGTTCTTTGAAAATAATCTGAATGTTTCTGAAACTTCCAGAAAGCTATTTGTACACCGGAATACGCTGGTATACCGGCTGGAAAAGATCAAGAAGCTGACAGGTTTGGACTTGCGGGAATTTGACCACGCCATCATCTTTAAGATTGCATTGATGGTTAAGCGGTATCTGTCCGCAAATCCGGCAAAATTCTAACCATTTTCGGTCTGTCATCTATCTGAACATAGAAAGGACTGTATAAGACACATGGTGGAAATGAGAGATGTCTCTGTTGTGTACTCCGGCGGTGTCGATGCTTTGCATAACGTCAACCTGAAAATCAATGATGGGGACTTTGCATTTGTTGTTGGACCATCGGGTGCAGGAAAAAGTACCATGATCAAGCTGATTTTAAAGGAAATCAACCCAAGCAGTGGTACGGTTTTCGTCAACGGCTACCATCTCGGAAAACTGAAGCAGCGGCAAGTGCCGGCACTGCGGCGGACGATTGGGTTTGTCTTTCAGGATTTCCGTCTGATTCCGTCCATGACGGTATATGAAAACATCGCATTTGTGCTGCGAGTGATTGACGCACCCACTTCGTATATCAAAAAGCGAGTGGCGTATGTCATCGACTTGGTTGGCTTACAGGATAAGGCAAAAAATTATCCGAACGAGCTGTCCGGCGGCGAAATGCAGCGGGTTGCCATTGCAAGAGCACTGGTCAACGACCCGCAGCTGATTATTGCGGACGAACCAACCGGCAACATTGATCCGGAACTTTCTTATGAAATCGTAGACCTTCTGCGGGAAATTAACGAATGCGGCACAACCATTCTCATGGTTACGCATGAACACAGTTTAGTTCGTTATTTTGGCGGGCGGATTATCACGATTCAACAGGGTCGGATTGTGTTTGACGAAGTAGTTGGAGGCAATTTAATTCATGAAAGTTAGTGGCTTAAAGTATTTGGCCAAACAAGGAGTGGAAAATATCTGGAAAAACCGGATGATGTCGTTTGCATCATTTTGTGTGCTTCTGGTTTCTCTGCTTCTGGTTGGTGTTGCAACGCTGTTCTATATGAACATCTCTTCGATGATGGGCGGTATTGAAAATAAAAATGAAATCATTGTTTATTTGGATGAAAATACCACACAGGAAGAGGTCAGCGTCCTGAAGGGACAGCTGAGCCAGATTGACAACATCGCAGAGGTCAATTTTTATTCCAAGGAAGAATCATTTGAAGACTTGAAAAACAGCATGGACGGGTACGAAATGCTCTTCGATTCGCTTGGAGACGACAATCCTTTGGTTGATGCTTATCGCCTGCGGGTGAAGAATATCGACCAGATTGCAGATACCATTGTCCAGATTGAATCTCTGGATCATATCTATTCCATACGAGCACCGATGGATTTCGTCAATCTGTTGATGGAACTGCGGCGAATCATTACCATTGTATGCAGCGTGATTATCGTTGCATTGATTGTAATTTCGCTGGTCATCATTGCGAATACCACAAAAGCAAGTGTATTTGCAAGACGTTCCGAGATTCAGATTATGAAATATGTTGGTGCGACCAATGCATTCATTCGGATTCCTTTTTTCGTAGAAGGCATGGTGACAGGATTTTTGGCCGGCTGTGTGGCGTTTGTCATCACGTGGGTCAGCTATGATTCCCTGATTAACCTTGTAACGAATCAGACGGATTTTGTTTCTGTCATCGGCAGAGGCAGCATCATGTCATTCGGACAAGTTGCCGGAGTCGTTGCCCTTGCCTATATTGGCAGCGGCGTGCTGTTTGGTGCACTCGGCAGCGTCTTATCTATGAGAAAACATCTGAATGTCTAAAAGGAGGAAACAGTATATGATGCGTTTAAAAGGAATGAAGCGGTTTCTGTCGGTTGTCCTGTGTGCAGCAATTTTAACCGGCGGCGTTTATAGCGGAACAGGCGTTGTAAAATCTGTTCCAGTTTCCGCAATGACGCTGGCAGAATTGCAGAGCGAAAAACAGGCAAATGCAGACAAGATTGCAAAGATGCAAAAGGAATTGGATGACCTGGGCAGCGACCAGCAGGAACAGGCAGACTTTCAAAAAACTTTGGAAGAAAAGATTTCTTTGCAGCAGTCAAATTTGCAAATCGTCGATGAGGAACTGACTCGTCTGGAAGACGCAATTACCGACAAAGAACAGGAAATTTGCGATTTGAAGAATGAGGTTGCTGCACTGGATGCAGAAATCTCAGACGGTTTGGAAGCATTTAAGCAGCGGCTGCGGGTCATGTATGTACAGGGCAACGACAGCTTAGCGTCTGCTTTGGTTGGTTCAACCGACTTTTACGACCTGCTTTCCAAGTATGACTTGATGTCACGGGTTGCAAAGCATGATAATGAATTGGTTTCCAATCTGAAGGAAAAGCTGGAAACCTGCCAGCAGAAACAGCAGTCTTTGGAAGAAGAAAAGAATGCACTGGCAGAACAGAAGGCATCTGAAAAGCAGAAGAAGGAAGAATTCTCTGCTGCATTGGAACAGCTTCAGGATGATTATGCCATGTCAACCGATGAATCCATTCGGTCAGCAGTGGATGAACATCACGACCATGAAGATGATGCATCCAATCCGGACAGCGTTGTAAGAGATGCAGAATCGCAGCAGATTCAGGCAGAAATTCGGAAGTCGCAGGAGGCAGCTCGTGCAACTGCAACGACTACGACCACCACTACAACGACAACCGAAGAAACAACGACAACCACAACCACCACAACGACAGAAGAAGCGTTTGACGTTGTAGAAACCACAGAGGAAACAACCACCACAACGACAACGGAAGATCCGTGGTCGGCAGAAGATTGGGAAACCACGACCACCGAAGAAACGACTACCACGACAGAGCCGGAAGTGACAACCATTCCGTATGAAGCGGTAGAAACAACCACTTACTGGGAAGAAACCACTACCACAACGGAAACGACCGAAGCAATCGAAACGGAACCAGTCGTGGAAGAAACAACTACCACGACCACAACGGAAGAAGTAACCACTGCTCCGGAAACAACCACAACACCAGAAACCACAACGACCATTGCAACCACTGCTGCTCCATATAATGAATCGCAGTTTGCATGGCCAGTTCCGGGATTCTATTATATCTCCAGTGGTTATGGTCCACGTTGGGACAGCACACACGGCGGGATTGATATTGCAGGTGGCGGCATTAGCGGTGCATCTGTAGTAGCATCCAGAAGTGGTACTGTAATTTATGTCAGCAATACCTGCACCCATAACTATGGGAAGGATTCCAGCTGCGGATGCGGCGGCGGCTACGGCAACTACTGCATCATTGAACATGATGGTACATATTCTACCGTATACGGTCATATGGCATCTTTGAATGTGTCCTATGGACAGCATGTCAATCAGGGTGATGTGATCGGTTACGTTGGTTCGACTGGCTGGTCAACCGGTTACCATCTGCACTTTGAAATCCGTGTCAACGGCAGCAGAGTCGATCCGACAGGGTATTTGTATTAAAAATTACAGAAGAAAAAACGGTATTTGGAATAGCATATGAATCAGACAGAGCAGGGGGACTGGGGACAGTTTCGCTGCTCTGTTTTTTAGAAAGGAATCAACAAGATGCAAAAACGTACTTTTTTTAAGCGTCTGTTTGTAGGGTTACTGCTGGCAATCATTGTTTGTATGGGCGTTGTGATTTATCGGCTGCAAGCAAGCCTGTATGCAGTACAAACCGCACTGGGTGACAATCAGCGAATCAGTGTGTTGGAACAGGCAGTTTCGGACAATTATTATGAATCGGTCGATGATTCCAAGTTGATGGACGGTGCATTGAAAGGCTATATCAGTGCACTGGATGACCCCTATTCTGGTTATCTGACTAATGAAGAGTATCACCAGTGGCAGAGCAATGAAGCTGGCGTTTCCGTTGGAATTGGAGTGACAGTCACTTTGACAGAGGATGAAAGCGGTTTGCAGATTGTTTCTGTTGAAAATCCATCTCCTGCAAAATTAGCAGGCTTACAGGCGGACGACATTATTACAGCTGTGGACGGGGAAACCGTTGCCGATTTGGGCTATCAGGAGGCAGTCAGTCATGTGCGTGGAGAGGCAAATACCAGCGTAGAACTGACGATTCAGCGTGGAAAAACTGAACTGAAAAAGACAGTTCAGCGGCAGGAAATGCAAGTCACATCTGCCTATGGAACGATGTTGGAAAACAAAATCGGATATATTCGCATTGCCTCTTTTAAGGAAAATACCGTGGAACAGTTCCAAAATGCATTGAATCAGCTGCTGAAACAAGGTGCAAAAGGACTGGTGTTTGACGTTCGGGAGGATGGCGGCGGACTGGTTTCTGCCCTTGAAAAGATTGTAGACCCGTTGCTTCCGGCTGGAGATATTGCAACGGCAACTTATCAGGACGGAACAACAAAAGTTTTGGTGCATTCCGATGCAAACGAATTGAACTTGCCCATGATGGTATTGGTCAATGGAAATACTGCCAGTGCAGCAGAATTGTTTACCGCTTCGCTGAAAGACTTCGGAAAGGCAGAGGTCATCGGCGAGCAGACGTTTGGAAAGGGAATCATGCAGAATACGTTTGAACTGCCAGACGGCGGAGCAGTTACCTTGACGGTTGCCACCTATCAGACTACAAAGGGCGAATGCTATCACGGTGTTGGAATTACGCCGGATGTCATCATGGAAGAAGATTATGAAAAAGTAGACTTCGACCACCCAAATCCGGAACAGGATGCACAGTTGAAACAGGCGATGGAACTGCTGCAAAGCAAAATCAGCAGTTAATTTGAAAGAAAATGGCATGGATTTGACTTGAAATATCAAAAAATCCCCCTGCTGGAACGAAAATCCGTTCAGCAGGGGGGATTTTTATGAATAAATTGTAAAATACAGCAAAACCATCTTGACACAACTGTATCTACTGTATATACTG
>ERZ1034952.3376-NODE-3376-length-10760-cov-6.479682_pt1 | contig 10760 bp, 9 predicted proteins | sample MGYA00520625_ERZ1034952 | MGnify/ENA primary metagenome ERZ1034952 (study PRJEB33766, sample SAMN09781773) | gut metagenome | biome: gut microbiome | host: Homo sapiens | place: Madagascar | study: EMG produced TPA metagenomics assembly of the PRJNA485056 data... | reverse complement strand
AGATAAGCCGAAAACAGAGTAAAATCGACGGTATAATTTGTATAAAGCAATCAAAATGCATAATCGGCAAAAATTATCTCCACTTTTTTCTGTTTTGTGGTATACTTAAAAAGGTATTACGGCAAGGATTTAAGACAAGCCTTAATGCACGCGGCAGGAAAAGCTTAACACAGCCGCCGAAATCTACACAAATCAAATCCGGGAAGGCGGATATATATGGATAAAAAATATGATGTTCTGATAATCGGATGCGGAGTTGCCGGCCTTTACACTTCACTCTCGCTGCCCGAAAATCTGTCCGTTCTTGTGCTTTCAAAGCAAGACGAAACCGTTTCCAACAGTTCTTTGGCTCAGGGCGGCGTAGCTGCCGTTTTAAGCCTTGAAAACGACAGCTATGAGCTTCATTACAACGACACCATGGTTGCCGGCGGTCAGGCCAACACACCGGACGCCGTAAACACACTTGTTCACGAAGGCCCCGACCAGGTACGTCAGCTGATAAAATACGGCGTTAATTTTGACCGCAATTCCGACGGTACTCTTCAAAAAACGCTTGAGGGCGGCCACAGCCGTCGCAGAATAGTTCACTACAAAGACACCACGGGAGCGGAAATTGTGCGTGCGCTCCTTGTAGAAGCCAAAAAGCGAAGCAACATAACGCTCGTCGAAAACGCCGACGTTTTTAAACTCACAAAGGTTAAAAACGGCTTTTGCGCGGATATGCTCTTAAACGGCAAGACCGCCGCCACGGTATTTTCGGATTTCTGCGTAATAGCGACAGGCGGTATAGGCAGAGTTTACAAATACACCACCAATCCCGCCGTTGCCACCGGTGACGGAATCCGCCTCGCATACGATATGGGTGCTACGATAAAGGAGCTAAGCTACGTTCAGTTTCATCCCACCGCTTTTAACGGAAACGACAGGGAGCAATTCCTGATAAGCGAGTCGGTACGAGGAGAGGGTGCATACCTGCTCAACTGTAACAAAGAACGCTTTATGGACAGATATGACAAACGCCTTGAGCTTGCCCCGCGCGATGTTGTATCGCGCTCTATAATTCTTGAAAGCCGCAGAACGGGCAGCGACAACTTCTACCTTGATATAAGATACAAGGGGCACGATTACCTTGTAAACCGCTTCCCCGGAATATATGAGGGATGCTTAAAACACGGCGTTGATATGACCAAGGATTTAATTCCCGTATTCCCGTGCCAGCACTACCTCATGGGCGGAATCGACGTTGACCTTGACGCGCGTACTTCTATTTCGAGAATGTATGCTGTAGGTGAATGCTCGCACACGGGAGTTCACGGCAAAAACCGCCTCGCAAGCAACTCGCTTTTGGAGGCACTTGTATTCGGAAAGCGCGCGGCAGACGATATAGCGTCTCTTTCCAAAAAGGACCCTGACCACGTGACCGTTACGGAGCACAAAACGGATATTTCGGGTGCTCCGCTGCCAAAGGGGATGCGTACGGAAATTCGCTCGATTATGCAACGTTCTTACTTTGTAATTCCGGATATGGACGCGGTAAGAGTAGGCTTGAAGCGCGTTGACGCTATACTCATGAGACTTAAAAACGGCAAATTTGCAATTACACCCGACTATTGTGAGGCTTTAAGTCTTGCCACGGTAGCCCATATAATCTTAAAAGAGGTGGACGAAGGATGATTTTACCGCAGTTTTACACGGACGACATTATTAAGCGCGCCATACTTGAGGATATTAACTATGTCGATGTGGCGTCGGATTACCTGATATCCGAGGAGCAGCGCAATGAGGCGTATTTCGTCTCAAAGGCAGACGGCGTTCTCTGCGGCATAGATGTCGCAATGAGAGTTTTTGAACTTTTGGACGATTCTTTTACCGCCAAGGTATATATGCACGACGGCGACAAGGTGAAAAAGGGCGACCTTATAGCCGAATTCAGCGGAAAAACCACGCTTCTTTTAAAGGGCGAGAGAACTGCTTTGAACTTGTTGCAGCATATGTCGGGAATAGCCACGGCGACCGCAAAGGCAGTAAAACTCTGTGAGGGAACAAATGCTTCGATAGCCGACACAAGAAAGACCCTTCCGTCTCTGCGCGCCCTTCAAAAATACGCGGTAACCTGCGGCGGAGGCAAAAACCACCGTTTTAATCTTTCCGACTGCGCTATGCTCAAGGATAATCACATTGACGCCGGAGGCGGCATAACGGGAGCCGTAAAAAAGCTTCGCGGAAAGATAGGTCATACGGTGAAAATTGAGGTTGAAACACGCAACCTTGATGAAGTAAAAGAGGCGGTCAAGGCAGGAGCCGACATAATAATGCTTGATAATATGGACTGTGACACCATGAAAAAAGCCGTTGAGATAATCGGCGGCAAGGCTCTTACGGAGGCTTCGGGCGGAATTACCGACGAAACCATACCCGGCGTTGCGGCGTGCGGCGTAGACATAATATCAATCGGAGCGCTGACTCACTCCGTTCAGGCATTTGACATTTCCATGAAAATGAAAAAATAAAAAGCCACCCCCAAGATGTGCTCAGCTTATCTTGGGGGTATGTTATTTTGAAGCAATAATGCCCTATAAACAAAAAGCAACGGCGCCGAAAGCAAAAAGTTTCGGTGCCGCTATTTTTTGTTCGGCTGCAAAAAAACGCATTGTTACACTAAGGCTGCCGCTTATTCAATTCTGCCTTTAGAGCTAATATCCGCAAGGCGGTCAAAGCACAACTCAGAAAGACGTGTCGCACCGCACAATTCATACAAGGCGGAAGCAAACAAGAGCGAATTACACGGTGGCAGAACCTTTGTTATGTCATCGGGCAGAGTAACTCCGCTGCCCGACAAACATACGGTACTTCCCGAATACTCATTCCTATATAAAAGGCACCCTCCGTCCGGATTGCTTTTATCTGTTCGCGGAGCTATTACAAATGTGCAGCCGCCTGCCTCATTCACGTTTTCCGTGACGGTCATCGCAAGACCCCAATCGTCATACAGCCGTCGGCGCACGGGAGAAAATTCTTCGGGATTACCCGTTATTACCTTAAGATTTGAGGCAAGAGGAACAAGTAAAGACAGCTTATCCTTTTGAAAGCCGTTAAAATCCATAACAGCCACGCTCGTTTTTTCCGGCGGAAGAGAGCATTTCTTTATATAATCAACCGCGGAATTAAAAAGCATAACGGACGGCAGTATACGAGGCTCGAAATTCTTAACCTTTTCGTCCTCCGTTATGGTTCCTCCGCACACTATAACTCTGCCCGCGCACCGCCCGAGCAGGCTGTATATTTCACCCGTATCGACCTCTTCGTTTTCATCACACACAAGCGTCAGCGTAAAAAACGGAGCACTGCCTAAGACGCTTATCCGCTCGATAACGGGTTCGGGCGGAAAAAGCCTGTAATGAAGCCTCTTAAAAAATCCGCCGCCGATTCTTTCTATTTTAATTACTCCGAACATAAAAGCACCCCCGCATAATATTATGCGGGGGTTTTGATTTTAATGTTTGTTGTTTATTGCTCGTCAGCGCCTGCCGAAGAGGTTAAGAGAGAATTTGCCTTTTGATACTGTTCATCCTCTGAATGAGATAAAAGCGCCAAACGGTTTTTTTTCTGTGAGGACAGCTCCACAAGATAATCCGGAGTTAAGCCCACACCGTTATACACATCGCTTGTATACGGCTTTATCTCTGCCACGGTAAGCTTTACCGCACCTCCGTCACTCAACTGATAAACCCTTTGCATGGTTCCGTTGCCCTTTGTCGCCGTACCTACAAGCTTTGCTTTGCCGAAATCGCGCATATCGCAGGCGAAAAGCTCTGCAGGTCCGGAGGTGTCTTTATCGACAAGTATCACCGTGGACACATTTATGCTGTCGGCGTCCGATGTAAAGGTCTCTATGGTTTCACCGTTTTTATCAACGGCGGTAGCGAGTGCCTTTGTTCCGTCGCTTGCCACAGGAACAAGCACATCAAGCGCGTCTGTCGCATACTCTACGGTTCCGTTCGAGACCGCCCTCAAATCTATTATAATGCCGTTCACGCCTTGCTTTATAAGCGTATTTACGGCATTTTTGAGCTGTGATGCGGTGGTCGAATAAAAATCGGTTATTTTAATATAGCCTACCTGGCCTACCGTCTCATAATAAACAGTCTGCGCGGTGTAGCCCTTTACCATATTTGCGGCAACGAGATTACCGTCATGAATAAACGCAACATTTACGGACGAGAGCTTTTCGCCCTCAAGCTTTTTTACAAGCTCTTTATAGTTATAAACCGTGACTTCCTCTTCATCTATGGTAACTATACGGTCGCCCTTAGCCATATTGTTAAGTGCCGCCGGAGAACCGTCGGAGACCTCTGCCGCGTAAAGGCACATATCGTCCTCATTGAACGCCGGAATTATGCCGACGCCCATTTTCTGACCGTTCATCTCGTTTTTATACACGTCATACTCGGACGCGGTCATATAATAGCTGTAGCTGTCGCCTACGCCGTTTGCAAAGCCCTCTGCCATATCCGCGTTTAAAAGCGTTTCGTTAATCTCGCCGTAGTAATTGGTGCGGATAACGTCGTCTATCTCCGCTAAAAGCGAATAAGTCTGTGAACGCTTCGGGAGATCTTTGATTATTGAATTGTACATTTTCATTGACACAGCCATGGTACCTGCCACAGAGCCTGCCATAGCCACGAATATCAATGCGAGCGCAAGGCCCAGGGATATTTTCCTATTCAAATGAACGCCTCTCTTTCGGGGGTTTTATCAAAGACCTATATACGGCTCGGGATTTACTCGATTTTTATTTACATAGACCTCAAAATGAAGGTGCGGACCCGAGGAGTTGCCGGTGGAGCCGACCTTGCCTATATACTGACCCTGCGATACGGTTTGACCCGCGCTGACGCCTATGCTGCTGAGGTGCGCATATCTTGTCCACACGCCGTTGCCGTGGTCTATAAGCACGTTGTTGCCCCAGCTTGAGTGATACGAAGCGGAAATTACCGTACCGCCTGCCGCGGCGTAAACGGGCTGACCGTTTATATTTGCACCGGCTATGTCAACGCCCTTGTGGCCGTTGTGGCCGTAGTGCTGTGAAACGTAACAATTGCACGTGAGCGGAAAGCTCATGCCGCTTGAGAGCACACCGTTACCGGAAGAGCCCGTGGTATTGCTGATTGACTGAGCCTCGAGTTTATCCATCTTGGCCTGATAAGCGTCATTTTGCGAATCAAGGCTTGAAATCATTGATTTGAGCGACTTCACCTGAGCTTCAAGACGTGACTGCTTTGCGTCAAGGGTATTGTAAACGCTCTTGACCTCTGCGCGAGCAGACTCTATGGCGGCCTTTTCGTTAACTATTTCAGACTGCTTTTCCTGCTGTGACTGCTGATCGGAGGAGAGCTGTTCTTTTGTTTTGTTAAGCTCATTAATTTCTTCCTGCAGACCCTTTACAAGCTCATTATCATGCTCCGAAACACGTTTGAGCAGCTCAAGTCTTGTCAAAAAGCTCGCATAGTCGCCGGAGCCGAGAAGTACCTCAAGCGCCGAGCTTTCGCCTGCCTTATATGCCGAGCGAAGCCTCTCTTTAAGTACGTCGTATGTTACGTTGACAGCGGCTGTCTGTGTTTCTATTTGAATATTTGCGGCGTCTATTTCGGCTTGAAGTCTGTCGATTTCCGCCTGATAGTTGTTGATAATTTCATCCTTTGCCGCTATTTGCTTGTTAAGGTCGGTTATCTTGGCGTTGTAAACATCAAGCTGAGCCTGCATATCGGAAATCTGATTGAGCAAATCGTTTACGGACGCCTTATTATCGCTGATTTTATTATTATTGGCATTTATTTTGCTTTCAAGCTCGTCTATTTGATCCTGCACGGACGAAGCCGAGCCCGAAAACGACGTCACGGAAAACAGCATAGCTGTTATTAATGTAACGGAAATAATGCGTATAAATGCTTTCTTCTGATGCTTCAAAATAAAAAGAACTCCTTTAATACCGGATTTACCCCTTTAAAAATTACGGAAGATACGGCGCGGGATTTACCCTTGTGCCGTTTATCCAGACCTCAAAGTGCAGATGCGCCCCGGCGTGCGGATTTGCCGGCGTCGGCGCGGGACTTACGTTACCCGTATTGCCTACAAGAGCTATAACCTGCCCCTGCTTTACCGTTTGCCCCTTGCTTACCTTCATAACGCTGCAATGAGCGTATCTTGTGCAAACGCCGTTGCCGTGGTCAATAAAGACGTTATTGCCCCAGCTCGAATGATATTCGGCGGAAAGAACCTTACCGTCAGCCGCGGCTCTGATCTCTTTACCGTATGTATTGCCGGTTGCACCCCTTGTGGTAAAATCAATACCCTTGTGACCCGGGTAGCCGTACCAGCCTGCCGATATGGTTACGTTTGAATACTGAAGCGGACAAATCATACCCTTGGGAGATACCGTATAACCGCCTGTATTTCCACCGGTATTTCCTCCCGTATTGCCGCCCGTGTTTCCGCCGGGCTTTGGCAATTCGCCGGTGCCCTGCGACGCATTTTTCGCCAGTTCCGCAAGCTTTTTATCGTAGCTGTCTTTCTCAGCCTGTATTTTTTTATTCTCGTTTTCTAATTCCTTGGAGCCTGCGCTGAGAGACGAGATATATGCATTTCGCTGTGCAACCTGCTTTTCAAGGGTAGACTGCTTTGAATCTACGGTATTGTAAAGCGACTGCACCTGCGTTTTAGACGAAACAATATCCGCCTTTTCCGACTCTACGGCGGTCTGCTTAGCTTTTACTTCCTGCTGATTTGACGACAGAAGCTCCTTTGTGTCGTTAAGCTTTGCAATATCATCCTGCAAAGATTTCATAAGCTGCCTGTCATGCTTTGTGGTTTTACTTAAAAGCTCAAGCCTTGTGAGGAAGCCCTCATAATCACTTGCCGTAAGAAGCACCTCAAGAGTGGAACTTTCGCCTGCCATATATGCCGCGCGAAGTCTCTCCTTTAAAAGGTTGTATGTATCATTTACGGTCTTTGTCTGAGCTTCTATGCTCTCGCTTGCCTCGTCTATATTCTTTTGAAGAGAGTCTATTTCTTTTTGATAATCGTTTATAACGGCGTTTTTGTCGCCTATCTGACTGTTAAGCTCCGTTATTTGACTTTGGTACGTGTCAAGCTGCTCCTGCAAAGCGTCAATCTGTTCCGAGGAATAGCCGTTTGACTCTTTGGCACCGTCGATTTTATTTTGCAAATCCTTTATTTTTTGCTCATTCTGTTTTTTCTTTGCCTCGGCAGCCGCGATTTTGTTTTTCAAATCCTCCTTGGAATCCGCCGCGGAAGCCGGTAAAAAGGACGCGCAAAAAACAAATATTACCGACAGTAAAAGGCTCAAAGCTCTTTTGAGACCGTTTTTAGTCATCAGAGACCACGCTCCCTTGCTCTTTCAGGTATTTAGCCATCGAAACAAGACTTCCGAAACCTCCTGTAAACAATCCTATTGCAACAAATACGAGAAGTATCTGCCACCAGTACTCGCTGAACGGCACGAGCGAAAAGCCGATTAACGAGAGGGTCTGTGCAAACACTTTTTCGGCTACTGCATAAAGTCCCCACAGAACTCCCAAGGATACTATGCCGGAAATCGTGCCGAGTATCATACCCTCTATCATAAACGGCCAACGAATGAACCAATTTGTGGCACCTACCGCCTTCATTATTGAAATTTCAAGCTTTCTTGAGAACATCGTTATGCGTATTGTGTTTGAAATTATGAAAAGCGCAACAAGGAACAGCATTATAACAAGCCCCACGCTGACTATCGAAACCGCATGGCGAAGAGACAAAAGCTTGCTTGCAAGGTCGCTGTTTTCTCGCACCGAATCGACTTTGTTTATCTGCTTTATCTGAGAAACGGTGTTTTCAAACTGTGACAAATCCTTTACCGTGACCTTATATGCGTCGGGAAGCGGAATTTCGTCAAAGCCCTCAAACAGAGCCGCGTCGCCGCCCATGCTCTGTATCTGCTCCTGGAACGCAACTTCCTTCGGCACAAATTCGCAGCTTTCAACATTGCTTATGCCTTTAAGCGAGGTACCTATCTGTGTTGTTTCGTCCTCCGAGGCATCGTCGGCAACATAGACCATTACTACATTTTGCGACTGCACCTTGTCGACTACATTGTTAATATTAAAATATATCATTATGCCCGCGCCCATAATTATAAGACATGCCATAAGCACGGTTACCGATGCCAATGACATAAGGCGATTGACCCACACGTTGCGGAAGCCCTCGTGCGTAAGATATTTTAAGCTTGTCCCTTTCACCTGTTGTCACCTCCGGTCTTTTTTTCAATGGCGTCGAGATACTTTGAGTAATCAACGTCATCGTCGGAGGAATCCGAATCCACGCCGTATGTCGCCATAAACTTTTCAAGGTCGGCGTCCGAATTCGGCTGAACATAAAACGGGCTTATGCTGTCTTCCTTTTGCTTGGCCACACGGTCCTCCACCGTCTCCGAGGAGGCAATGTTCTGAACCGCAGCCGCGGCTGCCGCCGCTCTTTCCGCATTTGACGCGTCGGAAGCATAATCTCTTTCGATGGTGGCGTAATCATCGGGAAGTGCCTCGGTGTCTTCGGAGTCCGAAACCACGGCACCCTGCTCTATTGTAATAACCCTGTGGTGGAAATGACGGACGAGATTATGCTCGTGAGTTACCATTACCACGGTGGTTCCGTTTGCGTTTATATGGTTTAAAAGGTCAACTATTTCGTAAGACATTTCGGGGTCGATGTTGCCCGTAGGCTCATCCGCAATTATAAGCCCCGCATTATTTACAAGCGCGCGCGCGAGCGCAACTCTCTGCTGCTCGCCGCCCGACAGCTCCGTCGGCAGATTTCTCGCCTTGGAGGCAAGTCCTACAAGGCTGAGTATATAAGGCACGCGTTTTCTGACTTCCTTTTCCTTGGCACCGATGCAGCGCATCGCAAATGCGACATTGTCAAACACCGTCATGGTCGGGATAAGTCTGAAATCCTGGAATACTATACCGAGAGTCCTTCTGAAAAGAGGAATCTCTTTTTTCTTTAAATTGTTAAGATGATAACCGTTTATGATAACAGAACCGCTGTTAGGCACCTGCTCGCGCATCATTATCTTGAGAAACGTACTCTTGCCGGCTCCCGATGAGCCGACCACAAAGACAAATTCTCCGTCGTTTATCTTGATATTGACATCTTTAAGTGCTTCGGTCCCGTTATCGTAAGTTTTTGATACATTTTTAAATTCAATCACTTAGAACATACCTCTGCTTTTCACAATATTCCCACCGCTGAACTCTGCCGTAAAGTTTAATACCGACGGGCAGAGACTCTACACAACCGCTATAAAAAAATATAGGCGGCAAAATGAGTATAATCACTCATAATACCGCCTTTAATTATAGCATAGAACGTCAAGTTTGTAACCATTTTGTAATATGGTAAATTATATTCGCGCACTTTAGACAAAATCCCACTTGTAACATTGTGCAATTTTCCCATTCGCAACAGTGCGCGGAAAATTACTTTTCTTTAATACTTGACGGGGCTTGAATCAAGATATTTCTTAACCATAAGAGCTACTTTAAATACTATTGCGTCGTCGAACTCGCGAAGGTCAAGGCCTGTGAGCTTTTTAATCTTTTCAAGGCGATATACAAGAGTATTTCTGTGTACAAAGAGCTTTCTTGAGGTTTCGGATACGTTGAGGTTGTTTTCAAAGAACTTCTGAATTGTAAAGAGCGTTTCCTGATCGAGATTGTCGATAGAGCCGCGCTTGAAAACCTCCTTTAAGAACATATCGCAAAGAGTTGTGGGAAGCTGATATATAAGTCTCGCAATACCGAGATTGTCATAGCTCACAATGCTCTTTTCGGTGTCGAACACCTTGCCTACCTCAAGAGAAACCTGAGCCTCTCTGAATGAGCGTGCAAGATCCTTTATTCCCTCAACCGTAGTACCTATGCCGACAAGAACGTGAGAATAGAACTCCGTTCCGAGACCGTCGGCTATCGAGCGTGCAAGCTTTTCGAGATCCTTTGTATCGATATTCGGCTTAACCTCTTTGATAAGGGCAATATCTGTCTCGTTAAGGTTTATTACGAAATCCTTGGTCTTATCCGGGAACAGGTTCTGAATTATATCATAAGCGGAAATATCTATGTGCTCGGTAATTCTTATGAGAATTACGACGCGTGACACATCATTGTTAAAATGAAGCTCTCTCGCCTTGAGATAAATATCACCGGGCAGTATGTTGTCAAGAATTACGTTCTTGATAAAGTTTGCGCGGTCGTATTTTTCATCATAATACTGCTTAATGCTTGAGAGTGTTACGGCAAGCATTGAGAGATATTTCAAGGCAAGGTCGTCATCGCCGGAAACAAATACGGCATATTCGGGGTGCATACGCGCACCGAACGGCTTATAAGAATACCCGTCTACCGATATAACCTCCGTTCCGTTGAAAACCGCGGTAACCTCGGTTGAGAGCACCTCACCTATCTTACCGAGTTCGCTGCAGGAAATAATGGTACCCGACTCGTCTATAACACCTATAGTACGGTCGATACTGTCTGTGAGCTGATGCACAATACCCTGGAACAATCTGTTCGACATTGATAAAACCTCCATCTATCTTTTTTCTCCGGAGAAAACCTCCCTGCCGCACTCTGCTTTAAGCCGAAACGGCAGTGCAAATTTTCCCGTCTGCACTTTTATACAATTTCACAAATCATATATTATGT
>ERZ1034952.3375-NODE-3375-length-10763-cov-31.183041_pt1 | contig 10763 bp, 24 predicted proteins | sample MGYA00520625_ERZ1034952 | MGnify/ENA primary metagenome ERZ1034952 (study PRJEB33766, sample SAMN09781773) | gut metagenome | biome: gut microbiome | host: Homo sapiens | place: Madagascar | study: EMG produced TPA metagenomics assembly of the PRJNA485056 data... | reverse complement strand
TAGCCATTTTTAATTCCTCCAGTTTCTTTTTCAAAAATAATAATTATTCTTATTTATTTTTTCTGTAATTATTATACAAAAATTTTTTTCGTTAGTCAAATAAAGTGGCCGAAGCAGATGATCTATCCAGAAATAACCACTGGCCTGCGCCTGATCGACCGCCAGGCGCAGAATTTAGTTAATTAAAGTGCTAAACAAATAAATTTTTCCAAAATCTTCCAATCTGGCTCTTGGAAGAATTTCCCAAAATTAGTAAAAATTGGTTGGGCACATTACCCAAAATATTCACTTGATATTTGTGCATATTTCCAGTTGACTTCTGGTATGAAGTATGGTATACTTGTATTATCAAAAGAAAGGAACTGATTAAAATGACTGACCGTGAAGCCCTCGACCAAATTTTGGAACATCTGAATGGAAACTTGCAATCCATTGTTAGTGATGAAGCAACATACGTTGAAATTGAGAACGCTTGTCTCGGCGAAGATATTGTATTTGAATTTGACAAAAATGGAAATATTTTATCAATCGGTTCTTGAAAGGAATATCTAAAATGAAAATCAAAACAGCATCTATTCCTGAACTATTGGATGGCCTTGAAGAAGCTTATGAATTTTCAATGAATGAGACAAACGCCAAAAGCTTGCACGACCGCCGAAAAGCAATTCTCAGAGAATTATTTTTCAGAAATGAAAATGAATACTTGACAAAATCCAAAAGGCATGATATAATTGATTTATCAAAATTTGATATTCTGTAAAAAATATGTTAAAATTGACATATACAACACTATGATATAATAAAGCTATCAAAGGAAAGGAAATGAATACAATGAATAATATTAAAGAACTGGTTTTTGACATGGATGGAACATTGACGTCGACTTACGCAGTTCCTAATTGGCTTGATATGCTCCGCGCTTATGACACAACGCCCTATGAAGTGGCCGAACCGCTTGTAGATATGACCGAATTAGCCTGTATCCTGCGGAGCTTGCAGAACTGCGGTATTAAAGTATCTGTTATCACTTGGTTGAGTATGGATAGTCCAAAAGAATACAGTAAAGCAACACGCAAGGCAAAACGCGAATGGCTAAAACGGCATAATTTCCCCTACGATAGCTTCCACGGCGTAGCGTATGGAACGCCAAAGCAAAAGATTGAAGAAACGCGGCTTGCAGATGATGAAGAAGCAATTCTATTTGATGATGATGCAAGGGTGCGCCGGGATTGGAATTTAGGCGGCGCGATTGACCCTACGAATACAGATATTCTTGAAGTACTAAAAGAAATTTTGAATGGGCTTGAGTAAAATCAGGGGACAAAAGTCCCCTGATAAAAGGAGAATTAAAATGCGTATTAACTGGAAAATTATTGTGGCCGTTTTACTTGTCCTTGCTATTGGCTTAATCGGCCATGAAGATTTTTTACTGAGGTGATACTATGAAAGTTAAAATTGAACTTGAAATCACAGAATGTCAGAATTGTCCATTTACTGACCATGTTTATGAACAAGGATATTGTGGGACAGACTGTACCAAACTTGGTGCTTATGCTACAATTCCGCGTCAAGGCTTCCGGCCGGATTGTCCATTGCTGAAAGAACAGGAGAAAACAAAAGATGAATGACGAACAGCTTAACATTCTGCTTGAAGAAGCAACAGACATTAAAATCTTGATTGCCTTGGGCTGAAAGGATTGGTAAAAAATGAAAGTTGTAGCTTATGTTGAAAAAATTGTCCCCGTAGAAGTGGAAGTTGATGATAAGTGGAAGCGAATGGAAGATTATGGCAATATTCCTTGGGGAGAATTGCTGGATGATTTGTATGACTATTTTGAAGAAAACCAGGAAGAATTTTACAACGATGTTTGTAAAGCTCTGGAAGAAATGGGAGAAAATAGTCATAGACTCCATTCCATTGATACCACAATCGGCGGCAACATCATGGAAGATTTGCAGGAATATTAAAAAATTTGGGAATCCAGATTTTGGATTCCCATTTTCTCCCTTGCCTATTGGAAATGATTTACATTTTCATTTGAGCCTGCCGCGAACCAGCGTCGCGGCAGGAATTTAGATTTTTAAGCAATTTCACCAATTTTTTCATGTAAAATTTGTGCATTTTGTCAATAGACATTTTTCCCGATACCTGCTATACTATAATTGTTCCAAGAGATAATAGATAAGGAGAATGAACCATGAAAAATCTGTACTGGAAACGCATTTACATGAACATGAACGACGGCAAAGAACCTATTCTAAATTGGGAACCGCGGCTTGTTTATTGTCCTGAACCTCCAACAGATACAAAAGAAAAAATCGAAAGTCTCACAAATCTTATGGTTGATATTGTTAGCGGACATATCAATGGTAGTATTAAGCGTAGTGTTTTTGACCAAAGCCTTAAAAAAATTCACATTGAGAACATGAGATACTGGCAAGGCGAAGATTATAAGCCTAAGAAAATCAATTTCCCTGTTTCCCGTGAAACAAATTATAAGCGAATTGATTATAACATGAGCTTCAAAAGATTATCAGAAGAATTATCTGCCGATGATTTTCTTCGCTGGATGAAAGACAACGGCATGAACACTTGCCCGATGATTAAGGAGTGATACAAATGTTTACAAATCTGGGGTTTTATCTTGCATGGGTGGTTATAGGTATTCTCCCCTTATTACTTGCAATTTTTTTAACTGAGACTTGGGGTGAAAAAATCATTGCCATTCTCGTCGCCCTTGTTATTACTTTTGGCCTTGCGACTCTGCTATACACAGAGCATGATGAAAATCAGGAACGTTGGAACAATGGTATTCATGTTAATTGTGGCGGTGAATATCAATTTTCTAGTGCTACTAATTGGCATGGCTCGAAAGATTATTATTACACTTGTGATAAATGCGGACACACAGAAGAATTTCATGCCATCATGAAATAAAGACTTGACAAACAAGCCCTAATGTGATACAATAGATTTATCAAAGGAAAGGAATTAATAAAAATGACTTTGGGTATGATTAAAAATGTAATTGGCACTGTAAAAGGCGCGCTAATGTTCTATGAGGGGAACGGCATCGAAGTGATAAATGAAAACACTTGCGGGCGCTATCTCAAAGACCGCAAAGGTCGCATGACCCTGAATGGTGACATTTTGAACACGAGTGAAGAATGGGTGCTGGGATTGCCTGTCACCGGCCTAAAAGTCAAAGATAATACTCTTATCATTTATATTGATGGTTAAGAAAGGAATTGATACAATGCTTCTTGATAACATGAAAGAAATGGTGGAAAATCTTACCACAGATGAAATCTCCACATTGATTAGACTTGCTAATGAAGAAAAACAAAGAAAAGATGCAGACAGAGAAAAGAAATACATGAACGCCATTAGAAAAGCAATCAATGATTATCTTGATAATGTCGGCGAATTGACATTTAATGTTGAATATACAGATGATGATGATTGTGATACCAGCACTACAATTTATGTTGATAAAAATAATCCCCCGGCTTGTGATACTGGAACTATTTGGTTGTAAGGAGTTGATACTATGAAAGCAACAGGAATTATTAGACGAATTGATGACCTCGGCCGCGTGGTCATTCCAAAAGAAATTAGAAGAATGTGTCGTATTAGAGAAGGGGACGCGCTGGAAATTTATACACAGGATGGCGCGGTTGTATTCAAGAAGTATTCGCCTATTGGAATGTTAGATGAAGTAACGCGCGATTTGTGTGACCATTATCAAAATAAAAATAAGGCACTTGCATTTTTTGATGATGATGGAATGATTTTCCAGGCTAATATTAGATACGGTTCAATCAATGGTAAAATTGGCCTGTCTGATGAAATTATGGATGCCCGCGCGCCTATGGATTTCTTGAAATGCCGTTGTGTCCCAATTTTTAACAATGGTATTCTCTATGGATGGGTTGCAGGGGCACTTTCAGATGAAGAATTAAAGACCCTTGCTCAATGTATTATTGCACTCTGCAATTAAAAAGTTTGTCTGCGGTGGCCGGTTCATTTGAGCTGGCCATTCGCGGTCGCAAATGGCCAGAATTTTATTTTTTTAGCATTTTATACAATTTTTTATTCGCAAATTTGGTTATTCTGCCAATAGACAAAAATCCCAAAATCGGCTATAATTAAGATACAAATTAAGAAAGGAATTGATACCATGAATAAAGATTTTGAAATACTTGTTAATCAAATGACAGAAGATGAACTGGAAGAAGCTGTTGATTTTGTCCAGCAGGCAAAGGAAACACTCAAAGACCGCAAACAGCAAGCCGCGCTTAATAAAATTATTTCTGCATTTAAGGATTATTTCAGAGAATTTGACGATTTGTATATTGTCACTCCTTGCGGGAACCAACTTGACACTACCTATGTCGACCGCGGCACACCTATTGCGCCCAATGTAACAGATGGCATTGCGGAAATTTGCTTTTCTTAAAATTTTTTGATATAATAAAAGAAAGGAAATGATAAAAATGACTGAAATTACGACCTATGAGTGCGACTTTTGCGGGCAGGTGTTCGACGATGAAGAAGAATGTATTCAGCATGAATGGAAATGCAGATACGAAGAACTGCTGAAAACAGAAAACTGTGAACCGTTGAAACTGTGGAATGTTCTTGGGGCAGAAATCAATGGTTTTGATTATCCTAAGTGTGATGATATTGGTGCTGTAGAAATTCATTCCTACGCTTGGGCACAATTCATCAATGATTATTTTAACTACATGGGCTATGAAGTCCCCATTAGAATTGTTATGGGACAGGTTGAACGCTATGGTCTGTGGTATTACGACCCTGAGTATCACTATGGCGAGTGGCGATCTTATGAAGAAGTGCTTGCAGATATTCAGGCAATCGGAACAAAATTTAATCAAGGGGCTTGACAAGCCCCTTGACCTGTGATATAATTGATTTATCAAAAGGAAAGGAAATGATACGATGAATTATCAGGTTATTTTCATGGACAACGAAGGAACTATCCAGGCAGGTATCTGGAATCAGGACAGGGATGAAATTATCTGCGGTTGTTGTGGTGCAACAATCGAATCGGGTGATTTTGTCCTGCTTCACATTTATGATGAATGGCTGAACATCACTGATGAAATCTGTGGAGACGATGGAGATATTCTTCATGAGATTGAAGAAAAAGTTAATCGTCTGACTACTTCAGAAATTGAAGCTATTCTTGATGGAAAGAAGGATTTCAACGCATGAAAGGAAAGAAATTTAGAAAAGGCGGTTATACCGCCCAAGTTATCCAATGGGATGATACAAATGCCTTGTGGATTTGTCGATACCCTTGGAGCGAATATTTCTATGAAGATGAAGAATTTATCAGGGAAAATTTGGTGGAGGATTAAAAATGAAATTTTTTCTGAGAATTATTGACACTTGGCTAAGACAACAAGGCATTGCGTATGCTCTATACGGAGCAGATGGTCAGGCATTGAATGGTTCAGAAGCGGGCGCACTTCCTGCCCAATTTATTCCAGAAGAAATGAACGGTAGGTCTTGCCCCTTCCCCTATTGGATTTGCTATCCTATTCATGTTAATGGTGAATACTGCGGGTGTTGGTGTTTCATCGATGATGGATGGAATGTAAGAGAAATTTTCCGGTCTGTTGTAAAAATGACAGAAATTGCTTGTGATTTGGATGAAGATTTGGAGGATTGAAAATGGATTTCCTTATTAAAGCACTTGTTAAATGGCTCGGTCGAAATGACTATAATACTTGTGCATTTTACAGCGCGGATGGCTCTGTTGTCGCATCTACTGGGGAAGCAGATTTCCCTAATGAATTTATTCCAGAAGCAACAAATCAAATGTCTGCACCTTGGACGTGCTGGAGCTGTTTCCCGATTGTAGCAAATGGTGAATACTGCGGTTGTCTGTTGTCATTTGATAATGATAGGCGGGGAATGGATGTCCTTGATGCAGTACTTATTGCAAAGGCAGCTTGTGGAATGTGATAAAATGGCCAGTTCATTTGAGCTGGCCAATCACGAACGCGATTGGCCAGAGTTTAGATTTATTGTACATTTTGCATAAAATTTTTTAATAAATTTGTGCAATCTGCCAATAGACAAGAATCCTGAAATGTGATATACTCTATAATGTCAAGAGGGAATAGCAATTAAAAGTGCTTGACATCATTAGTCGGGCTACATAACTTCCGCGGTTCGTGTGTAAAAAATAAAATTCCCTCTTGACAATCTCCATCAGATGTGTTATAATACACAATGTCAAGAGGGAACGGCTCAATAATGAGTAGCTAACATTAGGATTAAGCCGAAAAAATTTCAAAAATAAATGAAATTCCCTCTTGACAAATTACAAACTATGTGATACAATATAATCAACAAAGGGAAGGAAAACCCAATAAACCAGAAAGGACATGATACTCATGGAAAAGACTAAAGGCCCCACCCGCAAGGAGATGTTCACCCGTATTTCTGACTTCATTGCAAGTGTTGAAAGTGATGACCCCAATTTCCAGACTGAGCAGACTGAAATGATTGATTTTATCAATCACCAGATTGAAATGCTGTCGCGCAAGAAGCCCGCAGGTGAAGGCGGTCTGACTAAGGAGCAGGAAGAAAACCTCGCTTGTTCCGAAGCCATTTATGAGCAGATGGAGCGTGACCGCAAATATGGCGTCGTAGAGTTGATGAAAGAGCTTGAAGTGGTTGCCGAATGGAATACCAACCACGACAAGGAGATGACTACTCAGAAGTTCGCAAGTCTGATTAAGCCGTTGATTGAAGATGGCCGTCTCGAAAAGGTCACTGAAAAGCGCAAGGTCTACTACATTAAGCACTAAGCATACACAGGGGCGGGAAACCGCCCCTACTCCAAAAGGAGGAATTAAGTATTGAGAAAATTAACGGACGCCGAATGGACAAAAGTTGATAATCTTGTTGAAAAGCTGGATTGCTCGATTGAAGAAGCTGTTAGCATTTTGGACGCTGATAAAGCTATTGACCAAGGCAAACAGCTTGATTTCGATTTAAGTCCAGAAGAACACAAAAAAGCAATGAAACTTGCCAATGTGCGTGAACACACTATGACAAGCAAACCCACCCGCACAAAAAAGATTGATGATGAAAAGAAAGCAATTATCGCCGGAATTGCTGAATTTTTAGGGCAATGTGATGTAAATTGTGAAAATATTTCTATTTCTAACGTAGATAGAGAGATTAAATTCACAGTCGGCGCGAATAAATACACAATTACGCTCATTAAAAATAGAAAATAAGGGGAAAATTTACATTTTCCCCTTAAAATAAATAAAAAAGCAGGGAAAATTACAATTTTTTCCTGTTTTTTTATTTATTTTTACAATAGATTTGAGCTGGGCAATGGCGGTCGTCATTGCCCAGAATTTTATATTTTCTACCATTTACCAAATTTTTCCAGCGGTTCGCGCTTCACTACACTAAAGTATTAAATCCCTAAACTGTATAATTATTCACACAAAATGAATAAAATTTCTTGTTGACATTTTGGGCAAAGTGTGATAAACTATAATTGTTCCAAGAGAGCAGGACAAAACAAGATAATCAATCAAGAAGAATTTTCAAGGAATAAAAAAAAATACTTGACAAACAGCGCGTCCTGTGATATAATGAAAAAGCAGTAAGGGAACGATGGTAAACCCTTGATTAGCTGATAGAAAGGATTTGATAAAATGACTAAGTTGGACAAGAGAAGAAAATACTACTTGATTTTGGATTGCGAAACGGCAACATTGCCCTACGCCGCAAAATTTCTAGCAGAGCAAAAGAAGAATATCGCCATTGCCAAGCCGCTGATTTATGATTTGGGATGGCAGATTGTGGATATTAAAGGTAAGGTCTACAAGCGCGCGTCCTATCTCATTTCTGAGATTTTCAGCGTTCCCGCAGTATTTAACACAGCCTATTATGCAAGTAAGCGTCCGATTTATCTTGACCGCCTGAAAGCCGGAGAAATTAAGCTAACAGATTGGAATAGCGCAGTTGTTGAACTGATTGAAGATTTGGGCGCGGTTGAAGCTGTGGGCGCGTATAACTCCATGTTTGACTATAAAAAGGCAATTCCATTCACGGAATTGTATGTCTCAAAGCTGTATTCGCAAGATTTTTTTGAATGGGAACAATTTCAGAATGAACGATGCGAACAGCTCGCGCACGGGAGCAAGCCCCATTCGCAAAAAGAGTTTGAACCGAATGTTTTTCGCTTCCGTGGCAAGTGTTATGAATTGTTCGACTTGTGGGGTCTGTCTTGTGAACACTTGCTAAATAATACAGATTATAAGCAGATGTGTCATGATAATGAATGGAGCACGGCAAGTGGGATGTATTATCCGACTAATGCGGAAAAGGCATTTGCCTATTGTTTCCAGCAGGAAGATTTTGAAGAAGCGCACACCGCGCTTGAAGATGCTATGATTGAAAGTATGTTGTTCGCGCTCATTGGGGAAAAGACCAAGCACAAATTTACGCGCGGAATTGAGTATTTCCCCTTCCGCAAGTTAGGCCGTTATGATGGCGATAGCGGGGAGTTTTAACGCTCCCCGCCCCTAAAAAAATAGGCAAATTTACTTGATTTTAGCCATTCTACAGAAGTCAAAAGCAATGGTGCGAAGTCTTGACCGTCTCAAAAAATTTTCTTAAATAAATTTGCCAAAGGTATTGACAAATCAAAAGATTTGTGATACAATATAATCAACAAGTGAAGGACACACTTAAACACCAGAAAGGAATTGATAAACATGGAAAAGAAGATCACTTATGCACAAGCTATTTCCGCAGTCCTGAATGATGAAGCTATTACCCTTGCGGCTGACGTGCGGGGCAAGCTCGAACAGCTTCTCGGCAGTGTCTCCAAGAGCCACAAGAAGGGCGAAGGGCAGACGGCACAGCAGGCAGAGAACGCGCAGATGGTTGAGGACATTTTCCAGCAGATGGAAAGCAATCGGGCATATTCTATTGCAGAGCTGATTAAGGAATTGCCGGTCGTGGCAGAATTTAACAGCAAGCATGAGAATGAAATGTCCTCGCAGAGAATGGCGAATTTGCTGAAGGTTCTCGTTGATGGTGGCCGGATTACCAAGACCACGGAGAAGCGCAAGGTGTATTACACCAAGGGCTAACGCAAAAGGGAAGGGCGCGGAAAATCGCCCTTCCCGCTCTAAAAATAGTTCACCGATGCTAACTCATTGGAGCTACAAAGAGCAAAAAAGTAAATGCGCGGGAGAAACTTCATGAACGCGGAAGAATTAAGTAAAGTACTTAAAATTTCAATACCAGAAGCCAAAGAAGTATTAGAGACAGACAAGCGCATTGATAGAGGCGAAAAGCTATTTGAATTGCCGCCGGAGCTTGAAGCAGGAGCAAAAAAGGCGCGCAGAGCGGACAGGAAACAGTCTGTTGCAGTTCGACGCCAGCGCAAGCCCGATGAAGCCAAGCGCGTTTTAATCCAGTATTTGGAAGATAAGCTGGAAGATGCCCACCATTATGACATGGATTTGGATGATATTACCATTACAAATCCTGAGAGAGAAATGGAATTTACTTACAATGGAGTGCGCTATCGTCTGACCCTAATGCGACCAAGGAAATAAATGGGAGATGGAAACATCTTCCATTTTTTTGATTCATAATTGGAAAATTTTTCCAAGGAAGATGCTGGAACAACTGGTAAAATCTAGTCGGGCCGTTGCTGGGCGCAATGGCCCGTATTTCCCCCTAATCTACTATATGGCAATTTTTTGCTCAATCCAGCGGCCCCTCATATGGCGCACCTATTTCCCGAAACTCAATGTCCCTTCGGTCTATCCCTTTGGCTATATCATTCTCTGCCCTTTGGTTATCCCTTCGGTCATTTTCTTGACTTTTATAAAATTATTTGTTATAATATAAATATAAAATGGATTATTATATCCCTTTGGCCCACATAGATTTTTACTCTGCCTTTTGGATACTATGTATATTATATAGCTTAAAAATGACAGAGTTTTTATCTATTATATTATTATATCCTCCAGTAGAGGACAAAAAAAAATAAGGCCGAAATGGCCTTATTTTTAAAAATTAAATTCTCTATTTTGATATTCTTCAATATTATCAATAAGCTCATGGATAGTACATCTAACAATAGTATAACCAGTTTCTTTCTTGAATTGGAAGATACAATCTCTAAATAGATTAAGACCAAGCCTATCTATTTCAGTAAAATATTCTTCTGTAGTAATTTCCTTATTACGTAAGCGATCTTCTAATAATGCTTTCATTTTAATTTTATCAGGGTCTTCAGTATAACAAGATGCAATAATACTATCAAACTATGTATCTTCTTCAGGGGTAAGAAGGCGGTATTTGTTAAGATCTGTTAATTTAATTGCCCATACATAATTTCTTTTACCGCATTCTCCAATACTACATAAATCTTTTGTAATACCAAATAATTTATTACCAGCTTTAGTCAATTGACGTTTAGCTGTATCTACACTATTAAATTTACCTTGACTTATAAATTTTCTAGCCATGCCACTAAGAGAAGCTAATCCGTCTTGAGTTTTTACACAATCTTCAATTTCAGTTAAATACATTTGTTCAGTCTTTTTATTAAGATATTTATCATATTCTTCAATATAAATTTCTTTTATTATTACCCCTCCTCTTACCTATTCAAAATCACAATAATCATCTAATTTAGCCAAATAATTTGGTATATTATTTTTATAAGTATTATAAC
>ERZ1034952.3367-NODE-3367-length-10775-cov-12.274813_pt1 | contig 10775 bp, 9 predicted proteins | sample MGYA00520625_ERZ1034952 | MGnify/ENA primary metagenome ERZ1034952 (study PRJEB33766, sample SAMN09781773) | gut metagenome | biome: gut microbiome | host: Homo sapiens | place: Madagascar | study: EMG produced TPA metagenomics assembly of the PRJNA485056 data... | reverse complement strand
TGCTTTCATAAGGTTCCCTTCCTTTCCATGTTCCGGTTTTGCTTCCAGATTTCTGCGAAGTATGGTTATTCTGTGGAAACAGGAAGGGAATTATTCATTCAGCTCCGGCCGGAGCGCTGCTTATCCTCATACATCCGGTGGTCGGCCAGGATGCGGATGGCGCGCACATCGTCACTGTCACTTGGGTAGACCGCACAGCCGCAGCTGGTGCCAACCTGCACCTCTGCATCCTTCAGGCGGTAAGGCTCCCGGATGGCTGCCTTGATCTTTTCCACCCGGCTCTTGCAGAACCCCTCCGTTACGGCTCCGTTGACGATGAGGGCGAACTCATCCCCGCCGATGCGGAACACCGCATCGCTCTCCCGCACGCAGCCCCGCAGGCGGCTGGCCACCTCCTTGAGCAGCTGGTCGCCCACATCGTGGCCGTAACGGTCGTTCACAGGCTTGAAACGGTCAAGGTCGAGGTAGAACAGGACAAACGGTGTCCTGTTCAGCTCGTTTTCTTTCAACAATGCGTCAAAATAGCGTTCATTATACAGTCCGGTCAGGCCGTCGGTGTTGGCCAGGTCCTCCATCTGCTGGCGGGCCTCCGCTTCCTGCCGGAGGGCGCGCTCCTTTTCCTCCACGCGCAGGCGGGCATCGATGCGGACACCGTGCACCAGCACGATGCCTGCGCAGAAGAACAGCCCAGCCAGCAGCAGGATGGTGGCGTTCTGGATCTTCCGCATTCCACTGTCCACCACGTCACGGCCGACGATGCCCACAATGGACAGATCCTGAAAGCCCACAGGCTGGTAGACCAGATAATAGCTCTTGTCCTCAAGCCAGCAGGAAAGGCTGCCGCTGCGGCCCTCTGCCACGTCCTGCCGGGCCCGGGTCAGTGTGCCCGCATCCACCTGCGCATACTTCTGCAGGTAGTCGAACAGGTTGTCCATCCAGTCCTCGATCTCGCTCTTGGGCTCCTCCGAGAGCATCACATCGCCATCGGGATGGATGATGTAGCAGTCGCTCTGGCCGCCGTAAGCACTGCCGCCGATCAATTCCTCTATGGTCTTATTCCGATAGCTCACGGCAAGGCTGGTGTAGGTGGTGCCGTCGATCTCCACCGGCGCAATGGGCGCAGCGTATACCACCCGGCGCTCCCCGCTCCGCATGATGTAGCTGGACACCGTAGGCTTGCCGGTGCGGTACATCTCCTCAAAGGCCGTCCAGAGGTGATCCACTTTTTCATGCTTGCCCCGGATGCTCCAATATTCGCAGTTTTCATTGAACAGATACACGCTGCTGTACCGCCAGATCTCCCGCTCGGCCTCATAGCTGCGCAGGCGTTCCTCCGCCAGGCCCTCCTCATTGGCAGCCTGCAGGCTCTTGCCCCACTCGTTCAGCATGTTCCAGTTGCTCCGGCTGAAGATGGTAAACGCCTTATCCACCTGCTCATAGGTCTCCAGCAGGTTGCGGGTGCCTTCGTCATAGAACTGCTGCCGGATGTACAGGATGTACCAGCACAGACCTGTCACCACGACCATCGCCAGCAGCAGCGCAGCTGCCGTCCATCTTTCTTTTTTCTTCCACATATTCAGCTTCTCCTCAGCAGAGTCCCAACTCTCTGCCCTTTTCCGGCCGCATTTCCACAGCCTGCGAAACCACGCAATTCCGTCGAATCAACACTACCAAATTCTGCTTTTTCTGTCAAGGCTTTCGTCAAAGATTATTCGCTGCAAATTTGGGGCATTCTTCTATCCTTTTGCTGCTGTGTATGTTATAATAAAATGTATGGATTTCTGAGGGGGTGCTCTTATGCAGCAGATCGTGATATTGGGCGGCGGTGCAGCAGGCCTTGCCGCCGCATTGGCCGCCGCCCAGTCTGCCCCGGCAGGGGCAGTGCGGGTGACGGTGCTGGACCGCAACCCCAGGTGCGGCAAAAAGCTGTTGGCCACCGGCAACGGCCGCTGCAATTTGGACAACACCGGCATTGCACCGGAGCAGTATTTCACCGCTGACCCCGCCGCCCTGCGGCCCCTGCTGGCCGCGGTGGATGCCGCCGCACCGCTGGAATGGTTCGCGGCGCTGGGCCTGTACACCCGCACCGATGAGGCCGGGCGGGTGTACCCCTACTCCAACCAGGCCGCAGACGTGCTGGCCCTGCTGGAAGGCCACCTTGCCCGGCTGGGCGTGGAGGTGCGTACCGGCTGCACTGTGCAGACCCTGAGCCAGAACCGCAGCGGCTACACCATCCTGTGTGAGGATGCCGAGGGTCAGGACCAGACCCTGCGGGCCGATGCCGTCATCTGCGCCATGGGCGGCAATGCCGGGCCGCAGTTCGGCACCGACGGCTTCGGCACCCGATTCGCCGCCCAGTGCGGCGGAAAGCTGGAGCCGCTGTACCCCTGCCTGACCGCCCTGCAGACAGCAAAGCCCAACCGATCTCTGGCCGGCATCCGGGCCAAAGCCGCCGCCACCCTGCTGGACCTCGACCGCCACTGCACCGTGGCTGTGGAAAACGGCGAGGTGCAGTTCACGGACTACGGGCTTTCGGGCATCTGCATCATGCAGCTGTCCGGCCATCTGGCCCCGGGGCGGGGGCCAAAGCGCCCGGCCGTTGAGCTGGACCTCTTCCCCATGCTGGACGAGACTGCCCTGACCGCCCTGTTTGCGGCCCGGGTGCCCCTGCTGCCGGGCAAGGCACCTGCGGATTTCTGGACAGGTCTGCTCAATCCCAAGCTGGGCCGCGCCCTGTGGGCAGCGGCAAAGCTGCCTGAAAAACCGGTGGACACCCTGCCGGATGCCGCCTGGCAGGTGTTGGCCAACGCGGCCAAGCACTGGCTGTTCGAGGGTCTGACCCCCTGCGGCTGGAAGCAGGCCCAGACCACCGGCGGCGGCCTGAGCCTGACCGAAGTGACCCCCAGCTTCCAGTTCAAGGGCTGCCCCGGCCTTTACTTTGTGGGTGAAACGCTGGACTGCGCCGGCAGCTGCGGCGGCTTCAACCTGCACTGGGCCTTTGGCAGCGGCATCGCCGCCGGGCGTGACGCGGTGCGGAGCCTGAAGCGGCCTGCCCCGAAGCCGAATAAAAAGAAGCGATAAAGAATGACCCTCTCCATCCCGCATCTGACAGACAGACTGCATGGACGGAGAGGGTCATTTTCGTTTCAGATACGCTTGTGTCTCCCGGACCACCACCCCCGAAAGCCCCACCACGCCCACAAGATTGGGCAGCATCATCAGGCCGTTGAAGGTATCGGAGAGCGCCCAGGCCAGGTCCAGCTTCATCACAGCACCCACCAGCACCATGGCCGCAAACACCAGTTTATATCCTGCGGCGGCGCGCTCCCCCAGCAGATACACCACTGCCCGGGTGCCGTAATGGCTCCACCCCAGCGTAGTGGAATAGGCAAACAGCAGGACCGACACCGCGATGAACTGCGGCCCGAACGCCCCAAACACCGTGGAAAAGGCCTGCCCCACCAGTGCGGAGCCCTCCACACCGGTCAGCGCCGCACCGGTGTCCAGATCCACAAGGCCGCTGGTGAGCACCACAAGGGCCGTGAGGGTGCAGACCACCATGGTATCTGCAAACACCTCGAACATCCCCCACATTCCCTGCTGGACAGGCTCCTCCACGTTGGCCGCGCAGTGCACCAGCACCGACGCGCCCAGTCCTGCTTCGTTGGAAAAGGCTCCCCGCTTGAATCCCCAGCTGATGGCCCGGGCCATGCCGTAGCCCAGCACCCCGCCCCCGGCGGCCTGCAAGCCAAACGCCCCCCGGAAGATGGCCGCGAATGCCGCCGGGACAGCCGCCCAATGGACACAGACCACGGTCAGCGCCCCGAACAGGTAGAACAGGGCCATGAGCGGGACGATGGCCTCCGTGACTGCGGCCACCCGCTTCAGCCCGCCCAGTATGACCCGCCCGGTGAGCAGGGCCAGTACGATGCCCGTTGCCGCCGGCGGCACCCGGAACACCGCCTGCAGATTGCCCGCAATGGAGTTGATCTGGCTCATGTTCCCCATGCCGAAGCTGGCCAGCACGCAAAAGCAGGCAAACAGCACCGCCAGTGCCCGGCCAAAGCCGCCGCCCAGCCCCTCGGCCAGATAGTACATGGGCCCGCCGCACCATCTTCCGGCGGCATCCCGGCGGCGGTAGCAGATGCCCAGCACGTTCTCGGCATAGCTGGTCATCATCCCCAGCAGGGCCATGACCCACATCCAGAGCACAGCCCCCGGCCCGCCTGCCAGAATGGCTGCCGCCACACCCACGATGTTGCCGGTGCCGATGGTCGCCGCCAGCGCCGTGCAAAGGCTCTGAAACTGGCTGATGGCTTCATCGTCCGTGTGGGCGGTCACATTCCGGTCCAGGAAGATGGCCCCGATGGTATGCCGCATCCAGTACCCGAAATACCGCAGCTGGAAAAATCCGGTGCGCACTGTCAGCAGGCAGCCGGTGCCAAACAGCAGCGCCAGCCCCACCGGCCCCCATACCACACCGCCGACCACCGCGTTCACCCGCGCCAAGCTCTCCCACATACACAAACGCCCCCTGTGCTCTACTGTATGGCGCAGGGGGCGTTTTCATGCCCGGGCAGCGGTTTCTGTATAAAAAAGCGCATCCCGGCCCACCCTGTTCCAAAACGGAACGGAGGAACACGGGATGCACAAGAACGGTTGGAGGCCCTTCTGGGCGGCTTTGGGGGCGGCACTTCTGGTGCTGCTGCCGCTGGTGGGCGGCACAGTCCTGCTCACCCGGCAGATGGTGCGCACCCGCATCCAGACCGCCCAGCCCCAGAGCGGGGTGCCCATCCAGCTGCCCCGGGCCGAGCACCGGATGACCCTGCTTCTCTGCACCGCCGGGGAGCAGCCGGGCTTTTTGCTGGTCTACCTGAACGCCGCCCAGAACAGTCTGAACCTGCTGGCCGTGCCGGGGGAGCTGACGGTTCCCTTCAACGGAGAGGCTGCCAGCCTTGCCCACTGCTACGGAGCGGCGGGGCCCGCCCGGTGCCGTCAGGCGCTTCTGGAGGTGCTGGGCCTGCCGGAGGATATGCTTTATCTGGCGCTGTCCCCCGCCGTGCTGGAAAAGACCGCTTCCCGTTACGGGCCGGTGCGGGTGGGGTTTTCGGGGGCACTGACTGCCGATGAGCTGGCCGAAACCGGGCTTTCCGCCGCCGTGCAGAGCATTTCAGCCAAGGAGGCCCACGCTCTGCTCTCCGGCTGGGATGCGGACGGCACCCTGCCGCCTGCCCGCCGGGCCGCCGCCCGGGCGGCAGTGTGGGAAGCCTTTTTCCGGCAGGACCTCGCCCTGCTGCCTGCCACCCTGCCGGATGCCCTGCGGGCCAGCAGCACGGCCCTGCTCACCGACTTTGCGGCGCAGGATTATACCCTGCTGGGCACGGTCCTGGAGTTTCTGGCCAACAACAGCGCCCTCCCCCACGCCGAGGCCCTGCCCGGGGCGTGGGATGCAAAAGCGGGCACTTACACGGTCACAGACGCTTCCCGGGCGGCGGTGCAGACCTTTCTCAGCGTTTCGCCCGCCTCGGGGAATGATGCCTCGCTCAGGGAGCCATAGCCCAGTACAAACGTACCGGAAAATTCCTGTTCCCCGCCGGTCAGGTCATAATCGCTCAGCAGGCTCAGGGCCACGCCCTGCGCCTTTGCGGCGGCGTGAAGGGCGGCATCCGGCGGGGCATTTTTCAGCCTTGCCAACAGATGCAGGCCGGTGTGCAGGCCAGTCAGGGTCAGCTCGTCCGGCGCAAAGGCAGCGCGCAGAGAGGCAGCCAGAGCATCCCGCCGGGCCTTGTAGGCCACGCGCTCCCGGGCAAGGTGCCGGGTAAAGTAGCCCTCGCGGATGAAGCGGGCCAGGGTCTGCTGCTCAAACCGGCTGACGGTGCTGGAATAGATCCGGTACTTTGTCCGCCAGGCGGGCAGCAGCTGCCGGGGCAGCACCATGTAGGCGATGCGGATGCCGGGGGCCAGACTGCGGGAGCAGGTGGAAAGGTAGACCACCGGGCCGTCGGCCCCGGCCATGCCCTGCAGGCTGGGCAGGGGGCGGGTATCAAAGCGGAACTCCGAATCGTAATCGTCCTCTATGATATACCGCTGGCCCGGGCAGCGGGATGCCCAGTGGAGCAGCTCCGTGCGGCGGCCCGCCGGCATGGTCACGCCCGTGGGGAACTGGTGGCTGGGCGTGACATAGCACACCGCCGCGCCCGAGCCGGACAATGCCTCAACAGAAAGGCCGTCCGCATCCACAGGCAGGCAGCAGCACGCCACGCCGTTGTTTTCCAGCACCTGCTTCGCGCGCTGGTAGCCGGGATTTTCCACCGCCGTTTTGCCGGGCAGGAGCGGGGCCAGCAGGCTCAGCAGATACTCCATACCGGCACCCACCACCACCTGCTCAGCGGTGCACCGCACGCCCCGATATTCCTCCAGATAGTCCGCCAGCGCCTGCCGCAGTTCCACATCCCCCTGCGCATCGCCATGGGTCAGCAGCTGGGGCGAGGAATAGAGCAGCTCCTTCTGCAGCCGGGCCCAGGTGCGGAACGGGAACAGCCCCGGGTCCACGCCCCGGGTGGACAGATCGAACCGGACGGGCGGCTCGGCTGCTTCCGGCGGAGCGGCAGATACCGGGGGCAGCACTTCCTCGGGCCGGGTGGGCAGGGCAAGATATTCCTGTACATAAAAGCCGCTGCGCTCCCGCGGCTCCATGTAGCCCTCGGTCGCCAGGATCTGATATGCCGCGTCCACCGTGTTGACAGACACCGACAGCTCTGCCGCCAGCCGCCGCTTGCCGGGCATCCGGGTGCCCGCCGGAATGGCCCCGCTGCGCATCTCGGCGGCAAGGCTCTCATAGAGCTGCTCGTACAGCGGCACCCCGCTGGCGGCATCCAGTGCAGTTGTCAGATGAAACATAAGACCTCTCCCCTTTTTGGGTGCTTTGCCAAACTGACCCCATAAAAAAACTTTATTCTGGGTATTTTCATGGTGCCAGTTTCGCGTATAATAGGAGCATACCAACCACACACCCAAATGTCAAGTAGTTTTATGGGTAATTGGCTTTGAAACGGGCGAACGATCCTGCGAAACAGGATGGAGGGGGTTCGCCCCGAAAAATTTGGAGGGAAAAATCATGTCTACAACTGCAATGTGGCTGCTGCTGGCCGTGGTGATCGTCGTCATCCTGTTCGGCAGTGTGCTGTACAAGCGCACCTTTACCACCAAGGAGCTGGCCCTGACCGGCGTTATGGCCGCGCTGAGCCTGGTGGCATACCTGTTCTTCCGTGTGCCGTTCTACGGCGGCTCCTCGTTCCATCTGGGCAACACCTTCACCGCCCTGACCGCCCTGCTGCTGGACGGCGTTTCCGGCGGCCTGGCCGGTGCGATCGGTCTGGCTCTGGCCGATATCCTGGCCGGTGACCCGGGCTATGCCGTGACCACCTTTGTGCTGAAGTTCATCATCGGCATCACCTGCGGTGCCGTGGCCCACAAGGTGTTCAAGCTGCGCGATCTTGACCGCCACAGCAAGGGCTACCTGCTCAAGGTCATCGTGGCAGGCGGCTCCGGCCTGCTGCTGAACGTCATCACCGACCCGTTCCTGGGCTATTTCCGCAACATTTACATCTTTGGCCAGGAGTACACCGTGGCACAGGCCCTGTCCAAGATCGCCGGTGGTGTCACCTTTGTCAACAGCGTAGCCTCCACCATCTGCGTGGTCATCCTGTATCTGGCCCTGCGCCCGGCTCTGGAGCGCGCCGGTCTGCTGCCCAAGGGCGAAAAAAAGTAAGCCTCTCATCTCTTTCTGACGCATAGATGGAAAGCCCCCGGCCTGTATCCTCAACATGATATGCTGCCCCCAGAGTAGACAGAGTAAAAAGAAAACTCTGCGTACTCTGGGGGTATTTTCATGGTAAGCAAGAACAATCACCATACAGCGGAAGTAAGATATCAAAAAAATGTCCCGTGTTGGACGCCGCAAGCTCACGTCCGTGCCATGCATCGAGCGGCCTAACGCCAATTTGTACAAAAAATTCGCCGTCTCCTTGTGGAAACGGCGAACAAAAATCTTATATTATTTTTTCTGTCTGCCTGACGGGGCACTTCATGGGCAGGCGATGTGGGACAGAAGCGCAGAAGATCAGCCCTCGATGAGCTCAACGGTCTTCATCTTGACGGGGGTAGTGGGCTTATCGTTCCAGTCGGTGCGGACGGAAGCGATCTTATCCACGACCTCCATTCCGGCAACGACCTTGCCGAAAGCGGCATACTGGCCGTCCAGATGGGGAGCGTCCTTGTGCATGATGAAGAACTGGCTGCCGGCGCTGTTGGGGTTCATGCTGCGGGCCATGCTGATGACGCCGCGGGTGTGCTTGATGGGGTTGGCCACGCCGTTGGCCGCGAACTCACCCTTGATGTTCCAGCCCGGGCCGCCGGTGCCGTTGCCCAGCGGGCAGCCGCCCTGGATCATAAAGCCGGGGATGACACGGTGGAAGGTCAGGCCGTTATAGAAGCCCTCGCTGACCAGCTTCTTGAAATTCTCACAGGTGATGGGGGCGACTTCCTCATTCAGCTCAATGTCGATGATGCCGCCGTCTTCCATAGTAATGCGAACCATAACGCTACAATACTCCTTTTGTGTTGACCCCGCAGCGGGGGTGTGTGGGGCAGAAATGTCTGCCCGGATATCTCTTATAGTATACCATAGGTTTTGCAGGTTGCAACTGCATGGTTGCAACCTTTTTGTAAATTCGGCAAAGTTCCGGGGCCGGTATCCTGCTTATTCCATCTTCATCCGCTTTGTGATGAGTTGGCCGTTCTGTTCTGTGCCGTCCGAGATATAATACTTCCACTCGGTCGAGCCGTCGGACATCAGGTACTCCACAGCAAACACCTGCCCAGCCTGGATTTTTACAGGGTAGTTGTCGGCTGGCAGAATCTCACGGGGTGTCGGCAGCTCCTTAAAGTCCTCGTATGCGTCTTCCAACCGCCAGAACTTTCGGATCTTGTAGCCCTTTACCATCGAAATATCCTGCTCACCGAAATAGGAGGCTGTGTAGGTCTTTCCGTTGACTTCCAGCGCGTCGATCCGTTCCGGTTCCTGCGTCAGATCTTTGGTATGGAGATGTTCCCCATAGTTCTCGCTCAACTGTTTTGCCATGCGAAAGTCCGAGTTCCGATACTCCGACTCCACAATATGTGTACTTCCATAGATACCCATGATATCGGTGCGGCGTACCGCTTCCAGCTCCTGATAGCTGCGCCGGAAGTTCTCCACCATCCGGTCCTCCCGGTATCGAACCGAAGAAGCTTCATCCGTCGCCTTGATCTCATAGTACCGTTTGCCCTGTTCCATGTTTTCCTGCGCATGTTTGTACTCTTCGGTATCCTTCTGCCCGTTGGCCTCCAGATAGGCCAGATACCGCGGCCCGGTGCTTTCCCAGGTATGGCCCACGTCGGTGCCGTGGAACACGGTTTCCGGGTACTGCTCCTTGATCTGTTTCAGAAAATTTTTCATGACCTCGGTGCCGCCTTCTGTGCCTCCCCAGTCCTTGAACTGCAGATCCAGCAATTCATCATCGTCGGCCTGCATCCACAGGTTCAGAAATTGTGCATCCGTATACGGGAATTCCACAAACAGATCCCGCATTCCTTTTTCGTAATACTCGCCCCAGATGGAAAGTTCCTTGTCGAGAATGCTCTGCTTGCTGTGTTCTTCTCCATAGAGATAGATTTCGCCCTTCGGCCCGTTTTTTACATAACTCCAGAACAGCCCCACCAGCAGAGCCGCAATCAGCACGATGGCTACATATTTCCAGCGTCCGGTCTTTGTTTCCATTTTCATTCCAATTCCTCTTTCATCTCGGTCATATCGGCCCAGAAGCGTTTGGGGCAGTGGGTCATGCGGCCTTTTTCGTTGTGGCGTGCTCTGATCTCCAGCGTTTTGTAAAACTGCTTCCACAGATCCTGAAACTGCTGCTCCCGCTCATCGGGCGGCGGAAGCGTCAGCGGTTCGGCCAGCTCCATGAGCTGCGCCCTGTGGTTCTGGTACAGCAGCACCGCCTGATGGACGGCATCATAGATCAGGAAGTTCTCCTCCGGGAACCGGGCACAGAAATGCCCGCGCAGCAGGGGCAGAATATAGTTTTTGGGGTGGATGACTGCACCCAGCATCCCCTCGTGCTCCTGAAAACGGACAAAACCCTGAAACTTGTCCACTTCCCAGTCCAGGCTCTGCTTCATCTGGTAGAGCGGAGCCACCTCCGGGTGGCCCAGCCGCTTGACGGTGCCTGGCCCCAGCGCAAAGGCCAGATGCAGAAATCGGATGAGCCGCAGCTCCTTATCCTCCCAGCCCGAGAGAAAATCCCGGGTGACGAGGGATTCCGTCTCTTCGCCCAGCTTGGCGCGGAAGCTGGCAAAGACCCGCCGGGCCTTTGCGTGGTCAGTGGGGATCTCCTTCACAGGGTAGAGGGTAGCCGTCTCCCGCTCCGGGGTCCAGACCGCGAAGGGCAGCTCATGCTGGGCAAAACTCTCAAACACACAGCAGAGAAAGCCCTCGAAGCTGCCATCATAGAGGTAGACCACGTCGGCATCGTGGAGCTTCCGGGCGGGGCTTACAGAGCTCTGGCCAGACATTGCACTGCCTCCTCCCGCACCATTTTCTGGGCTGTGCGGGGCGGCACGCCCTGCTCCACCAGCCGATCCACGGCGGGCGGGCTGAACATGCTCAGCTGCTCCACCCCGCCGCTGAATACGTTGGGGTCGATGAGCGCCCGGGTGATGCGCTCCCGCCC
>ERZ1034952.3365-NODE-3365-length-10782-cov-8.092477_pt1 | contig 10782 bp, 14 predicted proteins | sample MGYA00520625_ERZ1034952 | MGnify/ENA primary metagenome ERZ1034952 (study PRJEB33766, sample SAMN09781773) | gut metagenome | biome: gut microbiome | host: Homo sapiens | place: Madagascar | study: EMG produced TPA metagenomics assembly of the PRJNA485056 data... | reverse complement strand
CTTTATAACAAAATAATAACTTTGATAAAAAAATATCAAGCATTAACAAATTTAAAAAAAAAAGCTTCATAAATTTGTTGAAAAACGGTTAAAACAAATTTTGAGTAATATATTGAATTATTGATAAAAGTGGTGTATAATAACCTGTAGAGGTGATAAATGGTGATATACTTTGACAATGCGGCAACAACGGCCGTAAAACCTGAAGTGCTGGAGGCAATGCTTCCATTTTTTAAAGACTGCTACGGGAATCCGTCTTCTATATTCTATTCAAAGGGAAGAGAAGCGGGTGAAGAAGTTGCAAAGGCACGAAAGACCATAGCAGGTTGTTTGGGCTGCAAAGATACGGAGATATTTTTTACGTCCTGCGGAAGCGAGGCGGATAACTGGGCGATAAAAGGTATTGCTCAGGCATATAAGTCAAGAGGAAAAAACAAGATTATAACATCTCAGATAGAGCATCATGCGGTTATAAATACGTGCAAATTTTTGGAGAAAAACGGATTTGAGGTTGTATATCTGCCTGTTGACGAATACGGCACGGTAAGTGCGGATGCACTGCGTGAAGCAGTTGATGATAAAACGGCGCTCGTTTCGGTTATGTATGCAAACAATGAAATAGGCACAATAGAACCTATTGAGGAACTTTGCAAAATTGCTCATGAAGCCGGAGCGCTTTTCCACACGGATGCGGTTCAGGCGGTGGGCGCTGTTCCGATAGATGTTAAAAAACTCGGCGTGGATATGCTCAGCCTTTCCGGACATAAGTTTCATGCACCGAAGGGAATCGGCGCTCTTTATGTGAGAACCGGTATACGGCCCGAAAATCTTATTCACGGAGGAATGCAGGAAAAAGGCAGACGTGCCGGCACGGAAAACACGGCTTATATTGTCGGGCTTGCAAAGGCTCTGGAAATTGCTGTTTCGACAATGGAAGAGAAAACCGCAAGAGTTACGGCAATAAGAGATAAAATCATAAAAGGAATTACGGAAACTATTCCGTATGTAAACCTTAACGGTCATCCGCAAAACAGATTGCCGGGCAATGTTAATTTTTCTTTTAAATATATAGAGGGCGAGTCGCTTCTTTTGTGGCTTGACATAAACGGAATTGCGGTATCAAGCGGTTCGGCGTGTGCTTCGGATTCTCTTGATCCTTCACATGTTCTTTTGGCGACGGGTTTGCCGCACGAAATAGCGCACGGTTCACTTAGAATTAGTATAGGTGACGAAAATACAGAGGAAGAGGCGGACAAGCTTCTTGAGGTTCTTCCGGGAATCGTTCAAAGACTCAGAGAAATGTCGCCGCTTTACGAGAATGTAGAAAAGGAGTAGATTTTTTATGGTATACACAGAGAAAGTAATGGATCATTTCATGCATCCGAGAAATGTAGGCGAAATAGAAAATGCAGATGGCGTAGGTGAAGTCGGCAATGCAAAGTGCGGAGATATAATGAAAATGTATCTCAAAATAAAAGACGACATAATTGTTGATATAAAGTTTAAAACGTTCGGCTGCGGTTCTGCTATAGCAACGAGCAGTATGGCAACGGAGCTTGTTAAAGGAAAAAGTATAGACGAAGCGATGGAGCTTACAAACAAAGCTGTTGTAGAGGCTTTGGGCGGACTTCCGCCGCAGAAAATACATTGCTCCGTACTTGCCGAAGAGGCAATTTATGCGGCTTTGTCCGATTATTGCAAGAAAAACGGCCGTCCCTTGCCGGAGAAAAAATGCAGCGGATGCTGCGGTTCGTGCGGTGCGCACAACCACGAGCACGATGAGGAAAGTAAATAATACAAACACAAGTAAAGATAAGAAACCGCCGTAATACTGACGTTTACGACGGTTTCTTATACCTATAATATCATAATTATATAGGCGTTATTTTGATGACAGATTGGAGTTTTTATATGAATTTGGTATTGGTTATCGTTTTATTTCTTATCGGTATAGCTCTTATAATCAAAGGCGGAGACGTGTTTGTTGATGCGGCCGCGTGGATTGCGGAGGTTTCAGGTATACCGAAAGTAATAGTCGGCGCTACGGTTGTGAGCCTTGCAACAACACTGCCGGAGATAATAGTTTCGGTTTTTGCGGCTCTTTCGGGAAGCGCCGATATAGCCATAGGCAACGCAATAGGATCTGTTACCGCGAACATCGGGCTTATACTCAGTATCTGCGCTTTGTTCAGTCCTTTTGCAATAAAAAGAAGCGATTATTTGTTAAAAGGAATACTTATGGTGCTCGCGGCGGCATGTATATATATTTTCAGCTTAAAAGGAAGCCTTTCGATACTCGGAAGCATTTTGCTTTTAGCAATATTTATTGTTTTTGTGATAGAAAATATTCGTTCCGCCAAAAGAGATATGATTGAAAGTGATACGGAAAAGCCGGAAGGAAAAGAAATTTGGATTAATGTTATAAAATTTTTGCTCGGAACGGCAGGAATCGTTGTGGGAGCAAGACTTCTGGTTGACAACGGTCAGATTCTTGCGATCCGTCTCGGAATTCCCGAAGCGGTTGTCGGTGTAACGCTTATTGCGATAGGAACATCCCTTCCGGAACTTGTAACTACCATTACGGCAGTGTCTAAAAAACACGGAGCGCTGTCGGTGGGTAATATAATCGGAGCCAATATAATAGATACAACGCTCATTGTGCCGCTTTGCGGATTTGTTTCGGGAGAGGCACTGCCCGCTGCCGCACAGTCGATTATACTCGATATGCCTGTCTGTCTTTTGACGGCAGCAATTGCGATAATTCCGATGCTCATTTGCAAAAAGCTTATGCGGTGGCAAGGCGTTGCTTTGCTCAGCGTATATGCGGCATATCTTTTTGTGATGATTAAATTTTTTATCTAAAGGCAGGCTTTTGCCGCCGCAAATTGTGAAACGGAGGTTTTTTTGTGGATTCTTATTGCGAATACATGGTTAGAAAGAAAAAAAGCGGGCGTGATGCAGCAATGACGATTATAGTAATTTTGCTTGCGCTGATAGTTTCGTATTATGTTCTGGGACTTGGTACGGCAATGATTGAGCGTGGCATACCCGGCTTGCCTAATCTTATGTTTCCGCTCATAGCTCTTGTATGGTGGGGAGCTGTAAAGCTTATAAAAAGATCTAATATTGAATTTGAGTATTCCGTCACGGGAAGTGATTTGGACGTTGACAAAATCACAAACAGAAAAAGCAGAAAGCGCATATTAAACGTAAGCGTCAGAACTTTTGAAATAACAGCACCTTTAAAAGGAGGCATGTTTACGGAAGAATATGATAAGCTGCCCTCGGTTGACGCGTCATCTTCTTTGAAAGATGAAAATACATATTTTTCTGTATACAGAAAAGACGGCGCAAAGGGAGTTCTTTTTTACAATCCGAGTGAAAAAATGCTTGACACTTTAAAAAAGTTTCGTCCCGACAGCACTTTTTTGAATTGAGAGGTTATCTTTATGAAGCTTGTTACAGCAAAAGAAATGAGATTTGCCGAGAGAAAGCTTGCTGAGGCCGGGCTTTCGGAGCAGATTCTCATGGAAAATGCCGCAATGGCATTGTTTAATGAAATTATAAAGCAAAACCCGTCCCGTGTGGCGGTTGTGACGGGAAAAGGTCAAAATGCCGGAGACGGTTTTGCACTTGCAAGGCTTCTCTTTGCTGCCGGAATCAACACAGCTGTGCTTGAGCTTGCGGACGAAGATGATTACCGCGGCGCGGCGCTGCAAAATTATAAGATTATGTGTTCTCTCGGGGTGTTGCATACAGAGTTTTCGGAAGCGGAAATTCTCAATGCCGATGTTATAGCGGAATGCATATGCGGTACCGGATTTCACGGAGAACTTGCCGGAAAATATAAAGCGGCGGCAAACACAATAAACCGCGCCGATGGATATGTTATTTCGGCAGATGTGCCCTTGGGGGTAAATTCGGATACGGGAGAAGCGGACAAAAATTCCGTAAAAGCCGATAAAACAGTAACTTTTGGATATGCAAAAAGAGGGTTATATTCTCCGCTTTCTGCTGATTTTACCGGCGACGTGAAAGTTTGCGGAATATCTGTTCCCAATGATACCGTTAACACTGATATTAATCTTGTAGATAAAAACGATATTGTTTTACCGATTCTTTCACGCGGAGCAAATAAAGGTACAATGGGAAAAACACTTGTTGCGGGCGGATCTCTCGGAATGCTCGGAGCACCGTGTCTTGCGGCGTATGCGGCACAGCTTTGCGGAACGGGAACGGTAACCGTTGCAGCTCCGCACGATATGGCGCTTCCGCTTATGTCGCGCCTTACATGTGCAATGTATAAAGATATTGATTCCGTTGATTTTGAAAATTATGACAGTGTTTTAATAGGAAACGGTATGGGCAATTCGCTGAAAACGCAGAGAACGCTTCAAAGGGCAATAAAAAATTGCCGCGGAAAACTTGTGATTGATGCGGATGCAATAAATGCTTTGGCAGATGATACGGGAATGCTGAACGGGCATACCTGCGATATAATTATTACGCCGCATCCGAAGGAATTTTCGAGGCTGACAGGCATAGCTGTTGAAGAAGTTCTTTGCCGCAGAATTGAGCTTGCAGTGGATTTTGCGAAAAAATACAATGTTATTCTTGTGCTTAAAACGGCTTTCACCGTTGTAGCCGCGCCGGGCGGAAAAGCATATATTAACAGTACAGGGAATGAAGGCATGGCAACCGGAGGAAGCGGGGATGTACTGGCAGGTATGACGGCAGGTCTGGCGCCGAGGCTGAGCGCGCTCGAAAGTGCAAAAACGGCTGTGTTTTTGCACGGCGCTGCCGGAGATTTTGCGGCTGCAAAGCTTGGGAAAGCTTCGGTTACGGCTGCTTCCTTGGCAGATAATATACCGGACGCTTTTTCGTTGTTTGAAAAAAATTGAAAAATTGGCGGCTCTGTGTATTTATTTCCTGTTTTATGTGCAAAATATAAATACCGCCGCCCGTGGCAGAGAAATACTCTTGACTTTTATACCTTAACGGATATATAATTTATATATGAATCGTATATCTGAGAGGGTGGCAAAAGTGAGTGAACAAAAAAGAATACTTATAAGTATGCCGTCTTCATTACTTTCGGAAATAGACGAGGCAGCAGCAAGAGACAACGTCTCGAGAAGCGAGTTTGTAAGGCTGGCTCTCGGGGTGTATCTCAAAGAGAAAAAGCGTTCGCTTATTCTGAAGATGATGGAGAAGGGCTACACCGACATGGGCGATATAAATTCTGAAATAGCTGAAAGCGGCCTTGCGGCGGATAACGAGGCGCTTATAATTTATGAGGAAATATTATCGGAGTGTAAGCAATGATTGTAAAAAGAGGCGATATTTATTACGCGGATTTAAGTCCCGTAATAGGCTCTGAGCAAGGCGGAATAAGGCCTGTTCTTGTTGTGCAGAACGATGTCGGAAACAAATACAGTCCGACAGTTATTGCAGCCGCAATAACAAGCCAGATAAATAAGGCTAAACTTCCGACGCATATTGAAGTTAATGCGCAGATGTACGGCTTGTCGAAAGATTCCGTTATATTGCTTGAGCAGGTTCGTACGATAGATAAAAAGCGCCTTAAAGAAAAAATAGGCAGACTTGATGATGAACTTATGAATAAAGTCAATGAAGCCATAAGCATAAGCTTTGGGCTGTTTTAGCAAAGGAGAATAAGGTGTGTCTGTAATAAGCGAAACTTTAACCGGATTAAGATTAAGAAAAAATATGGAAAGGGAACAGCTTGCATATGAACTTGGGATAAGTGTTTCGGCGATTACGAAATTCGAGACCGCATATGCCGAGCCGGATGAAGAAACTATTTTGAAACTTGCGGATTATTTCGGCGTAACGCCTTCGTATATTACGGGAGGAACAGGCAAAAGTGTCGGAATTTCGGAGCCTATAATAGGCAGAATTAAAGGACAGTGCCACTATGTGCCCGTGATGAGAGCGGGCACCGCGGCAAAGGCGATTGTAAGGGAGTCTGAAATAATAGACCGTGTTGTTTTTCAGTACGATTTGCAAAAAGGTTCCGATATTATTGCAATTTTACTTGAAGATGACTTTCAAAGATGCGGCAGAGCACGCAAGGGAGATACCGTTTTTGTTGAGGTTACAAATGCACTGTCAAACGGAGATATTGCTGCCGTAAGCCATGATGGAGAAGATGTATTTTTCAGGAAATATTTAAGAAAAGGCAAATTCGTAACGCTGAGCTCTGACAGAGGCTACCCGGATATTACATACATCGCCGGAGATAAAAAATATAAAATAATCGGAAAAGTTATCTGTTTTCAGGGATTTCCGATATAACATCGGCAATACAGTCTGCAATATATTTTGCGGCAATGCGTGATTCTTCGGCAGTGTTGCCGTTGGAACCTACTTCAATAATCATTTCGCCGGGGCAGGCATGACCGTTAAAGCGTTCTTTTCGAAGGTGCAGCGGGCGTGCCAGCCCCGGATATTTTTCATTCATTTTTTGCTGAATACGCAGTGCATATTTGAGATTTTCACGCCAGTTCGGATGTTCCAGACCGTTTGCGTCCGTGCCGACAACAAGCAGTGCCTGTGAACTTTTGATTCCGTCTTTTATATATTGAGTTTTCATATATTGCCCCGATTCGTCCTGCATTGCATCGCGATGTACATCGAAAACAAAAGTTACGGTGGGGTATTCTGCCAGATTTTTATTTATTGTTTCGAGCGCACGCTTATATGCGCCTGAATACGAAGGGTAATCGTGATATGTTTTGTCATGAATCACTCCGATTCCGCGTTCTGTGAGTATTTGCTCAATAACATTCCCGACGCTTATTATATTGGTTTCTTCGTTTTGGTTTCTGTATGAACCGCCGGAGTCGGCGGCGGAATCGGCATAAGATTCCGAGGTGTGAGTGTGCATGATGAGAACGGTTTTATCGCCGCTTTTTTTATACACCGGTTCAGACAAGAGTACGCTTGCATCAACCGAATAGTCCGTATCGTTTTTTATTTCTGTTTTTTGTGCCGAATCACTTGCCAAAACGGGGGCTTTGGGTGTATAATTAATATTCGGGGACGGTGACTCGGTTTCGGACGGCTCGGATATATTTTCCGAATATTCCGCTATTACGGATGATACCGCTTTGGAACCTTTTTCCGCAGGAAACTTATTTTGACTTTCAGGCAGCATTATAGAGGCATTTGCAGACAGGTTGAAAAGGTTTTCGCGTTTATCGTTTGAACCAAAGAATACATAAGATATACCTGCGATGAAAAGAACTGCCGTTAAAATATTTATTAGTGAGTTTTTTTTCATAAACTTGTCCTCCCAACATTATTCTATTATCAGAGGTGACTGATTATGTTAATTTACGGTGAAAAAGTATACATAAAAGGAAAGGGATTTAAAAGCGGAACGGTTGAAGTAAGTGACGGGAAAATCACGGCTTTTCATGAAGGAACCGACAAAAATGCGGATATGAAAGTTTATTATTTGCTTCCGGGATTTATAGATATACATACGCACGGAGCGGCAGGCGGAGATATGCAGCATGCAGATATGAACGAGCTTATAGGCATTCGCCGCTATATGGTGAGTCACGGCGTAACTTCTTTTGTGCCGACAACGGTTTCGGAGTCCCGCGAGCATATTATTGCCGCAATAAAAAATGTGCTTAAAACGCGTGACGGGAGCCAAGAAGGAGCAAATATAATAGGCATAAACATAGAGGGACCGTATTTTACCGAAAAACACAGGGGAGCACATGAGCTTAAATATTTGAGAAAACCCGATACGGAAGAGTTTGATGAAATGCTTGAAGCAAGCTGCGGACTGCTTTCAATGATTTGTGTTGCACCCGAATATGATAATACGGAAGAATTTATAAAACATGTTGTTTCACGCGGCGTGAGAGCTTCGGTTGCGCATACGGACGCGGATTATGAAACGGTTAAAAAAGCCTTTTCGTGGGGGGCAACCAATGTAACGCATCTTTATAATGCTATGAGTCCGCTTCATCACAGAATGCCGGGCTGTGTGGGAGCAGCATTTGACAGTGATGTTACGGCGGAGATTATTTGCGACGGACTGCATGTTCATCCGGCTGCTGTAATGATTGCTATACGTGAAAAGGGTGTTGACAATATGGTGCTCATAAGCGATTCGCTGGCGCCTGCCGGATTGCCGGACGGTGAGTATACTCTCGGTTTTCAGAAAATATTTGTTAAAAACGGCAAAGCCACGGTTGCGGCAGGCAATCTCGCCGGAAGCACAACAAATATTCATGCATGCTTTAAAAATGTGATTTCATGGGGAGTAAGACCTGAAGACGCCGTTAAGATGGCAAGCGAAAATCCGGCGCGCGTTGCAAATGCCGAAGGAAAAGGAAAAATAGAAGTCGGAGCGGATGCTGATTTTACAGTGCTCGATAAAGAGTTTGAACTTTGCAAAACAATTGTAGGCGGCAAAACAGTTTTTGAATAATATTAAATGGGATGAAAAAAACTCCGACTCCAAAGTTTTTTTCTATCCCCTTGAAAAAATGGGCTGTGTCTAAAGCCACAACCCGATAAGGAAGTATTGGTTTTGAAAGCCGTTCTTTAAGTTTATACTTCGTAAATAGGCGGTCGTATACGTCAGTATTACGACCGCCTGTTTTCTTGTCTAAAGCTTAAACTCCGACCTTCAAAACTGCTCTGCACCCTGTAAACAATATTTTTTGATGAAGTTCAAGGCAAAAAAGAGAGTAATCCTTTCGGATTTCGAGCCTTTTTTAACGCTGAAATTCGCAAAAAAAATGTTTAGCAGGGCAATACTTCCTTGCCGGGCTGTGTCTAAAGTCAATTGACTTTAGACACAGCCCATTTTAATGATTTATATTGCCGATTATTTTGATTCAAAATATTTATTAAGCTTGTCAACCAAAACTTCGGGATCAACGCCATGAACGGCGCAAGCCTCTTCAACGCTTTCGCCGCGTGAAGCGGGACAGCCGAGACAATGCATGCCTATCTCAAAAAAGAAAGGAGCAACCTCTGCGTCAAAATCAAGAATATCCGCAATTATTGTGTTTTTTGTTACTTTCATTGTTATTCCTCCGTTCCGCCGCTTCGGACAATGTAGTTTTGCCACTAAAGCCGCATATTATTGATAATTTTTATTTTCAACATTATTATAATACATAAAAGCTTTGTTGTCAAGGCTTTTCAAGTTGACAAGCTCAAGCTTTTGATATATAATATTTTCAAAGCCGCAGTGCCTGCCAGATGGTACATAGTTCTTCAAAGCTTTTTGCGGCATTTGCCGGGGATGTGGACGGGAGACAGACAGTATCGCGTTTTATAACAGGCTCTATATACTTGCTGTAGTATTTATATGCTGTTGTACCGTTTGTAAATATGCGTTTTATATCGGCGCACTTAAGTATCGGGCTTATGTCGTTTACAGATATGTTTTTTATGCTCGAATCCGAGCTGCCCTTAATTTCGCATGATGCCAAAACATCCCATAAAGCTATTTTGTTTTCGGCGAGAAATATTTTTTTATCGTCTGTGGTTTTCGGAACGTCTTTTTGATATACTGCGGCAAGTACGCGCCAAAACCTGTTTTGAGGATGTGCATAAAAAAATGCTTCTTCGCGTGATTTAACCGATGGGAAACTGCCGAGAATTAAAATTTCGGAATTCTTATCGTAAATTGGTTTTATTGGGTGAATTATTCTGTCCATGTATATCAGTATACCACATGGCAGTGTAAAATTCAACACTTATTAATATAATATTGGAATGAGGATACAAATGAATTTTAAAAAATTTTGGAAAAAACATGGTTCACAGGCTGCATTGGTATTTATTTGTCTGTGCTTTATATTAATAGTTGGTACGGGAGGCAAAAATCTTCTTGAACGCTATAAAACCAATGCTCAGATTACAAATGCTTTAAATGAAGCCGATGCTTCCAAAACAGTGCATGTGTATGTCAGAGGTTCTGCTGTGTCGGAAGGGGCTTTGACTTTGCCCGCAGGTTCTACGGTGGAGGATGCAATAAAAGCGGCGGGCGGACTTGCCGACGATGCCGACGAAAGCGGAATTGATTTTAGCGCTCCGCTTGAAGAAGGGCAGGAAATTTACATTTCTTCCAAAGAAAATGCGGATATGCAGATAAATATAAATACCGCTGACGTTAAAGAACTTCAAAAGCTTCCGGGAATAGGTGAATCGTATGCCGAACGGATTATTGCTTACCGTGAGATGTACGGCGGCTTTAAAAACATTAACGAGATTAAAAAAGTGCGCGGAATCGGCACAAAAAAATTTGAACAAATTAAGGATCTGATAAGGATAAACTGAAAATGGCTGCTGCACTTGTGCAACAGCCGTTTTCGATGTAGATCTTTTGTAGATTAATCTTGAGCTTCGTTTGCAAGCTTGTCGAGGCATTCGGAACAAATCTTTTTGCCTTTAAAGTTTACAATGTCGTTTGCATTTCCGCAGAAGATGCAAGCAGGAGCATATTTTTTAAGAATTATGCTTTCGTCGTCAACATAAATCTCGAGAGGATCTTTTTCCGCAATGTCAAGTAATCTGCGTAACTCTATCGGGAGAACTATGCGACCAAGCTCGTCGACCTTTCTAACAATACCTGTAGATTTCATATCATCGGCCTCCTTTTGTTGGGTTTTCTTTAATACAGATATATGATAACATAAAATTCCAGTTTTGTCAACAGAAATATTCTAAATTTTTTAAAAAAAATTAGATTCTGTTAAAATTTCGTAAAATTCGCTATTTAAA
>ERZ1034952.3362-NODE-3362-length-10785-cov-6.800466_pt1 | contig 10785 bp, 11 predicted proteins | sample MGYA00520625_ERZ1034952 | MGnify/ENA primary metagenome ERZ1034952 (study PRJEB33766, sample SAMN09781773) | gut metagenome | biome: gut microbiome | host: Homo sapiens | place: Madagascar | study: EMG produced TPA metagenomics assembly of the PRJNA485056 data... | reverse complement strand
ATTATAGTATAATACATTTGTAAAGTCAATAAACGAAGGGAGAAAAATATGATACGAAAAATTATAAAAATCGATGAAGAAAGATGCAACGGCTGCGGCGCATGTGCCGAGGCATGTCATGAAGGAGCAATAGGAATGGTAAACGGCAAAGCAAAGCTTTTACGTGATGACTATTGCGACGGGCTTGGCGACTGTCTGCCGGCTTGCCCGACTAATGCAATTTCATTTGAAGAACGCGAAGCAGAAGCATACAATGCTGATGCCGTAGCAGCGAACATGGCAAAGAAAAAACACACCCATAACCATGGCGGAGGCTGTCCCGGACATAAACTGAGAACATTTTCACGGCACAATGAACCCGTGCATCACGCCGGTATAGTTTCAGAGGTTCAATCGGAACTTGGGCAGTGGCCGTGCCAGATTCGCCTTATTCCCGCGACGGCTTCTTGCTTTGACGGTGCGGATCTTCTTATTGCCGCCGATTGCACCTCTTTTGCTTACGCAAACATGCACAGCGAGTTTATGAGAGGAAAAAAAACACTTATCGGCTGCCCAAAGCTTGACGATATAGACTACTCCGAAAAACTTACAGATATAATCCGCTTAAATAATATTAAAAGTGTAACAATAGTGCGAATGGAAGTTCCTTGCTGCAAAGGCATTGAAGATGCAGCTAAAAAAGCTCTGCAAGACAGCGGTAAATTTATACCCTGGCAGGTTAAAATAATATCCGTGGACGGAAAGTTGCTTTAATATTTAAGTATAGTAAATAGGGCTCTTTAAAAAGTCAAAAAACTTTTTAAAGAGCCTTGTTTTTTACATTCAATTAATGAATTATTCTTTTCCAGATGCAACTATGTCGCTGTCAAAATCATTTCCGGGTAAGATTGCATTGAGTACAATACCGAGAATTGAAGCTGCTGCCAAAGCCGAAAGGGAGATGCTCATTCCGCCTATAGGAATAACAACTGTTCCGAGTCCGAGTGCGGAAACAAGTATAACCGCTGCGATAATAAGGTTACGGCTCTGAGAAAAATCAACTTTATTCTCAACAACGTTTCTGACACCGATTGCCGAAATCATTCCGTAAAGAATAAACGATATACCGCCTATAACAGCTGTGGGAATAAGTTCAACTATTGCGGCAAACTTTGGAGAAAAGGAGAGGATAACCGCTATAACTGCAGCAATTCTTATAACTCTCGGGTCATAAACCTTGGAAAGAGCCAAAACACCTGTATTTTCTCCGTATGTTGTATTTGCAGGTCCGCCAAAAAGTGCTGAGAAGCTTGTTGCAAGTCCGTCACCTATAAGTGTTCTGTGAAGGCCCGGATCTTCAATAAAGTTCTTTCCGACTGTTGAAGAAATAGCCGAAATATCACCGATATGTTCCATCATTGTAGCAAGAGATATCGGCAAAATTGCAATTATTGAACTTATAATAAGCGTTGACTGCGACCAGTCGATGCCTCCGAATACCGTTCCGTTCCATTTAACCGGGAATCCTATCCAAGGTGCATCGGCAACATTCTTCAAGGCGTCAACAGAGAATATCTTCATAGCGGAATTACCGAGTGTTATATATTCGGCACCGTCAATTACGTTAGTTTGACCAAAGCAAAGCGCTAAAATTGCCGCAATCAGGCAAGAGCCGATAACGCCCAAGAGAATAGGAATAATATTGAACATTCCCTTCCCGAAAATGTTGAAATAAATAACTATTGCAAGTGCAATAACCGCAAGAAGCCAGTTTGCCTGGCAGTTTGTAACTGCGCTTCCCGCAAGACCGAGTCCTATGGAAATAATAATCGGTCCAGTTACAACAGGCGGGAAGAATCTAATAACACGCTTTACACCCAGGCATTTAATAAGAGCTGCCAACACAAGATAAACAAGTCCTGCAGCCACAACACCGAGACATGCATAAGGAAGAAGTTCCGCATTTGTCATGCCGTTTGCACCTGCAAGAGGTGCTACCGCTCCGTACCCTCCGAGGAAAGCAAATGAAGAACCCAAAAATGCGGGAACCTTACCTTTTGTCATAAGGTGAAAAAATAATGTTCCAAGTCCTGCCATAAGCAGTGTTGTTGCAATGTCAAGTCCCGTAAGAAGCGGAACCAGCACCGTTGCTCCGAACATGGCAAACATATGCTGAAAGCCAAGGATAAGCATTTTGCCTTTTCCGAGCTCTCTTGCATCATAGATTGCTTTCGTCTGATTTTTCATAAATCATACTCCTTTTCTCTTTTGAATTTTATATTTGAAATACACATAAAATCACGCTATGTGTAAAATCAACCCGCAAAAAAAGCCGGCCCGGCAAAATGCCGAGTGGGCTTTTTATTTATTTTGTACCGAATATTCTGTCTCCGGCATCACCGAGTCCGGGAACAATATATCCGTTCTCATTAAGCTTTTCATCACAAATGCCGCAATAAACTTTAACATCGGGATGGGCTTCACAAACAGCCTTTATACCCTCGGGAGCGGCAATAATACACATAAATTTGATATCGGTAACACCACGTCTCTTGATACAGTCAATAGCTGCAATCGCTGAACCGCCCGTAGCAAGCATCGGGTCAACAATAATAACTTCTCTCTCTGCAATATCCTGAGGAACTTTAAAATAATATTCAATAGGTTCAAGCGTTTCATGATCTCTGTAAAGACCGATATGTCCTACTTTTGCGGAAGGCAGAAGCGATAAAACACCGCTTACCATACCAAGACCTGCTCTTAAAACGGGAATAACAGTGAGTTTCTTACCGCTGATAACACTTGACATTGTCTTACATATCGGCGTTTCAACTTCTTTCTCGCAAAGAGGAATATCCCTTGTAGCCTCAAAAGCAATTAAAATAGCAATTTCTTCAATAAGTTCACGAAACTGTTTGCTGCCTGTATTGACATCACGCAAAATAGAAATCTTATGTTTTATAAGCGGATGAGTCATAATAGTAAGGTTAGCGTAATTTTCCATAATAATCTCCGTTTCCGTAAAGATATACAATTTTTTGTCTTGTACCTAAACTTTTGATATTATAACACATTATTCATTGTTTGTAAATAGTTTTTTAACAATTTATAAAATTTATTTTTTTGCCGATAAATATTCCGCTGTGCCTTTTGCTATTGATTCTGCAATTTTTTCCTGGTATTCCTCACTTATAAGCAGTTTTTCCTCATCGGGATTGGAAAGAAATCCGCATTCGACCAAAACCGCTGGTACTTTTATTTTTTCAAGAATAAAAATTCCTTTATCCACAGGTTTTATTTCTCTTGTGCAGTGTGATCCTATTATTTCACGAATTGAGCCCATTACAGCTTCCGCACAGCATTTTGCATTTTCCGACGAAGCTGCATAAAAAACCTGCGGACCGCTGTATTTTTTCTCGCCAAAGTAATTCATGTGAATACTCAGAAACAAATCGGCGCCGCTTTCATTTGCAATGCGGACACGTTCATTTAAATCTTCTCTTTTTTTAACTCTGACAGCAGCATCATTCGTTTTATATATCCCCTCTGTACCGCTTCTTGTCATTATAACGCCAAACCCCTGCTCTTTCAGTTTGCTTTCAATACGCTTGGCAACAGATAAATTAATTTCACTTTCAAGTATACCGCTTTGACCGACCGCTCCCCCGTCCGGCTCCCCATGCCCGGCGTCAATAACAATTGTTTTGCTCTCAACCGATGAGGTTTTTACGCTTCTTCTGTCATTTAGTGTTATTAAAAATCCTATTGACAAAACAAATAGTATACATAAAAGCCGTTCCCAAATTTTTTTATACAAAAAAATCACCTCATATAAATATATGAGGTGATTTTAAATTCTTATGCTTCTGTTGATTCTGTTTTATCGGTTTTTGGTGAATCTTTTTTAATTTTCCAATCACCGTCTTCAAACACAACAGACACATGATCTCCGCGTTTTACGGTACCGTCAAGCATTTCGTTAGCAAACAAATCTTCAATTTTGGACTGTATTGCACGGCGGAGCGGTCTTGCGCCGTAAACCGGGTCAAATCCTTCTTTTGCTATCTCGGTTACCGCACTGTCCTCAAAGGAAGCCGTAATTTCATTTTCATCAAGTCGTTTAGCAAAACTTTTAAGCATAAGTTTTGCAATATCTTTGATGTTGTCTTCGGTGAGACGTTTAAATACGATTATATCGTCCACCCTGTTTAAGAATTCGGGTCTGAACGCTTTTTTGAGTTCAGACATAACATTGTCCTTAATGTTATCATTTTCCGTATTCTCGCTCTTTTCACCGAAGCCGAGATGTTTCTGCTGAGTAATCTGTCTTGCTCCGATATTCGAAGTCATGATGATTATTGTATTTCTGAAGTCAACTCTTCTGCCCTGAGAATCGGTAAGAATACCGTCGTCAAGGATCTGAAGCAGAATGTTGAATACATCGGGATGTGCTTTTTCTATCTCATCAAAAAGAAGTACAGAGTATGGTTTTCTTCTTACTTTCTCCGTAAGCTGACCGCCTTCGTCAAAGCCTACATATCCCGGAGGTGAACCGACAAGACGTGATACAGAGTGTTTCTCCATGTACTCCGACATGTCAATTCTTATCATAGCATCCTCGTCTCCGAAAAGAGCTTCGGCTATTGCTTTGGAAAGTTCGGTTTTACCTACACCCGTAGGACCAAGGAAAATAAACGAACCGATAGGTCTTTTCGGGTCACGAAGTCCGACTCTGCCGCGGCGAATAGCCTTAGATACAGCCGATACGGCTTCTTCCTGACCTATTACTCTCTCATGGAGAATATCTTCAAGATGTTTAAGTCTTTCGCCTTCTTCCTCACAAAGTCTCTGTGTGGGAATACCTGTCCATGAAGAAACGATTTCCGCAATCTCCGCTTCGCCTATTTCTGTTTTCGCAACGGCATTTGACTTCTGCCATTCTTCTTTTTTCTTTGTGAGTTCTTCGTTCAGAGCTTTTTCTTCATCTCTGAGTTTTGCTGCTTTTTCAAACTCCTGGTTTGAAATGCTTTCCTCTTTTGTCTTTTTAACTCTTGCTATTTTCTCTTCAAGATCATGGAATTCCGGAGGCGCAGTAAGTGAAACAAGACGTGTTCTTGACGCTGCTTCATCCATAAGATCTATTGCTTTGTCAGGCAAAAATCTGTCTGTAATATATCTCGAAGAGAGAGCAACTGCAGCTTTAATTGCTTCATCGGTAATCTTTACACCGTGATGAGCTTCATATTTATCTCTTATGCCCATCAGGATTTTAACGCTTTCTTCCTGCGTAGGTTCGTTTACCATAACAGGCTGGAATCTTCTTTCCAGAGCCGCATCTTTTTCAATGTATTTTCTGTATTCGGCAATAGTTGTCGCACCGATAATCTGCATCTCTCCACGTGCAAGAGACGGTTTTAATATGTTGGATGCATCGATTGATCCTTCAGCCGCACCGGCTCCCACAATTGTATGCATCTCATCTATAAACAGGATTACGTTGCCTGCGGCAACAACCTCATCCATTGCCTTTTTAAGTCTTTCCTCAAACTCGCCTCTGTATTTTGCACCGGCGACCATGGAAGACAAATCGAGTGTGAATACTCTTTTGTTTTTGAGAATTTCCGGAATATTACCGCTTACAATTCTCTGTGCAAGTCCCTCTGCGATTGCCGTTTTGCCGACACCTGGTTCACCTATAAGACAAGGATTATTTTTGGTTCTTCTTGAAAGAATCTGGATAACTCTTTCAATTTCCTTATCTCTGCCTATGACAGGATCAAACTTGCCCTGTCTTGCACTCTCGGTTAAATCTCTGCCAAACTGATCGAGCGTCGGTGTTTTCCCTCCGGACGCGGACGGACCTTTGGCATTGTCATCATGTTCACTTTTGCTTAAGGTATTGTAAAGCTCCTGCATAGATACGCCAAGCTCAGACAAAACCGCCGCTGCAACGGAACTGCCTTCTTTTATAAGAGCAAGCAAAATATGTCCTGTTCCTATAAGCTGACTGCCTGATTTACCTGCTTCCATAAGCGATAACTCAAGTATTTTTTTTGTTCTCGGAGTAAGTCCGCCAAGCTGTGGCATACTGCCGGGATTGGTCTCTACAAGTTCGCATACTTTATTTATAACATTTTCTTCGGTTACGCCCGCAGCCGAAAGAGCCTCAAACGCTTCGCCGCTTCCTTCTCTCATGAGACCTATGAGAAGATGTTCGGTTCCAACATAGGAATTGCCGAGTTCAATAGCGGCATCCTGTGCAAGCCTTAAAGCAGCCTGCGCTTTTTCAGTGAATCTGCTTTCAAAGTTATTCATCATAATATCTCATCCTTTCTTTTTCTTGCTGTTATCAGCCTTATTATTTTAAACTTAATATATTTCTGATTTTTTCCGCTCTGAGTTTATCGCGTTCCTGAGCTGTGTGTTTTGCGCCCAAAGTGTATGGCAGTGTCTCAATCCATAATTTTTTTAAAACGGTTAAATCTATATCCGTTATGCCGATATATTTGCCGAGTCTTATTAATGACTGCAAATTAATAAACTCTTCGCTTGACATAAGATATGCACTTTTAAGAGTACCTTCTGCACGGCAAATCTTATCGTGAAGTGCATCGGAAAGAGAGGTTTTTATTTTATTTCTCAGGTTTTCCTCCGCCGAAAGAATTGCATTAACTACAGCCGTAAATTTTTCACAGATATCATTAACGCTCACACCGAGAGTTATCTGATTGGAAATCTGATAAATTCCTCCGGGTGCTTCGCTTCCTTCGCCGTACACACCGCGCACGGTCATGCCGAGTTTAGCACTTTCGCGGAGCATCTGCGATTCTCCGCCCGTCATGGCAAGCGCCGGAAGATGCACCATTGCCGAAAGTCTTAATGCCGTTCCGCAGTTTGTGGGACACGCTGTAAGATAGCCATATTTATCATTATAAGCAAAATCCAGTCTCTCGCGAAGCAATGTCTCAATCTTTCCGCATTCATCAAGAGCTTTGTCCGGGTCAAACCCCGGAGTAAAACTTTGTATTCTCAAATGATCCTCTTCATTTACCATAATGCAGGAAGACATATCTTTTGCCACAAAGGCAATTCTCTTAAGTCTTCCGTTTTTGAAATTCGGAGAAATGAGATGCTTTTCGCATAAAACTCCTTTTTCTTCTTCCGAACAGGAGGATATATCAATTTTATCAAAACTTTTTAATATAGGCTCCAAAGCCGTTTCAATAAGCTTCGCTGCCTTTTCAGACTCTTCAAATGTCATGGCAGATGTAAATTTAAATCCTTTAAGATTTCTTGCCAGTCTTGCTCTTGTTGAAAGAACAAAATCGTCTTTTTTTCCGCTTTCCGTATACCAGCTCATTTCTTTTCCCCTCCTTCAATTGCCTTTATTTTGTCTCTGAGTTTTGCCGCCTCCTCGTACTTTTCATTTTCAACGGCTTCTTTAAGTTTAGACTTAAGTGTATCAAGCTCTGACGGCACCGATTTCATATCACCTTTATGTCTTGACGAACCGTGTATCTTTTTCAGCATTGCGTCAACCGAATCGCCGAATGATGTGTAGCAATCCGGGCACGCAAACCTGCCGTTTCTTTCATAAAAATCAAGTGATGAGCCGCATGTCGGACAATGTAATTTTTCAGTTGTCTTAACCGATAGCGGAAAAAGATTGAACAGTGACATGCCGCTAAGACCTTCCTCTTGTGCACATGCGGGACAAAGATTATATTCTCTGTGCTCTCCGTTTATCGTCTGTGAATAATGAACCGTTGCCATATTTTTTTTGCATCTTTCGCATAACATACAAATCATCCTTTCCTTATTTTCCTTATAATGTTGCTCTTAAATTATCACACACCGGCTTCTTAACCGGAAGCGAGGAATTTGAAACCGCCGCAAGCATAAGCTTCATTTCCCTTTCATTTATCATCCCGTTTTCAAAAGTGTTATGAATAATTGCATACGCTGTCTGACAGTCAATTGAATCTCCGATACTGTTTATAACATGCATAAAGTAATTATTCGGTGACACTTTAACTCTTTCTATCTTTACATAACCTCCGCCCCCTCTTCTGCTTTCAACAATATAACCTCTTTCAGCATTAAATCTTGTTCTTATAACATAATTAATCTGAGACGGAACACATCCGAAGTTCTGCGCCAGCTCATTGCGTCCTATTTCAGCCGTGCCGCTTTGTTCGTTCAAAAGCCCTATTATGAACTTTTCTATTCCATCGCTCAGCTTCATTTTCTTTCACCTCTTTGACTTTGACTTTCTTTGACCTTTTCTTTAATTCAAATTATAGCACCGTAAATTTACTTTGTCAATACCTTTTTTTATATTTCACATTTTGTTCATATTTTATTTTAAAAATATACAAAAAGCAGCATGAAACATATCATTTGTATCATGCTGCCAAAAGCGTTTATATTAAAGTTTAAATATCACAGAACCTTGCTGAGAAAAGCCTTTGTTCTGTCATTCTGCGGATTTTCAAAAATATCTTTTGGTGAACCCTGTTCCATTATTATTCCTTCATCCATAAACAAAACAGTATCCGCAACTTCTTTTGCAAAACCCATTTCGTGAGTTACAACAACCATTGTCATGCCATTTTGCGCCAGATCTTTCATTACCTCGAGAACCTCCCCTACCATTTCGGGGTCAAGTGCTGATGTAGGTTCATCAAACAGCATGACTTCCGGGTCCATACAAAGTGCCCTAACAATTGCAACCCTTTGTTTCTGACCGCCCGATAGCTGAGACGGATATACGTTTGCCTTATCCTGTAAGCCAACTCTTTTCAGAAGCTCCATGGCTTTTGCTTCCGCTACCGCTTTATCTTTTTTTAAAAGCTTTATGGGAGCAATTGTCATATTTTTCAAAACTGTCATATGCGGGAAAAGGTTAAAATGTTGAAAAACCATGCCCATCTTCTGGCGGTGAAGGTTTATATCAACGGATTTATTCATAAGGTCATCACCGTCAAAAATAATACTTCCGCTTGTAGGTTTCCCAAGAAGGTTGAGACATCTCAAAAAAGTGGATTTTCCGCTGCCTGAAGGACCGATTACAACCACAACTTCACCTTTGTGTATGTCCATGTCAATTCCTTTTAAAACCTTAAGTTCTCCAAACTGTTTACAAAGATCACGGGTTTTAATAAGTACATCAGTGTTCACTTTTTCTCAGCCTCCTCTCCATAATGCCAAGAAGTTTTGTCATTACTATTACAATAATAAGATATACTATCGCAACAAGCAAAATAGGATTAACCTGATCGTATGTTGTATTCTTTATCTGATTTCCGGCTTTAGTCAGATCCATAACTGCAACGTAACCTGCAACAGATGTTTCTTTCAAAAGCGCAATCATTTCATTGCCTACGGCAGGCAAAATATTTTTAAATGCCTGGGGCAATATAATATACCACATTGTCTGTAAATTTGAAAAACCGATTGAGCGCCCCGCTTCGTTCTGACCTATATCTATAGCCATAATACCCGAACGAATTGTTTCAGCAACGTATGCGCCGGAATTTATTCCAAAAGTAAGCGTTGCCACCCACGTTCCGTCTTTTGCCGTTGTAAAAATAATAAAAAACGATATAAGAAGCTGAACTACAACCGGAGTTCCCCTTATAACAGTAAGATACAAATTACAAAGCCAGTTTAAAGGTCTAAGCAAACCGCGATTGCCGTTTTGATCGGCAAAAACTTTGATTATAGCAACAATTGTGCCTATAACAACACCGATAACCAAAGCGCCAAATGTAATTATAAGAGTATTTCCGAACCCTTCTATAAGAATTTTGTATCTTTCAGCCACAATAAACGTCTTATAAAGCTTATTAAGCCAATCAAAAAACCACTGCATCAAAATACCTCCTGTAAAAACACAGGGGACGGTATATTTCCCGTCCCCATGGCATAAGGTGTTCAAATCTCTTATGCCTAACCAATACTAAAAATTATTCAGCATCAACCGGAAGGTCATACTTTGCAAATATATTTTTCAAAGTACCGTCTGCCTTAAGCTCATCAAGAGCTTTGTTAATCTGCTCTGTAAGCTCGTCATTTCCTTTTTTAAGAGCTATTGCATAAGATTCTTTTGTAAGAGCCTCATCCAAAACTTTTGTTGCGCCGTTCTGCTCTGCGGACAAAGCTTTTGCAACCTCATTATCTATAACAACCGCGTCAACTTTTCCTGCTGTAAGTGCTGAAACAGCCTCAGCACCGCTCTTATAAGCCTGAACGGAATAATTGTTGTCATTGAGGTACTGCTCACCTGTTGTGCCCTCCTGACAGGAAATTGTTTTTCCTTCAAGATCTGTAGCAGCTTTAATATCGCTGTCTGCTTTAACAATTATTGCCTGAGATGCTTTGTAATAATCATCGGAAAAGTTCATATTAGCTTTTCTTTCATCGTTAGCCGTAATACCCGCGATTGCCACATCGTATTTACCTGTAGCGGCACCTGTCAATGCACCGTCAAAATCAATGTTAACAATTTCAAGTTTTTTACCGAGCTTCTCGGCAATAGCGTTTGCAATATCAACATCTGCGCCTACAACCTTATCGCCTTCAACGTACTCAAAAGGTTTAAACTCCGCATTTGTAGCCATTGTGAGCGTATCCGATGACTTTGCTTCACCTTCTGCTGTATCTTTTGTTTCTGTTTTACCGCAAGCCGCAACAGCTGTAAGCATCATAGCGGCAAGCAATACTGCCAATAATTTTTTCATGACTTATTCCTCCGTAAAATTTATTTTTTATTATTATAACATTTTATTTATATTTATGCAATAG
>ERZ1034952.3358-NODE-3358-length-10793-cov-9.781989_pt1 | contig 10793 bp, 7 predicted proteins | sample MGYA00520625_ERZ1034952 | MGnify/ENA primary metagenome ERZ1034952 (study PRJEB33766, sample SAMN09781773) | gut metagenome | biome: gut microbiome | host: Homo sapiens | place: Madagascar | study: EMG produced TPA metagenomics assembly of the PRJNA485056 data... | reverse complement strand
TTTGCGGGAAATTCCTGCGAATCCAGGCGATCACATCGGAGATAAGCTCCAATGTCTCCTGCTGCCGGGAATGTTCCCGATCCAATGAAACCGTCGGCAGTTCTTCCGTTTCCGGCTCACCATCGCGAAACCGGAGCAAAAAGGTTTTGCTCCAGGTGGCCCCTTCCACTATCAGGGCCGCGCAGCGGTGAACCTCGCTCCATGCCGTATGCCCGCAAAGCGTCTCTATTGCGGACGGCAGATGCAGGACGGTTCCGGCCACGCGAAACGGCTTGCCGACCGGAAACGGCTCCGGCCGGTAAACTTTCTCCCACAACTCATAAAACGCGCGGGAGTTTACCAGCTTCGGAGTCTGCGGCCACTGCCGTTTACCTTCCGCAAAATAATATTCAAGCGGAGCGAATTCCGTTTTTCCCAATACCTTATTCCGTGTTTTTATTCTGAGATTGTTTCCTGCATTGACATCAAGCGAAGTCCTTTTCACATAAATCCGGCAACTTGTGCAAGAACTGCACAAGTTGAAGATTCAGCAAGTACTTTGGATCAAGCGTCTTTTTTAAAAGATTGGTGTAAAGACCCTTGGTTTACTATATCCCACTGTTTGCCGATTGCAAGTTCCGAAATAAACTTCATCCGGCATCCGATATTGGAGTGCCGAATGAATCCGCCTGGAGTTGTAAAAATTCACATAATGCTGAACACCGAAACGGGCCAAGGACACACTTCGTAAAAAGTCATTCTCGATTTCGAGGCGTCCGATTTTCTTCATCAGATCATCCTCGGTATACGGCTTGTTTTCTTTCCGTTCGGCCTTGGACTGGAAAATCTCGGAAGCACCTTCCATGAGTTTCTTTTTCCACTGCTGAACCTGATTCGGATAAACCTGGTATTTCCCCGCAATCTCGGCTACGGTCAGTTCCCCGCGCAACGCTTCCAATGCTACATGATTTTGAATTTGGAGTCATACGACTTTTTCATAAAACGCCCTCCCTTTTCAGGTTAATTTAACGGGCATTTTACACCAAGTCAAGTTGTCCAGTTTTTGGGGACAACCGCAAAGGCGTAACGAAAGTTGCGAGAATCATATTGAAACGATTTACTAACGCCGGTGCATGGGAGGACTACTGGCAAAAACGTATGCAAATTATCGGCAACGTCGTTATCGGCGTTGGAAACTACAAGTGTGTTTCACAAAATTTAGGACAATAACGATTGTTTCAAGCAGTGAACTTTCTATGCATTAAAAATAAACCACTAGATTTCCGAAAACAATCAACAGAGAATTTCCAAGGATTCTTTGAGGAAGAAATGAGGGGAAATCCTTATGGACTTGAAAAATAGAATTCCATGTGCTATTATGAACCAGGGCAAATCAATGCTCATTGACAAGACATCCATTCTTTCACAAAATTTGGGACATTATCAATTAATCGTTATTGTCCCAAATTTTGTGAAACACATTTGTAGTTTCCAACGCCGATAAAGACGTTGCCGATAATCGTCATCCGTGCCAGTATTCCTCCCACGCCCGGCATCAGTAAATCGTTTCAACATGATTCTCGCAACTTTCGTTACGCCTTTTTCATTCCATCCGTGAGCAATCTTTTTGATAATGTCCCATCACAAAATTCGGGACATTATCAAAATTCCTCCAAACAGTTTAATCATTCGGAAAATTGCAGTTCTCCCCAGTTGCCGGCGTTGTGCCACTTATCGTCTCCGGGGCTGTTCCAGACCCCGTTGGGAGAGATCAGATCAAAGCGCCAGACGTCCCCCGGTTTGGGAACCGTCCCGAAAGCGCTCCACGGAATTGCAGCTTTCATCACCCAGCCGCCATCGACGTTTCTCGCCTCAACCCGCGCTCCCGGAATCGCTTCTCCGACCGGGACGCGGTTGCCGTAACTGATGACGAAGGCACCGGCAGGGCCGTGACCGGTCGTCTCCGGCGCAATACCGATCTGATAATGTTTTCCGGTCAAATAGGGGGTGACCGCGTCGGGGCTGATGAAGAGCCGAACCGAATCTTCTGCCCATACGTTCCAGCCGCTTTGGTTATTGCGGAATGGTTTGTCCGACTTGATTCGGACATTGAGCAGAAACTCCCGATCATTCCAGCCGACGGAGAATGAGGTTTTACTGTGAATGGTCTTCTGGTCGATCATTTTACCGCCAGAGTTTACTCCGGCATAACCCAAGGTCTGCGCTCCAAATGGATAATTGGTGGTATACGCCATTTGTTTCTTGTCCTCCGGCAGCATTTCCTGATAATGCGCAATGGCTCTGCGTGGAGAAACAATGGGGCGGAGCGTTTGCGGCAACGGCTGCAACTTATTTTCAGGGAAATTCTTTATGTAGAGAAAAAGCGGGTCGGCACCGGGCTGCACATGGATTTTGCCATCCTTGACCCAAACGCGGTCGCTATTGGGAACTCCACCCCACAGATCTTCGGCTTGAGTGAGTATTCCCGGCAGTTCCAACGGGCTCACTCTTCCGCTGATCGCTTGGGTGTCAGCCCAGACGGTCAACAGGGTTTCCTGCGGCTGCCAGGGATTTTTCCATGCCCAGATGAAGTAGGAAATCGGAGTCGACAGAGAACCGAGGAACTGAGCCGCCTCCAGGTGGCGCGCAGTACCGCTGAAAGCCGACAGCGACAATTTGGGAGTCGAATCGTTACGGACGATGCCGAAATTATCTTCCGCATTCGCCGGATCGGTACCTTGGTCGGAAACGGTGTAAAAATAGATCTGCTTGACCCCTCCGGCCAAACTGATCAGCAATGTCCGGCTGTAGAAGCAGGCTTGATCGAATTCGCTGACCCGTTCGTAAGCGGAAGTGTCAAACTGCTGGGTCGGCCAGCCGATTTCACTGAAAATAATCTCCTGATTGCCGTTGTATTGCCGAATCAGCTTTTGCAAATCTCTGATATTATTGAGCAGGAACAACTCCGGCGCCTGCCGGGTGTGCGGGTATGGATGAATGTCGATGATCTGATAATACGGAGAGAGGCCGGCTTTAAAGCAGCGGGCAATATAACCGATATCGGCGTCGGCCGTTGATCCCAAAATCATTTTTGCATTGGGATCAACAGAGTGAACTGCATCGGCGGAAATTTTGCATAATTTAACGTACTCTTCAAAGGTCCCTTTCCACATACCGCTTGGTTCATTATTCGGTTCATTGCGGATTTCATACTCGCGGGCACCTACTGAACGACGAACAGTTTCACGGCAGAACTCCTCGTAGTCAGGCAGAAACTCGTCTTTCGGCGGATAGTGGCCGCTCCAGGTGCCGGGACGCACGCGCGACAGATCCACGGCCCATTCCGGAGTCCACGAAAGATTCTGGCGCGGTACAAGTTTGTGGCTTTTCCAGTCTTTTACTGTTGCTTCCCATGCACGACTCCAATTCGGATCTTCCCACATAAATTTTTGGGGAGAACGAGCCACTGCGCACCAGGACCAAACTCCTCCGCGGATTTGGTGGATTCCGATCATTTCACCGATCATTGGACAGTCCAGCCAGGGCCCCTGCCTCCTGCTCCCTATGTCATCAATATATACCATGCCGAACGGCGAATTGAGCAATTGACCATCGGAAAGTTCGCGCGGGCGCTGCACCAACGCAATTCGGCGTTCTTGATCGGGCAAAACTCCAACGCGGTTCCAACTCCGAAGCCGATAGACTCCCGGACGCAGGTCATCAGGCAGCCGGGCTATTGTTTTATTTTTTGCGATTTCCAAACGGCAAACACCGGCTTCGCGGTTGCGGGTTTCATCAAACACCGTTACTCCCAGAACTGGTATCCGGAATATCAGGTGTGGCGGCGAGTCGATATAGTAGGTATTGCCAACATGTACTGCATCAGGCAATAATTCCACGGGAAGACGGTTGTAAATAGTATAGTCAATCAGGCTTCCCGATTGATCTGCTCCGGCGAACATCATATAATTGACATCGCCGTTGAGTTGGAAATGCAGAGTGAGTTTGCGAACATCCTGCGCCTCGGTGAAACTTACTTCCGGACAACGAATTGGTGCGATGGTTGCTCCTTCTGCATATCCCGGAGAATTGGGCGTGATACGCGCAAGTTCATGAACGGCCGGAGCATCGTTGATGCTGTAGCCAAATATCACATCCCCGGCAGAGAGGCGGACCTTGCGACACTCCGGGGTAATAAATACAAAGCTTTTCAAAGCCTGGTTAAAATTGAACTCCAAAGTAAACTTGCCGGGCTTACCGTTGTCTTTCGCCGCATAAAGAGAGTCGGAACCGTCAGGAATGAACAAAAAGGCGATATTTTCGCTGTCTTTCCACCCCCAATGAGGTTGGGTATTACGCCCGATTCGAACCTGGCCCTGCTCTCTGGTCGCAGTGACCTGATTACTTTGATAAGTCACCCACCAGGCATTGGATTTCAATGTAACAGTTAAAAGTAGAATTGCGACGGCCGCATGAATAGCTCGCATTGTAATAACCTTATTCTAAAATATTTATCAATAATTTTTCGGCAACACGATTTCGCCGCGGCCAGCATTGACAAAGCGTTGGATATTGCTTTCTTCGTGAAAACCTTCCTTGGTTTTAGATGCGGCGTGTCCATCGGCGTATGCGGCATTCGCCTGATTGCTGTGGATCAGAGAAATCGCAGTGGCCATTGCGGAGTGGTTGAATATTCCCATCGAAAAATATCCTTCAGGTGCGGTGATATTACTGAGAGTTCCCGCGCTGTCCGCAAACAAAACCGTAATCGACGGCTTGGGCATTTTACCCAGTGAATAACCTACAAAACCACTGGATTCCCAGAAGGCCGTGCTGGCGTATTGAGGGGAATAATCGGTATGCGCCCAGACGTCGCGCGGCATTGCATATACCGCCTGATTCAACTTGTCTTCCCAGGGATCGGTAAAATTGGCCGCCGGATCATTTTTTTCCGGACAAATGAAAATTTTGCGTGCCAGAGAATAACCGGACAATTCATTTCCTGCTCCTTTCGTCATAAAAAAGGGATAGACGTGATATCCCCATGGCCTCGGGTTTTCAACGAAGATAAAACTGTTGAAATCATTGGCATAAAAAATATTTGTCGCAATCACCTGTTTCAATTGGGAAAGACAAGTGGTTTTGCGGGCTGCCTGACGAGCTTTGCTCAGCGCCGGCAGCAGCAGTCCAGCCAGAATCGCGATAATCGCGATTACCACGAGCAATTCAATAAGAGTGAAATTTTTCTTCATTTTCTTCCTGCCTGTTTACTGATTGCAAAAATAACTATCGAACTATAGATAAAAAACTATTTTTTAGTTCAGTTTTCCTTTCTGTGATATCAATGCTTTCAAAAAAATCAACAGGGACAATTTTTTAATTTAGCTACCCTGTGCTACTATTTATATTTTACCAGAAAAAGCAGCTGATGAACATGTTTTTTTTTGGAAAAATAATGCTTTTTTATGATATAGGAGAACTTCCATCAATAAACGCATGAAACGCAAATGAGCCATAACCTGATATTCCATTACCGTTCATATTGCACAGCGACAGAGCAGTATCCGACATGTCTGTTATGCTCGTAATCATAAATTAGCTTCAGGCTTCTGCCCCAAGCGATTTTATATGTTCTGAGGAACATTAAGCAATCCGAATATTGCCGAATGAACTGTTTGAAGCAATTTGTCTCACCCATTCCTGAACTTTCTCCGGCGGGGTAAACGGCAACTCCAACGTATCCCGCAGGCCCAGTTGCCGCAACTTGCTGCCGCCCAGTGGGTGATACGGCTCGATATCGACAGACTGGAGATGTGAGAGCGAGTCTGCCAATTGGCCTATGCCGCGAAGTTCCTGTGCCGAATCATTCAAGCCGGGAATCAGCGGGCAACGCAAATGAATCTTTGCTCCGTTGTCGTCCAACTTGCGGAGATTCTCCAGAATCAGCCGATTATCCTGCCCGGTAAACTCCAGATGTTTTCGGGGATCGATCGTTTTGATGTCAAAAAGAAACAAATCGACAAAAGGAAGAATCGTTTCATACTGTTTCCATGCAGCAAAACCGCAGGTTTCCAGACAAATGTGCAGTCCGGCTTTATGTGCCAACCTGAGCAGGGCATGCAGAAAGTCAAACTGCATCATCGGTTCACCTCCGGAGAGCGTCATGCCTCCTCCGGAGTTCCGGTAAAATACACGATCCGTCAAAACGGCTTCCAGCACCGCCTCCGGCGTCATCCTCCGACCGCAGGACTCCAGTGCCCCGGTTGGACATGCCCGAACACAAGCTCCGCAATTGCAGCAGTTGTTTCTTCGGAAGATGTGTCCCCTGTTGCCTTCCATGCTATGGCATCCCTGCGGACATACCATTGCGCAGTGACCGCAGCCGGAACATTTTTCCTGCGAAAACAGGATTTCCGGCAGCATCCGCCAGGATTCCGGATTATGACACCAACGGCAATGCAGCGGGCAGCCTTTCAAAAACACGTTGGTCCGTATGCCGGGGCCGTCGTGAATGGAGAATTTCTGAATATCAAAGACAATTCCACCGGAACTGCTCGAATCGCTTTGCTGACCGCATTGCCGCTTCATTGTACAATCTCTGTTGCTCATTTCTTACTGTTGCCTGAACCTGCTGAAGCCGGGACAGTAGGTTTCCGGGTCCAGATAAACGCTGTCTGTATTTAAAAGATTGATGGACGTCATTTCTTCCGGAGTCAATTCAAAATCGAAAATATCAATATTTTCATGTATCCGTTCCGGGTTTCCTGATTTCGGCAATGGAATAATGCCAAGTTGGATATTCCAACGTAAAATAACCTGCGCCGTGCTTTTATCGTGTACGGCGGCAATACGCAAAAGTGTTTCCGAATTTAGTGGCGCACACATCAGTGGCGAATACGCCTCCAGCTGAATACCGAGCTCCTTGCAGACTTCAACGATACCTCGTTGCGAATTGCGCGGATGGTGTTCGATCTGATTGACCATCGGCAGATATTCCGCGCCGCTTTCGATCAGCTTAAGCAGATGCCATTCCCGGCAGTTGGAAACCCCGATTGCGCGTACTTTCCCTTGTCGATAGACGCGCTCCAGTTCCCGCCAAATTTCGACAAAGAAATCCGGATGCGGCCAGTGGAGCATTACCAGATCCAGATAATTTGTACGGAGTTTCTGACAGGAACTGCCTATGTAGAAATCCACCAGGGCCGTGACATCTTTCTTCTGTCCCTGATGCCGGGTCAACAAGCCGCCGTCAGGAATGCCGCCAGACAAATCTTCCCCGATTTTTGTCTCCAAAAAGATGTCTTGGCGCTCCAGTCCATATTTTGGCAGAAACTCAGTGAGTGCGCAGCCCAGGCTTTCTTCGTTCTGATAGTTGTACGCGGTGTCGAACCCACGGTATCCCGCCGCCAGAGCAGCTTCGACTGCAATGTTCATCGCTTCTCCGACGAGAGGATAGGTTCCCATAATGATGGGAGGAATTTCCAGTTGATTGCTTAAAATGCCATTTTTCATTTCAAAAATCCTTTCGGTTGATCACTTCGTTTTGCCATTCTTTGGATAAAGAGGTGAATTTTGCAGAAAATCCGCAGAGCCGGACGATCAGATTCGGATACGCTTCCGGATGTTTCTGGGCCTCCAGAAGCTCCTGTCGGCTGGAACAGTTGAGTTGAAGCAACTGCAGTTTCAATGCCGCGCAGGAACGGACAAGGGCTTCCATTGTTTCCGAAGTCAGACCAGTTTTGTCAAGCATGATGTTGATTACCGAGTCTCCTGCCATTTTACTGAAGTCCAGAGAACTCAGGCAGCGCAGCATCGTTGTAATGTCACTGTGATTGCGGAAGTGAGATGGGTTGAGACTTTGGGCAAGTTCATCGCCGTCATGACGGCCATCCGGCAATGCACGCGTCTTTTCTCCCCAGAAACGGAATTCCCGATAGACCCAGCAGCCGAGCTGGTAATCTCCGCCCCGTGAATTTTTAATGCCGCGCGTCCGCTCGTAAACCTCATTGAAAAAACGCTGTGCCAACCGGATGGTTTCCGGTTTCGCATCGCCCCAGTGGGGCGCGGCGAGTACGGCCAGGCGTAATTCATCGGCATTCCGCCAATTGTTCCGCACGGCACGCAGGAGTTCCTGCAAAGAGCAAAGTCTTCTCCGGAAGCAGAGATCGTCAATTGCAAGCATGGAATCGAGAAAATTCGCAAAGAAACACAGTGATACGGCGTGAGGATTGTAGCGCTGGCCGCCGGCAGTATAATCGAGCCTTTTCTCCAGACAGTCAGAGGAGCAGGCTGAATCCAGTGGAGCAGGCGCCACCTGGCTCCTGATGGCGCCCAGCTGTTCCATTTTCATCATTCCCTGAAGCGTCTGAAGCACATTTTCCATCAGATTGCTGTACACGTCTTCAAAAGTGGCGGCATCGTCAATGCGTTTGTACTTCAGGCCGAGTTCCTGCAGTCTTTGGTCACTCTCATAAATGGTTGCCTCCAATACACGGGCAAGGTTGAAATAGTTGCCGCCTTCATTGTCTTCGCAACTGTCCACGACAATATCCCAGCAGCCGGTACAGCAGTAATTGCGTGCGTCTTCAAGACTTTTGCCATCTTTGACGAGAGCGGGAATGATGCTGTCGTCGTTTATCAGAGAATATACCCCGCGCCCAGAGAGGATATCCGAACAGATGAGCTTCAAATATTCCTCTGGCGATGCAGAACAATAGCGGCAGTGCGGTTTGGGGTAAATGCAGCCGAGTTCGCGGTGCGCCTTGAGGAACATCCGGGTAAGATCATTGAAAACCGGCTTCCCGGCAGAATCGCAACCGCCCAGTGTGAATACACATTCATTTTCATGATCCCCGTATCCGATTACGCTTGTGTCATGACTGTACATCATATCGGCGAGAAGCAGAAAGCGACAAATCAGATCATACGCTCTTTCCGGCGTTATCCGGCCATTTTCAAGATCGGCCTGATAGAGCGTCTCAAGCCAGGCATCCGGCCGTCCCAGTGTATTGGTGGCCATGCCGTCCAGCTCTCCCATTATTTCGCGGACAAACCAAATGGTGCAAAGCCCTTCGTAAAAGGTCTGCGGAGGATTCCATGGTACTCGGCCGGCGGTATCGGCGATCATGGCCATGTTCTGCTGAATTTCCGGGTCGTCAGCTTGCTGACGATAAATCTGAGCTGCCGCCGCTGTTTTTTCCAGAATGGTTTTAACCGCTTCCAAACCGGCGATTGCGGTACGGATAAACTCGGTTTCCTCCGTTGAACGGCAAGCGGCAAGTGTTTGCTGCGCTTTTTCATAATAAAAACGGAAACCATGTTTCAGAACATTGGACAGCGGCGGACAATTATGCATTTCGTCAAAATAAGGACCGCAACAGAGAAAAAAGCATTCTCCTCCTTGTTCGCTGAATTTTTTCCATATGTCGGGAGCTTGATTCTGAATTCGCGATATATTGTGTTTGAGCAGCCAATGCCCCGGTGCAGAAAAGTGCCAGCCGCCATTGCCGCTGATATCAGCAAAAAATGGAGAGTGTGGAAACAACCGGGGACGAAAGAACATCACCGCACATTCATAAATTTTCCGACGTAACTCATATGCGGATGCCTGTGGATGAGCGCTTGCGAATTCCTCAAGCCAGTTCCTGCACTTTTCTAATGTTGCAAGCCGCTCCGGGTTGACGCAGACTTGACCACCATTATCCCCGAAAAAATCCCTGAGTTCTTTTCTTAACTTTTCATACATAATCATAATCGATACCTCCTTGCACTTTGAAATCAAGTTTCTCAGTGGTATATTATACAAAAGAAAGCTGACTTTGAACATGTCTTTTTATGAAAAAGGAATATCTGTTTATGATGCAGAACCATTTTGATATTCAAAATATCTCCTTGGGGGACGTGTCGTTCATTGCGGTTTTTGAAGAAAAGGTAGATTTTCGACGCATCTATCAGCTTCCCTATAATCTGCTGGTAGGAATATTGGATGACGGCGGTATGAACAACAGCCCTATTTACGATATTGTCAACCAGGAATGGCACGATCGTAAAAAAGGTCAGTTGTACTTCAATCCCTGCAATCAGAAAATCCTGTATGAAACTCACCCGAATCTGCATTATATCGCCATTCACTTCAGACTGGAACTATATCCGGGAATCGACTTGTTTCAGGATGAAAAACATTGGACTTTTGAATATGCGCCTGATGAGGTAAAACGGCTGGAAGTTGCTTTTCGCACCCAGAATCCATTGTTGCGTTTCTCCAGACTCAAGGAGTTCTGCCTGCATTACTGCAACCGGCATTGGCCGGAAAACGCAGCGAAGAATTGGCAATGTGAACGCTTTGAAAAGGTTCTCAATTATATGAAGACGCATGTTGCTGCAACAACAACGGTCAATGAACTGGCGGCGATGATGGATATACGCCCAGAAACATTTTCGCGTGAATTTTCCCGCGTATTCGGCATATCCCCCAAAGATTATCTGCAGAATCTCCTGACTTCTCATGCCATCACGCTTTTGCAGCAGCCCAATTTGAGTATAAAAAAGATTTCAAAAACGCTGGGATTCAGCAGTGAATTTTATTTTTCCAAATTCTTTAAACGCCGTACGGGGAGTTCCCCGGCAAACAGCCGATTCCGCCAGGTGAATGGAAAAGTTTCCTGAAGCAGTACAAAGAAGGTTGCAAAAGGCAGGAAACGGGTGTATTATCATTTGCGTTATTCGGTTCCCGTTAAGCATTCCAATTTCAGACAAGATACCACACCTGTCCTAACAATTTTCAAAATGGCGTAATTTTCTGATTACGCCCCCTC
>ERZ1034952.3355-NODE-3355-length-10802-cov-10.825905_pt1 | contig 10802 bp, 7 predicted proteins | sample MGYA00520625_ERZ1034952 | MGnify/ENA primary metagenome ERZ1034952 (study PRJEB33766, sample SAMN09781773) | gut metagenome | biome: gut microbiome | host: Homo sapiens | place: Madagascar | study: EMG produced TPA metagenomics assembly of the PRJNA485056 data... | reverse complement strand
AAATACACACATTGCGTATAATTTTATGTATTATAACACACGCAAAGCGTACATACAATGCAAAAAATAAAATGAAAGACAACAATTAAAGCCAGATTTAAAGATTTTTCTAAGATTTCTTCTGTAAGATAAAACCAGAAACGAAAAATACTGCATGTAGAATGCCAAAGCAGAGGAACAGCTGCTTGTTCTGGCAATGATTGTGGAGCTGCAATTATAAAAGCAAAATAAAAAAAGAAAGGTCATGAAAACAAAATGAAAAATGCAAAGATAAAAAACAGGCAAAAACTAAGCATGCTAGTTGTCACAATGGTTTTAGTTCTTCTGATGACATTGACAGCAGGAATATTCACCGGCTGTGGAAAAAATGCAGGCGGAGGCGTAGATGGAACAGAAAGCAGTGGCACGAATGCTGATGGCAGCGCAGGAGGCGGTAAAGGAAGATTTATTGAATCAAAAGTAGCACTTCCGGAAGAGATCAATAGCATTTTACAGTTCAAAGCACTGTCAGATGGAACACTTGAAGTTGTAGGGCAGGATGCAGATTATAGCATCTATGTGGTAAAAAGCAGTGATGGAGGCGGCAGCTGGGAGACAACACCGCTTGAAGATATCTCTTATGGCGATGTCGCAGTCGCAGAGGATGGAACAGTTGCGTTTCTTGATTACACAGAAAACGGATTATGTCCGGTTACAATTGTGGACGCGGACGGAAGCACACATACATTTTCGATTGAAATGCCCGCAGAAGATGCCTTTGTATCAGTTGCAGCATTTGACAGTAACAAACAGCTGATCGTGCGCGATACATTGGGCGGTTTGTATGGAATTGACTGTACAGATGGAAGCAAAACAGTGACATTTGAAATCGATGAGGATACCTATATTCCTTATTTTGATGTGGTTGGAACGAATTGCTATATCGTCACAAGTGACAAGGTGCTCTGCTATGACACGGCAACCGGAAAAGAGACAGACGAGCTGACCGCATTGACTGAGCAGATCTGTTCAGATGATAACCTCGTTTATCGAAATTCCGATACCGGACTTCCGGTGACGTTTGCAAAAGCGGAGAATGATAACAGTATTATTTTTGCAGATTATAAAGGAATTTTCCACTATACAACAGGTGGAGCAGTTGTGGAAGAGCTGGTACAGGGCGAGCAGACTGCATTGAGCAACAGCGGTGCGATTTTTTACGGGGTGTATATGCAGGATGAGACGCATCTTTTTGTGGCAGGAAATAACGGAATGGAGGGTGCGCTCTACAGCTACACCTACGATGCAGACGCGTCTGCCAACCTGAATCAGGAACTCAATATTTATGCATTGCAGGATTCCGATACGCTGCGTCAGGCAGTCAATATTTTCCGTCAGGAGTATGCAGATATTTATGTAAACCTTGAAATTGGCATGACGGATGATAATGGAGTGACGTTAGAGGACGCATTGAAGACGTTGAGCACGGATATCCTGGCAGGAAATGGACCGGATGTGCTTATCTTAGATGGAATGCCGGTGGACAGCTATGTGAAAAAAGGAATTTTAACAGATATCAGTGATGTTGTGGATGAGGTAAAGGCTTCGGATGGACTTGTGGATTCCATTGTGAAAGACAGCACAAAGGATGGAAAGATATATGCGATTCCGACACGTTTCTTAGTATCATTTATCACGTCAGATCAGCAGACGGTAGATGCAGGAAAGTCCATGCAGGCACTTGCAGATCGCATCGAAACCCTGGCAAAGGATAAAAGTACGACTTATGTGGTACAGCAGAAGATGGCGGAAGAGTTACTGCTTGATTTTTACAATGTAGATTCCAAAAACTGGGTAAAAGAGGACGGAAGTCTGGATGAAACGAAAGTTTCCGATTATCTGACACAGGTGAAACGTATTTATGATGTGGATGATCACAGCGATATTGAATCCTATGGCAATTTTTTTGAGAGCGGAATGTGCGATGGATACCGTTATGGAACATTAGACAGCATGGATTTATTTACAGAGACATGTAAAGTGGAATTTGGAACCATTGCAGATGTCGAGGATTTCCAGTTGATGTTGAGTGCGGGGTCGACGGACGGAGCGGTTTATGGTGCATTGTCGAATGGTGGAATTTCTACCTATGTCCCATTTTTACAGGCAGGTGTGGTATCAGGAGGCAATGAGGATGCAGGAAAAGCATTTGTGAAAACATTGCTCGGCAAAGAGGCAGGAGCTTCCAGCAACGGAATTCCGGTGAATGAGGCAGCTTTAAAGGATCAGATCAATGCATTGATGGAACGGACGGAAACAAGCATGGCATTTAACAGGGATGGAAGCGACAAAATGTATACGATTGAATACCGCTCCATGACACAGGAGGAAGCAGATGCGATTTTAGCGCAGCTGGAAGCAGTGGAGCAGTCAGCACTCACAGACCGTACGATCCAGAATCTTGTGATCGAACAGGGAACAAGCTATGTAAAAGGGGAGAAGAACCTCGAAGAAACGGTAAATGAGATCACGAAGAAAGTGAATCTGTATCTTGCAGAGCAGCAGTAAAAAAGGAAGAGGATGGGAGATTGCAGCAGGCTATGAGAAAGGCATGAGGATGAAAAGACATAAAATCAGAAAAAAGCGAAATCCCGGCTGGTATTTTCTGTTGCCCGAATTTCTGGGAGTATCGGTGTTTGGACTGATTCCATTTGCAGATGTGGTGCGGCGCTCTTTTTTCCAGACCGTGGATGGCAGTTTCATCGGGATCAGTAACTACGTGCAGGTGATAAAAAATGATGCGTTTAATCTTGCAGCGAAAAATATATTGCGTTTTGTGGTCACCTGTATTCCATGCCTGTTGCTATTATCGCTGATCCTGGCAATGCTGTTGCAGCAGGTTTTGATTTTGGCAGAGAAAAAGAAAAAACACCGGGATGTGACGATGGAACAGTTTTACCGGGGCAGTGCAGCGGCACTTAAAAGTATGTATCTGCTTCCGATGGCAATCCCGGCGGCAAGTGTGGTCGTACTGTGGAAGATTCTTTTTGACAGCCACGGATTTGTGAACAGTGCGATCCATGCGTTGTCAGGAATGAGCGGAATCGGGCAGATTTTAAACGTTTTGTCGGTGCAGGAGGTAGACTGGATGAACACCGATGCCGCATTTGGAATCCTCGTATTCAGCTATGTCTGGAAATATTTAGGATACGATATTGTGCTCTGGATGGCGGGGCTTTCTGCAATCCCGCAGAGGATTTATGAGGCGGCAGATATGGACGGAGCCGGAAAATGGAAAACGTTTTTCTATATCACACTTCCGAATCTCCGCCCGGTGGCATTTACCGTTGTCATTTTGTCGGTTTTAAATTCATTTAAGGCGTTCCGGGAGGTATACATGGCAGCGGGCAGCTATCCACAGGAAAATATTTATCTGTTGCAGCATGTGTTCAACAACTGGTTCCAGACGCTCTCGGTGGATAAGATGGCGGCGGCATCTGTGATGCTCGCGTTTGTAATTGCGGTGTTTGTGCTGTTACTTGAGCGAAGCTGGGAGCGGGAAGGATAATGAACAGGAGGCAGCAGATAAAAAGGAAGATGTACAATATAAATACAGAAAGAAGAATTTCATGAAGAGAATAATAATAACAGGAATACTGATTCTGGCGGCAGGTTTGTGTCTTGCTCCGGTTCTCTTTCTGCTTGTCGGCACTTTTATGGGAAACCATGAAATCTATACGTGCATCGCACCTGCACTCGGAAAGGGAGATGGGCTTGCTATCTGGCATCTTCTGCCACAATACCCGACGTTGCAGAATGTTGTGGAGCTCCTTTTCGATTCACCAGAATATTTTCAGATGTTCTGGAACTCGATTTTTTACACGGGGGCAATTCTGGCAGGGCAGATGCTTTTTGGCATGCCGGCAGCGTGGGGGTTGGCGCGGTATTCTTTCCGCGGAAGAAAAACAGTTTACCGGCTGTTCATTCTCGTGATGATGATGCCGTTTCAGGTCACGATGTTGTCGCAGTATCTGGTGTTAAACCGTCTGGGAATGCTGGACAGACCGCAGGCAGTCGTTTTGCCCGGAATTTTTGCAACGTTTTCCGTCTTTATTATGTACCGCTTTTTCCGTGGAATACCGGAAAATGTCATGGAGGCGGCACGTATGGACGGGGCGGGAGAATTCCAGATTTTTTTGCGGATCGGCATACCGCTTGGAAGTCCGGGCATCCTGTCGGCACTGGTATTTTCGTTTTTGGACTGTTTTAGCATGTTAGAGCAGCCGATGACGTTTTTGAAAACAAAAAGTCTCTGGCCGTTGTCCCTTTTTCTGCCGGAGATCACGAGCCAGAACGCAGGATTTTCACTCTGTGCATCACTGGTGACGATACTGCCCGCGATGTTTGTTTTTCTGGCAGGACAGGACTATCTGGAGCAGGGAATTGCGATGGCGGGAGCGAAGGAATAGTGCAGGAGCAGAATGTAATTGAGAATATGAAAAATATAAGAAAAAACAAAAATTCGGAAAATGAAATAGCAGTAACCGGAAAATCGGGAATTTTCTGGTTAAAAGGGCTGGCTGGTTTACTTGTGGTCATGCTGGTTTTCACGATTGCATCTCGAGTGGCGGCATCCATCACTGTCCCACAGGTGACAGCAGCAACACCTGTATGTGGGAAGATCGAGCACACGGTTATCGCATCAGGAACTGTGGAAGCAGAAGGAGAGAAAGCGATTGTCACAGAGGAAGGAATTCTGGTTGCGCAGCTCAATGTGCATATAGGGGAAAGTGTCGAGGAAGGAGACATTCTTTTTACACTTGCTGTGGACAGTCTGGAAGATCAGATTTATGAATTGCAGAACCAGATCAAAAAGCTCCAGTTAGAAAACGATTCCTTAAAGAAAAATAAAGCGCAGGCAGACGCAAAGCGGCAGCTGGAGTTAAAGCGTGCGCAGGAAGATTATGAGGAAACGATAGCGAAGAATACAGTTTCCGATGGGAAGGCAAATGAGGCATTGCAGAAAGCGGCGGATGCGAAAAGTCAGGCAGAGAAGGAATTAAACAGTGCGAAGGATGCACTCGCACAGGAGGAGAAGGAGCTGAATGCAGTCAAAGAGGAACTGCAAAATGTGAAGGATGCAGCTGCGGCAGAGCAAAGTAAAAATACCGCAGATCAGACAGGCGAAGCAGAAAAGAAAGATACAAATTCAACCATAACACAGAAGCTCCAGCAGTTAGAAGAAGCTGTGCAGGAAAAGCAGAACACATACGACACAATTCAGGCAAAAGTTACTGAAAAGCAGGCGGCACTTGACTCTGCCAGCGTCGCATTAGAGGAGAAGCAGGAACAGCTGGAATCCAATACAAGTACTGCAGAGGATGCAAAGAAAGCCGCAGAGCGCGCGGTAGAAGATGCAGGTCTGTCTGCAGACATCGATCACACGCAGGAAATCAACGCCATTTCTTTAGAGCAGTTCCAGAAACAGTTAGAAAAGCTGAAAACCCTAAAGCAGCAGAACGGAGAGATAACTGCACCATCCTCCGGGATTATTACAAAAGTATGTGTGGAAACCGGGCAGAAAACAACAGACACGGCGGCAGTTGTCATGAGCGATGAGCAGAGTGGACTTTTTTTTACTACGACAACGGACAGCAAAAACAGGGAATATCTCTCAGTGGGAGATAATGCAACGATTACCGGTGTCGGTAAGGAAACGTCTGATTGCAGCATTGTTTCCCTGGAAACATCGAAAGACGGAAGCAGCATAAAAGTGTCAATTGCTATGCAGGGGGATGATTTCTTGCCGGGTGAGAGCGCACAGATGACTGCCACAAGAAAATCGGAAAGCTATGATTACCTTGTGCCGGTTACAGCCGTTTGGCAGGAAAATAACAAAGCGTATGTGTTACTCTTAGAGACGGAAAATACAGTGCTCGGAGAGCAGTATATCGCGAGGAAGGCGGAAGTGCAGATTTTAGATAAAAACAGCAGTTATGCAGCGGTAAGCGGAAACTCACTGAGTGCGGACTGCCAGATCATCACAGATTCTGATCGGACGGTTGGAAACGGGGATGTTGTGCGGATGACGGAGTAAGGACAGAACAATGAAAAAAATAAGTTACAGAAAAAGAATCGCAAGTCTGGCTTTTGGATTATTTGGAGCTGTATTTTTGGTATTTGCATGCGTTTATCATAATAAAACAGAGGATTTTTCCAATATCATCACAATCCAGTCTGGGGAAGACAAGTTTACCCAGAGCGAAATAGCGTCAATCCGGCAGGATACGGCATCCGCAGAGACATTCACAGCGTGGACAGAGCAGAAAAATCAGACAGTTCGTGCTACGATAAACGAACGGAGCAGCAACGCGGATATTTTGTTACTCTGTGGAGATTCCCACTCCGTCCTTCCGTGGGGAAAAAATCTGCCGGAAAGCGACACAGAGGGCTGCATCCTAGGTGCATCCTTAGCGGAGCAGTTGTTTGGTGGAACAGAGGTGGCAGGACAGCAGATCCTATACAACGGAAGAGAGCTTACTGTGCGCGGTATCGTAAAAGAACCACAAAATATAATGCTATGTCAGAGCGCTGCAAACGATGAGACAGCTTCCGGAACACAAACTGGAAGCAACGGAAACCAGCAGACAGGCTCATCAGAAAATAATCAACAGGAAATCTGCTATGACAAAATCAGTCTGCTCTATACAGACAAGTCGAAAGCGATTAACAGGACTGCGGCAGAATTTATCAGCAGATATGGATTAGACGGTCAGATCCTTCATTACGAATACAAACGAAATCTAAGCTGGTTTACAGACCTGATTCCGGGAAAATGGTCCGATTTTTCCGGTTGGAAGGAGAATTTGAAAACACTGCAAAGTGATGAAAAAATATTAAAGCAGTGCGAGAAGAGCACGGTCGAAAGCCTTTATTTGGAATGGATCGGGAAAAGAAACAATTGTTTCCTGATGTGTCTGGTTATGGCAGACTTTTCGTGTAGAATTGCAAGAAATAAAGCTGTCTTTTCGTGCAAAAATGAAGAAAATGAGATTGCCCTTTCGTATAAACAAAGGTAACGGTAATGATTTATTTGCGTTATATATGGCAGAGTTGTTATAATAGCTCCAGAGGTGGTATATAAGTGAGAGGGGCACTGAAACTTGTAATTTGAAATACGTTATGTTAGTATAAATTACGTCAGTGAACATTTCTCACTGATACAGTTTTTAAATAACAGTATATTTTAAAAGTAAGACTCCGGAGGTTATCAGATACATGAGACATTGATATTTTTCTAATTCAATGATGGAAAAACTGGCAGAGATCAAAGACGGCACAGTTTTTAAATCAGGTTACAGACAGATGTAATCTTTTTTTGGGTTACAAAAAAGAAGATCGGTCAACTGATTACGAATTAGAAAAAAAGGAGATATCTCATGAAAAAATTAAAATTTGATAGTTATGATGGAGTCTGTTTTTTGAATGGACTTGTCTTTTTTGCGCCGGTTGCGTTGCTGGTAAGAACGCAGGCTGGTGTGTCGGAACACATATTTTTCCTCCTGCAGGCATTATTGTCTGGCGTGATTTTTCTGGGGGAAATTCCAACAGGATTTATAACCGATAAAATTGGATACCGGAAATCCCTGATTTTGGCGCAGGTGTTATTGCTTGGTGCGAGAAGTTTATTGCTCGCAGCCTTTGTGAGCCGGTCACTTGCACTGTTTGTCGTGGAGGCAGTTGTAGAGGGAATTGCGGCGTGCTTTACCTCCGGGACGGGAAGCGCGTATTTGTACGCTCTGTATGGAGAAAACGGATATCTTGCAAAAGCGGCACACGCAGGAAATTTCGGAACAGCAGGTTTTATCATCAGTACGGTCGCGTATGCCGGGATTTATAAAATAAGCGGTATGGAAGGTTTGCTGATTATAACTGTAGTCATGGATATTATAGCGGTTGTGTGCTCGTTCTACCTGAGAAGTGAAAGCAGTAAATCCATGATTGCAGATAGAAAAGAAATGCAGCTCCAGGCAGACACCAGACAGCAGGGGAATAGCGGTGATACTATGCAGAAAAAGGATTCGATACGGCAGATTTTAGCGGTATTTAAAAACAAAAAAGCATTCTTATTTGTGATTTCGCTGGCGATTTTCAGTAGCGCGTGGCTTCTGATCAACTTTTTTTACGTGGAAAAACTTGAAAACTGCGGGTTGCCGGTAGAATGGATGTCATTGATCATTTTGATCTATTCAGCCGTGCAGATGCTGGCAGAACCCATTTTAGAAAAATTGTCTGTTGGAAAAAACGGAAAGTCCGGCAGGGGAAAATTGCCCGCAGTTACAGCTGCCACAGCAGGGATGACATTTCTTCTTTTTGGAGTGGTAAAATTCAGGGCAGCCGTGCTGCTTCTAATGCTGATATTGCCGTTGCTTTTAAATCTTCCGGAATATCTGCTGATGGATCTGGAAAATCAGTTTGTGGACGAAGCGGAGTGTGGCAGCCAGCGTGCGGCAACGCTGTCTGTGCTTAATATGGGCGTGAATCTGGTGGAGATTCTGACTCTGTCAGCCTCGGCATTTTTGACGAAAATCGGAATCCAGTGGTGCTTTGTGTTTGTGGGATGCTTTCTGATGGCGATAGCGCTTCTATTTGCCAGAATACAAAAATAGAAGGAGCGAAAACCGCTTCCTCCTATCAAAATGATCCGTAATTTTACCACAGACCTAATACGTGTTGCATCAGCAAACTCATACAGGTAATACCGATCCAGCAGCTGAATCCAAGAAGCAAAGGTTTGGCTCCTGTTTTCACTAATTTCACAATATTGGTATTCAGACCAATTGCACTCATGGCAAGAACGATGAAAAACTTGCTCAAAGTTTTTAGCGGATTGAAAACAGCTGCTGGAACACCGAAGTTCACTGCTATTGTTGTAATAATGGATGCAATGATAAAATAGAGAATGAACATTGGAAAAATCTTTTTAAAATCCACTTTATTATGATCCGTTTGTTCCCTTCTGGTTCGAAGAAAAGCAAGGACAAGCGTGATTGGGATAATTGCCAGTGTTCTTGTAAGTTTTACGGTGACAGCTTTATCCAAAGTCGCCGAACCAAGGTTGTACATGGAATCCCAGGTGGAGGCAGCAGCGGTAACGGAAGAGGTGTCATTCACAGCAGTTCCGGCAAAAATACCGAAAGCTTCTCCGCTTGTCTGGGAAAAACCAAGAACGGTGCCAAGCATAGGAAAAAATAAAGCGGCAAGCATATTGAAAAAGAAAATGACAGAAATTGATTGTGCAACTTCCTCATCATCAGCGTCAATGACAGGAGCAGTAGCTGCAATTGCGGAGCCTCCGCAGATTGAGGAACCTACACCGATGAGTGTGGAGATTTTTCCGGGAACATGAAGGATTTTATGTGATACCCAGGCAACAACAAGGGATGTTGTGATCGTTGCAAGAATGATTGGAAGCGATTGTTTTCCTGTCTGCAGGATGACAGAGAGATTCATTCCAAAACCAAGTAAAATAACAGCATATTGCAGGATCTTTTTGGATACAAATGTGATGCCGCTCTGCAGAGCAGATTTATCGCTGACCAATAATGTAATGATCATTCCTAGGAGGATCGCAAAGACAGGACCACCTACAATTGGGAAAATTTTTCCTAAAATCCAGCTTGGAATCGCGATTATCAGGCATAACAGCACACCTTTCCAATTTTTCTTAATAAAATTCATATTCATAACCTCACTAAAAATATTTTGATTCTTACGGGTTCCTATGATAGCATAAACACATAGAGATGAAAAGTAACAAGCCAAAATAAAAGGAGCAGTCATGCAGACAAAAGGAAAGAAAAAAATCATAGATAATGCGGGAGCATTGCAGAAAAAATACGCATGGAAATCACAGAAAACGCAGGATACAAAGAAAGCGCCGCAGGATACAAAGAAACCGGCAGCAGTCTGTCCGTATGCAAAAAAATGTGGCGGCTGTGATTATCAGGGAATGTCCTACGAGCAACAGCTGCAGGAAAAGCAGACGTATGTGCGCAAAAACATTGGGGATTACTGTAAAGTCCTGCCGATCATCGGAATGGAAAATCCGTATCATTACAGAAATAAAGTACACGCAGTGTTTGATGTGGAGCGCAGGGGAAAACATGCAAACGGAGGCAGGCGTACCGCAGGAAACGGACATGCAAAAGCGGCACCGGGCGGCGTGATCTCCGGTGTATACAAGGCCGGAACCCATGAGGTCATCAACATTGATTCCTGTGAAATCGAGGATGAGTTATCGAGTGCGATTATCTGCGATATCAGAGGACTTCTTCATTCATTTAAAATAAAAACATATGATGAGGACACCGGATACGGTCTGCTCCGGCACGTTCTCGTGCGCCGTGGTTTTCACAGTGGCGAGGTGATGGTAGTGCTGGTGCTCGGTTCCCCGATTCTTCCATCCAAAAACAATTTTGTGAAAGCATTGCGGAAGCTTCATCCTGAAATAACTACAGTTGTGGTTAACATAAATGATAAACAGACCAGCATGGTTCTCGGAGAAAAGGAAACTGTTATTTATGGAAAAGGTTATATTGAGGATACGCTCTGTGGCTGTACATTCCGTATTTCGCCAAAATCATTTTATCAGGTGAATCCGGTACAGACAGAGATCCTTTATAACAAAGCAATCACATATGCGGGACTGACCGGAAAAGAGAAAGTGATCGATGCATATTGTGGAACCGGAACGATCGGTCTGATCGCTGCGTCCAAGGCAAAAGAAGTGATCGGCGTGGAGTTAAACCGTGATGCTGTGA
>ERZ1034952.3354-NODE-3354-length-10809-cov-4.497582_pt1 | contig 10809 bp, 9 predicted proteins | sample MGYA00520625_ERZ1034952 | MGnify/ENA primary metagenome ERZ1034952 (study PRJEB33766, sample SAMN09781773) | gut metagenome | biome: gut microbiome | host: Homo sapiens | place: Madagascar | study: EMG produced TPA metagenomics assembly of the PRJNA485056 data... | reverse complement strand
CCACGCCCCCACGCACACCAAACCCATCGGCCCTCCTCATTTTCGTTGCCAGATACTAGACAGCGTCCTATAATGCATTCACAACAATATAGGTTGTGCGCAAGTGGCGTATGCCATCCATCGTGCTCCTCTCAGCAAAGCGCGACCGCGGGCAAATGCACAGCGCACGCAACAAGGAGGAGATCATGGAGCATACGCATTCGCTCAGCCGCCGTCAGTTCTTCCGCATCGCGGGCGCGGCGGGAGCCACCGCAGCCGTCGGAGCCGCACTCGCCGGCTGCTCGAGCAGCGACGGCGCCAGCAGCGCGAGCAGCGCCGCTGCAACCGAGGTCGACTACACCGACTGGAACGCCGTCCTTGAGGCCGCCAAGGGCCAGACCGTCAGCTGGTACGGCTACGGCGGAGACTCCAACCGCAACGACTGGATCGAAAGCGTGCTCATCCCCACGCTCAAGGAGAAGTACGACATCACGCTCGAGCTCGTGGGCATGGACATCAACGACATCCTCACCCAGCTCTCCGGCGAGATGCAGGCCGACCCGAACGCCGCCGGCAGCATCGACTTCATCTGGATCAACGGCGAGAACTTCTTCTCCACCAAGCAGAACGGCTACCTGTGGGGCCCCTTCACCGACTACCTGCCCAACATGAACGACTACGTCGACGGCGAAGCTGCCGACATCGCCTACGACTTCGGCAGCCCCGTCGAGGGCTATGAGGCCCCGTACGCCAAGGCTCAGATGCAGATGTGGGTCGACGGCGCGAAGATCGCGAACCCGCCGAAGAACCCCGACGAGTTCCTCGCCTTCTGCCAGGAGCACGCAGGCCAGGTGACCTACCCGCAGCCCGGCGACTTCACGGGCACGGCCTTCATCTCCTGCCTCATCGCCGGCGTGATCGGCAAGGATGAGTTCGAGAAGCTCTCCACCATGTCCGAGCCCACCGAGGACGAAGTGCGCGCGATCATCGAGCCCGGCCTCGAGTACCTGCGCTCGCTCAACCCGTATCTGTGGAACCAGGGAACAACCTTCCCCGCCGACTCCACCACGGTGAGCACCATGTACGCCGACGGCGAGCTCGTCATGAACATGGGCTACGGCGCCCCGCAGGCCGACGTGGACGACGGCATCCTGCCCGCAACCACCACGTCGTTCCTGTTCGACACGGGCACGGTGGGCAACACCAACTACATGGCCATCGCTGCCAACGCGCCGCACAAGGCCGCTGCGCTCGTGGCCATCAACGAGGTCATGAGCCCCGAGATGCAGCTCGACCAGTACCAGACGCTCGGCAACATCACCGTGCTCGACATGAGCAAGCTCCCCACCGAGACGCAGGAGGAATTCGACAGCGTTGAGCTCGGCAGCACCCAGCTGCCCGTGAGCGAACTGCTCGCCGTGCGCGTGGCCGAAGCCGCAGGCCCCGTCATCCCGATCATCGAGCAGCTCTGGCTCGACGAGGTGGTCGGCAAGTAGCCGAACCGCTACACTAAGCGCAAAGCAACGAGCGCGGCCTTCCTTCGGTGACATGCGGAAGGAGGGCCGCGCTGTTTCGGACGCAGGCGCAACGCCAGACGGGGTCCGAGCCGTGACGCGAGCCGCACGCGCGCGAACCCCGCCGCACCCTTCGCCCGCACATGACGAACACGACAGGAGGAACGCAGCCAATGAAGCTCTCGCGGAAAACGCGCCGCGCGATCACGCCGTATCTGCTCGCCCTTCCCGCCGCCGTGCTCATCGTCGTGTTCCTCTACGGTGTGGTGAACGGCATCCTCCAGGGATTCGGCATCATGCCGTTCCTCGGTCGCACCGAGTTCACGCTCGAATACTATGCCGAGGCCCTCACGCGCAGCGACCTCGCTAGCTCGATCGCCTACAGCCTCTACCTCGCCGCCGTCTCATCGGTCATCGCCGTCGTGGGCGGCGTGGGCATCGCCGCCTGCATGACGCGCGCCCGCACGAGCCGACTCACGCGTCTCGTCAACATCCAGATCCCTATCATGACCATGCATGCGCTCGTCGCGCTCGCCGTCATGTTCCTATTCACGGGCTCGGGCATCGTCCCGCGCATCCTCGCCGCCTTCGGCGTTATCGAGGACGCCAACACGTTCACCTCGGTGGTGGGCGCGGTGTCGGGCTGGGGCATCATCCTCACCTACGCTTGGAAGGAGATCCCCTTCATCGCCTTCAGCACCGTGACCATCATGGCGAGCATCTCCGACTCGCTCGGCGAAGCCGCCACCACGCTCGGCGCCAGCCCGATGCGCACGTTCTTCGGCGTCACGCTGCCGCTGTGCAAGGGCGCCATCGCGAAGGCGTTCATGGTGGTGTTCGCGTTCGCGTTCGGCGCTTATGAGGTGCCGTTCCTGCTCGGCCCCACGCTGCCGCAGGCGCTTCCCGTGCTCGCCTACGTCGAGTTCCAAGACCCCGACATCGTCAACCGCTGCTACGCCATGGCCCTCAACGGCATCATGGCGCTCATCTGCACGGTGATAGCCATCGGATACTTCGCCGTGCTGCAGCGCGAGCAGAAGGGGAAGGTGAGGTAGATGGCGAAGCCCGCCCGCAGTCGTCGCGCGCACGCTCCCGCGGCGCGCTTCTTCGTCATCCTGCACGTCATCTGCGTGCTCATTCCCATCGCCATCATCGCGATCTGGGCGTTCGCCGACCGCTGGACCTGGCCGAACCTGCTGCCGCAGGAGTTCTCGCTGCGCGGGTTCGAGGAAGTGCTTTCGGGCCGCATGGGCTCGGGCCTGCCCATGATCCTGCAGAGCGTCGGCATCGCGCTCGGCACGGCGGTGCTCACCACGGCGGTGGCCTGCCTCGCCGCGCGCGCCACCTCGCACTACACCTGGCGCGGCAAGACGATTTTCAGCTTCAGCGTCATCCTGCCGTTCATCATCCCCGTAACCGTGTTCGCCATGGGCGTGCAGGTGCTGTTCATCCACGCCGGCATCGCGCGCACGGTGCCAGGCGTCATCCTCTCGCACGCCATCGTGGCGCTGCCTTACGCGATCATCATCATGAGCGACGTGACGCGCGCCGCGGGAACCCGCCTCGAGGAGGCCGCGCACGCGCTCGGCGCGGGCACGCTCGCCACCACGCTGCACGTGACGATCCCCGCGATCCTACCGGGCATCCTCTCGTCGCTGTCGATGTCATACATCCTGTCGTTCTCGCAATACTTCCTCACGCTGCTCATCGGCGGCGGCACTGTGCGCACCTTCGCCGTGGTGCTGTTCCCCTACCTCTCGAGCGGCGACCGCACCATCGCCGGCGCCTACGGCATCACGTTCATCCTCATCACGCTGGCAGTGTTCCTGCTGTTCGAGCTGCTGCTCAAACGCTTCGGGCTGAGGGAAGAGCGGAACCTGTACGGATAACGCGCCGATCGCGCGAACACGGCGGCCAGGCCGCAGACACGCAGGCGGAGCGGCGCGCAGGCGCTTACCGCCGATCATGCGACGGAACACGAAGGAGAAGCAGATGCACCTCGCTCTCGACCACATAACGCTGACGCTCGGCGGCAAGCGCATCCTCGATGACATTTCGTTCGAAGTGCACGACGGCGAGTTCGTCTCGGTGCTCGGCGAATCGGGCGCGGGCAAATCGACCACGCTCAAGGTTATCGCGGGCATCATCTACCAGGACGAAGGGCGCGTGCTGTTCGACGGGCAGGCGATCGACGACGAGCCTGCGCACAAGCGCGGCTGCGCCATCGTGTTCCAGGACATCCGGCTGTTTCCCAACATGAACGTGCGCGACAACGTGGCGTTCTCGCTCAAGATGCAGCACGTGGGCAAGCAGGAGCGCTACCGCATCGCCGACGAGATGCTCGAGGCCGTCCAGCTTGCGGGCATGGGCGACCGCCGCACGCACGAGCTGTCGGGCGGCCAGCAGCAACGCGTGGCGCTCGCGCGCGCCCTCGCGGGCAAGCCGCGCGCCATGCTGCTCGACGAGCCGTTCAGCGGTCTCGACGAACAGCTGCGCGACGATATGCGCCGCCTCGTGCTCGACCTGCACGAACGCTTCGGCATGACAACGCTCATGGTGACGCACGACCCCGACGAGGCGCTCGTGATGAGCGACCGCATCGTATACTTCAGCGAGGGACGCCTGCTGCAGGAAGGCGCACCGGCCGACATCCTGCTGCACCCTGCACACGAGGCCGTGTCGGCCTGCTTCGGCGACACGTCGGCCATCCGCGGCACGGTGCGAAACGGCGTGTTCGAGACGGGCAAGCTGCGCGTTGACGCACCCGCCGTGTCCGACGGCGACGCCGTGCTCGTGCGCGTGAAAGACGGCGGCGTGTTCGTGCACGCGCTCGCCGACGCAACGGGGACGCTCGCGTAAGACGCGCTGCACGGCGAGGGCGGCGTTCGCGGGCTGGTAACGTCCGGACGCAACGGGGGCGCTCGCGTAAGACGCGCTGCGCCCATTTGCGCAACGCGCCGCAGACGTTGTGGCACAATGGGAGCGATGCCCTCCGGCAGGCGTTTCGCGCCGTTGCGCCGGATGCGGCGTTTCAGCACGACCACGCAAGGGGGACCCATGAAGGCGAACGGCCTGGCTTACTTCATCGAGGCGCTCGCCGCATGCATCGCGGCGGAGAACAAGACGTTTGGCGAGCTCATCGACGTCCCCATCGGCGACGAGGAGCAGCTCGCCTACACCGACGGCCAGCTCGTCGAGCACTTCCTTCCGCCGCGACCCTCCACCAACGACCTGAAAGCCGCACGCCGCGCCGCCGAGCGCGAGGCCATGGCACAGGGAATGGATCGCGAGCACGCGCGCCTTTCCGCCGAGGAAACCCTCATCGAGATCGACAGCAAGCCGCGCAGCGCGACCGTCCTCTCGCGCATCCGCCGACATTGGACCCCGCAGGAGATCGTTGACGAGTTCCTCGTTTCAAACGACTTTTCCCCGTCCCACGCTGCCGACCTGGCGCTCGTGGCGCACGACGCCGAGGAGGCGATGCGTCGCCTCGCCCCGCGCACCACGCTGTTCTACTCGCTTCCCAGCGCGAAAAGCACCACGCGGCACCGTTTCGCACGCATGCAGAACGGCATTCGCTACATCATCGAAAGCGCCAACTTCTCCGTCTACGTCGAGAACGAGTTCAAACGCGCGATGCTCGCCTTCCTGGAGAGCCGCCATCAGGAGGATTGCGCCAACCTGTTCGGCAACACGCTCACGGTGCTCATGCGCAACGAGCAGGAGCTGAGCACGCGCGCCGTGAGCGCGCTCGACATCGACGACGACGTGGAGTACCTCGAAGCGCGCACCGAGATCATGGCGTACCTACTGGCGGTTGCGCTTTGCGGGCGCGCGGGCGTTGAGGAGCTGTCGCTCGACGATGTGGCGCGCAACGTTCCCACCTCGCTGTTCTCCAACGACGGCACGCGCCTCGCGGCGGAGCGCCGCGACCGGCCCATGCTCATCGAGCAGCTCGTCGACGCGCAGGGCGGCAAGTCGTACGGCACGAGGATCGAGCTCGATCCCGCGTGCACGTACGTCATCGGCCGCTCCCCCGAGGCGGCGGGCGGCGAGGAGGCGATTCGCGTGCGCTTCGCCGCGGAGGGCGCGGGGTCGAGCGTGTCGCGCACCCACGCCGTCATCAAGCACGACAGCCAAGCCGGCAGCTGGGTCATCCTCGATGCCGGCAGCACGAACGGGACAGCCGTGGCGCACCTGGCGAACAGTGGATCCGACGCCGCGGAGGAGTTCTGCTCCTCCCACTTCATCGGCGAGCTCGAATCGGGCGAGGCGCTGCAGCGTGGCGACATCATCTACCTCGCACCCGCGAAATACACCGACGGCTCCCTCGGCCACAACCCCAAGGGCGCGACGTACCGCTTCCTTTAGGAGCGGTGCCAGAGCGCACGGCACGGCGCGCGTAGAGCGGACGCGGGACGGAACGGGACGGGACGCAAGGCGCGCGGAAGCGCAGAGCGGGGCACAAGGCAAGCGGGAAATATTCGGCATTTTTGCCAATTTGTGGCATTTTTTACGAATGTTGGAACCTCAACGGCCCTTCACAGGCGAAATCGAGGTGCAAAAGGGGCGCAAACGGCTCCAAAAGCCCCTTTATGGTCGAACTTTCGTAAAAAATGCCATGCGAAGTTCCAACAAACGTAATTTTTGCCGCGTTTTGGCAAAAAAGCCGAACGTTGGAAGATCTCGCATACGCAGAAGACAGCACCCGCCAGCAGCATCGCCGCGCCAAACGCAAAGACTAGCAAATCGGGGCGCGCCCCGTACGCGCACCAGGGAAGGGCGGCACGATGACCCTCGCACGCAAGCGCCGCGGAACGCGCGTCCCACGCCCAACCTCGCGTTCGGGAGCGCAAACGCCATGAAGCGTGCGTCCCGCGCCCGAACGAGCCCCCCCCCGAAACGCACACCTCTCGCGTACGCGAATTCCGTTGGAGGAGCGCTTACGCATTCCCGTCGCGCATGAGGCCGTACTTGCGCTTCACCCGCGCGAGCTTGCGCTGCCACGGACGATAGAGCACCGCGAGGAACACCACCGTCGCCACGCCGTGCACCACGTCGAGCGGCAGCGCGGCGGCATACACCACGAGCGCCTGTGCGAACGTTTCAGGATGGTAGAAGCCGACAATGCTCCACAGGTTCACGATCGCCCCAAACAACAGCCCCGACAGAAAACCGTAGCCGAGCAGCACGGGCCGACGCTCGAACGCACCCGTCTGCACGAGCACGCCGCCGAGGTACCCCACGAGCCCCCAGGCGTACATCTGCCACGGCGTCCACGGGCCCTGCCCGAAGAAGAAGTTCGACACGAGCGCCGCGAGCGCCCCCACGAGAAAACCGCTGCGACGTCCAAACGCCGCACCCGCGATGATCGCAATCGCCGAGACGGGCTTGAAATCGGGAACGGGTGCGAAGAGAATGCGCCCCGCAGCGCCGAGCGCGGCGAGCACCGCCACAGGCATGGTGTCGCGCAGACGGGGGAGCGCTTGCTCGAAGCCCGCGAAAAACAGCAGCAGACATCCGAGCACCACCGCCAGTGACAACACCGCCGTTTGCTCGATATGCAATGCGATGCACGCAACCAGCACCAACGGCACGCCCGCAATCGACACGGCCTCCGCTACAGCAGAGCGCACCCTATGCGGCTTGGGCGTTGCCGAATCAGCATCAACGGAATACCCCGCCGTCAACACCCCTCGCGCCTCTTCCGCACCGCGCGCTTGGTCCCCACACGCACCCTTTTCCTTCGACGCGCTCATCGCAACAGCTCCCCGAACAGGCGCGACTCGGCGTTGGGGCAGTACACCAAGTTGTTATCGAAGAACGCACGCGCAGGCTCGGTGCAGGCAAGTTCGCCATCGAACACCATCGACACGTCATCGGCCACGGCGAAGGCAAAGTCCAAATCGTGCGTCACCAGCACCACCGTACGCCCCTCGTCGGCAAGCGCGCGCAGAAGACGCACCACGTCGGCGCACGATGTGGGATCGAGGCCCTTTGTAGGCTCGTCAAGGAACAGCAGCTGCGGGTCTGTCAACAAAAGCTTCGCCATGGCAAGCTTCTGCCGCTGACCGCCCGAAAGGTCGTACGGATGCTGTGCAGCATGCTCGGCAAGATCGAACCGTTCGAGCGCCACGCGTATCTCGGCCTCACCGTAGCCGCACCGCGATTGCCATTCGGCGAGCTCCTCGACCACCGTGTCGCATACGAACAGCGCCTTCGGGTCCTGCGGCATCAACGCCTGCACGCTCGCCAGCTGGTTGCACACCGACCCGCGCTGGGGCTTCAGCACGTCAGCGAGTAGCTTCAGCAGCGTGGACTTGCCCGAGCCGTTGCCGCCCACCACCACATGCACGCTGCCGCGCGCAACGCGCATGTCCAGCCCACGCAGCACCCATTCCTCTTCCCGTTTGTAGCGGAAGCACGCACCGCGCGCCTCCAACGCCACGTCGGCATGCATCAGCACCGCACTGCGCTCCGTCCAGCGCGCCTCCAGTTCACCTGCGAGATCGGCCCGCTTGCCCAGCGCGCCCACCTCGCCCACGGTGACCACCTGCGTCGCGTAGTCGGCCACGTCCTCGGGCGCATGCGTTGCCATTACCACGGTAATGCCCAGCTCACGGTTCACACGAGCCAGCAGAAATAGGAAACGCCGCAGCGCATTGGGATCGAGTTGCGCCGTGGGCTCGTCGAGCAACAGCAGACGCGGGCGCAGCGCCAATACCGCAGCCAAATTCACAATCTGCTTCTGCCCGCCCGAGAGGCTCTCGGTCGATTGACGCACCCACGGCTCGATGCCGAAGAAATGCGCCACCTCTGCCACGCGCCGGCGCATCTGGTCCTGCGGCACGCCGAGGTTCTCCAGCCCGAAGGCAAGTTCGTGCCACACGGTATCGCACACGATCTGCATGTCGGGATCCTGCATGACAAAACCCACCTGCGACGCCGACGTGCGGCGATCCATGCCACCAGCGCGCTCAGGCACCGAATTGCCGTCGCGCAGCAAGGATATGCCTGCCACCTCGATCGACCCTGCCCGCTTGCCCACGGGCGCCAGCTCGGGCTTGAGCGAGCGCAGAAGCGTGGTCTTCCCGCAGCCAGTGGGGCCCACGATCACGCAAAATGCGCCGCATTCGACCTCCAGCGACATATCGGAGAGAACGGTGCGGAAGGCGCCGTCCTCAAGCTCGTAAGCGAACGAGAAGCCGCCTACCTTCACGACGGGCTCACGCGCTGCGCCCCCCGCTTCGGCGCCGTCGCGCGGCGCGGTTCCGTTCGTTCTGTCAGCAGCATCGCGCGCGACTGCATCATGCGCACCAGACGCATCGCCCACGCCGTCGTAACGCCCATCGATGCACCCCCCGCTACGCACTGTCACTTCCACCACAGCCACCACTCCTTCACCTGCAGCGCCACGGGCAACGCCATAAGCAGCGCGTAGGGAAGATACGCCCACCACGCGCCCCAGCCTGAAATCACCGGATAGAACGAGAAGCGCAGGCACACCGCCAGCGCACACGCACCCGACGCAGCCGCCAGCGCCGACACCACGGCGAGCACCAGCGCATCGGCGCGCCCGAACCGGTAGCGCTTGTACGTGGTGCGCCGCGTTCCGCAATCATAGCCGCGTGCCTGCATGGCGTCGCTGCGCTCGATGCCGTCTTCCATGCCCCAGCTCATGAGCACGTTCACTATGCGCAACCTGCTCGTCGCTTGCTCGCGCGCGGTGCGGGGGGCGGCGGCGCTCGCAGCATCTTGGGCAGACGCCACGTTGCGCCCGCGTTTCACGAACTGTGGCACCAGGCGCATCACCTGCGACACCATAAGAGAGATCACCGGCAACACGTTGCCGAGCAGCATCATGGTATTTGCGCTGGTCATGCATGCGGAATAGCATCCAAACCACAGGAACACGCTCGCCAGCATGGACCCCGAACACGCGCCGTACACAAGCGATTCCGCATAAACCGCCATCGACCCCACGCGAAAAAGCTCGGTGGATCCCGAGGCGGAAAAGAGGGGATTCGCCATCGTCACGATGAGCATGAGAGGCACCGCCCACCCAAGCGAGCGCATCGCGCGACGCATCCCGCGCGTCACGCACGAGCATGCGAATGCACCTGCCAGCGACAGCACGCAGAACACCGGCTGCAGCGCCGCCATCGAGATGACGATGGCACACGCCAGAAACACGAACGCCACCACCGGATGATAAGTTTGAAATGCATTGGGCTTCGCCTCGTTCATAGCGCGCCTCCCAACGCCGGTCCGCCCGCTCCGCGCATACCGCCGTCCCGTCGATTTACTCGCCCGTGATATATACCCACGAAACCGCATCACCGTTCTTGAGCATGGTTGCGCTAGCCGCCTTGTTGATATACGCCCCGTTGACGTAATAGGTCCATCCGCTCATGGAGCCGTGTTCCTTTTCGGCCAAGCCCCCAATCGAAGCAACATAGATGCCGAACTGCGTGCTGCGCGGGTTCAGACCGATACCGGTTGCCGCCAGCGCGTCATACGCCGTAGCACCTTGATTCAGCGTCACCGAGGTGACGAGCGACACCGGCGACCCAACCGCACTGGAGTCGACAGAAACCGTAACGCTTATAGTGGACGGGGCGGGACTGTAGGAAGGCGAAGACCCCGAAGAGCCGCCCGATGCCGCTCCCAGTCCGCTCGATCCGGAAGACCCCGTGTCGCCCGAACCGCCTTGCACTGCCGTGCCAGTTTGGCCTGTTGAAGCATCGCCCGCTTTCTGATCTGCGGAAACGCTGCCATCAGCAGCGGCTGAGCTGTCATCCTGCGTAGCTTCGTCGGCAGCGCTCGCGCCCTGCTCCTGTTCGACAGTCTCTCCCTCAGCTGCCTGCTCAGCAGTGCTCGGGGAAGAATCGCTTGAAGCTGCGGCATCGAAGCCGCCCGCCAGCGCGAACGCACTCACGCCGATGAGCGCAGTGCAGACAACTACCACAAGGGCGATCACCGCCTTGGCGGCAGCCCCCAGCTTGCGCGATCCACCGCTCGACGCGGGAGCCCTGCTCGCCGCCGCACTCGTATTGTCCTCCGCGTTATCGAGCCCCGCGTAAATAGCGGAGGTTCGCTTCTCTTGATCGGTCATGCCAGTCTCCTTCGACACAATGAGACATACGCTAGGAACGGCGGCGCGACTTGGCAACCCACAGAACCACTGTCACCAAACCCGCAACACCCACGATTATGCCCAAAAGAGGCAGCCAGAAGGGAATGCCCGCCGCGTGGTCGAAGCTCGTACCGCCAAGACCGTCTTCGCCGACAGACTTCGGTTGCGCACCATCGCCGT
>ERZ1034952.3345-NODE-3345-length-10839-cov-6.610998_pt1 | contig 10839 bp, 9 predicted proteins | sample MGYA00520625_ERZ1034952 | MGnify/ENA primary metagenome ERZ1034952 (study PRJEB33766, sample SAMN09781773) | gut metagenome | biome: gut microbiome | host: Homo sapiens | place: Madagascar | study: EMG produced TPA metagenomics assembly of the PRJNA485056 data... | reverse complement strand
TGCCGATGCTCTCCGGAGAGTCTGCCATCTCGCCCGCGGCGGCCAGCAGGGTTTCCTCCTTGGGGGAGAGGATGTGCGCGGCGCGGCGGCGGATCTGGTACAGGCTGCGGCGGTAGGTCTCCAGCTCCGGCTGAACGGTGTAGAACAGATTCAGCGTGTCCTCAGGAATGGCCATTATCTCGGAGGTGCGGTACGCGGCGGCGCTTGCGATGGCGACGTAGGTGCTCATGGCCTTGCCGCGCATGTCCTGATAGTAGTTGTCGCCGGTGTCCTGATCGCCCTTGCAGCTCGCGTAGCCGTAGAGGCGGCTCAGGCGGGTGCTTATCTCGTCGTCAAGGCGGAAGGATTCAAGCAGCGTTTCGGCGCTCTCGCCGAGCTTGCCCTGAAAAGCCGCGATGCGCGCGGGCATTTCCTTGAGCGCTTCATACTCGGCAAACCATGCCTCGTCGCTCTCGAACATGTCCTTGAGGTTCCAAGTGAATTCCTCAGGGACTTCACTGCGCTTGGGGATAACGTTCTGTGCCATATAAATAAACCTCGATTCCTATTATAATAATAAAACATTATAGCATATATATCCGAGATTGCAAATACAGCATTTTCACGAATATATATTTGAAATCGCGGCCGGAATCGTGCTGAATAGCGCTGAAATTTCCTGCCCGCCCGCGCTGCGGAACATTGACAGAAAACTCCGGATTTGGTAATCTGAAAATGAGAAAACTACGGAAGTGACCGTCAATTGATGGGAGGATACAGCACAATGTATATGATCATTAGGTTGATAATTGGGTTTATCTTTCTTGTGAGCTCAATTGCGGTGATAAAGACGTCCAAGACAGCGCGCAAACACATTCTGTATGCTGTTTTTGCGGGCTTATCTGTGATATTGGTTACTGTATTGTCCTTCCTGCCAATTGAAAATTTCTTTGTGACTTTTGATTCGCCGAAAGCTGCATATGAGTATTTTAATTCAGGGAAATCAAATATTGAACTTGTGGTTAAGGGAGATAATTGCGACTTCATTATTGATCGTAAAAAAGATTCTGACACGTATCTGATAGTACCTAAAACGGCAAATGGATGGAAGATAGGAATTGGCTCGGAGACAAAAAGAATAGTTCAGAAGTTTTCCGGCGGTGTTGTCGTATATGTTTATCAATACAAGAACACAAACGATTATTTTGTGACCGTTTCTGATACAAATGGTGAAAAGTTAACTATATCGGACGAATATAATACCGAGTTTTATCCGCTCGAAAGAACCGATAATGCTCTTGGAAAAACTTTTGTCACGTACTATGCCCATATTACTGACCTTGATTCGCAATATAGTGTGACAGTAAACGGCAGCAAGATAGTATTGAAAGATTAATGGCTCCGGCGCAATCACAATATAATCCGGAAAATGAAGCCGAATTAAATCCACAACGCGAACCTCCGTACACAACAGTGTGCGGAGGTTTTCGCTTGCCGCTATATTGCCCGAAAGGTGCAGAGGCTTTATCCCGCGCGGGAATCGCCCTGCAAAAATGCGCCGTTCACGAATATATATAAAATATATCAGCAATCGGAGATCGTGAAAGGAGAGCTTATGGAGATATATGTTGTGCGCGGCGGAGACAGCCTTTACGGCATCGCCCGCCGGTACGGAACGGACGCGGCGGAGCTGGCGCGGATAAACCAGCTCAACGACCCCTCGCGGCTTGTGCCCGGCATGGCGCTGCTCGTTCCTGGCGGCACGGCGGACAGACGCGCGATAGAGGTAAACGCCTACGCTTACCCCGCCATATCTGACGCGGTAATGGCGGAGACCATGCCGTATCTGACGTTTTTCTGCCCGTTTTGTTATCAGGCGGATGCGGCGGGCGGACTGCTTCCGATAGAGGACGCGCGGATGATCGCGGCGGCCTACGCGGACAATGCCGCGCCGCTGCTGACCGTGACCAATCTCGGCCGCTCCGGCGGTTTCTCCGGCGAGATTGCCCACGCGCTGTTCACGGATAAGACTGCGCAGGACGCGCTGTTCGAGAATATCTTCTCCGTGCTGCGCATGAAGAACTACTACGGCGTGAATTTCAACATCGAATATGTCTACCCCTACGACCGCGACAGTTACAGCCAGTTTCTCCGCCGCGCCGCCGACGAGCTGCACCCGCGCGGCTACTTCCTCAGCACTGCCATTGCCCCGAAGGAGAGCGCCGAGCAGGAGGGGCTGCTGTACACCGCGCACGACTACGCCGCTCACGGCAGGTACGCCGACCGCGTGATAATAATGACTTACGAATGGGGCTACACGTACAGCGCGCCGCAGGCCGTATCGCCGGTGAACCGTATGCGGCGGGTGCTGGAATATGCCGTGGGCGAGATACCGCCGGGGAAAATTCTCATGGGCTTTTCAAACTACGGCTACTCGTGGCGGCTGCCATGGCGGCAGGGCGACGCGGCGACGGTCATCTCAAACGCGGCGGCGATGAATCTTGCGGCCTCGGCAGGAGCGGAGATAAAATTCGACCGCACCGCGCAGGCGCCGTTCTTCACGTACACCGATGCCGCCGGCGTGCGGCGCGTAGTGTGGTTCGAGGATGCGCGCAGTGTCCGCGCGCGGCTGGAGCTGGTGAACGAATACGGCCTCGCGGGGATAAGCTACTGGACCGTGAACCAGCTCTACCGCCCCGGACTTGAGCTGCTGCAGGGCATGTTCGACGCGGAAAAGGTGATTTAAAGAAAAATTTTTGAAATTCCCGTGACAAATCCACCCGCAACCGGTACTCTATAAGTGAAAGCGCTTTCGGGAACCATGGAGGCCGTTATGGATGATGAAAAGATAATAGAGCTGTACTGGCGGCGTGACGAGACGGCGATCGCCTGCACGGACGAGAAATACGGGCGGCTGTGCCGGAAAATTTCGGACGACATCCTCTCAAGCCGTGAGGACAGCGAGGAGTGCGTCGCGGATACATATTTTGCCCTGTGGAGCTGCATCCCGCCGCAGCGCCCGTCCCGCTTCCGCGCGTTTATCGCCGCGGTAACACGCAACCTCAGCCTGAAGCGTCTGCGCAGCCGCGCCGCGCTGAAAAACGGCGGAGCCGATCTCGCGCTGGAGGAGCTGGGCGAAACGCTCGCCTCCTCCGCGGCGGTAGAGCGCGAATACGAGCGCCGCGAGCTTACGCAGGCGATAGACGGATTCCTGCGCACGCTCCAGGCCGACGACCGGAACATTTTCATCTGCCGCTACTGGCTCTTCGCGCCGACTGCGGATATTGCCGCGCGGCTCGGCTTCTCGCAGAGCAAAGTGACGACCTCTTTATACCGCACTCGGCAGAAGCTGCGGACTTACCTCGAAAAGGAGGAATTAATATGAATCCGCTCGATTTTCTGCTTGCCATGAACGATATTGACGCCGCCGCCGTGGACGAGGCCATTGAGCTGATGCACGGCGGGACGGTGGGGAATGACACGAGGGAGGTCATAAATTTGAATAAACACCGCAGAAAAACGCTGCGCCGATCCGCGCTCATCGCGGCGATCGTGGCTTTGCTCGCGGCGCTGGGCGCTGCGGCCTACGCCACTGATCTGTTCGGCCTGCGGGTGATGGCGATGGATCCGACGGACAATCCGGTGTACGAATTTGCCGAGCAGACCGACGGCAGCGTCCAGCGGACGGTGAATCCTGAGGCGCGGCGGATATCGCTGACGCAGCCGCAGGAGGTGCCCGATTACATGCCCGAAGAGGTGAAGCGCGCGGTCGAGAACTCGCGGCTCGCATGGGCGGAATGGGAGAAATACCGCGCCTCGCTGCCCGACACCACGCCCGCGTTCATGCTGAATCTGCCCGACGGTCTCGCCGCTGTCGGCACCGATTATAACGACGACGGAACCTGCACCATAACGCTGTACGGGTACGTGGACGGCGAGCTTGCGCCCATCGAGACGCGCTCCGCCCCGGCCGAGGAGGTCAAGGCCTGGGAGGATCACCTGCTGCTCGCGGCGCAGGGCTTCGGGAAATACGACTACTTCTACTTTGCCAGAGACGCCGCAGGCGAAGCAAAGCTGGAGGAGATAGCGGCGAAATATGGCCTCGCCCTGCGCGGGCAGAGCACGCAGCTCATGTCAAGCGACACCACGAAAGCGCTCGCGGAGGAGCTCGGCCGGGAGTACACGCCCTTGGATATGGACATCCCGAACGAGGAGCTTACGCAGTTTATCTCGGACAAGTTCTGTACGGGAGATTTCTTCCGCGAGCCGCCGAGCGGCTACGACAAGGTCTATTACTACGACGAGGGCACCTTCGCCGTGTCGTTCTACTTTGACGGCGTCACGGCGAGCGACAGTACGAATGGTGTGTATCTCTACAATTCGCCGTACACCACGCTTTCGAGCGGGATGGAGATGTACGAGATAGTCGGTGCCCCGGATGAGCTATACGCGCGAGAGCACACTGCGCCGGACGGCACCGTGATAACCGTGCTGGCGGACGGAAACGAGATCTACGCGTATGCTTTCCTTGAGAAATCCTACGTGACGATGCGGCTGTATCTGCCCGACGGCGCAAGCGACGAAGATATAGACGCCGCGCTTGACCGCGTGAATTACAGCGTCATAAACAAATAACGGCATTTATCAGAAAAGCCGCCCATCGAAAAGCGATGGGCGGCTTGAGCTATCTTTTCTCCCCACGCAGGACGCGTGCGTAATCGGCAAGATACATCACCAGACACATCAGCACCATGAATACGCAGGTGAAAACGCCGCCCGCGGCCAGAGGCTCCGGCATATCCGGAAACAGCAGCAGCGCTATCATCACCGCGTATATCAGCGCCGTGCAGACCTTGCCGTACCACTGCGCGCCGTATACCTGCCCCAGAACGCGCAGCATATACAGTCCCGCCGCGGCCATGAGCGTCTCGCGCAGGATGTGCGCTGCCAGCAGCAGCCACACCAGCGGCGTGCGCGCCGCGGCGCAGAGCATCATCGCCGCCTGTATCAGCTTATCCGCCACGGGATCCAGCGCCTTGCCAAGCTCCGTCACCATGTCGAAGCGGCGGGCGATGTATCCGTCCAGCACGTCCGTCAGCGCGCAGAGCAGCAGCACCGCCACCGCCGCTCCGGTCTGCCCGCGCAGATACAGCGCCGCGAAAAGCGGCGTTAGCAGTATCCGCAGTATGCTCAGCGCATTCGGTATATTCACGTCAAGCCCCCCTTTGACCGTCTGCCCTTTATTCATATTATTCCCGTTTCTGCGGCGCTTGTTCCATTCCTTCTCAAATTTTCTTAAGACAGCTTATTGCTCTTGAAATCAGAGGGGGGAACGGCTATAATTACCTTAGTTTATTATGCCCTGCCATCAGACGGGGAGGAATAGAGAAGGATATGAAGCTGAAGAGAAAAATTATATGCCTTTTTGCGGCGCTGTGCATGATAACGGCACTGCTGCCCGCCGCGTTTGCCGACGGGGAGGACGACGAGCGCTTCAAGGACAAGACCTGGGACGAGGTCATCGACCAATTCCTGACGGAGCACAACATCGACCCCGAGGACGTCGCGCTCGGCTACCGCAACACCGTGACCGGTGAGGAGCACTTCCTCAACGGGGACACGTATCTGGTCGCGGGCAGCATGTACAAGGTGCCGCTGAACATGATCTACACCGAGAAGATACATAACGGCGAGATGACCATGGACGACACCATCGCCGGAGTGAAGTATTCGAAGCTCCTCGAGTGGACGATCATAAACTCCGACAACGACATGGCAAAGCTCCTGTGGAAAAACCTCGGTACATACCGCCATTATCGCGAGCTGATCGCGCCGTACATGGGCGAGGATGCGGAGACAGTTGACGCGAAGTTCTACGAGAACAATTTCTGCACGGCGCGGCAGATGATCCACTGCCTGAACCTGCTTGAGACGGAGAAGGACAATTTCCCCGGCCTCATCGACGTCATGCTGAAGGCCGAGCCGAAGAACTACTTCAAGTTCCACGAGCAGGAGTACGAGGTCGCGCATAAATACGGCTACCTCGTGGACGGCTCCAAGCTGTACATGAACGACTGCGCCATCGTGTATACCGACGATCCGATAGTTATCGTCATGTTCACGGATACGCTGAAAAACGGCTACGTTGCGCTGACCGACTATTGCAGCCTGATGAGCGATTACGCGCAGTATCACACGGCGATACGCCGCGTGCAGGAGGCCGAGGACGCGGAACGCGCCGCGATAGAGGCACTCAATTCCCCCGCGCCGACGGCTTCCGCATCGGACGGCACTACCCCAAGCACTCCCGAAGCGAATACAACTGAGGAAGGTACGGACTCTGTTATGAACATTTTTGCAGTTGCCGGCATTTGCCTGCTCGTCGTCTGCGGCGTGGCCGCGGTCATGTCCTGCAAGGGCGGACGCCGCAAGATAAACATCCCATGGGCGCTGGCGTCTGTGCTGCTCACCGGCGCGGCGCTGTTCGCCTGCTTCTACGGCAGCGTGCACGGCGCTATCATAGTCAAGCCCAGCGGCGACCCGCAGGCCGTCGTCACGGAGTTCTTCGACGATATGACCGCCGGAAACTATACCGCCGCGTACGAGCACATGGAGGGTTACTCCACGCTCGGCCTTGAGAACACGCCCGACAGCGAGACGGCCGTGCTCGCATATGACGCGCTGAAGGCCAGCTATTCCTATAAGCTTTACGGTGACTGCACCGTGGATGGGCTGACCGCGAAACAGCAGGTCGTTTTCCAGTATCTCGACCTCAGCTCCATCGGCGATGATGTGCAGAGCAAGACCGAGGAGAACCTCAACTCCATCGTGCAGTCCCGCTCGCGCAGCGAGGTGTACGACGAGAATAACAATTACCTCCCCGCCGTGACCGACGAGGCGTACTCCGCCGCGGTACAGGCGGTGCTTGAGCGCGCGCAGAATTATTATACGACGACCGCCTTCGAGGTGGAGCTTGAGTACACCGACGGGAGCTGGCATATCATCCCGAACTCCGCCATGCTCAGCGCCCTGACCGGCGGCACCGTGAATTGAGAGGAGGAGCTGAAATGAGCGATAAAGATTACGGCTTCGACCTTGACGATATCCTCCGCGAATTCGGTTCCGACTCGGATAAGCCCAAGGCAAAACCTGCTTCCCAGCCAAAGCCCAAGGCCGCGCAGCCGAAACCGGCGGCACAGTCCCGCCCTGCGGCGCCTCAGCAGAGACCCGCGGCACAGACGAAGCCTGCAGCTGCCCAGCAGCGTCCGGCCGCGCCGCAGCAGAGACAGCAGCCGGTACAGCGCCCCGCACAGCCCGTGCAGCAGCGCCCCGCTGCCCCACAGCAGAGACAACAGCCGGTGCAGCGCCCCGCGCAGTCCGTACAGCAGCGCCCCGCCGCTCCGCAGCAGAAACCCGCGGCGGCGCAGCCCCAGCGTCCGGCAATGCCGGACAGACGCCCCGCCCCTGTTCCGGCGGAGCGCAAACCCGCTCCGGCAGCTCCGGCTCCGCGCGCGAAGGAGAGAAACGCTGGAATGGGCTTTATAACGCTGGTGTTCATCGCTCTGGCGTTCCTGTCCCTCGTCTGGGCGCTCAATAACATCCATCCCGACAGCGGCAGCTCGATCGGCGCAGAGTCGAGCAATAAGCTTGACCTTGTCAGCAAGTTCGACGTCTATATAAACAACGCCGCGAGCGACGCGCTTGGCGATCTCGCGTATATCCGCAAGGTGTATAAGATCGACGATAACGCCCTCGCCGGGCCGAAGCCGAACCCCGCGAATTACGGCACGACTACCGATCCTGCCGTGATCCAGCAGGTCATCGACTCCGCCGCGGATCTCCTTGAGGGGCAGAGTCTGGCGTGGGATCCGAACGTGGATTTCTATCCCGGCTCGCAGATCGAGTATTACTATGACGAAACCATCCTCGTCATCGCGTGGAAGGAGCTTATCGACAACAGAGTGTGCACCTTTGCCGAGGTGAAGACCGCCGACGGCTCGCAGGTGCGCAGAATGATAGCCAACAACAGCTACGGCTCCGACGTGCAGCTCTACCCGACCGATATGGCTGCCTCTGCGAACGCCGTCATCGCCATCAGTGGTGACTTCTACACCTTCCGCCAGCTCGGCATAACGGTGTATCAGCGCCAGCTCTACCGCTTTGCGCCGAAATCTGTTGACACCTGCTTCTTCACCTCCACCGGCGACATGCTGTTCTCCCGCGCGGGCGAGATAAGCTCGCAGGACGAGGCACAGCAGTTCATCACCGACAACGACGTTACCTTTGCCGTCGCCTTCGGCCCGGTCATGGTCGAGGACGGGCAGGCCGTCGAGTGCTCAAGCTACCCGATAGGCGAGGTCAACAGAACCTACTCCCGCACCGTGATCGGTATGCGTGACACCAGACACTATATCCTGATGACGGTGAACTACGAGGATAATCACTCCGTAGCGGCTACGCTCAACGACGCAACGAGTTTTATTCTTACCAAGGGCGTTGTCAAAGCCTATGCGCTCGACGGCGGCCAGACCTCTACCATGGTCATGAACGGCCATACCGTCAACCGTCCCGACTGGGGCAACCAGCGTACACAGAGCGATATAATCTACTTTGCCACGGCACTGCCGGAGGAGGTGAACCCATGAATCCGATAGCAATCAGCACCGGAAGCACGGTCATATATTGGAGTGCGGTAGTCATCGCCTTGGGTATCGCTGCGGGCTTTGCGCTCAGCTACTCGCTGTACATATCGCACGGCGGCCGCGCTGCCGCGATGTGGCTGCTGCTGCCGCTGGCGCTGCTGTTCTCCGTGCCGCTCTGCCGCGCGATACATTGGTATTGCCACCCTGAGCAGTACACGAGCTTTATCCGCGCCATCACCGATTATTCCACCGGCAGCTACTGCCTGCCCGGCGCGCTGCTGGGCACTTTCCTCGCCGCACTCGTTGTGCGCGGGCTGGGTCTTACGGGGAATATGGCGCGCCTGCTCGACTGCGTCGCCCCCGGCGGAGCGCTCATCGTTGTGTTCATCCGCCTGAGCGCCCTGTTCAACAGCTCCTGCCGCAGCAAGATTGCCATTACCACGCCGCTTCTGCAGCATCTGCCGATAGGCAGCGGCATAACAAACTCCATGGGCGCCGTCGAGTACCGCTTTGCGACCTTCTTTGTGCAGGCGATACTGATGCTCTGCGTGACGGTGCTGCTGCTCTACTTCTTCTTCGCGCGCCGCCGCCTGCCGATGAAGGAGGGCTGCCCGCGCGACGGGAACGTCGCATGGATGTTCCTCACCTTCCACAGCGCGGTGGAGCTGCTTATGGACAGCACCCGCTACGACTCCAGCTTCATGCACTTCAACGCCTTCGTCAGCATCGTCCAGATCGTGAGCGCGGTCTGCATCCTTGCGGCGCTCATCCACTATTCGCGCCTTTCGCATAAGGTCAACGGCCGCTGCGGCTACCATGTGGCGATGTGGATCGGCTATGTGCTCACGCTTGTGGGAACCGGCGCGTCGGAATACCTTGTGCAGCGCTTCGGCAACATGTATCCCATCTGCTACACGGTCATGACCATAACCTGCACCATGATGGCCGTCATCGTGTACCTCATGTATAAGACCACCTGCGCAGAGCGCGAGGAGCCGGATTACGACTGATGAAGAAACCGTTTGTACTCATATCCGCCGCAGCGACGCTGATCCTTCTGATCAGCGCCGCTGCGCTGCTGATGGGATATGTCCACACCCCGCCGCAGCCCAGAGCCGTGCAGACCTTTGACGCGGCGGACGAGGTCGGCGGATTTGAAGCGGCGCTCGAAGAGCGGACGGCAGGTGAGGCGAAATATATCCGCAAGCTCTATTCTGTCCAGGCGGGCGAGCTGCCCCCGCAGCCGAAGGCCGCCTGCTACGGCGTCACGACCGATCCGCAGGAGGTGCAGGCCGTCATAGACGCGGCGGCGGTGCTGCTCGACGGGCAGGAAACCTTCTGGAACGCGGATATCGACTTCATGCCCAACTCCGAGATGCGGTATTACAGGGACGACAGCATCCTTGTCGTCGCGTGGCAGGAGGCCATAGAGGGGCGCGGCTGCTCGTTCGTCGAGGTGAAGCTCGCCGACGGCTCCCAGCTCCGGCGCAAGATAAGCGGCGACAGCTACCGTGCCGCGGGACTCAAGACCGCGACAGAGCTTGCCGCGGAGGATAACGCCGTCATGGCGGTGAGCGGGGACTTTTACGTCCGCCGCAGCATCGGGATCGGCGTGTACGGCGGCGAGCTGCAATACTTCTCTCCGATCGCCGTGCATACCTGTATGTTCACCTCCGGCGGGGACATGCTGCTCCTGCGCCCCGGAGACATCCAGACATGGGAGGACGCGGAGAAATTCATAAGCGATAACGATGTGGAGTTTTCCGTGAACTTCGGGCCGATACTCGTCGAGAACGGGGAGCTTCAGGACCTGAGCTCCGGCTATGTTTACGGCGAGGTGGACAGCAAATATTCCCGCTGCGCCATCGGGCAGCGCGGCGAGCTGCACTACCTGATAATGACCGTCTGCTACGAGCAGAATTACGGCACCTGCACCGCGAGCACCGAGGCGCGCTTCATGCACGATAAGGGCGTGGACACGGCGTACGCGCTCGACGGCGGCCACACCGCGACGATCGCCATGAACGGCAGCGCGTATAACCGCCCCGACTGGGGCTGGCAGAACGCGATAAGCGACGTGATATGCTTTGCAAGCGCGGAATATGACTGAAGTCATTCAGTCGGTCAAAAATATGTGCAGCTGGCACAGATAAGAGAGCAGCAGGGGGAGCTTGAGGGGTAGCGCAGCGGCGGCGCGGTAGTGAATGACATGCCGGTG
>ERZ1034952.3341-NODE-3341-length-10853-cov-5.161974_pt1 | contig 10853 bp, 9 predicted proteins | sample MGYA00520625_ERZ1034952 | MGnify/ENA primary metagenome ERZ1034952 (study PRJEB33766, sample SAMN09781773) | gut metagenome | biome: gut microbiome | host: Homo sapiens | place: Madagascar | study: EMG produced TPA metagenomics assembly of the PRJNA485056 data... | reverse complement strand
AATATCAGCAGCGCGGACATGATCTTGGTGGTGCTGGCGATGGACAACTCGTCGTGGCAGTTCTTGTCATAGAGCACCGTGCCGGTCTCGGCCTCCACCAGCAGCGCGGCCTTGGCGCGGATGTCCGGGTCCTCCAGCGCGGCGGCGGGAACGGTCAGGATACCGCACAGAACGACGGCGGATAAAAAAACAGCAATAAAACGACGTATTTTCATGTGACTTTTTCTCCATGTATGCTATAATATAGGGGGACGGCCCCGCGCACCGCGGGGGACCGGTATGTCCGAACTCTATTATAAGCAAAAGGGGCGGGGTAGTCAACCGTGGGAAAGAGGATAAAATTAACAAAGACGGATATGTTCCTGCTGGGGCTGACGGCGCTGTTTATCCTGGCGGTGGCGCTGACCTGGCTGATGATGCCCAGGCAGGTGCGGGGCGACTATGAGATACAGGCCGCCCAGCCGGCGGAAGCGCCGGTATCCCCGCAGGTAGTGAACATCAACACCGCCGGGGTGGACGAGCTGGACAGCCTGCCGGGCATCGGCCCGGTGCTGGCGCAGCGCATCGTGGACTACCGCACCGCGCACGGCGCCTTCCGCAGCACGGAGGAGCTGACGCAGGTGGAGGGCATCGGACAGGCCATACTGGAGAACATACAAAACATGATCGTGACGGAGGATACGCAGGAATGAAGATATTGGTAGTGGACGACGAAAAGCTGCTGGTCAAGGGAATGAAGTTCAATCTGGAGAACGAGGGCTACGAGGTGCTAACCGCCTACGACGGCGCGGCCGCCGTGGAACTGGCCAAAAAGGAGCAGCTGGACCTCATCGTCATGGACGTGATGATGCCCGGACTGTCAGGCAGCGATGCCTGTATGAAGATACGGGAGTTTTCCGACGTGCCCATCATCATGCTCACCGCCCGCAGCGAGGACAGCGACAAGCTCATGGGCTTTGCCTGCGGCGCCGACGACTATGTGACGAAGCCCTTCAACATCCTGGAGCTGAAGGCACGCATCCGCGCGCTGCTGCGCCGCTCCATGAGCGGAAGCCAGACCACCCAGAGCCGCCAGCGCACGCCGCTGCTGACCGTGGGCGAGCTGAGCCTGGACACGGAGCAGCGCGTGGCCATCCGCGACGGCAGGACCATCGACCTGACCGCCAAGGAGTACGACCTGATCGAGCTGCTGATGAAGAACCCCCGGCGGGTCTACAGCCGCGAGAGTCTGATGGACCTGGTGTGGGGCTATTCCTACGCCGGGGATTACCGCACGGTGGATGTCCATATCCGCCGCCTGCGTGAAAAGCTGGAGCCGGATCCCGCCAACCCGGTATACATTATGACGAAGTGGGGAGTTGGTTACTATTTTAAGGGAGAAGAACAGCCCACCGTGTGACACGGCGGTGCAGAATACGAATACAGACGCCCCCCAGGCACAGACCTTCGGCCAGCGCCTGCGCCTTGCCATGCGCAAGCTGCGGGGCAAGGCCACGCTGCAGTTCCGGTTCAGCCTGAGCTACATACTGGTCATCGCGGCGGTGCTGATATTGCTGAACTCCTACCCGTTGATGGTGTCGCAGAACCTGATGGTGTCCTCCAATCAGAACAACCTGCGGAGCACCACCAAGGTCATCGAGTCCGCGCTGATGGGTCTGGAGAAGCTGACCAAGGAGAACGTCCAGACGGCGCTGGAGGGCCTGGACGAATCCGGCGCCACCCGCATCATGGTCACCAACAGCGCCGGTCTCGTGCTGTACGACACGCGCCAGGGCAGCAACGCCGTGGGCGAGTACGCCCTGTACTCGGTGGTGGCCGTGGCCCTGCGGGGACAGGACGCCAGCTACTGCCGCTACGATGGCACAGCGTTCCTCAGCCGTGTGGCCACACCGGTGGTGTACCACAATCAGATCGTGGGCGCGGTGTACGCCTATGACTACGACACGGAGCAGGCGGAGCTGCTGGAGTCCTTCCGCCACAACCTGCTCATCATCTCCCTGCTGATCGCCCTGCTGGTGGCGGGGCTGAGCATCGTGCTCAGCCGTATGCTCACCCTGCAGATCAGCGGACTGCTGCAGGCCATCCGCCACGTGCGCGAGGGCGCCTACAGTCACCGCGCCGACGCCAGCGGTACCGACGAGATCGCCCAGATCGCCGCGGAATTCAACAGCCTTACCGACCGGCTGCAGACCACGGAGAACGCCCGCCGCCGCTTTGTCTCCGACGCCAGCCACGAGCTGAAGACCCCGCTGGCGGGCATCCGCCTGTTGACGGACTCCATCCTGCAGACCGACCACATGGACGAGGAGACCACCAAGGAATTCGTCAGCGACATCGGCCGCGAGGCCGAGCGGCTCAGCCGCATCACCGAGAATCTGCTGCGGCTGACACGGCTGGACAGCGGCGTGGTGCAGCAGCCCTACCCCGTGGCGGTACAGCCGGTACTGGAGAGGGTGGAGCGTATGCTGGCCATGGTGGCGCAGGAGAAGGGCGTCACCCTCTCCGGCAGCGCCGACGAGGACGCCGTGGCCATGGCCACCGACGACGATGTGCACCAGATACTCTACAACCTGATGGAAAACGCCATCAAGTACTCCGCCGTGGAGAACGGCTTCGTCCGCGCCCAGGCGCACGTGGAGGGCGAGCAGGTGGTCATCACCGTCAGTGACAACGGCATCGGCATCCCCGACGAGGACCTGCCCCATGTGTTTGACCGTTTCTACCGGGTGGACAAGATGCGCTCCCGTGAGGTGGGCGGCACCGGCCTGGGCCTGTCCATTGTGAAGGATACCATCGAGAACCGCGGCGGTACCATCTCCGCCGCCCACAATGCCGACGGTGTGGGCACGGTGTTCACCGTGCGCCTGCCGCTGGCGGAAAGGGGGGAGGACGCATGAGCAAACGCCTGATCTCCCTGCTGCTGGCGCTGCTGATGCTGCTGACGGCGGCGGGCTGCGGCGCGCAGCCCGCACCGGAGGAGGATACCGCCCCGCAGCCGGATGTTACCGCCAAGCTCACCGAGGGCACGGAGCCTGCGGACGACACCGGGACCGAGTCCTCCACCTATCTGCGGCTGTACTGCCCGGCGGACCTCAGCGACAAGAACAAGTCCGCCGGCGGCGGGGACGCCATCGTGGGCCTGCCCGTCCCCTGGACGGAGATCACCGCCAACGACCGGGGCCGTCAGCAGCAGGCACAGTACATCATGGAACTGCTGCTGGGCGGCTGCACCGACAAGGACTTCATCAGCCCGGTGCCCACCGGCACGAAGGTGCTCAGCTGCACCGTCACCGGCGGTACGGTGTCCGTCGATCTCAGCAGCGAGTATAACCAGCTGATCGGCATCGACCGCACCATCGCTGATTACTGCATTACGCTGTCGCTGATGCAGCTGACGGGCATCCTGGCCGTGCGCCTGACGGTGGCCGGCGAGCTGCCCGCCGACCGCACCGCCGAGGTCTACACCTCAGAGGAGGTGCTGCTGACCAGCCCGGAGGACATCGTCCGCAGCGCCAAGGTCACGCTGTACTTCCCCAGTGCCGACGGGCGGCTGGTCAGCGAGGAGCGCCGCCTGACCGTCTACGAGGGCGAGACCATCGCCCAGGCGGTGGTCAAGGCGCTGACCGAGCCGCCGCTGGACCGCTACACGGACAACAAGGAGCCGCTGCTGCCGGAGGGCTTCACCGCTCTGGGCGCCAACACGGAGAACGGCACCTGCTACCTGAACCTGCCGGGCAGCGTCACGGCGCTGATGCCGGAGGACGCAGACGCGCAGAACCTGATGATACAGGGGCTGGTGGACTCCCTGTGCTCCCTGGACGAGGTGAGCCAGGTGCAGCTGATGGTGGACGGTGAGTACACCCTGATGCTGGGCAGCGTGCCCATCAGCCGCCCCATCCTGCCCACGGACGGCGCACAGACAACGGAATAACTGTCACCCACAGTCGGACTTTTGCACAAAAAGTCCGGCTGTTTTTGTGTATTCGCCCTAAAAAGCCGGCACTATGCATCCAGCATATTGCTTTCCCTGACGGCATGTGGTATAGAAAGGATGGTACTGTGTGATGCCAAGGAGCCGGGGCTCCTTGCGCCGTTTCAGGCGTGCCTGAAACGGGCGAAGCGGGCATCGAATAAGAAAACGGAGAAGGAGAGAGCGGTATGAAAAAAGTGATCAGTCTCCTGCTGGCGCTGGTGATGACCCTGAGCCTGTGTTCCAGCGTGTGGGCAACGGATACCAGCCAGGAGGACGATAAAGGGGCGCAAGAGGAAGAATATACCATGGATACCCTGCTGGCGGAAGTGGACAAGGTGGAGGGAGTCACTGGTGAAGCCAAAGCTGCCGCGAAAAAGTTTTTGGCGGACAACTTCATTTATGATGGCAGATTTGTTGTGCTGAAGGGCATCAGTTTCTGGAATAACCGATTCTATGAGACCAACAGTAATAAGGAGAAAGCAAAAACGGTGCTGGACAGCTATACTGAGCATAAGGCTGTCCTTGGAAGCGTGCCTGTGAAGTACGGCGCGGCATATAATATGACCGTTGATTCATTGATGAATATGTATCGTGCAGCACAGGAATGTCCTGTGATTCAGGAAGGTATGCCGTTCCCTGAGGGAGGTCCTACCACCGGCGAGGTAGTTGGTGTGGAGAATTTGAAAATAACGGAGAAGAATAAGGGGTATATCGAAGCACAAGACGTTACCGCTGCGAAGGATTTCTTTAATAACCACTTCAGATATGTGGATTTGGGAGAAGAATATTCTGGCGACCATGCGGTAGACTTTAAAGCGGAATTTTATGACGGCGATGGGAAGCTGATTGGGGACAAGGTGCGGAGTGTAATTGATGAATACAATAACGATTTGAGAGCGGGCTCCGTTGTCCTGTTGAATGAGTTGAATATTCACATGCCGAATCGGGACGGCACAGAGTGCTATCATTTTTGGCGTTTGATGGATATGTATAAACGGCAACTGAATGGCGGAGACCAGGGTGGCGATGACCGCCCCACCACCGGCGATGTTACCAATTTGAATAATCTGCGAGGCGAATATGCCGAAGCCGCGCGGAAACTGTTGTCCGAGAACGGTATCAAGTATGAAGATCTGCAGGTATGGGTAGAAGGTGCCGAGTTCAATAGTACCGGCAACGGCTATGCGAATGAAGAATCCTGCGAAAAAGTGCGCAAAGCATTTTCTGAATACTATAAAGCACGCGAAGGGATTAAGGAAACCTTGAATCAGCTGAAGGTTTCTGACGGTCCGCGATTCCTGTTTTTCAGTGAGCGGATGTATGCACTGTACCAGCTGACTTTGCCAAAGACGGGCGACAAGGCCCCCGCTGACCTGACGGATGAAGGGGCCAAGGCGTATCTTGGCCAGTATATCGATTACAATAACGGTAGAATATCCATCAAAGGCACGGGCATTCAGGACGGCATGTTCACCGACCCGCAGGTGGCGGAAGCTGCGCTGGAAGCATTTGACATCATCTTTGACCGCGCTGTGACGGATACGGACAGCGAGGCGACCCTCGACGCGCTGAATTCTCTGCGGGTCTACGACAGCGACGGCAATGAGCGGATGTTCCAGGATTTGATGCGGTTTGTTTTCCGGGATATTCTGGCGGGCAGTTCTGAGGAAGCCACGGATGCAGCGCTGAGAAGAGCGGGCTTTGCTGTGCCTGCTGCCGATATGCTTGAAGTGACCTTCCCCGAAGCATTGAAAGCTGACGTGGACTATACTTGGGATTATAACGTGGAGAATGGCGTCCTGACGGTCATGGTGAAGGCCGGATCGAAGGATCACTGGCTCCAGGCGGCAATGGAGACCTCCCCGGGTTTGGAGGATGGCATCTATTACTGCATTGCATTCAAAAATCCTGGCAAAAGCTTTACGGAGTGTAATACCGGTAACGGCAGCGGTGGTATATGGACACGCTATATCAATGGGGATGTGAGACTGCATAGTATAGATGTGAATGAGACTATCGGCAATTCACAGCCCATCGCTGCGGTGAATCGTGACGCAGATTCCATCGTGGTCACGCCCAACGATGTCTACAGCGGCAACCGTGTCGTGGTGGCTTGGGATGATGCCGATACGATTACCGACAATGCCGTAAAGTACATGATCAAGTTGGTGACAAAAATCGAGCCGTTCAACCATGAAACCAAACTGGATGGCACGGATAAAGTAAAAGCGAGCCGTATCAAGACCAGTGTGGATACCGACAACAACTGGACCGTCACCAGGGAGGATGGAAAGGTCACCGTCCGTGCAGCCGCTAACAGCATCCAGAATATTCTGGGGAGTGCGGCAAACTATGAAAATGGTCAATTCGGCACGATTACGGTCGAAGGCCCGAAAACCGGTTACACGCTTGATGTGAGCAGTTGTTTCGTGGAGAGCGGATGGGCCATCAGATCAGATTGTACCGGTACGTTCCCGCTGTATGTAAGTGCTGATAACAATAACGGCCAATGGACATTTAGCGGCAGTGATGTGTATTACACACTTGTATGGAGGAATGGGACCGATAGCATCAGAGAGACCTTGATAGTGAGTGTGGCGGATAACGGTAGCGCTATCAAGAATTTGGGAAAGTATGACAAGGATGGGCAGCTTACATCAAGTGAGGTGCCGGTAAAGACCGCCGATACTGTAAGTGTGACTAACACCGGTGCGGCAGGTATCAGCGCTACATTCGATGTGAACACCGGATTCTTCCATACTACATTCGACAACACCAAACTTCCTGCGGCAGCAGAACTGAGACGCAGCGGCATCCTGCTGGTGCCTGATGGTACGGTTTCTCAGGAAAACCTGAACAAGGTAGTGAAGTACAGGGTGCAGGAAGGCGACGGTAACTGGGACTTTGCGAACCTTACGGTGTCGGAAGTGGAGGATATGGCAAAGGATTTCGCCAACAGTGACGTGTACCCCATGTCCGACACGAATCGCCGTACCATTCCCTATGTGGCTACGACGTCCGTATATCTGGAGAAGGACAGCGTCGAGGTGTTCTTTGCCTTCACGCAGCAGTACCGCTGGAAAGTGGTGCAGTGGCTGGATGAGGAAGGCAATGTGCTGGGTTATACGTATATCTATGGTAAAAACGATGCATTTGTGAACTCTACCACCACGAAGAGCGTGAATAAGATCGAAAACGTGCAGGAGAATGATAAGCCATATGTCATCAGTGATACGGAGTTTGACTTTATCTGCAAGCGCTATCCCGTAGAGGGCGAGAATGAGCATTGTTGGTATTTCCGCCTGATGGTGGACGGCGCTGGCGATCACCAGGGCCCCTACGGCGTGTATCTGCCCTATGAATACTTCGGCCTGACCTACGAACAGGCAAAAGAGCTGAAGAACCCGCCCGTGATCAACCACTACGTGGATGGCGATGAGAGCCAGCCTGTGTCCATTGAGGGCAAGTATACGGAGTATGGCGTTTACTTCGAAACGCCCAGCTTCTCCCCGTTTACTGTGACCTGTGACCCTACGACACAGTCGCAGACCACTCCGCCGCGGTACTACTACAACAGCACCACCGCCGCGGACGGCAAGCAGGAGGGCGGGAACAGCCCCACCACCTTCGACGCGGGTATCGCGCTGTATGTGGGCATGGCTCTGACCTCCGCCGCCGGTATGGCCTGGGTGGGCAAAAAGCGCAGATAAACATACCGATACCGCAGAAAGGCACCCCGCCCGGGGTGCCTTTTTCCCCGCGGACATATTGCAATGCCCGCGCCCATCGTGTACAATGGAGGGCGAAAACCACGCCGGGAGGTGCCTGCCATGACGCTGCAGCAACTGAAATATGTCTCCATGGTGGAGAGGTGCGGCTCATTCAGCAAGGCCGCGCAGAAGCTCTATGTGTCCCAGCCCAGCGTCAGCAACCTGGTCCACGGGCTGGAGGAGGAACTGGGCATCACCATCTTCGAGCGCACGTCCTCCGGCGTCATCATCACCAACGAGGGGCGTGAGCTCCTGAAGCTGGGCAACAAGTTCCTGCGCCATCTGGAGCACCAGCTGGCCATGGCCACAGCCTAAGACTATGGGCCGCCATAGCTTCCCGGTATTTCCGCAAAAGACGAAAATGTGCTATGCTGAACGCATGAAAGATACCTCATGCGTTCAGCATTTTTTTTGCGTTTGTCTATTGCAAAAACGTGAAAATATGGTATCATACCCCCAAGCGCCGCACTCTGCTGGACGGAGGCGGCAGCAGGAGGTAAAAATATGAATAACGAAACGAAGCGCGGGAAGTATTCCGTGCAGGACCTGGTGCGCATTTCTGTGCTGGTGGCTATTATGCTGCTGCTGGAGGTCACGGGCCTGGGCATGATCAAAATGCCGGGACTGGAGATCACCCTGCTGTTGGTGCCGGTTATCGTGGGTGCCATCGTCATGGGACCGGCCACCGGTGCCATTCTGGGTGGTGTGTTCGGCTGCATCAGCTTTTGGGAGTGCTTCGGCAAGAGTCAGTTCGGCGCGATGCTGCTGGGCATCAACCCCTTCTACACGTTCCTGGTCTGTGTGCCCACCCGTATTCTGGCGGGCTGGCTGTGCGGTGTGGCCTTCAAGGGCCTGAACAAGCTGGACAAGAGCAACCTGTGGTCCTTCGGCGCCGCTGGCCTGATCGGCGCGCTGTGCAATACGGTGCTGTTTATGAGCACCCTGTGCCTGTGCTTCTACAACACGGACTATATCCAGGGCTTTGTGACCGCTTTGGGCAGCGCCAACGCATTCCTGTTTGTGATTGCCTTCGTGGGCATCAACGGCTTGGTAGAGGGCGTGGTGTGCCTGATCACCGGCGCGGCCATCGCTAAGGCTGTGGTGTACAGCCGCGGCAAGCTGGCCGCCCGCAAGACCAACGCATAAGACGGGAGGCGGACCTATGCTGCTTGCACTGGACGTGGGCAATACCCACGTGGTCGTGGGACTGATGGAGGGGCGCCAGGTGCGCCGTTCCTTCCGCATCGCCACCCGGCGCGACAACGCCGTGGGCGATTACGCCGTGGCGCTCAGCCAGCTTCTGGAGCTGGCGGAGGTGGACAGGCGGGACGTGGAGCAGGTCATCATCTCCTCGGTGGTGCCGCCGGTAACGCGCGCCCTGCAGGGCGCGGCGCGGCTGCTGACCGGGAGAGAGCCGCTGGTGGTGGGCGAGAACGTCCGCTGTGATCTGGATGTGCGCATTCGCCAGCCGGAGACCCTGGCCGCCGACCTGTTGACCGCCGCCGTGGGCGCGTTGGACCTGTACCGGCCGCCGCTGTTGCTGCTGGATATGGGCACTGCCACCACCATCTCGGTGCTGGACGCCGACGGCGCATTCCGCGGCGGGGCCATCCTGCCGGGCGCCAACCTGTCTCTGGCAGCGCTGGCGGGCGGCACGGCGCTGCTGCCGGACACCCCGCTGGCGGTACCGGAGTACGCCATCGGTGACGACACCCTCAGCTGTATGCAGAGTGGCTGCGTTCTGGGCGCTGCGCTGCTGCTGGACGGCATGATCGATCGCATGACCGCCGAGCTGGGGCAGGAGGCCACCGTGGTGGCCACCGGCGGCATCGCCCCGGTGATCGCCCCCGCCTGCAAGCATAAGATGCACATGGCCGGTGACCTCATTCTCCGCGGGCTGGCCGTGCTGTACGAACAGAATAAGTAAAAAACGCGCCCCCGGCTATGCCGGGGGCGCGTTTTTTGCTGCTTGCCGGGGTTATTTCAGCAGGTTGAAGCCCATGATGACGGCGCCCAGCAGCACAAGGACAATGCCGGTGGCGCGGTTCAGGGTCTTCGGCGCGGCTTTGTTGGCAAATACCGCTGCGATCCGCGCCCAGATCAGCGTGAACACCACGCACAGGGTAAGCACTGTCCAGTCCGGTGCGCCGCCGATGGTAAAGTGGGAGATAGCGCCGGTCAGCGCGGTGAAGGTCATGATGAACACACTGGTGCCCACGGCGGTTTTCAGCTCGTAGCCCAGCACGCTGGTCAGGATCAGCAGCATCATCATGCCGCCGCCCGCGCCCACGAATCCGCAGATAAAGCCGATCAGAATGCCGCACACAACGGACTGAGCGGCGCGCTTCTTGGCGGATACGCCCTGCATGGCCTCCTTGGTGGTCATAACGGGACGGACGATGAACTTGACGCCCAGCAGGAAGGTCATGAATACGGAGAAGCTTCCCATGGTGTGGGAGGGGAGAAGACTTGCGATATAGCTGCCCACCACGGTGAACAGAAGCACCGCCGCCATCATGATAAGGCCGTTGCGAACGTCCAGATTCTTGTTTTTATGATAGGTGTAGGCGGAGATGGCGCTGGCCAGCACGTCCGAGGCCAGCGCGATGCCCACGGCCATATAGGGATCCATGCCCAGGAATGTGATGAGCATGGGACTGATGACCGCCGCGGCGCTCATACCGGCAAAGCCGGTGCCGAGCCCGGCGCCCATGCCGGCGAAGAACGTGACGGCCAGTATAGTGATGAATTTCATACGGTATTCCTTCAAAGTGCGCCCCCGGCGTGGCCGGAGGCGCACTCGCTCGTTATTTCTTCAGTATCTCCATGAACTGCTCGCCGGTGATGGTCTCCTTCTCATACAGGAAACTGGCCAGCTCATCCAGCTTGGCGCGGTTGTCGGCGAGGATCTTCAGCGCCTTCTCGTGCTGCTGCTTCACCAGCTCCACCACCTGCCGGTCGATCTCCGTCTGGGTGTCGGCGGAGCAGGCCAGAGAGGCGTCGCCGCCCAGGTACTGGTTGGTCACAGTCTCCAGCGCCACCATGTCGAAGTCGTCGCTCATGCCGTAGCGGGTGATCATGGCCCGGGCCAGCTTGGTGGCCTGCTCGAT
>ERZ1034952.3339-NODE-3339-length-10859-cov-6.620048_pt1 | contig 10859 bp, 4 predicted proteins | sample MGYA00520625_ERZ1034952 | MGnify/ENA primary metagenome ERZ1034952 (study PRJEB33766, sample SAMN09781773) | gut metagenome | biome: gut microbiome | host: Homo sapiens | place: Madagascar | study: EMG produced TPA metagenomics assembly of the PRJNA485056 data... | reverse complement strand
GTTTTATTTGTCAATAGTTTTTGTATAATTTTTTTATTTATCTTTCAATGTCCATTTTTATATAATAAAGCATAAATATTATTTTGAAAACATTATCAAACTCGATTTTAAACAAATTTGTTGCTTGATTTAATCCTTTTTTGTTGATAAAATAATTATGATGATAAATGGATGGATAAAGATTTGGAAAGGGGTTTTTTTTTGAAACTGTTAAAAAACATTGCAACGCTGTTCTTGACTGTCTTAATTTCATTAAATATGTGCGGCACAGCGTGTGCAGACGACTCTTTGGATGTTTCACTTTCATATAATGATTATCCCACATATGACGTTCCTGCGGATTTGAACGTTTTGGCTGACGGATATTATATAGAAGAATACGCCCAAAATGAGAAGGGTCTTCTGCTATTGGCAAAGTCGCGCAGGGCAGAATATAAGGTAAACGCTTCACTTAAAGAAACATTTGTAATCTCTTTTGAGTTGGTAACATGCGGAAAGGGATTAGATGGTTTTATTTCTTTATCTGATGGAACAAGAAATTTTACGCCAATCAAGTTTGTAAAAACCGATTTATCTCTGAGACTTTTTGATAATAATAAAATTGGTTTTTACCGCCAGAGCGGTAAAACAAGAATTGATGTTTCCGTGGATACCTCATCTAAGAGTTATGATGTATATATAAACGGAACAAAGACTGTTTCTAGCTATTATTCAAATAGAATGAGTCTTGATTCGCTTTCGTATGTAACTTTTTATTTTGAACCGTACGATGACGCTGAAAACGGAATAATTTTGGATAACATTAATTGTCATAGCGGTATTTTACCAAAAAGTAATTATCCGGTGGCGCAATTCAATATGCAGAAAAATGAAAAGCCCACATTTGAAGAGAAGCAAATCGGCAATATCGTTATTACAAATGAGGGATTTGAAGAGGAAAGTCTGTCAGTAATGACAGAAGATTACGGACATGCTTTTAAACTTATTCACGACGAAAATGACAACGGATGCCTTTCAGTAAATAAAATCGCGGAATCCCGTGCGATTTTTGCAAGCTCGGTTAATACAGGTGAAATGGATAGGTTTGTAATAGAGTATAAAGTTAAAATTTTTGACGAAAATTCAAGCTTTGATCTTTGCCAGTTTAAAAGCGAAAAAGGAAACTGGTCTTCAAATGTACAAGTGAGAGGAAGCGTGGTAAAGGGGAATAAGGGTGAAAAATCTTACAAGCTTCCATTATATGTTTGGACAAAACTTTCGTTTGCTTTTTCTGTTTCCGGGAAATTTTTTGATTTTTATGTTGACGATAAGCTTATTGAAAAAGGAATAGAATGGGCAAATCCTTTCCCTGAGGCAATTTCCGAGATACGTTTTTCTCTCGGGGCAACAAAAGGATATGTTACTCCGGCAAATCTTTTCGTTGATGATTACAGAGTTTATGAAGGCAAAATTCCGAGAACTATATCTGCTGATCAAAAAATAGAGTTCCCGCCTTATACAATACTTCCTTCGGACAACGCCGAGGATGCTCTTATGAAAGACAGAGTAGGGCTGCATCTTAAAAGCGGAGTAATGTATTCAAAAGGTCAGCGTTCAGAGCTTGACGTACCACCGTATATAAAAAATGACCGAACTATGATTCCCGTGAGAGCAGTTTCGGAAGCTTTTGACCTTGATGTGAAGTATGATGATATAAATAAATCTGTTTCAGTCAATGACAACACAGTGCTTATCATAGGTAAAAATGAGATGACGGTTGACGGTAAAACCATAACTCTTGATTGTGCTCCGGAGATAAAAGACGGAAGGACATTTCTTCCGCTTCGCGATTTGTGTGAAAAAGCACTCGGTAAAAACGTGTACTTTGATAATTCCGTAGTAAACGGGGGCATGATTATAATAGGTAATACGGAGTTTACGCCACCCGGAGACTCCGAATCGCTGCAAAGGCTTAACGATTATCTGTTTTTTCTTCGCCCGAGCAGTGAATGGCTGACAGAAAAACTTGAAGAAAAAAACTACAAAAATATTCACCCGAGAATTCTTATAAACAATAATGATGTGACCAGGCTTAAAACAGAAATTAAAGAAAACAGTATAAAATCAGAATGGTTTAAGGAGCTTTTGGAAGCATGTGAAACATTTAAAACTGTTCCGATACCGGAATACGGAACATACGACGGAACACGTATGAGTCGAGAACCTGTGGCCGAGGCTTTGGATATGGCTTTGGTTTATCTTATTACCGGAGATATCTCATGGGTTGATGCTGCATGGCCGAAAATTGAAGCTGTATGTAGCTGGAAGGATTGGAATCCGGACAGAGAATTTTTAAATTGCGCTGACTTTTCTTTTTTGGTTGCAACATGTTATGACTGGATGTACGATGCTCTTTCTGATGAACAGAAAAAAATAATGGAAGAGGCGTTATATGATAAATGCCTTATAGAAGCAAAAAAATGGTGGTACGGAATTAAGGGACCAAAAGACAAGTGGCAGATGGCAAAAGCAAACTGGAATCCCGTTTGCAACAGCGGTATTTCAATAGCGGCGCTTTCAATGCTTGACGTTTATCCGGAAGAAGCGGGAGAGATAATTTCTCTTTGTACACGAGGACTTGAATACGTATCACAAAGATTTGCACCGGATGGCAGCTGGTTTGAAGGGCCGGCTTACTGGGAATTCGTATTTAAATTTTTGGCCAGATATCTTGATGCATTTGAAAAAGTTTTTGGTACAACATTTGCGATAGATAAAATGGAAGGTCTTGATAAAGCGGCAACTTCTATTTTGTATTTACAGTCATCTTACGGTTCTTTTAACTTTTCGGATGCTGATGTTGAAGTTATATATCCGGAGGCGCTTTATTATCTTTCAAATCACTACAATAATCCGTCTGCAACTGCTGTAAATTTGAGTAAAAATAAACGTAAAACAACAAGTATATACAATACGCCTTTTGCACTTATTTGGTACAATACAGATATAGACGACAGTAATGATTCGATAACCCTTCCGTATGATGCCACATTTAGCGGTGATGGTGCATTTGCCGTTATGCGCGATTCCTGGATAGATGATTACGGTACATATGTCGGCATTAAGGCGGGCAGAGCAGTATATAATCACAGCCATCTTGATCTGGGCAGCTTTATTTTCGAGACCGAAGGCGAAAGATGGGCAATAGATCTCGGGAAAGACAATTATAATTTGCCCGATTATTGGGATTCAAATGAGAAAAGATGGAAATTTTATCGTTTAAGAGCAGAAGGACATAACACGATAGTTATAAATCCGGATAGCACAGGGGCAGATATGAATCTTAAAGCTGTTGCGGAGATTGAGAGTCAAAAGAGCTCTGAAAAGGGTGCAATAACGGTTGTCAATATGACAGACGCACTTAAAAAAGACGTTTTATCCGCACGCAGAGGATTTTTTCTGACAGATGACAGAAAAAGTCTTGTTGTAAGAGATGAGGTAACACTTTTGGCTCCGACAGATGAATTTTACTGGACGATGCACACGCAGGCAACAGAAGCTTTAATAGACGGAAATAGAGTAATTATTTCATCCGCCGGAAAGAAAATGCTGCTTGAGTTTGCATGCAATGCAGATTTTGATATTTCCTTTGAAGATGCTGTTGCAAGACCGGGTATGCCTACTGTGGCAAACGAAAATCAAAACGTGGGTGTTAAAAAGATAGTTTTAAAGGTTCATGGAAAGAAAACCGTAAACCTTACGGCAAAGTTGTCACCTCTTGATGTTATGACAACTCCCATATCAGATTATGATATTTCTATTGACGATTGGAACTTGCCGGAAGGAAGTATTCAAGAGGAAAAATATGTTCCCGATGAGATTTACTACGGAAACAGGAAGCTTGAAGGCTTCAACGAAGTAAACAGAAATATGGTTGTAAACTATGTTGAGGGAATAAGTGAGATTCAGAAAATAAGTGCTAAAAGTCATAATTACAAAATTGAGATTACAGAGCCCGAAAATTTTGAAGACTATGGAATAATTAAGGTTTACGGTGAGGATGAAAATTATACACAATATGTTGTATCTTTCAGAAAAATACCGGCGCCCACAAAGTTTGAGGGATTTGAATCTGTTGCGGTCAGAGATGTAAGTGCGAGTGATGTTCCGCAGCCTTTGAACAATGAATACAATGTTCTTGACGGCAATTTGGAAACAAGGTGGTCGGCGGCAAATGATCTTAATAATTATGTATGGCTGCAATTTGAACTTGATAAAGAATCCGAACTTGACACACTTATGCTTGCAACCTATTTGGGAGACAAGAGACAAACAAAGTTTAAAGTTGAAGTTTCGGAGAACGGAACAGATTTTAAAGAGGTTTTTGACGGACAGACCGGAGGTCAAACACTTGATTTTGAGGAATTCACATTTGAGAAATGCATTGCAAGATATGTAAGAATTAAATTTTTTGGTACAACCGAAGGTTCTTGGAATAGTCCTACGGATGTAGTTTTTGCAAACAAAAAATAAGAGGAGGACGTTATGAAAAGATTAATTTCATTATTAATTACCGTATTGTTGGCTTTACCCGCATTAACTACGGTGGCATATGAAGGCGATCTGTATTTTTATGATTTTAATAATTACACGGGACAAAATATTTTCCCGTGTTCTGGTACCGATTTGCAGCCTACGGTTATAGGTGAAAATGCTGGAGGTTTCGCCAGAAGCTACTCAAAAGGAATTGGCGGACGAGAAGGTACGGACGGTTCAATGATTTTTAGCGCGTACGCAAGCAACACAAGTACTGCGCGTGCATATTTTGGTATGTGGGCTGACAAGGACAACAAATATCGCTTGGACTGGAAGTATTACGGTTCTGAAGAAACAAGCATATCTCTTACCGTTCAATTTGATGTTTATAATGCAACAAAAAACGGAAGCGTATCCGTGATAGGAGCAGAAACAGCAGGGAACCCCATTTCAAGTCAATATTACAGACTTGACAATATAGATATGTCACGTGAAAAATGGCATACCGTAGCAGTTGAGTTTATCAGAGAAAAAACATCTGATGACGCGCTTTGTATAACAAATTATTATCTTGACGGAAGAAAGATTAAAAAAGAAGTTACGCAGAATAACAGGTGGGCAAGATATCCTTATCTGCTTGTTTCGAATCCTGCAGGAGAAGTTGGCTATTTTGCAGTAGATAACTTCAGAGTTTATCAAAATCAGTATGACGGAGTAACGGAAATGTACCGCAACACGTTTGATGAGGGTTTGGATGAAATTGTTGTCGAAACTGACAACGAAATTATTGACTTTGAAACAGGCGTTTTTGGAAAAAACAATGAAAACAAAAGTCTTGTGCTTGTCTGCGGCGAAAAACCCGGCGAAGGCAGCGTTAGGTTTGACACAACATATAATGAAAAAATTACATATGAAATATCTGTAAGAGATAGCGGACAAAATGAGCATCAGCTTTTTCTTGGTCATAATGTAAAAGAAATAAAGTTAAATGATATATATTGGCACAAAATTTCAGTAACGGTTGACGGAGAAAATGTAAAGTACTATGTCGATGGAGAATTAATTGATGAACGTGAAGAGACAATAAACGCCTTTAAATGGACTGTAAAGCATACGGATACATCGCCGTCAAAAGTTTTTTTTGATGATTTCAGAGTTTATAAAGGCGGGATAGATGCAGAAGGAAACAATGTTGAAATACCTTTGGGCAACGGTTTTAAAGTTATAAATAATAATATTAAACTTTTTGACGAGAAACTGAAAACTTCTGATTTTAACGGTACTTTTTATGAAAACGAGGAAGAACTTGAAAAGGGTAACCCGTTACAAAGTGAAGAGATTAATGAGGGGAATATTCTTGTTATTACATCGCAAAACGGCGAAGCGTTTGCGTATTACACGTTTTATTTTGACAGCTTAATTGTGCGTAAAGTTGAATTCGCGGAAAAAGATGGGAAAAATATTGTTCGTGCACTTGTTTGCGCTCCCGAAAAATCATCCGTTGTTTGTGTTGCTGTTTGCGAAAAAGACGGCAGAATTTGCGGCGTAAACTCATCAGCCGAGTATGAAGCAAATAAAAATACAGATACTTTCATTGAACTTAATACGTCATTTGTCGAAGCTGAAAATATTAAAGTGTTTTTTATAAACAATTGGAATGATTGTAAAGTGATTCGTAATAAAACATATTCAAAATAAAGGGAGTAATAATAATGCATATAAACTGCAAAACAAATTGTCGTACTTCGTTTTATGCGGCGGAAGAACTTAAAAAATATCTGATGATGATGTGGCCCGAAGGTGGAGATATTCCTATCTGCTATGAAGACGGTAATGGATTTCGTATAGGACTTACAGGAGATTTTGGAATTAAAGCCGATGTTGCAAATGCGTATTATGATGATTTAATCTACATAGATGCTGATGTAAACGGCGGTATTATTGCCGGAAATAATGAACGGAGCATTCTTTTGGCAGTTTATGAGTTTTTGCGTGCCAACGGGTGCAGATGGATTTTTGTAGGTAAAGACGGAGAGTTTGTTCCGCACAAAAAAGTTGAGAAGGTAAAATGTATCAAAAAACCTTATCTTCGCTTTCGTTCAGCTGCAACCGAAGGTGCTGCATCCAGAGAAAATGTACTTGATTTCATTGAGTTTGCACCTAAAATAGGCTTAAATTCCTTTATGACTGAGTTTGATACATCGTATATTTATCATCAGCAGTATTACAGGCATTTTGGAAATAAATACAGAGTAAATGAAGATATTTCGAATGAAGTTGCTCTGTCGTGGAAAATGGAATTTCAGTCTGAAATTTCAAAGCGATCATTTATGTATCATGACAGGGGGCATGGCTGGACTGCCGAACCGTTCGGTGTTTATATGATGAGCGGACCTGCCGGATTCTTTGGAGGAATTGAGGAGGTACCGGAAAATGTTCGTCAGTATTATGCGCTTGTAAACGGAAAGAGGGGCTTCTACGAAGGATACGCTATAAATACTAATCTCTGTATGTCAAATCCCGAGACACGTAAACTTGTGGCAGAGGATGTTGTCCGCTTTGCAAAAGTTCATAAAAATGTAGATTTTCTTCATGTTTGGCTTGCAGATAATTGTGATAATCATTGCGAATGTGATGAATGCAGAAAAAAAATACCAACCGATTGGTATGTAATGATGCTTAACGATATTGACCGCGAGTTGACCGAAAACGGTCTTGATACAAAAATTGTATTTATTATGTATCACGAGCTTTTCTGGGCACCCGAAACGGTGAAATTTAATAATGAGGACAGATTTATTCTGCTTTTTGCACCAATTTCAAGAGTATATACCGAGGATTACGGAGTAGAGCCTGCCAAAGACGGTGTCAAACCTTTTGTATTAAATAATCACCCAAAACCACGCGGGATGGCAGAAAATCTTGCTTATCTGAAAAAATGGCGTGAGGTATTCCATGGTGAGGCTATAGCATTTGAATACCATTTTCATTGGGTTCTGTTCAGAGATTTCAGTGGCTTGAATGTTGCAAAAAGCGTTTATGATGATGTTCGCACAGTAAAAAAAGCAAAGCTCAACGGGTTTATTGAAGACGGAACACTGCGTGCTGCTTTCCCAAACGGTTTGCCGGTGTATGCATGGGCACGCGCTATGTTTGACGAAAAGCTTTCGTTTGATGAAATTGTTGAAGATTACTATAAGACAGCATACGGAGACTCGTGGAATGACGCATATGAGTATCTGAAAAAATTAAGTTTATTATTTGATTTTAAGTATTTTTCATGTGTCGGAAGAAAGCTTGGGGTTGAAGCAATAAATCCACAAATTGTACAGTATATGCGCGATGTTGTTAAAATTACGGAACCTATGAAAATTGTTTCGGAAAATAATATTAAAACTCCTGTAAGATGTGTTTCTGTATCGTGGCAGCTTATGAGACGGTTCTGCGATTTTATTCTTCTTTATGCGAAAGCTTTTGAATATCTTGCGGAAGGTAAATTTAAAGAAGCGAAAGAGAATTTTCATAAATCGGTGGATTATGCAGCAAGGCATGAAGAAGAAATGCAAAAATATTTTGATCTTGGAGTTTTTGCTAATTTGATGGGATATGTGTTTGACAATCTGGATCTTCCGGGAACATTAATATAATTTTTATGGAGGCTTGTGAGATGAAAAAATATTTTATAAGAAACGACGGTGAGTTTTATAAGGCAAATCTTCATTGTCATTCGACAGTCTCAGACGGGAAACTGTCGCCCGATGAACTTAAGAAGTTTTATAAAAAACATGGTTATTCTGTACTTGCATATACCGATCATAATATTCTTATTGCACACCCCGAGCTGCGTGATGAAGAGTTTCTTCCGCTTAACAGTTATGAGCTGAGCGTTTTTACTTTGGACAAATATAGTGGTGCCGCAGGTAAACAATACGAAAAACCGTGTCATTTGATTCTTATTGCAAAAGAGGAGAATAATCTTGATATGGTTTGCTGGAACAGAAATTTTCTTTTTGCGAATGCGGTAAATTATGAAAGTCAGGCAAAATTCAAAAAAAGCGAGGACAATTATGACAGGGTGTATACTCCCGATTGTATAAACGATATAATAAATCGAGCGCATAAAGGCGGATATTATGTGATTTATGCGCATCCGACATGGTCTGGTGAAATCTATCCGACATATATACAGTATAAAAATTTGGACGCTATGGAAATGATGAACTATTCATCAATACAGGAAGGGAATTTTGAGTTTAACGACCGTGTCTATGACGATTTTTTACTTGACGGAAAATTTATGTCTTGTGTTGCGGGTGATGATAATCACAATCATTATCCGCCGGAAACAAACCCGAAATGGGATTCCTGTGGAACTTATACAATGATTAAAGCTCCTAAGCTTGAATACCGCGAAATTACAAAAGCTCTTGAAGAAGGAAACAGCTATGCGTCAAACGGAGCTTCTATATATGACTTATATATGGAGGACGGCAAGGTTTGCGTTTCCTGTTCCGATGCATATATGGTTTCCTATGTTTCCAATGCTCTTTGGGCGCAGAGAAGGAACACAGAAGAAGGAACGTCTCTTACATATGCGGAATTTGCCCCTCATGAATATGACAAATGGTTCAGAATTAAAATAGTTGGCAAGGACGGTAAATTTGCGTATTCAAATGCATATCGTTTGTATTTTTAGAATTTCAAAGAAGACAATACGCTTTTTATGCACGCGGGGTCATGAGTTTTTGCAAGTGTGGTTATACCCATGGCAAAGACTTTCGGCTTTAGAGTTATTACATCAGCTTATAGAAAAAGGAACAGTAAAACCAACTATATATAAGGTTTTACCTATAGAATGTGCAGAATAAGCTTAGGCAATACTTCAAAATTAAATCGTAACCACCCGTCAAACGGGTGGTTACGATATTTAAATGAAATAAGGTGTCAAGGAGCTAAGCTAAAATACAGTTTTAGTTGTCGTTGATCATCCTTACAAACTTGGGAATAACCGATGAAGCGCCGTGAAGAACAAGAATGAAAACGGGAAGTCTTTTTGAAACTTCTCCATGAATGCCAAACCGAAGATGCTGTTAGCTACAGACCGTTTATTTTTATAAACATCAGCATATATTATGCCATACGAGCATATTTGTTTTTTCCCTGTTTGCAAAGCATGAATAAGGAATCATTTTAATCTTTGTTTTTACAAATTGCGGCTTAGTACTGCTGTAAAGAGATTGTGAATCCGTAATGTGAAGTCCGTCCGCAATAACGGTATTCAAACCGTAATCCTCGCTGAAATTTACTTTAAATTCGCCATGCCTGTTTATATAGAGAGAATGGAGGTTTTCGGTATTATCGATACCTTCGCTGCAATATATTATAGGGCCGAGAGAAACAGCTGCTTTGCCGACGTTTGAGTAAATTTCCGGATTACTGTATATAATTTTCGGCTCCATTTTAAAATCAACCGTAAAAGAAACGGGATTTTCTATTTTTATATATCCCATTGATACGGAGTATGGGCAGTTTACAGTGTAATGTTCACACCACGAAGGAATTCTCACCATAATGCATTTTACGCCTTTGGCTTTAATATTAACTATTCCGCTTTTAGGATAATCGGTTTTTTGAACCACATTGATTTTTCCGAGAGAAAGAGTACTGTCTGCAAACTGATTGACAAAAACCGTATCGCCTTCCGCGGCGTAAATATATTCACCTATTGATGCTAAAAATCTGCTGATATTAGGAGGGCAGCATGAGCATTCAAATAATCTTTGACGTCTCGGATTGGGGTAATGCAAGTTATTTATTGTTGAAGTGTTTCGTATATAGTTTTTCAAATCTATTTCAAGAGGGTTTTCATAAAAAAATGATTTCCCGTCAAGTGATATTCCGCTTAAGATGCCGTTATAGATTTCGCGTTCTATTATATCCGCATATGATGAACAGTTATTGTTTTGTGCCATGCTTCGGCAAAACATTGCCATTGAAATTGCCGCACAAGTTTCGCAATATGCAGACGCATTCGGCAAATCATAAGGTAAAGTGAATGTTTCTCCGACGCTTGCAGAGCCGATGCCGCCGGTTATATACATTTTTTTGTTTGTTATATCTTCATAAATATTTTTGCATGCCGAAAAAAGCCCGGAGTCTTTTTTTAAATATGCCATATCTGCCATAGCTTTATAGAAGTAACAAGCTCTTACCGCGTGACCCAAAGCTTCGTGAAGCTCGCGCGCAGGCAAATCGTCCTGTGCGTAGGGCGGTTTGGTGTTCTCGGTCAGGTTTTCGCCGTGTTTTCCTCTGTTTTCAATAAAAAATTCTGCAAGATTTAAATA
>ERZ1034952.3338-NODE-3338-length-10862-cov-4.785602_pt1 | contig 10862 bp, 14 predicted proteins | sample MGYA00520625_ERZ1034952 | MGnify/ENA primary metagenome ERZ1034952 (study PRJEB33766, sample SAMN09781773) | gut metagenome | biome: gut microbiome | host: Homo sapiens | place: Madagascar | study: EMG produced TPA metagenomics assembly of the PRJNA485056 data... | reverse complement strand
GCCTCGAGAAACGCCTCCTTGAGCTCGCGAGCGCTGGCGTAGCGCTCGCGCGGATCGAACGCGGTCGCGCGCACGAGCACGGGACGAAGCGCGGCAGGCACGCATGCTTCCGCGAACCCGCCCTGCACCAGGCGCGCGTCGGGCGTCTTCTCTGCGAGGCAGTAGTACAGCAGCATGCCGAGCGCGTACACGTCGCTGCGCACGCTCGTCTGCGCGTAGCCGAACTGCTCGGGCGGCGCGTAGGCGCGCGTGCCGAACCGCGCGGTGTCGGCCTCGCCGTCGTCGCGGTACGCCCGCGCGATGCCGAAGTCGATGATCGTAACGCCGCCGGGCGACACCATGATGTTGCTCGGCTTGAGATCGCGGTGGATGAGCGGCGGATCAAACGCCTCGTGCAACTCGCTCACCGCGTCACACAGCAGGGGGAACACCTCGCGCGCGAGCTCAAGCGACGGGTCGCGCCGATACACCGCATCGGCCAGCGTTTCGCCGTCGACAAACTCCATCACCACGACGAGCTTCTCGCCGAGACGGTAGCAGTCGAAGATGCGCGGAACGAAACGGAAACGACGCCCTTGCCGCTGGGCTGCGAAGATGCGCTCGTACGCCGCGCCGAGCCCGCAGCCGCCCTCGATGTACTTGCGCACGAACGGCCCCTGCTCGGCCCCGTTCGCGCCCACGAAGAACACGCGCTGGGTCACTTCCGCCGGCGACTCCTTGAGCACGGAGTCCACGCGGTAGCATTCCTCGCGCTGGAGCGCATCGAGTTGTTCGGCCAGTTCGTCGTTTTGCATGAGGAGTATGGTAGCAGATCGGGCGGGCGGCCCTCGATGCCGCAGTCGTTGGAGGCGAGGCGCGTCCGCAGCCGCCGTCAACACGCGGTCCGGAATGGCAAACAACCTGTCCATTTGCCATCTCGGCGAGCGAACGCGCAAGCGAGCAGCTCGACGCCTTGATGCCGCCACGCGAGAGCGCCCTCTAGCAGATGGTGTCCTCGCCGAAGCGGTAGAGTTCTTCGTCGGTCTTCCGCAGGCTATAACCGCGATCGAGGCAGAAGATGATGATCGCGTCGCGGCGGTTCTTCGGGTAGAGCGCGTTCGCCCCCGCTGCTTGGAGCAGGCGCCCCGCCTCGCGCAGCGTGAGCTGCAGCGCAAAGGCGAGCTGCAGCACCTTGTTGCGCGACGGATTCGCGCGCTGACCCGTGAAGAGCTGATAGCCGTACGTTTCGTTGAGCCCCGCAGCGCGCACCACATCGGCGCGCTCGAAACCCTTCTCGTCGAGGTACTGCTGGAGGTACTGGGCGAGCGTCTTCTGCTTGATGCGCTTCTGATCGGCGAACGTCGCGGGGTCGGGCGCAGCCAGGAGCTCCTCGAGCAGCTCTTCGGTCAGGGGCTCTTTCACGCGACGCTTCCTCCTCTTGCGCTTCGGCTGACAACGGTCGTCACGGTCGTCTATTGTAAGGCCCATTTCAGCGTGCACAAAGAAGGGCGGCAGCCTGTTTGCTCTGATCAGAACGTTTTGCGAACAAGCAGACTCGTTTCGCTTGTGAAACGCTCGCGAATCAGCCCAAGCTGCGCGCCCGTACCTTTATCGTGCGGGTTCCGCGCCTACCACGTGGTCACGTCGACGAGCTCGAACGACGCGACGTCTTCGACACTCTCAAAGCCGACCGCCTCGAACTTCCACGTTCCGCCACTTGCCAGGTTGTTGGTGTTGGCGAGGGCCGTGCCGATCTGCGCTCCGTCAGCGTCGTAGAGGTTATAGCTGACCTGCGCGTACGACATCGTATTCGAGCTTGTGTTGGTGAAGGTTCCCGTGATCGTGCACGAATAGGCGTCACCCGTGATGGCCTCGTCGGCAACGGTGTAGGGCGCGTCAGAGCTTGCATCGGAGCCCGCGTCGGCGGCCACATCGCCTGACGAGGAAGATTCGATCGTCATCGGCGTACCGCTGCTTATCTGGTCGGTCGCCTCGTCAAGAGCCGTGCTGAACATGCTCTGCGTCGCCAGCACCACTACGATCGAGACCACGTTGACGACAAGCGCGGCGATGGCAAGACCCTTGCCCCGGCGTTTGCCGCGCACCGTGCCCACAATGCCCACGATGGCGAAGATGAGGCCGAGCGCCGCCAGGATGAACGAAAGATTGTTGATGATGGGAAGAAACGAGGTGAGCAACGCGATGATGCCGAGCACCAGCGAAGCAACCGCCATGCCCGACAGGGGCTTCGGCGCCTGGTGGAAGTAGTTCTGCTGGGACGCGTTCTGGGGCATCTGATAGCCGCCCTGGTGCGAAGCACCGCGCGGCGCCTGGAAGTCGTTCTGCTGCATGGTAATTCCTTTCACAACCGTATACGCGAACGGAATTACCTTAGAGAAAAGCCCCGCTCAAAACATTAGCTGACAGCTAATTACAGGCCATAAAACCCTAGACCGCAGAAAAGAACAGAAAGCAACGTTTTAGCAGGTCATCTAGGGTGTTTAAGCAATTCGAGCGCAACGGTTCGAAACCCTCCGAAACGCTCCAATCAGGATTTCCTGAACCAGAATTCGAACCACCCCTGAAGCGCCTTCAGAGCCAAAAAAGAGGCCCCGCGCCCCTCCGCCATGGAGGGATGCGGGGCCCGCGCACACAGGAGTTCGATTCCAAAGACGCCCGAGGCTTTCCAACACTTCCCACACGCCTACAGGCTATGCAAGGGCCCTTCGGCGCGTGGAAAGTATTGAAAAGCCGTGCACCGGGCACGTACCTACAGAAGGATCTCGTTGACCCTCGCCTGGACGGCAGCGTAGAGCGATCCCAGGCGGCGCTTGCGCTCCTCGCCGTTGCCGTACTCGCCACGAATGACCGCTTGCGCCAGCGCCTCGATGTCGGCTCTGCCGGAGCTGCCGGAGCCACCGGAAGACCCGCCCAGCAGGATCTTGTTCACGCGGGCCTGCACAGCATCGTAGTTGGAACCCAGAGCCGCGCGACGCGCGTCCCCATTTCCGTAGTCGCCCCGGATCACCGCCTGCGCGAGCGCCTCGATGTCCGCGCTGGCCGCGTTGCCGCCGGAAGACCCCTGCGAACCACCGCCGAGCAGAATCCGGTTCACCTCGGCCTGCACCTCGTCGTACCGGCTGCCCAGGGCGGCACGCCTCGCATCGCCGTTCCCGAACTCTCCCGCGATGACGCGCTGCGCAATATCTGCCACGCTACCGGATGGCGCGCCGCCACCGGAGCCGCCGGATGCGGAAGCACCGCTACCGCCCAGGATGCGCGCCTTCAAGGAAGCCCACTTGTTCTCGTCCACGTAGGGAGCCGGGCACCGCTTGCCCGTCACGTCGTAGTGGCGGATGACGCGAGAGATCCCATAGGTCGCACGCAGGTACGCGTAAATCTCCGCCAGTGCGGCCACCTGAGCGTCCGTGAAGTCCTCGCCCGCGCTCACGACCTCCGCGGAGACGGTCCGCTGGTTCTCGACCCAGTTCCCGACGGCCCACGCCGTGTCCTCGAACCGCACGCTCTGGCGCATGCTTCCGTCCTTGTCCACGAACAGGTGCGCCGAAGCCCCCGCGCCGGGCCGAGAGAAGTAGACCAAATTGTCGTGCGCGCTGGCGGACGTGGCCGTGTAGTGCACCGCCATCCCGTCGATCGCGTTCCCGCCGCGCCCGGCGGTGTAGTTGGCGGATGACGCCTGGATGAACTCGACTACGTTCATTTCGCATCACCACTCTCCGGCTCGAAGTCGTCCGGAGCGCCCTCGGCGCCCATCTCGATCGCCGCCAGCTCCTCGGCCGTCGGCTCGCGCGTCACGTCTTCCATCACTCGCCCTCCTTCTCAACTTCGGCGGCCCCCAGCTCCGCCATGACCGGCGACAGCACCGCCATCACCAGCGCGACGACCACCGCGCGCCATACGGGCTCCAGAACAGCGCAGCCAACCAGCATATCCAGGTTGGCCACCACCACGCCCAGCACAACCGTGCGCAGGAGGCGCCACTGCCACTCGTTGCTCGTCAGGAACAGCTCCATCACTTGTCCTCCCTCTTCAGCGTCTCGATGTCGTTCTGGGCCACCGCCATGTCCCGTTCCAGGTTGAACGTGCGCTCGATGAGGCAGTTGTGCTTCTCGACCTGCTTGGTCAAGGCCTCGATTTTCTGCTCCATCACCGCTCGGTGTCTTGGCGTTGGACGCCAAGACACCGACCAACGTCAACACTCCCGTCACCAGCGAAGCGATGACCGACTCCATTGCGCATCCCCTTTCTGGACGGCACCCACCGTCCGAGTCAAGTGTCCAACGCGGTCACAAGCCCATGAATCGACTGGCCAAATACAGGAGCCGTATAATGCTCGTGTATGAAGAAATCAACGAAGGCGAAGGATCGTTTGGGGGCCAGATGGGAGCACTACTCAACATACTCAAGGGCATCCTCCCTCATGCGAAGAAGGCGCTGCCATTCGTGGGCTCGCTGTTCGCTGGCGTCGCCGGCTTCTTCCTCGGGGCGAAGTGGAAGGCCAGGCAGTGCGAGAAGCGTTACGCGAAGGTCTGCGAAGCCATCGTCCAGCTGGAGGCCCGCATACGGCAGCTCGAGGCGGAGCGGGCTCCCCGAAGGGAGATAAAGAAGGCCAAGAAGGAGCTCAAGGACGCGCAGGGCGAGAAGATCGAGCTTGAAAGACAGCTTGAGTCGCTGAGGCAGGAATCATGATCTTCCGCAAGAAACGTGACGTCGGCCAGGAGGTAGAAGACGTCCTGCACTCCCTGTCCGCCAGGATGGAGGCGCTTGAGAACGACGAGCCCTATGTCGTACGGGGAGAAGAGACGCAAGCCCTGCTCCCATCCGAGGGAACGCGCATCGCCGATCCTGCCGGCCTTCTGTCATGGGACCAATGCGTGGCGCAGGCGAGGGCGATTCACGGAGGAGGGCACCGGATCGACGAGCTCTTCACGGAGGAGGAGCTAAAAGCCGTCGATGACAAGGTGAGACGTCTGAACGAGGAGTTCAAGGCCGTCCACCGTCTCGATGCGGTCGATATCGCCATCAGCGTCTCCGCCGGTCTCTTGTCCGCCGTCGTGGACATCGTTCTCGTCGGTGTCCCCGAGAGGACCACGGAAGGCCTGCGCGGCAAGCCCCTGGAGAACTACGTGCGCGACTGGTTCATGGACAGGTTCCCGCCCGAGGAGATGGAGCGCCTTGCGCGAGACGCGTCCTCGAAGGTGCCCTACGACGCCCCGTACAACACGGGTTTCACCGAGACGTACGTCGAGGGGCTGTGGCCTACGATGCACCGGCTCTACTCCCTGGGGCACGACCCCCTCCTCGGGTTCATCGTCGGGACGCTCGACATCCTCACCGGGAGGATGACGACGATCGACAAGCTCGGCAACCTCGTTGTGCAGGAGATTCCGCGCTACGCCGACCGCAAGGCGGCATCGCTGTTCGCCGCGCTATGCAAGCAGGTCATACACCTCAAGACTGATGTCACCACCTCGATGGGCCTGCCGGCGCCGCTCATGGGCCTGTTCAACCTCATGCAGTTCGGGAGCATAGGAGAGGAGAACCAGACCGTCGCTCAGATAGTCCAGGGCATGTATTACGAAGGCTACGACTTCCAGCACTTCTGCGCGCAATCGATACCGGCGATGCTCACGGAGGTCGTGGTCCGACTCGGGTATTTCCTCAAACGGGTCAAGGAGGGGGATCCCATCGGGCAAGCCCTCCCCGTCACGACGAACCGAGACAAGCGTCCCAAGCTCAGCACGATGCTTTTCACCGCCCACTCGCTAGCAACGGCGGTGAACGCGGGGAGGGTGGCCTTTTCCAAGAACCCCATGGAGATCAACTACCCGCAGTGGATCGCCTTCGCTCTGTACTCGTTCAAGCAGGCGAAATGGGTCCTCGTATCAAAGCCCGAGAAACAGCACGCATTCGTTATGGACTCTCTGGAATCGGATATCGCGAGAATCGGGACGTTGGATGGCAGCGAGGTGTTGCTCCTCGGATCGTGAGCTCACTCTTTCGCCGTCAAATACCCCGGCGCGAGCTCGCCCCCGTCGATCCGGAAGTACTCGATGTTCCGCCGCGAGAAGTCATACGTCGTCCCCGCGCCGCCCACGAGCGCGTCGCACGAGTAGAACATCCCGCTGCCCGAGCACCCCTCCGGGTACGCGAAATTCGCGTCCGCCCAGATCGTCACCAGGCCCGACCCCGCGAAGCAGTAGAACAGGTCCTCGCACTGGCTCGCGTCGAACCCGCTCAGGTCCAGCTCGGTGAGCCCGCAGCTCGCGAACGCGTAGCGCATCTCCCTGCAGCCGGGCAGGTTCGCCATGCCGGTTACCTCCTCAAGCGCCGAGAATCCGTGGAAGAAGTAGTTCAGGTTGACGTAGTCGTACGCCGAGAGATCCGCCGCGAACGCCGCCTTCACCACCGAGCCCCGGTCGTCGCCCCACGCCATGTATCCGATCCGCTCGTAGCGCCCCTGCGCGCACAGACGCCCGCTCGCCACGACAGCCCGCGAGGCATCCGGCGTCGAAGAGGCCGTCACCACCAGCTCCCCGTCGGAGTACAAATGCCCCCAGTACCAGTCGCGCGCATCGGCGGCGGGATCCGTCAGCACCCCGTCCACCCGTGCGTCAGCTTCTCCACGCCGTCCGAGTTCCCCGGCACGTAGCCCTGCCCGCCGACCAGCCTGCCGCACCCGGACATCATCACCGTGTCGGTCGCCACGCCCGAGAAGTCCGCCCCGGCCGCACAGCACACCGTCTCCAGCGACTCGCACGACACCATCATCTGCTCCATGCTGGTGACGCCCGAAAGCTCCTCGAACCCGCGGACCTCCGTGGCGTTCGAGAGCTCCCACAGCAGCCACGCCGCGCTCTGCAGCCCTCCCTGGGAGAAGTCGGGGTCGAAGCGCACCCGCGTCACCTGCGAGCGTATGGAATGGTAGCCGCGCTCGGACGACAACCCGAACCCCGCGACCGGCACCTCCCAGGCATCGACTATCGTGACGCCCGAAACGTCGGAGAACCGCCCGTCGCGGTAGTTGAACTCAAGCGTCCCGTCGGAGAGCAGCAGCGCCCGCATCTTCACGCCGGTGTCCCATGTGAGGGCGAGGATCGCCGCCGGCATCTCAAGCGGCGTGTACGTCTCTTCATATGCTTGCGCGCGGTAGCGCCGGGATGTTCCTTCTCTAGGTGTTGCTGCTCTCTATATCCGTGCCCCTGCTAGCGCGGATGCGGGATGCATCTGCCCATGCAGGGCGCTCGCACCAAGGTCGCTCGCATCCCGCGCGGCCTCGCGTCCGCGCTCCAGCTCCGCGCAGCCGCTTCGCGTCTCCGCTCCGTGCCGCGCCGCCCGTGGTCGGCGCTCTGGCTCCACGCGCCGGCAAAGCCGTCGCGTTCCGCTGCTCCGTCAGCCGCCCCGCGCCGCCGCGCCCGGCCGTCTCACAAACGCGCGCTCAACTCGCGGCGTCACGAGCCGTCTAACTCCGCTGCTACGGCAGCCCGCAAGCGGTCTGCCTCCGCACCGCTCCGTGCCCGCCGCGGTCGCTTGCGCTCCCTCCACGGTCACTGCGCGGGCTCCGCAAGCCCCGTTCCGGGTCTTGCTCCGCAGGGGAGAAGGACGAAAAGAACGAACCACACCGCATCCGCCTAACTTAGAAGGGATCGGATTGGCACGGGCGAGAAGGCCTTCCGGCTAGTTGTCGTTGTACCCGTGCCTCCGCGTGTCGAGGCAGTCCTTCCACCACTGCTCCCGCTCCAGCACCTTCTGAGGGTCGTAGCTCATGCCGAAGTACTCGAGCAGCGTGAAGTCGAAGTTCTCGCGGAAGTACCCCTCGCCCTCCCGCTCGTAGAGTTCGCGCAGCTTGGCGTTGCCGCCGTGCTTGGTGTCCATGTAGCTGCCCCAGCGCGCAGCCACGCCGCCCTCGCCGGTCGCCGAGCCTATGTAGAGCTTGCCGGTCCTGTTGTCGGTGAGGCAGTAGACCCCGGTCACGCTCTCCAGCGCATCATGGTAGGAGGGCATGATCTCGCGCTTGAAAATACGGTCGAGTTTCGCATAGGGCAAATGCACGCGGTCGTACCCCTGGAACGTCTCGCCGCTGTACATCGCGGGAAGGACTTCCTTCACCGTCGCCTCGCCGAGGAACTTGTCGAGCCTGAACACGTAGAGCGAGAACTTGTTTCCCTTGTGGAGGTTGATGACCAGCCGCCCGAACAGCGGCGCGTACTCGTCGAGGATCCTCACCGTCGCGTACCCGTCCTCGGCTCCGTACTCAGGTGTCTCCAGGATCTCGGCGGCGGATACGAACAGCCACTCGTCCTGATGGTAAAGGCGCATGAAGCTGAACACCCAGTTGCCCATTTTGAAGTTCCTCCGGTCCGACCTGTACCAGGTCCAATACGAGCACCGCTTTGCCAGACCGGTCGCGCGCTCGCTCTCGGGGCGGTCGAGCCACCGATCGATGAACCGCTCCTTGGTCTTCCCGTCCCTCATGTTCAGCTCGATCTTGCTGTTCTCTATCTGCTCCTCCGTGAGGTTGAGGACTCGATTCAAAGGAATACCCACGTCGCACCTGCCTACATAGACGCCATTACCTCCTCATTTTATGCGAGAAGGGCGTGCCGCACCCGTTTTCGGCTACCGCACACCCTCGCACAAGATCGCATCATCTTTCATCTGGCGAGAAGGACGCGCAGCCACCATCTGGCGCTCACGCAAATACCCGCCACGCCCATACCGCTTTTCCTGCCGAGAAGACCGCCTCGCAACCGTTCGCGGCCGCCGTACGTCCCCTTGCGCGCCTGCACCTTCATAAAGCTGCCGAGAAGAACGCCCGCAAACTCATCCCCTCAGCACGTCGTCCATCATCGCGTACCTGACGGCATCGATGCTGTGATCGTTTCCGTCCGGTATCTCGTCGATCCACCGCCCGTCGCGGTCGCGCAGAAACTCCTTGCAGGTGAACTCCTCGAAGGTGCGCGGGCACCGCGCGGGATCGATGACGATCTCCCGCAGCCCAGCCAGCCAGTCATAGGAGAGCCTGCGCATCTGGGCCTTGCGCGCCGGGTGCACGCGGATGCCCAGCTCGCGCCTCCACGTCGCCATCTGCACCTTGGAGTCGGTCGTGTCGTCGCACCACACCATCTGGTCGTGGAAATAGGGCTCCGCGCCCTCCTCGTCGGCATAGGTGAGGGAATCAACCACGATGCGCCCGGCATCGGCGGGCATGGTCTTGTTTGCGGAGTGTTCCTCGAAGACGGTCAGCCTGCGCGCGCCGGACTCCCAGCCGCACCGCACGAAGCGCCACGGGTCGGGGAACCATCCCCAGTCCACGCCGTTTCGCACGCACTCGAACCCGCGTACGCGGGCATCCGTCAGCCGCGCCTCCACGATGTTGTCGAACACCGCGCCGCCCGTGCCCGTCACCTCGCCCAGGTACTCCCAGCGCCACGCGCGCTCGTTCGTCTCGCGCAGGTACTCAGCCTCCTCGATGAAGGGCATGCCGAGCCACCCCGGCCGCGAGTCAACCACATCGAGGTACGAAGAGCGCCGCACGAGCGTATCAGCCCTGCGCCTGCGCTCGATGCACTCCACGTTCACCCAGCTCCACATCGTCTTGGGCGGGTTGTAGCTGCAGAAGATCCAGAAGTCGTCGCCCCGCGCCGGAGGCTGTTGAGGATCGAGCGCACGGCCTCGATGCCGTCGAACTGGTCCAGCTCCGCGAACCACGTCACCGCGCAGTAGCCCCTCGTGAACTTCACGCCCTTGAGCTTAAGCGGGTCGTCTGCGCCGCGGGACACGATGCGCTGCCCCGTGGGCAGGTACACGACCTCCATGGGAGAGAGCTTCGCCTTGAAGTAGGCGGAGAGCCCCAGCGCCTCCACGGCCCAGAGCACCTGCTGGTACACGGAGTCGCGCAGCGTGTTGGAGAAGCGCCTCACCACGCACGCGTTGGCGAAGGGAAACGCCACGACGAGAAGCGCGAGGACGAGCGAGATGAACGACGACTTCGTGGAGCCTCGCCCGCCGTGCAGCCAGTAGTGCGTGTGCCCATGCGCCATCACGTCGCCGAGCACGTCGTGGAAGCGCGGGATGCAGAGGGCGGCCGCGCTAACCATCCGCATCGCCGCCCTCGCCATCGCCCTCGGGGGCGTCCTCGTCGTCGGGCTCCGCCTTGGCCACACCCACCGCTACGCCGAGCACGATCTGCGGCGCCGCCTCAGCGCGCTCGGCCCGGTCGCGCGCGGTCTGCGCGTACTCGTCTGGGTACTTGCGCTCCAGCAGCCACGCCGCCGCGGTCCACTGGCCGTTCTTGCGAAGCGCCGCCTCGCGGATGGTGGTGAGCAGCGTGCGCTTGTAGTCCGCCTCCGCCTTTTTTAGGGACTCGCCTAACGCGCGATGCAGCTTGGACGACGGCCTGTTGAGCCACCGGTACAGCGTCGCCTCGTGGATGCCCACCGCCCGGCAGATGTCCCGGTTGGTGAGGCCGTCCGCCTTGAGCTCGGCCATCTGATCGATGAGCTTCTCGGTGAGCTTCGGTCTCATGGGCGCGCCTCCCTTCGCAATGGTCCGTTCTATCGGCCCCATTGTCGGGAGGCGTCACAAAAGAAGAGGCCCCTTGCGGGGCTTGAATCAAAACTGGAAGGACAAATTAGTCGGGATGCGAGTGGTAGTAGATCCTGATTGTCGCATCTGACGGGTAGTGGGAGGAGGAGCTGAAATCCTCCTCGCCGTTGATGGTGATGTGGTCTACCGAGCCGTCGCTGTTGAAGAACCCGCTAACCAAATCGAGGTCGTTGAGGTCTATGCACTCGATGTTGGTAAACCCGGCGTCCGTGAATCGTTGCTCCGCGTCGGAATACGAGATTTCCGTCAAGTCG
>ERZ1034952.3336-NODE-3336-length-10865-cov-6.658094_pt1 | contig 10865 bp, 22 predicted proteins | sample MGYA00520625_ERZ1034952 | MGnify/ENA primary metagenome ERZ1034952 (study PRJEB33766, sample SAMN09781773) | gut metagenome | biome: gut microbiome | host: Homo sapiens | place: Madagascar | study: EMG produced TPA metagenomics assembly of the PRJNA485056 data... | reverse complement strand
CCACGACATAGCTTCAAAAAAGCGTTATGTCGTGGGTTTTCTCTTTGCTTATACTGTTAAATACTGTAAAATACTGCTGTTTTGCGGGTCGTAAAAAGGTCGTATTCGCCCCAAAAGGTCGTAAAAAAGTCGTAGCTATTTCAGCCCATCAAGCCGCCGCATGACGCTCTTATAAGCCTTTGGATTGACAATCTCAAGTGTGCTCATAAGCTCGTCCAGCACGTCCAGAGCCGCGCTGAAATCGACTTGTGCGACGGCCTGCATAAAGTCGCTACCGCCAGATATGTGCACCCGCGCAGGGGCCTCTCTGGCCGTCTGCACTGCCACTTCGGGCGGCTGCGTCTCTGGTGCCATGTGCTCCCGGCGGATGGTGTAGAGGTCGGCCAGCTTGCCACAGCGCGAGTAAGTAAGCTCCCCGTTTTCAAGTTCGGCGATTGCGCCCTCTACCTCTCGCATGTCAAACATGGCCACCACCCCCTACATCAGGCATTTTTCAGCGCGTCGTAGCAGCGGCTGATAATCTCTCTGTCGCTTGCGTCCGCCTCGTCCATCATGTCCTGCATCCGGCGCATCATCGCCTCTCGCCCATCGTCTCGGCTGTAGTGTCCGCGCACATAATGCCGTCGGGAGCGCGCATAGCTGCTTCCGCGCCCATAACCACCACGCATGGACACATCCCAGTCGCTGTCGCGGCTGTATCCATCATCCTCCAGCATTGTGATTTTGTCGATGTTTTTGATAGTATCAGTCAGCTTGTGGACGGTTTCCAAGTCACCCGCAGACATTTCGCCTTTTTGTCCGATTTCTTCAAGTTCGTCGCACAGCATGTCTTTCAATGCGTAAAGTGTTTTTTTGCTCACGATGATCTCCTTTCAGCTCACGCGCTCGACCACAAAGTTTGCGTTCGCAAACAAAACGGTTTGTGTGCTTGTATTTTCGGCGGCAACGGTCAGGCAGCAGCCGCGCGGGACTTCCACAAACGCCGTCACGTAAATATTAAAATAGTTTTCGACTGCTGCCGGTGTCACGGTTGCAGTTGCGCTGCTCAGCGGCTCTCCGTTGATGGCAAGCGCCGCAGTAATAGCTTCCACTGTGCCCCCAGTAGGAATCGCGATGTTCGCGCCGAAACCCACCTTATAACGCGCCTTGCACTGGTTCGTGATGCCGCGCAAGGTCACAATCCCTGCGCCGTCGCGATGTACAATGCACCCTTTCCCCGCAACCGCTGTTTCGGTCAGCGGCACATTCTGCCCGGCAGCTACAGTTTGAGTGCTTGATGCTGTAAATTCAGCCATAAATAGACCTCGCTTTCTTGTTTCGTTTATTTGTCTCAACCGGTTTGCTAATGGCCTCTTCAAAAGTCATGCCTAGTTTATTCATTCTATTATGGATACGTTTATAATTTAGTCCTAATTCGTTACACCATTGCATAAGATTTTGAGTTCTGCCATTATATTCGATTTCCACACACATTCTGCGGTTGTTTGCTTGCGCAGCTTTTGTAACCCAGCAACAATTCTCTGGGCAATAATCTCCATCGTGGTTTTTCCGCTCTATTGTCAAGTCGTCTGAATATCCATTTTCGAGCGCCCAGTCTCGAAACGACTCAAAAGATTTTTCCCATTCTGCGCAAACTTTTATTCCGCGAGCGCCGTAATCTTTATAGCTTTTAACCGATTCGCGCTTACAGCGGTTCCTCATATTAGCCCACGCATAATATAATCGAGTTCTTGTCATGTGGTGCGTGGAAGTGTATGCTTTATGTTTTAAGCATCCACAGCTTTTAACGCTGCCATTTCTAAGGCGAGTTCCATCGACATCAACAACATTTCCACATGAGCAAACACAAGTCCATACAGCTTTTCCTTTTGAATCTGAGCCATTTCTACAAAGAACGGTAAGCTGTGAAAAAGTTTTCCCGGTTATATCAATTACTTTGGACATAAAGACACCTCTTTACATTTATAATAGAACATATTTTGTATTCTATCATATCCAAAGTAATAATACAAGTATAAAAAAGATAGCGGCGGGACTATTGCCCCGCCGCTCTTTTGCAAAATCAGCCAGGGGCTGAACAGCCTACTATACGTAGGCAGTTGCTTACATTTTGTTAGCAGCCACACCCGCCACAGCCGGTGCCGCAGCCGGTATAAGTCCCAGCCGCCCAGGGATTGCACGAGGAGTAAGCCGGGATAGGTGTAGGCCGCAGCTGCTGAATCAGATAGCTGTTCTGCGCCGCCTGGCTTGCCGCCAGCTGTGCCGCGAAAAGCTGCTGGCTCTGCTCGGCAATCTTGGCATCTTTGGCCTCAATCCGCTGGGCGGTCATAGCGTCCAAAATCGCTCTCGCATTGGCGTTCTGGTTGTCGATGATGTCGCGCGTGCCAGTGTTGATGCTCTGCCGGGTCTCACATGCCTGCGTGGCCAAGTTGTAATTCACGCCCTGGATTGCCGAGCGGGTCTCGCAGCAGCAGTTGGCCTGCTGCATCTGCATGGCATTCAGCTGCTGCATAAATGCGGCCTGCTGGTTTGCACGGCTGATTTCAGCCGACATAAAGCCCTGCTGCATAGCGTTCTGCACACCGTTTACAAGCTGCGCCTGCTGGTAGAAACCATTGCACAGGCCATCGTTCACACTGTCGATTTTTCGCTCAACGTTGGCGAAATCAGAGGTCAGCACATAGCCGTCAACCACCCCAGCGCCGTTGCCAGCATTGTTGCCCCAGCCGTTACCATTGCCCCAGCCGCCAGCAAAAATGAACAGAAACAGCACAATCAGCCACAGAGCGCCGTTGTCACCCCAGCCAAACCCGCCGCCATTATTGTTTGCATTCGCAGGCTGAACCGGCATAGTCATCACGGTGCCGTCAGAAGATAAACTCATAAAATCTCCTTTCGCAATTTAATTAAATTTGGTTAAAATACGCTGAAAATATTAAAATCGCGGCCACGATTTTGCAAAATTATTTGATGAATTGCTGAAACTGCTGCGCCATCATCTGCAGCTGGTTTAGCTGCTGCTGGCTCATCTTGCCAGACTGTAGCAGCTTTTGCACCTCCACTTTCGGGTCGCCCTGAAAGCTCTGCCGGAACTGCTGGAATTGCTGCAACATTTGTCCAAATTGCCCCATTGGACCGGGCATTTTCCCGCCGTTCAGCGCGTTATACAGAGGGTTTGCCATCGTCTCCACCCTTTCCCGGCTTTTCTGCCGTCAGTGCGTCAAATCGGGCTGCCAGCGCGTCGAACTCTTCGCGCGTGACAAACTCTCCGGCTTGCGCTTGCGCGGCCTGTGTGGGCTGTTTCTGCGCCGCTGTGCGTTCCGCGTAATCGAAGATGCGCAAAGGCTGCGGCATCCCGCTTGCATCCACTGTTTTGATATAAAACGAGCTTTTCTCGCTATCCATCAAAAGTACGCTGTTTCCTGGCGCACAAAGGTAACTTTTCGCGGCCTCTTCTCCTTGCACCCAAATAATGGGTGCCGGCTGCTGCTGTGCAGGCGTTTGGTAGCCCTGCCGAAGCTGTGCCAGCTGGTCAGGCATCGGGGGCGGCATCTGCTGCCCCATCTGGTAGTATCCCGGCATATAGCCGGGGCTGTATGGATTGCCGAAAGCCATGTGCTCACCTCTCCCAGTAGTATATCGGGGCCTCGTCTCCGCTGTCCCATGTGTCCAGCCAGTCGCCGCCGATCACGGCCACGACGTGCGCGGGCAAGGCCAAGATGTACGCCCCTGCCGGATGCTCTGCCGCAAAATCCGCGACGGTGTAGCAGTCCGGGCAAGTGCTCGGTATCGCCTGCCGGTGCCATCCATGCCGCCGAAGGTAGCTCCCCCACACGCGATTTGCAGAGGGCATATCATGCAGCGCAAAGCCATCGACTGCAAGGGCGATGTATACCTCTTCCCAGCTTTTTCCTGACGCCGCCGAAATCGCCCGCACGGTGCAGTCTCCGACGCGCTTGCCGTCGGGGTTTGGATTGTAAGCCCTGTATGCCATCTGCGCCCGCCTCTCTTTGCGCCCATTGTACAGCAAACGACGCTAAAACGTAGGACGCAACCGGGCCAACTGTGGGCCAAAGTATAATTTTACAAAATATTCTGTTTATGTTTGTGCAATTTGCCTATTTACAATGTAGAGTTAGAGTAGTATTATAATAACAGCGAAAGCAAAGGAACTAAACGGAGGAACGCACGATGAAAAAGTACAACATGAGCAAGATCATGAAAGACGCATGGTGGGCAATGAAGAAAAACAGTGTGGGTGGAGTTCCCCAGATTAAGTTCTCCGAGGCCTTGAAGATGGCTTGGGAATGGGCAAAGCGCGAAGCGCTTGTCAAGGCTGCCACCGAATCCGTTGCAATGTCCGGCAAGTACGACTATATCGTCGCAGAGCCGGACGCGGACAAGCGGCTGTCCATGGCCCGCAAAGCCCAGCGGGAGCTTGTGAAAGCCCATTGGGCCATGAGTGCAGAGGAGCGCAAAGCCGATCAGATTAACTTTGACGGCGAAAACAAATTCCTCATCACGCTCAAAGGAGCCTGCCTCCTTTGCGAAGGCGGAAATCCCCTCTGGATGTACACCCTCGGCCCCCTGCCTGAGGATGCATAAAAAATAAAATAAAACAAAACGGAGGACAAAAAAATGAAAGTCATCAATCGGGACGGGCACGAAATCAATTTTGAGGCAGCGGTTAGCCTCATGGACGACGAGATTCGCGAGGGGCTGAACCGCGAGCTGGCCCCATGCACTGAGCAGGAGTTTTTCGAGGCCTACGAAAAGGCCCACGAAGAAAAGTACGGAGAGGAATTTCAGATTTAAAATGGCCCGCCGGGGCCGTAAAGGAGAAAAATTTTATGAAAATGGAAAAAGTAAACGCCGAGTTCTCCGCCGAGTACGTGCGGGACGGTAAGGCCCTGGTGCTCTACCAGGCCGGAGAATCGAGATACGACCCGCTCAAAGGCATCGACTTTATGCTGTGCCACTTGGACAGCGTGGACCGGGGCGACATCGAGCTTTACGCCGAGGCCGACCCGGTGCCGGGTGACAAACCCGACACATGGGACGAGCTCGGCACATACGACGAGCTGAAGGCCGAGATTCTCCAACAGGCGGAAGCCGAAGGCGTCCCCGCCGACATCCTGCATTTTTGGCTGGATGATTGACCCGCAAGGCCGACGCGAAAGCGCCGCCGGTGCAAGCCCGGCCACCCCGTAAGGGGTGGGCGCTCACGGGTTACCCAAGGAAGGAGAAAAAAGCATGGACATTACTTTGGCAGAGTACGCACGGCGGCACGGGCGGGCACTTGCTACCGTGCGGCAAAAGGCTTACCGGGGCGGATTTAAAACGGCCCGCCGGGTCGGGCGAGATTGGTTCATCGACGAGGACGAGCCGCTCGTGGACAACCGCCGGAAGCTTACAATGCCGGACGTGTTTACACGCGAGGCATACGGCCCCGGCGGGCTGAGCGCCGAAGAGCGGCGGCGCGCGCTCAAACTCGAGCAAGCAAAGGAGATCAGCGGCTGGCGGCAGTACCCCAGCACGTGCGAGGCGATCTTTCAAAACATCCTCGACGCGGGGATGTTTGACCGCTACGGCGCAATGCAGCTGGGCGAGATCGCCGCCCTGCTGAAAAAAGTTTATGACAAAGGCGTGGCCTATGGCCGCGAACATCCGGAATAACTTCAAGAGGCGTGGCTATGTCTGCGCCTCTATCTTTACAAGGAGGTGGTGGCAATGCCGCCATTTAAAGATTTATCCGGGCAGACGTTTGGCTATTTATACGTCATCGAGCCAACACCAAAGCGGAAGGGCAGCAACCGGGTTTTCCGCTGCCGTTGCCTTAACTGCGGCAAGATTGTAGAGCTGCCGAGCGGTACCATTGCCCACTCTCAGCAGATCAGCTGCGGGTGTATAAAAAACCGCAACTTAACAACCAAGCCCATTGCCGATAAGCTCGGGCAGGTTGACGGCACCAACGTCAGCCGGATATCGTCGGACAAAACACCGCGAAACAACACCACCGGCGTGCGCGGTGTGTCGTGCGGAAAAAATGGCAAATATATCGCATACATCTATTTTAAGGGCGAGCGGTACCACCTGTATTACGGCACCGACAAAAACAAAGCCATTGCCGCCCGAAAAGAGGCAGAGCAGCGCCTCTTCGGCGAGTTTTTGACGTGGTACAATGCGCAAAAGGATACACAAAAATAAAAAAGCCCGACAGGCTCACAACCTGCCGGGCTTTTGCTATGTGTTATCGGTGCATTTTGTCGTGGATTGATTTAGCATAGCGCTTCACGGTGCGCTCGCTAACGTTTAATTCGGCTGCAATTTCCGCGTTCCTGCGTCCTCTTCGGCGCATATCAAGCACTGCGTGTTCGTCGTCTGTGAGCAAAAAACAAAGGTCGTCATACTCACCCCGGCTCAGGCAGAAATCGAACTTACTGCCCATGGCTCACTCCCCGCCAAGCAGCTGCTTAAATACCTGGTGCAGACCGGTGGACGCAAGGCCAGAAGCAAGGCCAGACAAAATCACACCAGCATCCACGGCAGGCCAGTGCATCCACACGGCCAGAATCACGCCCAGAACGGCGCACATAGTGGGGATGTATTTGTTGTCAACATCCTTTACCCACGACTTTACGACATAGCCTACGCACAGGCAGATACCCACGATGACAGGCACCATGTACTCAGAAATGAACGAAATATCCATGATTATTCCTCCTCAAGCGCTTTAAGACGCTGCTCATGCTGGGCCAGCTCCTTGTCGTGGCAGTCCAGCCGCTTGTAAAAAATTTTGTGACTTTCGCGGTTTTCGCCTTCCAGTTTGTCCAATGCTCGCTGGAAGTTGTCAACCGCCACCGTCAGCTTTGTGATGTTGCTGTTGAGCTTGATGAGCGGGCCGCTCACAGAGCCGATAAGCCCGACAAGCACCACAACAACACCTACCACCGTCCATTCTTGCATTTCAGCCCTCCAACAGGCTGGGGTTCACCAGGCCCAGCAGCTTGTCCAGCTTGGCTTCAATGCGGCCCAGCTGCTCGGCGGTGTCGTCTTTGCCGCTGTCCGGGGCCGGAGTGGGGGCAGGCGTGGGTTCCGGCTCGGGTTCAGGTTCCGGTTCGGGTGCGGTATACTCCACGCAGCCCACCGCCAGAGCAGCGGCCTTTGCGGCGATGGCCTTCCGGTCGCCTGCGCTGGCAGGGCCGATGATAAGGTAATCGCCCGCATCTTCGTGGGGCAAACCCAGGCTGTCCGCCAGGGCTGCCATGGTCTTGCGGTCGCCGCCCGATACCGGGCCGACTTTCAGCATATCGCTCATGGGTGTATCCTCCTTCTTTTCGCCGGTGATGATCGCCGGATAGTCCTTGTAAGCGTGGTTGCAGTCCACGCGCCCAGAAATGCCAGGAACGCTGCCGCTGCTGGTATACTGCCACATACCATAGTGGCCAGTGTAGTCCGTGCGGGCGGTGTAGTGGGCAAGCCAAAAATCAAAGCGGCTCAGGGCGCTCATGTCGAGGTACGCCGCCACGAAGCTTTTGTAAGTGTACAGGATGCAGTAGCGGCCCAGCTCTTCAACACGGCTCAAAAAGGCCGCACACAAGCTTGCATTTGCGGCTTGCGAAAAGCGCTTGTACAGTGTGGCGTGCTCAAAGTCAAGGGCGATGGGCATATCGCACGCAAAGCCGTCCAGCATGGCCACACAGGCGCTTGCAGCCGCCTTCATGGCGCTTGCGCTCGTGCAGTAGCTGTACAGATATACGCCCGTATGCAGGCCCGCAGCATGTGCACCGACCATGTTATGGCGATAAAAAGGGTCCTCTGTGATGCTTCCGTCGCTGTTAATCCAGCCCTGCCGCACCATAGCAAAGCCCATACCGGATGCTTTCACCTTGTTCCAGTCGATGGTGCCCTGATACTTCGAGACATCAACGCCTTCCATGATGCTCAATCCAGCCACCCCATTTCCCGCAGATCGGCCCGCACCTCGTCGATTTCGTCCTGCGTGATTTCAGCCAGCGCGGCGACAGGGACACCAGCCGCATCGGCGGCCGCCTCTTGTGTGCTGCCATAGACAAGGGCTTTGATGGCCTCTTGCTTTTGCTCGTAAGTCATGGTTCTCCTCCTCTCAAACCCGATAAATGCAAACGCCGCCGTCCTCAGAGTAGCTCGTGCTTCCACTGGTAACGGACACCCATTGGCTGCCGTTGAGGGTAAACGTTCCTTGTCCGCCCCAACCGCTGCCAGAATATGTCCGTTCCGCGTTATAAATTCGCGTGGCCAGATTGCCAGCGTCCGCGATATAGCATCCTTTCACCCCAGCGATGGCCCCGCACACCCGGTAAGTGCCTGCTGGGAGCCAACAGCCCCAGCCGCCGAAGCCGGAGGTGCCGCCCAGCGTCCATGCAAGCTTCATTCGGTTGTAAGAGCCGCCACTCCAACGATTGTCGCCAATAGTCGCGAACATAGCCACGGCGTGGCCCCTGCCGGTGACATCAAGCACGCTACTACCTGCACAAAGGTTCCCTTCGTTCAGGCCGATCACTCTTTCCACAGTAGCATAGCTGTCACCCACGTATGTTTCGCCGTTGTAGTAGCCCTTCGGCGGTTTAAGGTACACGCGCTTAACCCCGTCGGTGTTTTGATAGGCTTGCGTGTCTCGCTCCACCGGTGTGACGGCAACCGACGGATAAGCAGAGGACGCACCCACCGCCCCATTTTTGCCCACCGTGTTCCGGTCCAAAATTGTACCGGTCACCCGCTCGCCGTCCTTGCCGTGGGCGGTGGCCCCTTCCAGCAGCTTCGCCGCCGCCACGGTGTCCTTGGTCAGGTCAATCAGCACCTTGGCGTTAAAAACGATTTTGCTGTTGCCCATAGCCATCACCCGATGGTCACGGTTTTGCCGCCAGATGTGTTGTCGCTCACCGCATAGGGGATGGCGGCCACAACCACCTGCGACAGACAGTTATAGCCGGTATCCGGCAGCACCGTTTGCTCAGTGGCTTTGGGCGTTACTCTCTTGCTTTGAGGCTTCATGCCCTCACTCCCGGACATCGTACCGCTAACCCCTAGCACGGTCACGCCCTTGCGGATGTTGGTGGGGATGAGCTTTGCCTGTTCGGTGCTGTCGATGGTCACTTTGCCGCTGCCGTCGTGGTATCCCTGGGGCACGGTATAGGCCCCGGCCTTGGTGCTGATTGTCCCGGTCACCGCCCCGCGATTAGGCATTTCGCCGGAAACTTTTGTGCCTTTCACATATGCGGTTTTCCCAGACAAAATTTCTGCCGCCGTAGCGGTGGCATCGCCCGTTGAGGCATCGAAGTCACAGGTGCCAGTGATGGGCGCACCGTCTTTCCCGTGGGCGGTGACCCCGGTAAGCAGTTTATCGGCAGTGACGGTATCGCCGGTGAGGTCCATCAAGACGTCGCCGTTAAAAATCACTTTGCTGTTGTAAGTAGCTGCTGGCATGTTATGCATCCTCCCCGATGTACACTGTGTTCCCGCCCGACGTGTTGCCCACGTCCCAGCGTTTGATCTCTCGCACAACGATGTTGTTTGAAAGATATTTGTTTTCCGTTTCGAGTTCTTGTTCGCTGCCTTTCGGCGTTACTTCATACGGGCCGAGGTAATTTTCTGGCAACGCGGTTTCTCCGCTGAAAGAGAAAGCGAACGTCGCATCCGTACTACTAAGGTCAACCGAAAACCGCACGTCCTCGACAACATCAAAGGTGGCAGCGAACGTTGCCTCTGTGCTGCTCCATCCCGGCATTAGATCACACCGTCCTTGAGCACTTCATCGGTCTCAGCCTCAACGATGTCGCTTTTGAGCGCTGTTCCGTCCTTCTTCCGCAACCGGACTTGGATCCTGATTTTGCCTGCCTTCGGGTTAAAAGCAAGGGTGTCCTCTTGCCCAAGTGGCACCAGCAAATCCGTGCCTACCATTTGGCACTCTTCCAAACTTTTTTCCACCACGGTCTTGTTACGTTGCTCATACGTCACATACAAACTTGCCAGTTCGCTCTGCGTTACAGGCAACGTAATTCTGTTAGTTACGGTTGTGCCGCTAGAGATTACGGTGCTCATGTTTGTCACACCTCCTATTGCTTTTAATCACACGTAGCAAATTACGCCCTTCCCGCTTGGTGTACCACCGCCGAAGTTGATGTCCCATTGCATGTAAATGTTTTGGTTTGCACTCACAGAGAACGTGGCAAAGTACATGTTGTTTCTCCCTGGCGTTGCCACCACCTTACTACCAATGACAATTGATTTGATTTGCATATCGTGATCGGCGTTGCCCGCGAAGAAGAAAAGCAGAGTACCGGCGGCGGGAGTGGTAGCCAGACTATGCGTCGAGGTGTCGTTTGGAATAGATCCATTCCAAACCGCTTTCGTCACGCCGGTTCCTTTTACGCCAATCACCGTGTTCCCAGCGCAAAGTTTTTCTGCCGTCAGGCCGATTGCGCTGGCTACTTTGGCAAAAGTCTCGCCCACATAGCTGTTCCCATCGTAAAATCCAGCAGGGGGTTGTAGGCACAGGCGCGACACGCCATCAAGGTTGTTGTTTGTCTGTGTGTTTGCGCTGTTCGCTTTTGACACGGCCACGCTGGGAAAATACTGGCTGATTCCCACCGTCCCGTTTTTTCCAACGGTGTTGCGCGGCAGGATGTAACCTTTTTTAATCGTTTTATCGCCGGAATAAAACTTTTTGCCCGAAATCACGTCTCCGGTGTCAGCATCGGCGAGGGCGAGTTTTGTGAGGGATAAGCCCCCGCCGCCATTAAAATTTATCTGCGTACCGTCCCACACAAAGCTCAGCCAGCGGCCGCTCAGCGCCTCGCCCGCCAAGGCGTCGGCAAAGGCTTCGC
>ERZ1034952.3335-NODE-3335-length-10868-cov-7.950800_pt1 | contig 10868 bp, 8 predicted proteins | sample MGYA00520625_ERZ1034952 | MGnify/ENA primary metagenome ERZ1034952 (study PRJEB33766, sample SAMN09781773) | gut metagenome | biome: gut microbiome | host: Homo sapiens | place: Madagascar | study: EMG produced TPA metagenomics assembly of the PRJNA485056 data... | reverse complement strand
ATTCAAATGATTCCGGCAGATACAATGCAACATTTTTTCTTTTATTTATTAATTATTACTCGATGAATCGTCGCTTTCCTCGGCAGTTGTTTCGGGGAGTGTTGATGCCTCGCCGTAGTGCTCATTAATAATCGTTGCACCTACGGGACCGTATCCGTCGGACATATATCCGCTCTCACGGCATTTGATTACATCCACTCTCGTTCTTGCGAGGGTTATGCTGCTCTTGCCGTAAAGCATAGTTTGCAAATTATATGCATCCTGCGGAAAATCTGATTTCCAGCACCATGCGCCGTAGTATCTTCCGCCTGCACCCTTTTCGTTAATTCGAGAATTAGGCACGGTATTTGTAACAATGCTGTAATTGAGCCAGCCCTGAGAAATCGCATACTTTGCAACCTTTACAAGCATATCCCTGCTCATATCTGTTTTGATATAAGGGACAATGTCGTTGATGATTTTGAGCAATTTAACGCTCGGTGCGTCCTTTACACTCTCAAACACCTTCATAAGGCATTGCTTTTGTCTGTCTGCTCTTACATTGTCGCTGTCAATGTGACGGATACGGCAATATGCAAGTGCCTGCTGACCTGTCAAGTTCATAACGCCTGAATCACCGTCAAAGGTCTTGTCAATCCATGTGCCGTCGTAAGTTTCTTGGTCATTGTTAATCTCGTTGATTTCGGCAGAGGTAATCTCAAGCTCAACCCCTCCGAGAGTGTCAATGATAGTCTTGAAACTCTCAAAATCAACCGTTGCGTAATTGTCTATCTTAATCTTATAAAGATGCTCAACCGCATTGATATAAGTTTTAATATCGCCTGAGGATTTTGCACCGTTAATCTTGCCGAACTGACCGCTTTCCTTGTTGCCCGGCTCTGTCTCCCAATATGCGTAGGTGTCACGCAAAACAGAGGTCAGGGTAATGGTCTTTGTGTCGATATTGATTGATGCGATAATTGCCGAATCTGCTCTCGATTCCACATCGGGGTCATAGCCGTCCTCACCAACGAGCATAATGTTAAGCACATGACTTGATGAGCACGGTGAGCCGTTATAATACCATTTTTTAATCATCTCTTTGAGAGATGCGATTTCGCTTGCGTCGGCTTCCTCAATCGGTTCAAAACTCTCTACCAGTTTGTCCATTCCCGTCCAGACTTCTTCGGTTGCCTGCGGTGTATCGTCCTGTGACGAAACATTGTCGAGAATATGATCAACATAAAGCCATGTTCCGACTCCTGCCGAAATAAGAATAACCAAAAGAATGCAAAGAAAAATTATCCAGCCCTTTTTCTTCTTTTTGTTTTTATTCTTATTTTTTTTCGGTTTTATGTCGGACTCTTCGGGATATTCTTCAATACCTTTGTTGGCGGAAAAAGAACTTATATCCACATAACCGTCATTTTTGTTTTCCTGTACGGCGGGTTTCTTCGGCCTACCGCTTATTATAGGCTCAAGCGGCTTTTCTTCCTCGGCTTTCGGCTCTGCTTTTTTTTCTGCTTCGGGCTGAGAAATTTTTTGCTCTGCCTCTTTTTTAGGCTGTGCCTCCTGCTTAGGTGCTTTTTGTGCCTTTGGTTGCGGCGATTGTGCCTCAGCCTTTTTTTCGTCCGTCTCAGGAACTTTCTCTACTGTTTTCGGCTTAGGTTCGTTCTTTATCACCGGCTCTTTTTTTATCGGCTTTGGCTCTGCTTTTTTTTCGGGTTTTATGAAATTAACTTCTGATGCCTTTTCGGTCTTTGGCGGTTCGGTTATTTTCTTTTGCTCGGTATGCTTAACCTCATTTGTAAAGTCAACGCCGCTTCTTCTTTTCTTTTTTTTACCTCTAAAAGAATATCGTCTATGTTATAATCCTTTGCCACAACATGAACTCCTCTTCATCACAAATTATTCGTTTTCGGGTGCTTCTTCGGAGCCCTCTGTCTCGGTTTCGGTCTGAGCAGCCTCGTCTGAATTATCTTCATCGTTTGCTCTTTCTACTATACCGATTGTGGCTACCTTTTCGCCGTCCTTAACGGACATAACCTTAACACCCTTGCCGCCTCTGTTAATCGAAGAAATTTGGTCTGCATGAGTTCTTATTACGATACCGTCAGAGGTAATCATAATTACATCGTTTTCTTCCATAACCGGAGCAATCATGGCAACCTTGCCGTACTTGTCAGTGTAATAGTTTATAATACCTTTACCGGCTCTGCCCTGAACACGGTAATCCTCAAACTTGCTTCGTCTGCCGTATCCCGTTTCGGTTACGGTAAGAAGTTGCATATCGTCTACCGCTACCGCAAAGCCTACTACATAGTCGCCCTCGTCGAGTTGGATTGCCTTAACGCCTCTTGCGGTTCTGCCGATGAGTCTTGCGTCGCTCTCCTTAAAGCAGATTGACATACCGTCATGAGTTGCAACAATAAGTTTTCGCTCTCCGTCGGTGAGTTCAACCCAACAAAGTTCGTCGCCCTCATCAAGATTAATAGCGATAATTCCCGTCTTTCTTATGTGGTCGTACTGGCTCAAGGCGGTACGCTTAATGATACCCTTTCTTGTCACCATACACAGGTACTCACTCTCGCTGTCCTTAGGTACCTTAACCATTGCGGTAACTCGCTCGTCCTGCTCGATTTGAAGCAGATTTATAACATTCATACCTTTACTTGTTCGGGATGCCTCGGGTATCTGATATCCCTTTAGCTTAAATACCTTGCCCTTATTTGTAAAGATAAGAATTTCATCATGAGTGGAGCATGTAAACATATTCTTTGCCACATCCTCCTCACGGCGTGACATACCCATAATGCCCTTGCCGCCTCTGTTTTGTGCCTTGTAGGTATCAACCGTCTGACGCTTGATATATCCTTTTTCTGTAAGAGTAAGAATACAATCCTCGACAGGAATCAAGTCCTCGTCCTCAACGTCTCCCGTGAATGCGGAAATTTCCGTTCTTCTCTCATCGCCGTATTTGTCGGCAACTTCACGAATTTCCGTCTTAATTATCTCAAGCACTCTGTACTCGTTAGAGAGAATGTCGTTATAATCCTTAATCTTTTCCTGCAAATCGTGCAACTCGTTCATAATCTTTTCGATTTCAAGTCCGGCGAGTTGTCCCAAACGGTAAGCCACGATAGCGGCGGCCTGCGGGTCATCAAAGCCAAACTTGTCCATAATTGCCTGCTTTGCTTCCGACTGTCCGCCACGGCACGCACGAATGGTTGCGATAACATCGTCAACAATGTCGAGTGCCTTTGCAAGTCCTTCGAGGATATGCTCTCTCTCCTGCGCCTTGCGAAGATAATATCTTGTACGGCGGGTAATGATCTCCTCTTGGAACTTTATATACTTATGCAAAATTTCTTTAAGCGTTAAAATCTTAGGCACTCCGTTGTCGAGTGCAAGAAGAATTACGCCAAAAGTACTTTGCATTTCTGTCATTTTATATAGATTATTAAGAACAACCTGTGCATTTGCGTCACGCTTAATCGTAATTTCGATATGCATACCGTGTCTGTCGGTATAATCCTGAATATCGGCAATGCCCTCTATACGCTTTTCTTTGCAGAGGTCTGCAATTTTTTCGATAAGTCTGCGCTTGTTTACGCCGTAAGGAAGTTCGGAAACAACGATTTTATATCTGTCGCCCTTTGTTTCTATTATCTCCGCTCTTGCACGAATAATAATTTTTCCACGGCCTGTTGAATATGCCTCTTTGATACCCTTTGAACCCATAATGATTCCGTAAGTCGGAAAATCGGGACCCTTGATATACTGCATAATATCCTCAAGCTGAGCGTCCGGATTATCTATAAGACAGCAAATGCCCTCTGCTACCTCTTTCATATTATGCGGAGGAATATTGGTTGCCATACCTACTGCGATACCCGATGAGCCGTTAATAAGCAGACACGGGAATTTTGTAGGCAAAACCTCGGGTTCAAGTTCGGTATCGTCAAAGTTTGATACCCAATTTACGGTGTCCTTTTTAATATCGTCAAGCATTTTGAGCGAAATCTTGCTCATTCTTGCTTCTGTATATCTGTAAGCTGCGGCAGGGTCGCCGTCAACACTACCGAAGTTACCGTGACCGTCTACGAGAGGATGACGAAGTGAAAAGTCCTGCGCCATTCTTACAAGAGCATCATAAACCGATGCGTCACCGTGCGGGTGATAGTGACCGAGCACTTCACCGACGGTGGTAGCACACTTACGGTACGGCTTGTCCGGATAAAGACCCGTGTTATACATAGCATAGAGAATTCTTCTGTGTACGGGTTTAAGTCCGTCTCTTACATCGGGAAGCGCACGGGCAACGATAACGCTCATTGAGTAATCAAGGAACGCACCTCTTATTTCTTTACTTATTTCTACATCAATTATTTTTTGGTTAGAATAATCGATATGGTCATGCCTTATTTCTTTTTGTGCCATTATAAATATCTCCTATTCTTCCAAATTAAATATCCAAATTCTTTACGAACTTGGCGTTCTGCTCAATAAACTGACGGCGAGGCTCAACATCCTCACCCATAAGAATTGAGAAGTTTTCGCTTGCAACCTGTGCATCGTCAATGGTTACACGCTTCATTGTTCTGAACTCGGGGTCCATAGTGGTTTCCCAAAGCTGTTCGGGGTCCATCTCACCGAGACCTTTGTATCTCTGAATATCACAATCTCCGCCCATCTGCTCTATGAGAGAGTCTCTCTGCTCGTCGGAGTATGCGTATTCGCTCTTTTTGTTTTTAGTTATCTTAAACAGCGGCGGCTGTGCAAGGAAAATATGTCCCCCGTTAATAAGTTCGGGCATATATCTAAAGAAGAAGGTAAGCAAAAGTGTTGTAATATGTGCACCGTCGACATCGGCATCCGCCATAAGTACAATTTTGTGGTATCTTAATTTTGTAATATCAAAATCCTCGCCGATACCTGTACCGAGTGCCGTAATTACGGGAACAAGTTTTTCGTTTCCGTAAACTTTATCGAGTCTCGCTTTTTCTACATTAAGCATTTTGCCCCAAAGCGGAAGAATAGCCATATATTGAGGGTCTCTTCCCAATTTTGCCGAACCGCCTGCGGAGTCACCCTCGACGATATATATTTCGCATTTACTCGGGTCTTTCGAGGTACAGTCGGTAAGTTTGCCCGGAAGTGAGTTGCTCTCAAGCGGAGATTTTCTTCTTGCGTTTTCTCTCGCTTTTCTCGCCGCCTCTCTTGCACGGGAAGCATCAAGCGATTTGTTAAGAAGGGTTTTTGCAACCTGTGGATGCTCTTCAAAATAAGTCATCAACTTATCGTAAACGAGAGTTGAAACCAAACCCGTAATATCCGTATTACCGAGTTTGCCCTTTGTCTGTCCCTCAAACTGAGCTTCCGTCAGTTTAACGCTGATAACCGCCGTAATACCCTCACGAACATCGTCACCGGTGAACTTTTTGTCGCTGTCTTTGAGTATATTGAATTTTCTGCCGTAGTCGTTAAATACTCTTGTGAGTGCAGTCTTAAAGCCTGTCTCGTGAGTACCGCCGTCTATGGTGTTGATATTGTTTGCAAATGAAAGCAGGGTTTCGCTGTAACTGTCTGTATAACAGAGTGCAACCTCGGCACTTCTGTCTCCCTTTGTGGTAGAAATATGAATAACCTCGTTTTGAATCGGATTGAGTCCTCTGCTCTCGTTTATCCATTCAACGAATGAACGAATACCGCCCTCATAGCAGTAAACGGCGGTGTGCTCGTCCTCTCCGTATTTATCGTCCGCAGCTTTTTCTATCAGTTCTCTTTTATCGGTTAAACTGATTGAAAGTCCCGCATTAAGAAATGCCTGCTCTCTGAGTCTGCGCTCAAGAACGTCAAAAGAATATTTTGTTGTTTCTTGGAATATTTCGTCGTCCGCTTTGAACTTAATAAATGTTCCGTGACCGTCGCTGTCGCCGATAATATGTAAATCGTTTACCGGTTTGCCTCGCTCAAATCTCTGTGCATAAATGTGGCCGTTTTGAGTTACCTCAACTTCCATCCATTCGCTCAGTGCATTTACAACAGACGAACCTACGCCATGAAGACCGCCCGAAACTTTATATCCCGAGCCGCCGAATTTACCGCCTGCGTGAAGCACGGTAAGTACAACCGTTACCGCAGGAAGTCCTGTTTTTTCATTAATGCCTGTTGGAATACCACGACCGTTATCTCTTACGGTAATAACATTGCCCGGTAAAATTTCAGTCTCGATATGAGTACAAAATCCTGCCAACGCTTCGTCGATAGAGTTATCGACAATTTCATAAACAAGATGGTGCAGACCTCTCGGTCCGGTTGAACCGATATACATACCCGGACGTTTTCTTACCGCCTCAAGTCCCTCTAAGACCTGAATATCATCGGCATTATACTCGTCTGTTACAACGGTATCCATATCCTCTTCTTCAAGATTTGTTACTTTTTCTTTGATATTTTCTTCTGCCATTTACAAAACCCCGTTTTATGACTTAGCACGCTTATTCAGTGTGCCGGTGTTTATCGGACTTACATATACTTTATCGTCTGTTACAACAAAGCATTTTGGTAAGTCATAGTTTACATAAATTACTCTTTTGTCTGTTTCCGCTTTTTTCAGATAATCTCTTGTGGCTTTATTAACCGTCGAGGTATCCATATCGAAAATTCCTATAATTTCTTTGTCTTTAATTAAAGTGTCTTCGCCTATGTGTAAGTACATATCTTTACTTTTTTGAGCCTTTTAAGGTACAATTTTTCCGTTTTCTATATGAAATGTTTTGCCCTTTTTCAGCCTTAATATAGTTTCTTTGTCACAGCAGGTGATAAAAACCTGCAAATTTTTAATATGATTTAAGATATAATCCTGTCTTTTTTCATCGAGTTCGCTCATCACATCGTCCAAAAGAGCGACCGGTTCAATTCCTGTTTTTTCTTTTAGCAAACTTGCCTCGGCTAATTTCATAGCCAAAACGCACGAGCGTTGCTGTCCCTGTGAGCCGTACAATTTTACCGATTTTGAATTAATCAAAATTTCTATATCGTCTCTGTGCGGACCTTTTGTGGTTGTATGATTGATTATATCTGTTTTGATATGCGTTCTCAGTGTGTCATAAAGTTTATTTTCTATATCGTTTATATCGTCCTTAAATTCAGTCGCTCCGATATATTTTAACTCTATCTCCTCACTGCCGCCGCTTAGTCCCTTAAATATATCTTTCAAATACGGAGTCAATGCCTCGATATATTTCATTCGCTGATAAATTATTTTTGCTCCCGATTTTGCAAGCGACATATTCCAAATTTCAAGCGTTGCCTCTGTTTGGTGCAAATACTCGCTGTTTTTCAGTATATAGTTTCTCTGTTCAAGTGCTTTATTATAATTTTTCAGCAAATTACGGTAATTACTTTTTAGCTGACAAAGTGCCGAATCGACAAATTTTCGTCTTTCGCTCGGTCCGTCCTTAACCATACTTAAATGTACGGGGCTGAAAATAACAGTTTTTATTTCGTCGCCGAGAGCCGTTGCACTTTTTTTTGCGATGCCGTTTAACTTAACTTTTTTTCTTTTTTCGATTTCAATTTCTGCGTTTTGTTCTCTGTTATTACCGTAAAATTCAAGATACAGACGGCTTCTGTTTTTGCCGAACATAATTAATTCTTTATCTTTGTTGCCTCTGAAACTGTGTGCTCCCGTAAAAAGATAAATTGCCTCGGTTAAATTCGTTTTACCCTGAGCATTCTCGCCCCAGATAATATTAACATCGTCAAATTCGGCTGTAAGATTTTCTATGTTTCTGTAATTTTCAAGAACAATTTTACTTATCTTCATTTATTATTTCATAATCTGTGGCAAAAGCGGAAACAATATCGCCGTTTCTTAATTTTTTTCCTCTGGCAGTGCAAATTTTTCCGTTTACGGCGATTATTCCGTCTTGAATAAATTCTTTTGCCTGACCGCCCGTTTCGGCGATTCCCTTAAATTTTAAGAATGATTGCAGCTGAATAAAATCCGTATTTATTTTAACCGTTTCTTTTTTATGCGGTGCCGCTTTAACCTTGATTTTCATTTTTTAACCTCATAGGTAATACTAAGAATATAAAATTATCTCCCTCGATAGGCTTAATCACCGTTGGACTTACCGGTCCTACAAGTTGAATTTTAACCTGATCGACATCACTTGCGTTGAGTGCGTCAAGCATAAATTTTGAATTAAAGCCGATTTCAACTCTTGCACCCGAAGTATTTGCATGAGTATAGTTAATAACTCTGCCGAGACTTGATACGGTTGAAACTCTCATTTGGTCATTATCAAATAAACATCTGATAGGATTTTTCTGATTATTTTCAATAACGGGAAGAGTTCTTTCTATACAATCAATTGCATCCTGCGTATTGATTAAAACCGTTGTGGTTGTCTCTTTCGGAATAGCGGCATTGTATTCTATAAATTCACCGTCAAGAAGTCGGCTGATAATGCTGTAATTATCCACTTCAAATACAATATGTCTCTTACTTATTGAAATACTTACCTTACTGTCCTCCTCAAGATTAAACAGTTTAATAAGTTCTCTTATTGTCTTTTTCGGAACAACAAAGTCTAAATCTTCTCCGTCGTAATTTATTGATTCTTTTCTGATTGCAAGACGGTAGCCGTCTACACCTATCATAGTAATTTCACCGTTTCTTATTTCAAATTTAAGACCGGTAAAAACAGGTTTTGACGATTCGCTGTCCGCTACTGCAAAGAGAGTTTGACTTACCATGGAATAAAGGAGTGACTGACTGAGTTCGATTTTTTTACCGTTATTAACCGACGGCAGTTCGGGATAATCCTCTGCGTCAATACCGGTGATATTATACTGTGCCGCACCGCAGCTTAAAGATACGGAATTTGAATTTGTTTCTATGGTAATATCATCGTTATCAAGTTTACGAATAATATCGCAAAAAACTTTTGCATTAATTACTATTGCTCCCGGTTCTATTACGTCAACCGACATAATTGTATTAATACCGAATTCAAAATCATATCCCGTAAGACTTAATGTATTGCTTCCGCATTCTATGAGAATACCCTCTATGGTAGGAATGGTAACTTTTGCGCTTACTGCTCTCATTACATTATTGCATGCGTTTGACAGTTCTTTTGTGTTACATATAAATTTCATAAAGCACTCCTTTTTATTTATTGTATTAAAAATCCCAATATGCAAAAATTCAACTAAACATAAAAGAATTCTTATAGTAGTAATATTAGAGGCTGTGCAAAATGTGTAAAACTTATTTTTGCCTTTATATTACTGCATTTTTTGGTTATATTTTTTTCACATACGGTTTGTGCAAAAAATGTTGACGATGTGGAAAATTTATGTTTTCAACACCCCATGTGAAAAATTTTTATGTGGAAAAGGAAAATTATGTGGAAAATTAATCATTTCTCAGATTATTTATAATATCGGTAACCTGATTGTTGATTGTTGCATCCTTTTTGATTTTCTCTCCGAATTTTTCAACATTATACATAACGGTTGAGTGGTCTCGTCCAAATTTTTCTCCGATAGCTTTGTGACTCATATCGGTAATTTCTCTGATAATGTAAAAGCACATTTTTCTTGCGTTGCTTACATCCGAGGTCTGTTTTTTACTGTAAATGTCCTCGACAGAAACGCCCGTTGTTCTGCTTACTTCGTCCACTATGCTGTTAATTACATCGCCGATGGGTCTTGTATCGTTTTGAACGTCTTTAATTGCCGCCTGTGCCAAAGCAATGGTAGGCTCGCATTCGCTGAATTTACAAAGTACCTGAAGTTTTTTTGTTATACCTTCAAGTTGTCTGATATTTGACTTAATATTTTGTGCGATATATTCCACAACATTGTTGTGTTCACTCATATCAAGGTCGAGAAGTTGAGCTTTTCTCTTAATGATGGCACATCTTGTTTCAAATTCGGGAGGCTGAATGTCTGCCATAAGACCGCTTTCAAATCTGCCGCAAAGTCTTTCGGTGAGTGATTTGATTTCTTTCGGCGGTCTGTCCGAGGTAAGTACAATTTGCTTTCCGTTATCAATCAGACTGTTAAAGGTATGAAAAAATTCTTCTTCCGTTTGCGTTTTACCTGCAATAAACTGAATATCATCTACCAAAAACAAATCAATATTGTTTCTGTACTTATCGTGAAATTCGTCAACATTTTTTTTTCCGAGGCTTGCTATAAATTCGTTTGCAAAATTTTCCGCCTTGATATATTTAATTTTCATTTCGGGGTAATTTTTTGCAACTTCGTAACTGATAGCGTTAAGCAAATGAGTTTTTCCCAGTCCGCTCGCACCGTAGATAAACAAAGGATTATATGTATAAAAAACAGGAGACGAACCGGAAATTTGTCCGCCCGGGTCTGCCGCAATGGCTTTTGCCGCAGCGTGTGCAAAACGGTTTGACGGACCTACTATGAAATTATCAAAGGTATAAATTTCATTTTTGAAATCCTCAAGATTACTCTCCTTTTTTTCACTTTTTACCGTTTCGTCCTCAACAGAGCAATAATCCACATCCAGTTTTATTCCGCACACCTCGGCAAAGGCATCGTGAATTAAATTGTCATACATCTTAACGAATGTACTCTTAAAATATTCGCTCTTAAATTCCAGTGTAACGCTTTTTCCGGTAAATTCCTTTATTCTTATAGATTGAAACCACAGATTAAATGCAGTTTCCGTGGTGTATTTTTTGCAATATTCCAGGATATTATCCCATAATTCCCGATAGTTATCCATTAAATAAGCTCCTGTTGTTTTATTTGGTTCTTTAGGTTATTTATCATTAAAATATATTGTAACGGTTTTTAGGTGCCGCAGAGTAAAAATTACGGCATAATACATCTAATAT
>ERZ1034952.3330-NODE-3330-length-10880-cov-6.220046_pt1 | contig 10880 bp, 10 predicted proteins | sample MGYA00520625_ERZ1034952 | MGnify/ENA primary metagenome ERZ1034952 (study PRJEB33766, sample SAMN09781773) | gut metagenome | biome: gut microbiome | host: Homo sapiens | place: Madagascar | study: EMG produced TPA metagenomics assembly of the PRJNA485056 data... | reverse complement strand
AAACAATAAAAAGATCATTTCAAAAACGGTAGCTTTCCGCGCAAAGTTGTGGTATTTGTGTTTGCTGCCAAGAAAGGAGTTGATTTAATGGCCAAGAAACGCGCCAACGGCGAGGGTAATATCCGCAAACGCGCAGATGGTCGCTGGGAGGGTCGCTACACCGCAGGATACAACGCAGAAACCGGTAAGCGCATCATCAAAAACGTTCTGGGCAAGACGCAGGCGGAGTGCAAGGCGAAGCTGACCGCCGCGATGGAAGCCACCAAGGGTGTCGATGTCAGCCGCGCCGACGAGTACACCGTGGCCACATGGCTGCGGAGCTGGTACGACATCTACGCCAAACCCAACGTGCGGGTGGCCACGGCGGATCGCTACCGTCTGATGATCGAGCAGTACGCCATCCCCTGTATCGGCAGCATCAAGCTCACCAAGCTGACCGCCCACGACCTGCAAAAGCTCTACAAGGAGCTGATGGAGAGCGGCCGTACCAACCGCAAAAGCGGTCACGGCAATCCGGGACTCAGCAGCACCACCGTCCGCAGCCTGCACCTGATGCTCCACAATGCCCTGAACCGCGCCGTAAAAGAACGCCTGATCCTCCGCAACCCCACCGAGGACTGCATCGCACCGAAGGTGCAGAAATTCGAGATGCAGATCCTCCAACCGGAGCATATCAAGACCTACCTCGACGCCGCGGATAAGAGGGGACTGCTGCCCATGTTTTATCTGGAGCTGGTCAGCGGACTACGCAAGGGGGAACTGACTGCTCTCCTGTGGAGCGACCTCGACATCCAAAACAAAACCATCTCCGTCAGCAAGCAGTACGTCAAGAACCCCAATGGGGAGTTGACACTCTCCCGCCCCAAAACGGAGACATCGGTCAGAAAGGTCAGTATTCCACAAGAGGGCGTCGACCTGCTGGTTGCCGAACACAAGAAACACCCCGACAATCCGTATATGTTCCCGTCACCCGTCACGGGAGAGCTGTACTACCCTGATTCCATTGTGAACCTGCATAAGAAAATTCTGAAAGACGCAGGACTGCCGCACATACGCTTTCACGATCTCAGACACACATTTGCCACGCTGGCTTTACAAAACGGCGTGGACGTCAAAACCGTCAGCAGCATGCTGGGCCACTACGATGCGGGCTTCACTCTCCGCACCTACACCCACGCTACCCGCCAGAAGCAGGACGAGGCCGCCCAAACCATGGGCAGCTTCATGACGCAGGTCATGTGAACGGAAAAGGACGCAAAAGAGTACCGGAGAGGAGGTAAAACCTCCTCTCCGGTACTCTTTGGATCTATCGGGACATTTCCGCGTGTGGGTCAGGGTGTGGGTCAACTTTGACCCACACCCTGACCCACAGATTAAATTGGTCAAAAAGTAAAGAAAAAGTCCTGTTTTCTCTCGAAAACAGGACTTTTTGGAGCTGCTGGGCGGATTCGAACCGCCGACCTCATCCTTACCAAGGATGCGCTCTACCTACTGAGCTACAGCAGCAAATTGGCGACCAAGAAGGGGCTCGAACCCTCGACCTCCAGCGTGACAGGCTGGCGTTCTAACCAACTGAACTACTTGGCCTTGTCGCGCTCTTGCGGACTCAAGCTTGTTTATTATAGCAAGTACCACAAGGAATGTCAACACCCATTTCTCGTTTTTACTGCAATTTTTTTAGGAAAAGACGACCTGTCAAGGTCCGAACAAAATAAAAAAGGGAATGTGCATACAATTTATATCCTTGCAGCACAGGGCGGCGGGACGATGCCCGCCGCCCCTGCGGCGCTTATAGCTCACGTGCCCGGAACCACTTCACAGACAGCGCCCAGCTGCCCACGAACACCGCCAGAGAGATGACCAGCGACAGGGCGAAGGGCACGGCCCGGGCGCTGGCGCCGTCCGCTATCACCAGGACGGCGCAGGCGGCGGCCACCAAGATCACCACGGAGATATACACCGTCCGCCCCTTGATGGCGCCCAGCCTGAACATGGCCGGGAACATCAGCGCCGGCGCGGTCAGCCCCGTCAGAGGCATCAGAGGCAGCAGCGTTTTCAGCTCGGCGCGGAAGGCGGGGTCCAGCTGTCCCCGCACCAGGGCCGCCGCGATGGCCAGCAGGGTGACGGCCGCCGCCAGTATGGCGCAGATGACGTACTTGACCGTCACGATCTGGCGGCGGGTCACCGGCAGGGTGTCGCAGTACATCATCCAGCCGTCCTTTTCGTCGGCGTTCAGCAGCGACGCCGGCAGCGAGGCCAGCAGAAACACCGGGTACAGCAGCCACATGGTGTTGATACCCCCGCCGTCGTTGACCATGCTCAGGCCGAAGAACACGACTACCATGAGGATATACGACTTGCCGTACTGCCACAGGCAGCGGGTCTCCTTATAAAACAACCCTTTCATCTTACGCCTCCTTTGCCATGAACACGAAAAGGTCCTCGATGTTCACCTGTCCCAGCTGCGTCCCGACGGGCACGGCGCTGCGCCGCACCAGATATTCCGTGCCGTAGGGGGTGGTGCGGTGGCCGCAGACTGCCGCCGGGGCGATGCCCACCGGACTGCCCCGGAGGACGCCGTAGTCCTCCGTCAGGCGATCCTTCTCCTCGCACAGCAGCAGGCGCCCCTTGTGCAGGAAGGCGATGTAGTCGCATATCTTCTCCAGGTCGCTGACGATGTGGCTGGACAGCAGCACCGCGTGGGTCTCGTCCCGGGTGAAGTCGGCGAAGATGGTGAGTATCTCGTCACGCACCACCGGGTCAAGGCCGCCGGTGGCCTCATCCAACAGCAGCAGCTTCGGCTGGTGGCTCAGCGCCACGGCCAGGCCCAGCTTCATTTTCATGCCCCGAGAGAAGTCCTTGAAGGGCTTATCCTGCGGCAGGCTCAGCCGGTGCAGACAGCCGGCGTAGACCTCCGGCTGCCAGCGGGTGAAGATGCCCGCCATCATGCGGCCGATCTGCGCGGCGTTCATGTACTCCGGCAGGCCCACCTCATCCAGCACCACGCCGATGTCCTCACGCTCCAGTGGGGTCAGGGCGCGGTTGTCCCGGCCGTAAACGGCGATGGTGCCGCCATCCCGGCCCAGGCTATTCAGTATCAGCCGGATGGTGGTGGACTTACCCGCGCCGTTCTCGCCGATCAGGCCCATGATACAGCCCGCCGGCAGCGTCAGGTCCAGGCCCTGCAGGGTGAACTCGCCCCGCCGCTTGGTCAGGCCGTGTATCTCCAATGCGTTCATTCCGTTTCCTCCTTCTGCAGACGCCACATCTCGTCCAGTTCGTCCTCCGTCAGGCGGCAGGCTGACGCCAGCCGCCGTATCTCCTGCATGTGGCCCTCTATCTTCCTCAGGTTATCCTCCCGCAGCAGTTCGGTGCTGCGCTCCGCCACGAAGCAGCCCTTGCCGGGCAGGGTGTAGATGAACCCCTCCCCTTCCAGCTCGTCGTAGGCGCGCTTGGTGGTGATGACGCTGATGCGCAGATCCTTGGCCAGCGCCCGTATGCTGGGCAGCGCCTCGCCCTCGGCCACCTGTCCGGACAGGATGGCGTCCTTGATCTGGCTGTATATCTGGTCATAGATGGGTGCACCGCTGCGGTTGTCGATGTATAGCTGCATAAGCGCCTCCTTGCGCAAACTGTATATGAACAGTATACACAGTTAAGACGGATTGTCAACAGAAAATTTTTGTGGTACAATATCCGGCAGAAACGCAGTACACGCAAAGGAGCCTTCCATGCACATCGGGAACGTAGAGATAAACTCCAAACTGTACCTGGCGCCCATGGCCGGGGTCACGGACATGGCCTTCCGCCAGATATGCCGGGAGCTGGGCGCGGGCATGAGCTGCACCGAGCTGGTCAGCGCCAAGGCATTGTGCTATCAGGATAAAAAGAGCCGGGGGCTGCTGAAGCTGGCCCCCAACGAGAAGCCCGCCGCCGCGCAGATATTCGGCAGTGACATCCCCTGCATGGCCGAGGCCGCCGTCATCGCGGCGGAGGTGTCCGGCGCGGACATCATCGACATCAACATGGGCTGCCCGGTGGGCAAGGTGGTGGCTAACGGTGACGGCTCCGCGCTGATGCGCGACCCGGAAAAGGCCGCGCGGCTGGCCGAGGCCGTGGTGAAGGCCAGCCCGGTGCCCGTAACGGTGAAGATGCGCCGGGGCTGGGACAAGGGCAGCATCAACGCGGTGGAGCTGGCAAAAATGCTGGAGCAGGCGGGTATCAGCGCCATCGCCGTACACGGCCGCACCCGCGCACAGATGTACAGTGGGCAGGCGGACTGGACCACCATACGCCAGGTGAAGGAGGCGGTGTCCGTGCCGGTCATCGCCAACGGCGACATCTTCGCTCCGGAGGACGCGGTGCGCATCCTGCAGTTCACCGGCGCGGACATGGCCATGATCGGCCGGGGCTGCTTCGGGAACCCGTGGCTGTTCCAACAGGCACAGGCGGCGCTGGCGGGCGAGGACATCCCGCCCCTGCCGCCGCTGGACCAGCGGTGGGACACCGCCGTGCGGCAGATAGAGCTGGCCGTGGCCGACAAGGGGGAGCACATCGCCCTGCTGGAGGCGCGGAAGCAGCTGTGCTGGTATCTCAAGGGCGTGAGCCACGCCAATTACTATAAAGAACAGATCGTCTGCCTGACCACGCTGGAGGAGCTGTACCGCGTGGCGGCGGGCGTCAAGAGGGATCTGCGATGAACAACGAACAGGACATCATCCGCCGCGCCCAAAAGGGCGACAGCGAGGCCTTCCGCACGCTGGTGGAGGGCTATCAGACCCAGGTATACCGCCTGGCGGCGCGCATGTGCGGCGAAAGCGCCGCAGACGACGTGACCCAGGAGGCCTTTGTGGCCGCGTGGCGGGCACTGCCCTCCTTCCGGGGGGACTGCCGCTTTTCCACCTGGCTGTACCGGCTGACCACCAACGCCGCCATCGACCTCCTGCGGCGGGAGAAGCGGCACCGGAACGCCGACGACATCACCGAACTGGAGCTGTCGGACGACGGCCTGTCGCCCCAGGAGCTGGCCGAGCGGGGCGAGACACAGGAGGCCGTCCGCCGCGCGCTGGGACAGCTGTCGGAGGAGCACCGGCAGGTACTGCTGCTGCGGTATATGCAGGAGTTGGACTACGGGGAGATCGCCACGGCGCTGGAGATCAGTGAGGGCACGGTGAAATCCCGCATCAGCCGCGCCAAGGGGCGATTGCGCGAATTGCTGGACGGCGGCGGGAACTTTTCCGCCGCGGGAGCCGTCTTACGGACAGATACTACCGAAAGGAGGGAGCGGCCGTGACACAGCAGCCCTTTGACCCCATGGATAATCTTATCCGGGAAGCGCTGGAGAGCGACGCCCAGCCGCCTGCCGGTCTGACGGACCGCATCATGGCGCAGGTGGAGCACACACCGCAGGAGCGGCCTGTCTCCCGCAAAAAGGCCCCCTACCGCAAGTGGCTGGTGTCCGCCGTGGCGTGTCTGGCACTGGCGGCGGTAGCGCTGCCCCTGGCGCTGAACAGCCATCAGAACGCCGCGGACACGACGGAATCCAACGACACCGCGGCGCAGGACTACGCGGTATCCGCCGCTCCGGACGGCAGCGCGGTGCCCAAGGATCCCGTCACTACGGACACGGAGGGCAACCAGCGGAACGAACAGGCCGGCGCCAAGAAGGACGACGACGGCTTCACCACCGTGCCCAACGGCATACAGACCGACCTGAACGACCAGCCCTACGATCCCCTGGACGCCGCGCTGGACAAGGCCGCGGAGGTGCTGGAATACCAGGGCTACACCCTTGAGGTGCTGGCGCGCACCGACGCAGAGGTGCAGGTGACCGCCACCGACGGCAGCGGACACAGCCCCGACGACCCCGCCATACTCGAAAACGCCATGACCGCCGCGGGCTTCGTGCTCAGTGACGGCTGGTACACCATCCCACAGGAGGCAGCACAGTGAAACTCCACACCAAGCAACTGACCCTGGCCGCGCTGACGGCGGCCGCCTACGCCGTTCTCAGCTACTTCGGCTCCATATTCGGCATCACCTACGGGCCCATCCAGTGCCGGTTCTCCGAGGCGCTGTGCGTTCTGCCCTTTTTCCTGCCAGAAACGGCCTGGGGCCTGGGCGTAGGCTGCCTTATCGCCAACCTGCTGAGCCCCTACGGCGTGCTGGACATCGTGGTGGGCAGCGCCGCCACCCTGCTGGCCGCCCTGCTGACCGCCCGCTGCCGGAAAAAGTGGCTGGCGCCCCTGCCGCCGGTCATCGCCAACACCGTGCTGGTGGGGCTGATACTGGCCTATGAGCAGGCGGGCACCTCCGCCGCCTTCTGGCCCACCTACGCCTTCAACGCCCTGACCGTGGGGCTGGGCGAGGCCGTGGCCTGCTACGGGCTGGGCGGGCTGCTGCTGTGGCGGCTGGACAAGAGCAAGACGCTGCACAACTATCTGGAAAACCGCTGACAAGAGGCGCTCTCCCCCCCCTGCGGAGAGCGCTTTTTTGCGCCAAACGTCAGTTTATCGGCGCGAAATGCATATACGGGCAGTTGCGGTTTTCTGTCGACTGTGGTATTATATTGATATTTCCCGCCCGCGGCGGGACGATCTTTCCATACGAGGCGGCTAATGTCTATGTACGAGAGAAACAAACATCATACCGCGCCTTCCCGGCTGGACACCAGCAGTCTGCCAAGGGGCCCCCTGAACTGGGTATTCTTCCCGGCGGCGCTGCTGTATCACGAGCTGCTGCTCCGCGCCTTCGACAGCCAGAGCGATTTCTTTGACCCGGCGCTGGTGCTGGTGGTGCTGTTCGCCCTGGGAGCGGGGCTGTTCTGGAGCCTGCTGATCAACCTGCTGCGCAACCGGACGCTGGCCACCGTGGTCTCCATCGCCGTCACCGTGCTGTGGACGGTGCTGGTCTGCGTGGAGTACTGCTGCCGCAGCTATTTCAAGTCCTACTTCTTCCTGCGCTTTATCACCGGCATGACCGACCACGTGGTCACCGGCTTCGGCGACACCATCATTCCGGATGTGGTGCTGCCCCGGCTGCCCTTTATCCTGCTGTCCATGGTGCCGCCGGCACTGTGCGTCCTGCTGCGCCGGCGGATCGTCACGGAGTACCGCATGGGCAAGTGGTCGCTGCTGTTCCTGCTGGTGATGGCGCTGCTGCTGGGCGGCACGGCCAGCTGTCTGGCCCACTGGGGCGTGTACAAGGACGCCTATACCTACGACTTCAACGCCGACACCGGCGTGACACACTTCGGTCTGAACGCCACCGTGCGGCTGGAGACCACCTACGCCATCTTCGGCCAGCCCCTCCCGCCGCTGCCGGATGTGCCCCCGGAGGAGAGCGACGACACCCCGGCGGTCACCCCGGTGGTCTACGGCGACAACGCCATGGACATCGATTTCACCGCGCTGGCGGAGAACGCGACCTCCTCCACCACGGCCAACATATCCCGGTACTTCGGCAGTCTGACCCCCTCCAAGAAGAACCAGTACACCGGTATGTTCCAGGGAAAGAACCTGATACTGTTCACTGCGGAGGCCTTCTCCCCCTGGTTCATCAGCGAGGAGCTGACCCCCACCCTATACCGCCTGACCCACGAGGGCTTCGTGTGTGAGAACTTCTACCAGCCCGCCTGGGGACAGTCCACCACCGGCGGCGAGTACGCGGTGATGACCGGCCTGATACCCACATGGGTAAACGGCAACGTCAGCTTCTACGCCACCGCCAACAACAGCATGCCCTTCGCCCTGGGCAACCAGTTCCGGGCTCTGGGTTATACCACCGCCGCCTACCACGACAACATCTACAACTACTACCACCGCGACCGCACCCACCCCAACCTGGGCTACGACTATCAGGGCCAGGGCAGCGGCCTGCAGCTGACCGAGGACGGCAGCTGGCCGTACTCCGACCTGGAGATGGTGCAGAACACCATCGGGCAGTACATCGACGACTATGTGCAGAACGGAACGCCGTTCCACACCTACTACATGACCGTCAGCGGCCACGGCGGCTACGGCTGGGGCCACGCCATGGCCGCCAAGAACCGGGCAAAGGCACAGGCCGCCTACCCCAACGCCTCCACGCAGGTGCAGGCATACGTGGCCGCCAATCTGGAACTGGAGAACGCGCTGTCCTACCTGGTGGACGAACTGGAAAAGGCCGGTATCGCCGAGGACACCGTGATCTGCCTGGCCGCCGACCACTATCCCTACCTGCTGGCAGAGACAGACACCGACTACTACAACGAACTGCGGGGCGTCACTGACTCCGAGCGGGACACCTCCCGCTACCGCAACGCGCTGGTGCTGTGGTGCGGCGGCATGGAGGATGCCGTCACCGTGACCGAGCCCTGCAGCGCCGTGGACATCGTGCCCACCCTCAGCAACCTGTTCGGGCTGGAGTACGACTCGCGGCTGCTGTCCGGTCGGGACATCCTGGACGGCGACTATGACGCTGCGGATGCCTACGGCAGCATACCTCTGGTGATACTACCCACCGCCGCCGGCAACAGCTGGGCCACCGCCGCCGGCGTGTACGAGGCCTCCACCCGCACGTTCACCGCCAACCCCGGCGTTACCGTGCCGGAGGGCTATGTCAGCGCCATACAGAACCGCATCTCCCTGCAGTACAACTACGCGCAGCTGCTGGTAGCCTACGACTACTACGCCATCGCCCTGCCCGACGCGTCGCACGCGCCCAACGCGCCGCAGGTGGCGCCCCCGGTGCAGCAGGAGCCTGACCCAGGCACGGACGGCACGCTGGATGCGCCCCAGGAACAGGCGGACTACGTGGAGCCGGAGCAATAAGTGAGAAAAAAGAACCATCCTTCGGATGGTTCTTTTTTATGTACCTCAGCGGGCCCCGCGGCCCGGCTCCGCCGGCAGCGCGGGCTCCGCCGCCTGCGGCGGCGCGTGGACGCCGGGCGCGGGCATGGGGACGTCCTCCCCTCCGCCCACGCCGAACAGCTCGTAGGCCATGCGGCGCAGGATGCCGCTGTACCGCTCGTCCGCCATGATCCGCACCGTGCGCTCCCCCCTTTTGCGGCAAAAGCCCCATCTGAGAGCAGTATAGCATGGCGGCCTGCCGAAGCAGGGCGAACGCTGTCGGCCGCCCCGGAATATCCGCAAAAAAGGGGCACAGACAAAGCGGGAACGGGACGGTCACCGCTTTGTCTGCGCCCCTGCATGGGTGAGACCATTCCTACCATACCACCATCCGGGCCGCAATGCAAGAAGAACTTTCGCTTTTGCAACAATTTCTCCCTAATACTCCATAGTATGCCGCAAAAGGCGGGAAATATCTGCGTTTTGCACCGTTGACAGTAGCGGTACAGAGGTGTAGTATCGGAGCATATTTTTTAGAGTGGGAGATGGCGGGATGAAATACATTTTTGTGACAGGCGGCGTGGTATCCGGACTGGGCAAGGGTATATGCGCCGCGTCCCTGGGGAGGCTGCTGAAGCAGTGCGGCCTGCGGGTGCGGAACCAGAAGTTTGACCCGTATCTGAACGTGGATCCGGGCACCATGAGCCCCTACCAGCACGGCGAGGTGTTCGTCACCGACGACGGCGCGGAGACCGACCTGGATCTGGGGCATTACGAACGGTTCGTGGATGTGGCGCTGACCGGCGACAGCTCCGTGTCCTCGGGCAAGATATTTTGGTCGGTGCTGAACCGGGAGCGGCAGGGCGGCTACCTGGGCGGCACGGTGCAGATCATCCCCCACGTCACCGACGAGATCAAGCGGCGGCTGTACGCCATGGACGACGGACAGACGGATGTGGTCATCGCGGAGATCGGCGGCACGGTGGGCGACATCGAGAGCCAGCCCTATCTGGAGGCCATCCGCCAGGTGGCGGCAGAACAGGGACGGGAGAACGTGCTGTACATCCACGTGCCGCTGGTGGTGTCCATCCCCGGCAGCGGCGAGCTGAAAAGCAAGCCCACCCAACACTCGGTGAAGGAGCTGCTCAGCGTGGGCATCCAGCCGGACATCCTGGTATGCCGCACGGACAGCCCCCTGCCCGACGATATGCGCAAGAAGATCGCGCTGTTCTGCAACGTCAGCGAGGACTGCGTCATCCCCAACCTGACGGCCTCCACCCTGTACGAGGTGCCCCTGCTGCTGGAAAAGGAGGGGCTGTGCCGTGTGGTGTGCCGCAAGCTGGGTCTGGACGCCGGCGAGCCGGACATGGCGCACTGGCGGGAGCTGGTGGCGCAGATACACGCGGCGGAGCGCCACCATGTGACCATAGCGCTGGTGGGCAAGTACACGGAGCTGCACGACGCCTATCTCAGCGTGGCGGAGTCCCTGTTCCACGCGGGCACCGCCTGCGGCGCGCAGGTGGACATCCGGTGGGTGGACTCCCAGCACCTGACGGCAGAGAGCCTGGAGGCGGCCCTGGACGGGTGCAGCGGCATACTGGTGCCCGGCGGCTTCGGCGACCGGGGCATCGAGGGCATGATACTGGCGGCGCAGTACGCCCGGGAGCGGCGCATCCCCTATCTGGGTATATGCCTGGGTATGCAGATCGCGGTCATCGAGTTCGCCCGGCACGTGGCCGGGTGGACGGATGCCCACAGCGCGGAGTTCGACTCCGCCACGGCGCACCCGGTCATCGACCTGATGCCCGACCAGGTGGGCGTCACCGCCAAGGGCGGCACCATGCGGCTGGGCAAGTACCCCTGCGCGCTGACGGCGGGCACGAAGGCCCAGGCCGCCTACGGCCAGAGCGAGATATGGGAGCGGCACCGGCACCGGTACGAGTGCAGCAACGTGTTCCGCCCGGCGCTGGAGGAGGCGGGGCTGCGCATCGCCGGCACGTCGCCGGACAGCCGCCTGGTGGAGATGGTGGAGCTGCCGGAGCACCCCTGGTT
>ERZ1034952.3326-NODE-3326-length-10890-cov-5.690725_pt1 | contig 10890 bp, 11 predicted proteins | sample MGYA00520625_ERZ1034952 | MGnify/ENA primary metagenome ERZ1034952 (study PRJEB33766, sample SAMN09781773) | gut metagenome | biome: gut microbiome | host: Homo sapiens | place: Madagascar | study: EMG produced TPA metagenomics assembly of the PRJNA485056 data... | reverse complement strand
TGGAGCCGGTGTCGTCCAGCCGCATGATGGGGCAGATGTTCAGCACCGTGGCCACGGTGGCCGCCGCGCCGGACACGCGGCCCGTGCGCCGGAACTGCGTCATATCGGTGGAGAAGAACTGATGGTGCACCTTGTTGCGGTTGTCCAGCACCCAATGGGCGGTCTCGTCCAGGGACTTGCCCGCGTCGCGCATATCGGCGGCGTAGTCCACCAGCAGGCCGTAGCCGCTGGAGGAGCACAGGGAGTCTATGACCACCAGCTTCTGGCCGGGGTACTTGTCCTTCAGCTCCGCCGCCGCCAGATAGGCGTTGTTCACGGAGCAGGACTGGCCGGAGGTAAAGGCGATATGCAGCACGTCGCCGCCCTTCTGCAGCAGCTTCTCGAAAAACTCCATATAGGCCGCCACGTTGATCTGGCTGGTCTGGGGCAGCTTGCCCTCCTTCAGGAACTGGTAGAACCGGGGCAGCGCCTGGGGGTCGCGGCCCATGTCATCGTCATATTCCTTCCCGTCCACCACGTAGGTGTAGAACAGCACGGGGATGTCCCGGCTCTCCATATACGAATAGGGGAGATCCACCGTGGAGCAGCAGCTCAGCGTAAATTTCCTGTCCATACTTTCCTCCTGAAATAATATGCTATATTACATGGTATTATTATACAATGTCTGTGATTCCTGTCAATACGCGCTTTTCCCAAATCGCAAAAACCGGCGCGGGAGCACAATGCGGAATTGAGAGATTGCAAAAACCGGCGGGATACAGTATAATAGCTTGACTTGAAAAATAGGGAGCGACCCGTTATGATACTCATTTTACAGAAGAACACCCCTGAGCCCGCCATCCGCCAGCTGCTGGCGCAGCTGAGCCTGCAGAACGTCAGGGGCGGCTGCGTGGCCGGGGAGGACAATATCCTCCTGCCCCTGGTGGGCGAGACCTGGCATCTGGACCCCACGGCGCTGCAGGCGCTGCCCTACGTGCAGGAGGCGCGGCGTCTGACCCCGGCCTACCGTCTGGCCTCCCGCGCCGCCCACCCGGAGAGCACCGTGGTGCCGGTGGGCGATGTCCGCATCGGCGCGGACTTCTGCCTGATCGCCGGGCCCTGCGCCGTGGAGTCCGCCTATCAGATGCAGACGGTGTCCCGCGCCGTGCGGGAGGCGGGTGCCCGGCTGCTGCGCGGCGGCGCCTTCAAGCCCCGTACCTCGCCCTATACCTTCCAGGGTATGGGCCCCGAGGGCGTGCGCCTGCTGGTGCAGGCGGGCCGCGAGGCCGGGCTGCCCACGGTGACGGAGATCACCGATGCCGCCCAGCTGGAGCTGCTGGCGGAGGTGGACGTGCTGCAGGTGGGGGCGCGGAATATGCAGAACTACGCGCTGCTGCGGGCGCTGGGACAGGCGGGCAAGCCCGTGCTGCTCAAGCGCGGCGCCGCCGCCACCCTGGAGGAGCTGCTGCTGGCGGCGGAGTACATCATGACCTCCGGCAATGAGCGGGTCATACTCTGCGAGCGGGGCATCCGCAGCAGCCTGACCTCCGCCCGGGCGGCGCTGGACGTGTCCACCATCCCGGTGCTAAAGAGCCGCACGCACCTGCCGGTCATCGTGGACCCCAGCCACGCGGCGGGCAGCAGCGCGTTGGTGGAGCCCCTGGCGCTGGCCGCCGTGGCCGCCGGTGCCGACGGGCTGATGGTGGAGGTCCACGACCGTCCGGCCACCGCCCTGTCCGATGGTGCGCAGTCCATCACCCCCGCAGCCTTCGCCGCCCTGGCGGACAAGGCCCTGCGCCTGCGTGAACTGCTGAAGTGAAGGAACGGCCACTCAGGCACCTGCCTGAGCGGCCGTTTTTCACATCCATGACCGCAGCAGCTTCTTCCACGGGCGGTACAGGACATAGCCCATGAGCCCGCCCGCCGTGTTGCAGATAAGGTCGGTGATGTCCGCCGTCCGTGCGGTGGGCAGCAGGGGCTGGATAAGCTCGATGCACAGGCTCAGCAGGAACGCCATGCCCACCGTGCGGAACACCCCGGCCCGCCCCCGGCGCACTACCGGCCACAGTATGCCGAAGGGCACCGTCATCAGCACGTTCAGGAACAGCTGCCGCTCCGCGTTGCCGTATCCGGCCTTCAGGTCACGGAAGGGCTCCAGCACCATGGGGGCGTAGCCGTGATGGGTGCCCAGCATGGAGAGCACCGGCAGCACCGTCACCCACAGCACCCCCAGCAGATAGACGCAGAACACCGTGTACACCGCTGTGCGCCGTGGGCCCTGCTTCCGCCACCGCCGCAGCAGCAGGAGGTACAGCCCCAGCAGCACCATAAGATCGGGTGCGTACCGGGGCAGCACCCGTGTGAGAATATCCGCCATGGCCGCACCTCCTATCAGAATAGTATGCCTTATTATGCCCGCCCGCACCGCGAAAGTCAACACGGTTAAACAAATCATAAGGTCCCCCGCCCGTGGGCGGGGGACCTTTGGCGCCGGTGTGCCGGGCAGGGGGGATGCGCTTACTTCTTCTTCACCGGATAGCAGACCTCGGTGACGAACTGGCTGGGGTCGCTGGCCTCGTGGGGGCTGACATGATAGATGTCGAACATGGGCCCGTCGTACTGATAGCCGTTGGCCTCCACCCAGGCGGTCAGCGCGGCGATGACGTCGTTGATCTGCGCGTAGCTGCCCTTGAAGGTGCACCCGGCGTAGGTGACGGCGGGCAGGGTGCGGAACTTCACGTGCTCCGTGTCCGGATAGCTGCCCTTCACGGTCTTCTGCGCCTCCACCTCCACATCGGTCTCCTTGTACTCCCCGTCCAGGAACGTCACGCAGCAGTAGCAGGGGTCGTCGGGCACCAGGCGCAGCGCGGCGGTCTCCTGGCACAGAACGCCCCACACGCGTCCTTCGTCCTCATAGCGGGGGATGGTCATGCGGCAGGTGGCGGCATAGCGCTCCGGCAGGGTCTTGACGGTAATATCGTATTCCATAGTTTCTTCCTTTCTCAGCCGCTTGATGGCTGTGTCCAGAAGCCGCATCCGCCGCGCGGTGTCCTCCTGCTGGCGCTCCAGGCCGGCCCGCAGGGCGGACAGCCGCCGCTCCAGCGCCGCCGGGTCGTCGTACTCGGCCAGTATGGCGCTCACCTCCGCCAGCTTGAAGCCCATGTCCCGCAGCGCCGTGATGCGGCACACGGTGGGCAGCTGGCTCTCGCTGTAATAGCGGTAGTCGGTGAAGCGGTCGGTCTCGGCGGGCTTCAGCAGCCCGATCTCGTCGTAGTAGCGCAGCATACGGATGCTCACTCTGGACAGCTTTGAAAAATCTCCGATCTTCAGCATGGGGGTACCTCCCTTGTGTTCTTCCTGAGCTCATGTCCATCCTATACCCTCCCACAGTGGGAGAGTCAATAGGGCGGACGAAAAAAAATTTTCCCCGCCCGTCCGGGCGGGGAAAAGAATATCACACCGCGGGTATCCGCACGGTAAAGGTGCTGCCCTGCCCGGGCGCGCTCTCCACCTCCGCCGTGCCGTCGTGCAGCCGCGCGATCTGCCGCACCATGTACAGCCCCAGCCCGGTGCCCTCGCCGCCGCTGCGGGCGGCGTCCACCTGATAGAACCGCTGCCATATCTTCTCCTGCTGCTGAGGGTCGATGCCCGCGCCGTCGTCCCGGACGGCCAGCACCGCGTCGCCGCCCTCCCGGCGGACGGACACCGCCACGTGGCCGCCGCCGCTGCCATAGCGGGAGGCGTTGGCGATGAGATTGTTCAGCACCCGGGTCATCAGCATCACGTCCATGGTGACCTCCACGCTCTCCGGCGCGTCAAAGGTCAGTTCCACGCCCTCCGGCGCCAGCAGCTCCTGCTGGCGGCACACGGCCTCCGCCAGGGCGGACAGGTCGCCCCGCTCCATGCAGGTCTTCTGGGTGCCCTGCTCCAGCCGGGTGATGTGCAGCAGCTGCCCGATGAGCCGGGACATCTGCTCTGTCTGCCGGTGGATGACCTCCACCCCCTCGGCGTAGTCCTCCGTGCTCTCCGCCGTGCGCTCCAGCGTCTCGCACTCCGCCAGTATCACCGTCACCGGCGTCCGCAGCTCGTGGCTGGCATCTGAGGTGAACTGCGCCTCCGCCTTAAAGGAGCGCTCCAGCCGGTCGAACATATCGTCAAAGGCCGCCGCCAGCCGGTTGATCTCGCTCTTGCCCCGGGGCAGGCCGATGCGCCGCGATAGGTCATCGCCGCTGGAGATGTTCTCCGCCGCGGCGATGACCTTCTCCATGGGCTTGAAGGAGCTGTTGGAGATGAGCCAGCCGCCGCCCACGCTGAGCACCACCAGCGCCGGCAGCACCGACCAGGCCAGGGGCACGATGACCTCCATGACGCTGCCCTTCGCCGCGCTGTCGATGGTGCCCCGCAGCCACAGGCCGCTGCCGCCGATCTCCACCCAGCGGTCATAGACGTAGTACCGGCCGCCGTCGCTGCCGGTGACGGTGCGCAGGGTGTTGTTTTCCGCCGGCGCGCCGTCGCTGACCGCCGCGGGTCCCGTGCCGTACAGCCGCCGCCCGCTCTCATCGAATATCTCCGTGTACACCCCGTGGGCGTACTGCTCCACATCGCTGAAGTCCCAATCCCCGTGGTCGAACTCCACGTCGTCGGTGTTGCGCTCCACCATGTGCACCAGCTCCGCCTCCGGGGGCCGGGTGACGCTGTTGCGGTTCATCAGCATGACGAACACCAGCATCAGCGCCGTGATGGCGATCATCAGCAGCGAGAACCACAGGGTCATCCGCCATTTGATGGATATGTTCCTCATGCCTGCGCCTCCTCGTCCTTCAGCACCCAGCCCATGCCCCGCACCGTGTGCAGAAGCTTCCTCTCACCGGGCAGCTCCAGCTTCTTCCGCAGATAGCTGATGTACACGTCCACCACGTTGGTGCCCCCGGCGTAGTCCAGGCTCCACAGGTTGTCCTCGATCTGCTGGCGGGAGAGCACCACGCCCTTGTTGCGGATAAGGTATTCCAGCAGGGCGTACTCCCTGGCGGACAGCTCTAGCGTCCGCCCGTTCCGCTTCGCCGTCCGGGCGGCGGTGTCCACCGTCAGGTCGGCGAGACTGCACACGTTGGTGCTGCCGCTGCCCTTCTTGCGGGTCAGCACCCGCAGCCGCGCCAGCAGCTCATCCAGGGCGAAGGGCTTGATCAGGTAATCGTCCGCCCCGGCGTCCAGGCCGTCCACCCGGTCGGACACGGCGTCCCGCGCCGTCAGCAGCAGCACGGGCAGCCCGCTGCCCCGCTCCCGCAGGGTGCGCAGCACCGTCAGGCCGTCCACCCGGGGCATCATGATGTCCAGCACCGCCGCGTCGTAGGCGGACACATCCAGATACTCCAGCGCCTCCTGCCCGTCGGCCACACCGTCCACGGTGTAGCCTGCCGCCGTCAGGTTCTTCACCAGCATCCGCCGCAGCTCCGGCTGATCCTCCGCGATAAGAATACGCATAGTGGCCTCCTGTCAAAGAAATACCCGCCCGCCCTTGGGCGGGCGGGTGTCGGTCGCTCCCGCTCAGTATATCAGAATTTTGCCGCGGTGACAAGCCTTACGCCGTCAGCATGGGCAGGTCGTTGACGTCCACGCCGCTGTACTTGCGGGTCAGGTAGTCCTCGATATAGGCGGCCTCCGCCACGGAGCGCAGGTCGGCAAACGTCTCCAGCTGCTTTTCATAGCTGGCGGAGACCGTCAGGGTCTCGCCGCAGTGGATGAGCTTCAGCACCACGCCGTTGTCCAGGGTGCGGCTGCTCTCCAGCGCGTAGTTGACGGGGGAAGCCTTCTTGATGATGTTGAAACGTTTCATGTTCGTTACCTCCTGAAACTGTGTTGTATATGTGGATGTGGTTTGTGGTTTTGTGTTGTGTTCCCTTAGGATGGCTTTATCTTACCCGCGGTTTATTAGAGGAACATTAAAGAAATGAAAATAATTTTTGAACGTGGGGCGCGGGCGCTTTTCAAATCCCATTCACGGTGGTACAATAACACGAACAGCAAAAATCACCGTATAAGGAGGCATTTCCCGTGAAAAAATCTATTCTCCGTTCCTACGCCCGGCTCATCGCCCGCACCGGCGTCAATATCCAGAAGGGGCAGGAGGTGTTCATCGCCGCCGACCTGGACCAGCCGGAGTTCGTGGCCATGCTGGTGGACGAGTGCTACAAGTGCAAGGCCAGGAAGGTCGTGGTGGACTGGAATTACCAGCCCCTGCAGAAGCTCCACGTCCGCCACCGCAGCCTGACCACGCTCTCCAAGGTGGAGGACTATGAGCTGGCCCGCTGGCAGCACTATGTGGACACCATCCCCTGCCGCATCTATCTGCTCTCCGAGGACCCGGACGGCCTGAAGGGCATCGACCAGGAGAAGCTGGCAAAGAGCCAGCAGGCGAAATTCCCCATCATCAAGCCCTACCGCGACAAGCTGGAGAACCGCTACCAGTGGTGCATCGCCGCCGTGCCCGGCGAGGCCTGGGCCAAAAAGCTGTTCCCCGGCCTGCGCAAGTCCCAGGCGGTGGAGAGGCTGTGGGAGGCCATCCTCTCCACCTCCCGCGCCCTGGAGGGCGACCCCATGGCCAACTGGGAGGCCCACAACAAGGACATCCACGACCGGCGCGACTACCTGAACGGTCTGCACATCCGCCAACTGCGCTACAAGAGCGCCACCGGCACCGACTTCACCGTGGGCATGATACCCGAGGCCCACTTCTGCGGCGGCAGCGAGAGGAGCCTGCAGGGCATCGTGTTCAACCCCAACATCCCCTCGGAGGAATGCTTCATCTCCCCCAAGCGGGGCGAGGCCGAGGGCATCGTCTACGCCACCAAGCCCCTGAGCTACCAGGGCCAGCTGATCGACCGGTTCTGGATACGCTTCCATGAGGGCAAGGCAGTGGAGTGGCACGCGGAGCAGAACAACGACCTTCTGACCAAGCTCATCACCATGGACGAGGGCAGCGCCTACCTGGGCGAGTGCGCCCTGGTGCCCTACGATAGCCCCATCCGCCAGTCCGGGCTGCTGTTCTACAACACGCTGTTCGACGAGAACGCCGCCTGCCACCTGGCGCTGGGCATGGGCTTTGCCGATACCATCAACGACTTCGAGAGCCGCACACTGGAGGAGTGCCGCGCCCTGGGCGTCAACGACTCCATGATACACGAGGACTTCATGATCGGCTCCCAGGATATGGACATCGACGCCGTGTGCGCCGACGGCAAGGTGGTGCCCATCTTCCGCAAGGGCAACTGGGCCTTCTGAAAAACGAAAGAAACATCCCCCGGCCGTCGGCCGGGGGATATTTCACGCCCGCGGGTGCATATACTCTCCCAAAACCCAAAGGGAGGAATGACCATGGCACAACTTGATCCCGTCACATGGTTCCGCAGCGCCCACCCGGAACAGGGCAGCCTGCGCGTACAGGTATCCGCCGCCCAGGGCATATTCCCCATCCCCGGCGCGGCGGTGGAGGTCTACCGCGATTTCGGCAACGTGCGCGAGACCTTCTACACCGGCGTCACCGACGATTCCGGCATCGCCGACCGGATACTGCTGCCGGCGCTGCCGGTGTCCCTGGGCCTGTCGTCGGACACGGCGGGCATCAGCGGCACCGCCTACCAGGTATCCGTCAGCCACCCGGACTACCGCTGCCCGGAGCACCAGCAGGTGCTGGTGTTCCCCCGCATCGAGTCCGTGCTGGCGGTGACGCTGCCGCCGCAGCGTGAGGAGGGCTGAGCCATGCCCTATCCCGTCATCCCGGAGTACATCACCGTGCACCTGGGGGCGCCGGACGCCCCGGCGGAGAACGTCACCGTCACGTTTCCCCGGTACATCAAGGGTGTGGCCGCCAGCGAGATATACCCCACGTGGAACGAGAGCGCCATCCGCGCCAACGTGCTGGCGCAGATATCCGTGGCGCTGAACCGGGTCTATACCGAGTTCTACCGCAGCCGCGGCTACGACTTCGACATCACCAACAACACCCAGTACGACCAGGCTTTCTCCCCGGATAAGGAGACCTTCGAGAACATCAACGCCATCGTGGACGACATCTTCAACAACTACATCGTCCGCCGCGGGAACATCGAGCCCCTGTACGCCCAGTTCTGCGACGGCGTGCGCACCCAGTGCCGTGGACTCTCCCAGTGGGGCAGCCAGGAGCTGGCCACCCAGGGCCGGACACCCTACGAGATACTGCAGTACTACTACGGCCCGGACATCGATTTGGTGTACAATGCCCCGGTGGGGGACAGCACCCCCTCCTACCCCGGCCGCCCGCTGACCTTGGGGAGCGCGGGCGAGGATGTCCGCACGCTCCAGCGTGAGCTGAACCGTATCCACAAGAATTACCCCGCCATCCCCGCCATCCCCGACGCCAACGGCGTGTTCGGCGCGGACACCGCCGCCGCCGTGAAGGAGTTCCAGCGTGTCTTTGGGCTGACGCAGGACGGCGTGGTGGGAAAAGCCACGTGGTATCGCATCAAATCCGTCTACAACGGCGTGAAAAGTCTCTCCGAGGTCAGCAGCGAGGGCCTGACCCTGTCCGAGGCCCAGCGCCAGTTTCCCAAGGTGCTCCGCCGGGGCGACACCGGCATCGGCGTCCAGACCCTGCGATTCTACCTGGCGTTTCTGGGCTTCTTCCTGCCGGAGCTGCCGCCCATCCGCATCTCCGACGTGTTCGACGATGAGCTGCGGGACGCGGTGCTGGCCTTTCAGAACGCCTACGGCCTGCCGGTGGACGGCGTGGTGGGGCGGAACACATGGAACGCCATCCAGAACGTCTATGAGCAGACGCTCTACCAGCTGCCCGCCAACTACCAGACCTTCGCCCGGCAGATATACCCCGGCCGTTTTCTGGTGGAAGGCGACACCGGCGCGGAGGTGACGCTGCTTCAGACCCAGCTGAACCGGCTGGCGCAGCGGGACAGCGCCCTGCCCTCCGTGGCCGCGGACGGCATCTTCGGTCCCGCCACCGCCGCCGCCGTCCGCACCTTGCAGAGCCGCCTGGGCTACAGCGCTACCGGTGCCGTGGGGCCGGTGCTGTGGTCGTACATCATCACCCAGGGCCAGGGCTACGGGGTGTTCTGAGCAAAAAAACGGCCGCCCGCAGGCGGTCGTTTTTTGCGGCTTGCGCCGCTATGGGAGAGGGAAGAATGAAGCGATCAAACCATACGGCAGCTCTCACAGTCCTCGCAGGCGGGGAACTTGCTCTTGTCGTAGGCGATGCCGTTCTTATCGTAGTAGTCCTTCACGGCGGACTTCACGGCCTCCTCCGCCAGCACGGAGCAGTGCAGCTTGTGGGCGGGCAGCCCGCCCAGCGCGTCCACCACCTCTTTGTTGGTGAGAGACAGTGCCTCCTCCACGGTCTTGCCCTTGATCATCTCCGTCGCCATGGAGCTGGAGGCGATGGCGCTGCCGCAGCCGAAGGTCTCGAACTTCACGTCCTCGATCTTGTCGTCCTTGATCTTCAGGTACATCTTCATGATGTCGCCGCACTTGGCGTTGCCCACCTCGCCCACGCCGTCGGCGTCGGCGATCTCGCCCACGTTCCGGGGGTGCATGAAGTGATCCATCACAGTATCGGTATACAAAGCCATATTCAACGCTCCTTTACGTCGTTATCTGTCATTCCGAGCCAGTGACCGATGTCACCTGGCGTGGGAATCCGTCCTCACAGAATGAATTTCCGCTTGCCGGACTCCAGGTCCTTCCACATGGGGGACATATTCCGCAGGTATTCCACGATGCCGGGCACCTTTTCCAGGATATAGTCCACCTGCTCCTCCGTGGTGTCGTGGCACAGGCTCAGCCGCAGGGAACCGTGGGCCACCTCGTGGGGCCGCCCGATGGCCAGCAGCACGTGGCTAGGGTCAAGGGACCCGCTGGTACAGGCGCTGCCGGAGCTGGCGCAGATGCCCGCCGCGTCCAGAAGCAGCAGCAGGCTTTCGCCCTCGATGCCCTCAAAGCAGAAGTTCACATTGGTGGGCAGCCGGTGCACCGGGTCGCCGTTCAGCGCGGAGTGGGGTATCTTGCTCAGCCCGGCGATCAGCTTATCCCGCAGATTCGTCAGCCGCGCGGTGTCCTCGTCGATGTGCCCGCAGGACTCCTCCAGCGCCGCCGCCAGACCCATGATGCCGGGGATGTTCTCCGTGCCGGCGCGCTTGCCGCGCTCCTGTGCGCCGCCCTCGATGACGTTGGTCAGGGGGATGCCCTGCCGGGCATACAGCACGCCCACACCCTTGGGGCCGTGGAACTTGTGGCCGGACAGGGACAGCATGTCGATGTTCTGCTCCTTCACGTTGATGTGCAGGTGGCCCGCCGCCTGCACCGCGTCGGTGTGGAACAGCACGCCCTTCTCGTGGCACACCTTGCCGATCTCCGGGATGGGCAGGATAGAGCCGATCTCGTTGTTGGCGTACATGATGGTCACCAGACAAGTGTCCTCTCGGATGGCCTCCGCCACCTGCTGGGGGGTGATGGTGCCTGTGGGACCCACGTCCAGCAGGGTCACCTCAAAGCCCTCTTTTTCCAGCTTCTTCAGGGTGTGCAGCACCGCGTGGTGCTCGAAGGCGGTGGAGATGATGTGCTTCTTGCCCTTGCGTTCGCCGATGCGTGCGGCGGAGATGATGGCCTGGTTGTCGGCCTCGCTGCCGCCGGAGGTGAAGGTGATCTCCCTGAAGCTGCAGCCGAGACAGTCGGCCACACGGCGGCGGGCGTCGGCCAGCGCTTCGGCGGCCTGTTGTCCCACGGTGTGCAGGCTGGAGGGGTTGCCGTAAAACTGCTGGAAGTAGGGGGTCATGGCCGCCACGGCCTTGTCGCTCATGCGCGTGGTGGCGGCGTTATCTGCATAGACCTGCATAGGATCACTCCTTTAACATATCTTTTTTGTAGGTA
>ERZ1034952.3322-NODE-3322-length-10909-cov-17.625392_pt1 | contig 10909 bp, 15 predicted proteins | sample MGYA00520625_ERZ1034952 | MGnify/ENA primary metagenome ERZ1034952 (study PRJEB33766, sample SAMN09781773) | gut metagenome | biome: gut microbiome | host: Homo sapiens | place: Madagascar | study: EMG produced TPA metagenomics assembly of the PRJNA485056 data... | reverse complement strand
AGCTCGTCGGGCTCATAACCCGAAGGTCATAGGTTCAAATCCTGTCCCCGCTACTCAATGCCCAGATAGCTCAGTCGGTAGAGCAGAGGACTGAAAATCCTCGTGTCACTGGTTCGATTCCGGTTCTGGGCATTTGTAATATTCAAAAATAATTTATGGGATACTAGCTCAGTCGGTAGAGCACTTGACTTTTAATCAAGTTGTCGGGGGTTCGAATCCCCCGTGTCTCATTCGTAGAAATGCAGTAAAATCAATAGTTCCAGAGTTTAGAAAGCACCCCAGTGAATGGAGTGCTTTTCATTTTGTCTAATATCTGACTAACATTATGCACGTTTTATCAGCAGATTCTCCAGGGCTTCGGCTGCTGCCACGTCCTTTTTCTTCAGTGCATGAGCGTAGATGTTCATTGTGGTGCTGGTCTGTGCATGGCCAAGCCGGCTTGACACGGTCTTGACGTCCACATTCTGACTGATCAGCAGCGTGGCTGAGGTATGGCGGAGATCATGCAGGCGGATGTCTGGCAGCTTATCCTCATGTGTCTCATTGTAACTGTGGATAAGTTTCTTAAATGTGGCGGAGGGTGTAGACGGGTACATCTGTGCTCCGTTCCACTGAATGAAAATATGATCCTCTCCAGCCCATAAGGAGCCAATTGTATAACGGTAGCTGTCATATTCTGCACGGTACTCCCGGAGCATATCCAGAATATGGTCTGGAATACTTATAGTGCGTACTGATGACTTGGTCTTGGTGGATTTGGTCACTGCCTTGCCCTTGACTATGCTGGTGCTCTTGGTGATGCTCATGGTCTTTGCTTCAAAGTCTATGTCGGACCAGAGCAGGGCAATGGACTCTCCCCGGCGCAGACCGCAGAAGATTGCAATCTGGTAGAAGATGTTATACTGCAGCTTGATCTCTCCGGCTTCGGTACCGTCTGACAGGAACTGCAGGAAGGCAGCAGTCTCTTCCTCGGTGAAATACTGAATGTCTGATGTGTCCCGGAGCTGCTTCGGTGGCTTCACTCTCTCACATGGGTTAGAGAGTATAACATTCCACTGGACAGCCGTGGACAGGATGGAAGAGATCAGAGCGTGAACACGCTTGATCGTGGTGGGAGAATAGCCACCGTTTTTCCCGTCCAATCGGTGCTCACTCATTTCCTTGTACAGCTTGTTCATATGTACCGGCTGGATCCTGGAGAGCTTCAGGTGTCCGATTGCCGGGAGGATATGAGTATCCAATAATATCTGATAGATCGATGTTGTGGTCTCATCCAGCTGCAGTGTGGCATAGTCCTGCATCCAACGTTCTGAGAACTCCAGGAAGGTGATCTTCTCACCCTGCAGGAACATACCGGACTTTACCTTGCGCTCAAAGTCTATGGCGAATGCGTCCAGGTCCTTCTGGTTCTGCTTTTCCGTTTTATCCGGATCCGGGACCCATGTGGTAGTCTCGAGGATCTGCTTATCGTGAATGTCCCTGCCATTGCTCACCGTGATCTGGTATCCTCTTCCTCTTTTTCGAATACTTGCCATATTTTACCATCCTTTCGTAAAAAAGGGCATAAAAATGCCCGGAATCTATTGAGATTACCGGGGAAAGATGATAAAATACACTTGTTCAAGGTGCATTTTATCGGTTATCCCGGTAAGATCGGATCAGCTCTGGTGTTGGTAGCACTGGAGCTGATTTTATTTTGTGGTTGAAAAACCACGGTATATTGCGTATAATATACTTAACAAGGTAGTCGGAAGGTGAGTGCACTTCACCCGATCCGGCGAAAATCAATACTAAGCAAAATAGAGATAGCCGTTCCTAAACTTTCCAGGGTCAGGACGGCTATTTCTTATGTTTTCTTTGGGTCTCTATGTAGGTCAGTATCGCCACCAGCATGATGACGAAAGTAAACAGGTCATTCCATGAAACCATAATAATCATCCTTTCCGTAAGGCTCGGATCAGATGAGAACACGTCCCCCGACTACCCGGGTAAGTATATTATATTTTCAAAGGTCAGCCGGTTACAAAATGAAACGTACACAAAATTTGTACGGTTGCACCGGTGCAACTGGTAAGAAAAATTTACCAGTTCAATCCGTGTCAGATTGTCACGGGTTCAACTGGGGTACAGGGTGTACCCTAGTTCCAGATTTAATCATCAAAATAGTAATCATGAGAATCAAAAACTTTATCAACAACGTATTTAATAAAAAAATCTATATCACTTATAAGTGCATCGTATTCTTTTTTTGTTAATCTAATTTTTTTCCCATGTATATGTCCTGAGACAATTTGCAAAAGATAATAATCATCACGTTGTATTAATGAGTATCCATTTTGCAGCAATATAGACTGAATATCTTTGTTTCCTTTTGACTGATAGTATTCTATTCTTTCACGGTCGGTTTCACTCATAAAAGTTATATTTATGGGATCGAATAAATATTCTACAGGTATATTCAATGCATTTGCTATTTTCTGAAGCTGTTCTATTTTAGGCTTACGTTTTCCAAGTTCATATTGTTGTATGGTACCTGGAGCAAGTCCACATTTCTCTGCTAATTGCTTTTGAGTAAGTCCACATTGTTTTCGATATCTTTGTAATTCATTTAGTGCCATGCGCTAATCCTCCAGTAATTAGAATATAGCACACATAATTTTGCAACGCAATCAAAAGATTGTAAAAAACACTTGACACACTCAAAAGATTGCAATATGATAATAACACAATCATTTGTGTGTGTCAATAAGAAAGGAGAATGCAGAAATGAAAATGAGATTAGACACAAAAAAGATCTATCTTGCTATGGCAGAAAAAGGACTTACCGCCACGGAGATAGCCTTACAGGGAAATGTAACCCAGCAGGCTGTATCCAATGCTCTGAACGGTAAACGTCTGGGGAAGATCAAAGTAGTACCGGCGATCTGTAAGGCCCTGGATCTGGAAGCGAAAGACATTATCATTATTGAGGACTAAGGAGGACAAGGCAATATGAGCAAAGCAGAGAAGGCAAAGATCATTCTGGCAGAGCTGAACAAAGAGTACAGCATTCCGTCCTACATGGAAGAGGATGTTCTTAAAGGAATTGTTGCTGGATTGACCAGAGTTGAAAAAAAGGAGAACAGAACATGAGTGTACAGATCGAGGAGCAGGAAACACACGTTAGTTTTCTGCGGGAAGATTCACGGGCGGTAATTTATACGTCAGATACTACCATGATGACGAGATTAAACAAGCTTGTGGAAACAGCAGGAACAGAATGGAAGAAGGAAAGGGAAACGCACTTACAGCGAACTGGGGAATTGATCGGAGTATTTTATTCCTGTCCAGTAGAGTTTATTTCATTCCGGAGTAAGAAAGTGAAGCGGACCTATTCGGATGAACAGAAACAAAAGATTGCGGAAAGACTATTGCAGAGTCGTGTTTAAGTTTTGTATTTATACAAGCTAGTATAAATACAGCAATAGAAACCGCTGTGGGGTATAAATTATCAACCCTAAAATACTGGAAACGTTTTCATATTGTAGGAAAGGAGAAATTTCAGAATGGCAACAGAAAAAGCAATTCCCCGGATGGGAACCTTGAAAGAGGCAGCAGCACTGGCCGGGATCCCGTATAGTGCAATCCGTAAGATGTGCATCACAGGAAAAGTGGTTCATGTCCGGGTAGGAACCAAGTACCTTGTAAACCTGGACAAGCTGGCAGAGTATCTGGAGACCGGGGACGGAAAGGAGTAGGCATGGACATAGGTGGAAGCATTACGCAGAAGCTCCTGTATGTCCAGCAAAATCTGAAAGCACCGAAGGGGCAGTATAACAAGTTCGGTGATTATCATTACCGGAGTTGTGAGGATATTCAGGAAGCACTGAAGCCATTGCTGGCAGAAGTAAAAGCAATCCTGCTGCTGACCGATGAGATACAGCAGATCGGAGATAGGTTTTACATAAAGGCTGCTGCCGTGTTTCAGGATACAGAGAGCGATCAGAAGATCGTGAATATAGCTTATGCCAGGGAATGTGAGAGCCGACCGAAGATGGATGCAGCGCAGATCACAGGATCCTGCAGCAGCTATGCCAGGAAGTATGCGCTTAACGGTTTGTTCTGCATCGATGATGCCAAGGATCCGGATACCTTGAACAATGGAGCTGATCCGTCCGGATCCAGAGGCAGCAGTCCTCAGAACACTACGGGAGGCAGCAGGACAGGACCGACACTGGTACAGCAACAGCACATAAACACAATCCGGAAGGAGATCCAGAGGACCGGAGCCAAGGAAGCGGCGGTGTGCTACCAGTACAAAATACGGAATCTGCAGGAAATGACTATACAGCAGTTCCAGGCAGCAATGAAGATCTTCCGGCAGATGCCTGACAAGATGACGGAAGAGAATTACCAGATGACACTGGAGGGCATAGATCAGTATGAGGATGAAATGCCGTTCCGGTAAGGAAGGAGTAACACAACAAAAATGGCAGGTAATGAAGGCAATGCAAATAAGTGCTTTTTAGTCTATTACGATAACGAGGTTATTGTCTGTCGGTTACCGGATGAGGAAGCAGGAAGGCTTTTCAAGTCACTGTTCCCATACGGGAGAGAGAGTATCAAACCTAATTTTGAAGATAACCCGGCACTGGCAATGGCTTTTGATATTCTGAGCATGGCAATAGACAGAGGCAAGGAGAAGTACGCAGAACGCTGCGAGAAGAACCGGAAGAATATTTCTAAACGATGGAATGCGGAAGATACAACCGTATACGACCGTATACAATCGAATACGAAAGATACAACCGTATACGATCGGGTACCATATAAAGAGAAATATAAAGAGAAAGAGAAATATAAAAATAAAAAGAAAGATAAAGATATAAATACTATTAGCTCAGAGCCTGAAACAGCTCCGAGCAGTCAGAGCGGAATTCTCATTCTCTTAAATGACAAAAGCAGCTATGATGTGCCCCTTGACAAGATAGCACTCTGGAAAGAGACATACCCTGCAGTGGATGTAGAGCAGGAACTCCGGAAGATGGTGGCATGGTCCCATAGCAATCCCTCGAAGCGGAAGACCAGACGGGGGGTTGATCGGTTTATAAATAGCTGGCTGGCCAGGGAGCAGGATCGGGGAGGCAGCAGGACTACAAAACAGCAGGAACCAACGCAGACGGATGAAGAGTTCTATGCACCTTACCGGGAGATGTACAAAAATCTGAAACCGTCTCCGGATGATCCGTTCCAGTAAGGAGGCAGCAGATGGAGAAGGAACAGAGTTGCACCGGTGCAACAAAACTAACTGGGGAAGAGTTAGCCCGGTATCGGTTGAGGAAACCGGGAGGAATGGAGTGGTATGCACGGAGCATGACACCGGAGGAATTGAGCGAAAGACGGATCTATATGCGAAAAACGCTTGTGAGGTTCCCAAGGTGGGAGAACATGACAAATGCACAGTATGAAGACATCCGGGTATACAGACAGGGCAATCACCTGATGCTGGAGGATGCCAACGGATATGAGTATCTGCTGCCGGCAGCAGGAGTGACCGCAGAGGAATCCGAGTTCCGGAAGATCCGGGCAATGATGCCGTTTGAATTTCTGGATGTGAGGGCAAAGGATTTCCAGTGGAGCAGATACCAGGGAGATGTGGCAGAAGCCAAAGGAATGGTAAACAAATACATACTGCATTATGAGAAGCTGCGCAATAAGGGAATGGGGTTATATATTCATTCCGGCACCAAGGGGAGCGGGAAGACGATGCTGGCCTGCTGCCTCCTGAATGAAATAACAAAGCGTTATAAAGGTGTGGTGAAGTTCGTGAATATTCTTGATTTCCTGGAGATGACGAAGAAAGGATTCTCTGGAGATGACGAGGATGTGAACAATATCCGCCATGCAGGGCTTCTGGTTGTGGATGATATCGGGGTGCAGATGTCAAAGGAGTGGATAGACACCGTTCTGTATAGTCTGGTGAATGACAGGTATGTGAACAGGCTCCCGACCATATACACCAGTAACATCCCGGTGAACCGCCTGAAGATGGATGACCGGATCACGGACAGGATCGAGAGTACTACATACTCGGTGCAGCTCCCGGAGGAATCAATCCGGAAGGCAATGAGAGAGCAGCAGAAACAGAAACTGCTGCAGGAAATAGAAAGCGCCCCGGACAGTGCTGCAACACCGTCACAGGGCAATAGAACCCAACAACCCTAGTAAAGTCCGGATTCCTCTGTATTATAGCAGAGTACCGGCAGGAAGGAAAGATATGAATTACGATTGGTTAGGCTATGATGTCATTGAAAAGAGCAAATACCCGAATCTGCTTGCAGAAATTAAGGAGAGTGGCTACAGCATCTGCACTGTTTCGGATCACATGGGATGCAATCCACATGTATCAGAGGACGATCCCGGAACATGGAATAAACTTCTGGGACGGGAAGACATACTGGTTGAGGAATGTGTAGGCCTTGTTCATCTGTTCAATGTGTCGTATGAGTATTTGTTTGCTCCTCATCTGGAAAAGGTAGGAGATGTTTCGATTGCACATTTCCGCTGGTACAAGAAAGTTCAGACAATGAAGGCTGAGAGTCAGCTCTATATGACACAACAGGATTTATACATACACCTGATACCGGAGATTGCAAAAATAGTTGTAGAGTGTAAGCAAAAAGACAATAGCCAGTATGAAGAGTGGAAAAGAGAAACGCTTGCCAATACTCCGGACAGCGTGAATGAGTTTATGCAGAAAATCATGATTGTGATAGATAAGGCGAGAAACAGATTGAGTTGCTGACGGAGGCAGCAGTCCTATATAACTACTTATCATTCCGGGGATGCTGCGCCAACAGCGGATCCAGACGATAGAAAGCAGAAGAAAAGGTAAGCGGCGTAGGTGTGCGCTGGCTGCCTTTTTGTATACAATAAAATAAATCAAAGCGAACGTTCGGAATGGCAAAGCGAACGTTCGGTATCCGTGAAATGCGCATAATTACAAGAAATAGGAAAGATATGAAGGTTTATACAGTGTTAGGAATTGCTAAGGTATTGTTAAGGTATTTACTCGGATTTACTCGGATAAAAAAATAAATTCGATCTATGAATTGCTAAAATAAAGCATAAGCATAAATTATAAAATAATGTCTTGAAATAATACACACTTATATTATAATTGATATAGGGCACCACTCCTTGTGCCCATGAAACAAATTTCCAGTTCTATTCACAACAGATACCCACAGAAATTTGTCTCCTAAAATGCTTTATTTAACATGGGATGATCCTGGACATGATCCAAAACTGTCCCCCGGCACGCAGGGCAATGCGGTTATAGTCGATTTCAGACGTAAAACGAAAGGAACTGATAGAAACATGAATGATATTCAGAATACCTCTACGGAGGGTACACAGACAGGCACAGAGGGTAAGACATTCACGCAGGAGGATGTGAACCGTATTGTGCAGGAGAGACTTGCAAAGGAAAGAAGCAAGACAGCCGGAAACGGTGAAGACGAACTGAACAAGAGAGCTGCAGAGCTGGATCTGCGGGAGCGGAAGCTCACAGCAAGAGAGAAGCTGAGAGAAAACGGACTGCCCGATTATCTGGTGGATGCGCTCAACATGAATACTGACGATGACTTCCAGAAAAGCATGGAAGCAATATTAAAAATGAAAGGTGAGACGGAAAGCAGAGAGCCGAAGCCCATCGGAAAGGGAAACCTTATCGGCATGGTACAGAGCATGGGTACTAAAATAGATGACCCTATCAGAACTGCTTTCGGTCTTAAGCAGGAAAAATAATGGCAAGAGAGTTAGCAACAAAATATCTGCCCTACGTGGATGAGCTTTTCAGTCAGGAGAGCAAAATAGAACTTTTGACGAATAAAGACTTCACATTTGACGGGGCAAAAACAGTAAAACTGTATAAGATCAGCACATCGGAAATGAATGATTACGGGCGGAACGGTGCAAGCTCCGGGAACTGGAGCAGATATGGAGCTGTAAAAGATCTAGATGCAACTACAGAGACCGCAACGCTGACCAAGGACAGATCTTTCACATTCGTTATTGATGCGCTGGATCAGGACCAGACCGGAGATACACTGGCAGGAGCTTCTGCACTGGCCAGACAGTTGCGCGAGGTGGTTATTCCGGAAGTAGACACTTACGTTTATGGTGTCATGTGTACAGGTGCAGGACATAAGCCGGACGCTGTAGCACTTACAAAGGATAATATCTACGATGAAATTATCAAGGCATCTGCGGCGCTGGATGATGAATTAGTGCCTGAGACTGAGCGAGTGCTTACAGTTACCCCTGATACATACCTGCTGATGAAAAAGAGCAAGGATATTGTAATGGAGACTGAGATCGGCGAAGAGATGCGCATCAAGGGTGTAATTGCAAACCTTGACGGTGCATTGACCATTAAGGTGGCAGCAGCAAGACTCCCAAAGAACTTCGGCTTTATGTTGTCCCACAAGTCCGCCTGCTGTGCTCCCGTGCAGCTTGAGGACTATAATACACACGTCAATCCGCCTGGAATCAATGGTACCCTTGTAGAGGGGCGCATTGTGTATGATGCTTATGTATTCGAGAATAAGAAGAAAGGCATTTATTACCAGGAAAAGACAGCCTAAATGGTATTACCTGGGAAACCTCGCCCAGATAATATAAAATACTTGTCAGTGATGTTAAAGTAAAGGGAGTACCCCACATTGCCTTGTGACTACAGTCTGCAGTGTGGGGTATTGCTCTATATGGGGGTAAAGCGATGGGAAAAGTACAAGAATATGACAGTATTGTCGCAGATTCGGAATTAAAATATTATGATATGCTGTATGAATTTGCCTGTGTGGTTTCAAAGGCGAATGAGAAATCTTTTGAAGGGGAGACCCCGGAGAAGATTGCAAAGATATTGAAGAAATCGGCAGCAGCATTCTGTAATCTGTGTATGATCGAAGATCTGGTGCAGGAAAAAGAGAATAAGCCAGTGGAAGAGCCGCAGAGGTCCCGGAAGGAAGCACCAGAACCGAAGCAAGAACCAGCACAATCGCCGAAGCGTTCCATTCCAGACAACTTCCTTGTAATCGATCCGGACGGCTGGGGACTGTGTCCGGTGTGTTCTGGTAGAGTTCTGAAAGTGACAGCCACAACAAGGCTGGAGAACTTCCCGGTATACTGTAAGAGGTGTCGGGCAGATCATTTGGTAAACTGGTGGAATGCTACCAACCAACGGATCTATTATAAGCGATATATCAATGACAATCACCTGAGAAATCAGGCTCTTAAGGGAACTGGACTGAGAAGTTTTCAGAATAGTGGCAGCAGTGCTACAGAGCGCATGGCCGTAAAATACGGATGACTAATAAATGACTAACAATTTAGAAAATAATATGCCATAGCACAAAAGATAGAAAACACTTTCAGCCATAAATGACTGATTTTACACCATACAAAAACTATGATAAATGAGAAAACGAATCAGTCTAAGACTTTTAATCAAGTTGTCGGGGGTTCGAATCCCCCGTGTCTCATTGAGTAAGATCAATATACTGTATGTATATTGATCTTTTTTAATACCTATTGCAAAAATAGAACCTATATCAGACTATTGTCTGACGAATCATGGTATGCTAAAATAATTCGTCGAGAACAATGAAATTGCGCAAGAGACTGGATTTACTAATGGAAAACAAGATAAAAGAATTACGTTATGCGATTGTGCAGTCCGTTCCGGTGATGTTGGGATATATTTTCCTTGGATTTGCCTTTGGATTAATGCTAAATGATGCTGGATATGGATTCTGGTGGGCCTTTTTTATCAGCCTGTTTGTATATGCGGGAAGTATGCAATTTGTCTTGGTTACGTTGCTTACAGCTGGAGCAAGCCTGTGGTATACGTTGATCATGACACTGTTTGTCAATGGCAGACATATGTTTTATGGGCTTTCTTTTGTGGAGAAATTCAAAAAAATGGGTGCAACTTACCCGTATATGATCTTCTCACTTACAGATGAGACATTTTCCTTATTATGTGATCTGAAAGTTCCGGAGGGAATGCGTGAAGAACGAGTCAGCTTTTACATATCTCTGTTGGATCAGTGTTACTGGATTCTGGGAAGCTGTGTGGGAGCCTTGGCAGGAAGTGTGCTGCCGATCAATACCACGGGAATTGATTTTTCCATGACAGCGCTATTTACGGTCATCGTAGTCAATCAGTGGATGGATACGAAGGAACATAAACCGGCAGTCATCGGTGGCGCTGTCGGAATACTTTGTTTGATTTTATTGGGGGCGGATGTCTTTTTACTGCCGGCACTAGCGATTACGGCGATTATTTTATTAGGAGTTAAGAAAAAATGTTACATTCCATCGGAATCATAGCAGTTGCAGCTATTGTTACTTTATTCATAAGAGTAATTCCCTTCGTACTGTTCGGAGGGAAGAAAGAAGTTCCGGCAACCGTGACCTATCTGGGGAAGGTGCTTCCGCCGGCAATTATGGTCATTCTCGTTGTATACTGTGTAAAAGGTATTAATCTTATGGTCGGGAATCATGGCATTCCGGAACTGTTATCCATTGCAGTGGTTGCAAGCCTTCATATTTGGAAGAGAAACACTTTACTTAGTATAGCGGTAGGAACTGTACTTTATATGATATTAGTGCAAGTAGTATTCTAAATCAGTGTGAAAGGGCAATTTTTCGCCCTTTTCACACTATTTTTTTATAAAATTAAATGCTATAATGAGCGCAATAGGAATAATATGAGGGAGAAACGTAAGATAAAATGGAAAACGAAAACAAAGATGTAACCGAAGAAACAAAGAAGGAAAATAAAGAGGAAATAAAAGAAACAACAAAAGAAGAAACTAAACTGGAAGTAAAAGAAGAAACCAAAGAAGAAACTAAAGAAGAAGCC
>ERZ1034952.3320-NODE-3320-length-10916-cov-5.438542_pt1 | contig 10916 bp, 9 predicted proteins | sample MGYA00520625_ERZ1034952 | MGnify/ENA primary metagenome ERZ1034952 (study PRJEB33766, sample SAMN09781773) | gut metagenome | biome: gut microbiome | host: Homo sapiens | place: Madagascar | study: EMG produced TPA metagenomics assembly of the PRJNA485056 data... | reverse complement strand
GCTGTAGAGCGCACGACCGTCACAGGCGAGGAAGGGATTGGCCTCGTCGACCTCGATGCGCTCGAGGACGCTTTTCGCAAAGGTGCCGGGGACGATCTCCATCGTACCTGCCCCGATGACAAGCGACCGGAGATGAGGCGTATCGAACACGCGGGCGTCGAGCTTCGGCAACATGCCGGGAAGCACGAGATGCTCGAGCTTGCTGCAGGAGCGCAGCCAATCGGAGTCGAACGACGCAAGCGTCGCGGGAAACACCATGGAACGCAGATTCTTGCATCCGCGAAACGTACAGAAGCCGATCGAGAAAAGCGAGTCGGGGCACGTGATGTGCTCGACATCGGCCAGGTAGGCGCAGGCGTCATCGGCGAGCGCCACGACGGGCTTGCCCTCAAGCTCGGCGGGAATCATCAAATCGACCGCCGCCTGCACGCATGAGACGATGCGCACTTCAGCGTCATCGAGCACAACGTATCGCCACACGTTGCCGTTGGCGTCGGCGGCCTCACGCTCCTCGGACGCACGTGCGGCCTCAAGCACCGCGAGACGTTCGAGAAACGCGCGACGTCCGCGCATACGCTCTTCAGCAAGCGCCACTTGCTCTTGAGATGCTATGCCGTCGCTCAAAGCCATCGGAGTGAAGCCTCCAAAACATACGTCGAGTTTCTTTATATCGACCGTGAACCCTACACCCATTGCATTCGCCCCTCTGCATGCTCCCCCGCCAACGCCGCCTTATACGAAAAGACCCGCGCACAAGGCAGCGGATCTCATCGTGAAGCCAAACGCAAAGACGCTCTGCGAAACGCTAGATCGTCCAGGGAGCTCCCGCAGGATTAAGCTTGCGGCGACGCGAAAGCTCGTCAGCGTGCATGATACAGTAGCGCACGCCCTTGAGCGTCACGTACAGGCAGGCCACTTCGTGCTTCGTACCGTGGTTGAACACGTCGTAGGTCAGATACTCGCGGTCGATCATCGGCTGATAGATCGGGCTGTCCTTCACCTTGTCGAGCAGCATGTTCGTGGACTGACGCCCAAGCTCATCCTGCTTGAGGGTGATGTTGTACAGGATGTCCTCCTGCTCCGGCGTCAGGCGGCCGAGCTCTTCGATCTCCGCCCTGATCTCGTCTTCAGTTGCCATGGGAAACCTCCTCATCGTTGTTCTCATAAGGGAGAATAATAAGAGGGAAAAGCGCTGTCAACACTTCCCCACATCTGTTATCCGCGTTGGGACAAACACTGCAAACAGGCGTTTCACCTGCGGTTATCGAGATGCCATCATGCGATAGCTGCAAGCGAAACAATACGAATCGAACGGCGTGCGCCGCCGCGTCGGCGTACCTTAGATCTTGGCGATCACGCATCGCCTCACCACCGAGCCAAACGCTTTACGCGTGCTGCCGCAATGCGCTTCGCGTATCTAAAGAAAAGGGCCCGCTCCCTGACGAGAGCGAGCCCCAGAAGCTCTAGCTTGAAAAACTAGATGCCAGCAAAGCCCTTGGACGGGTCGCTGGCGCCAACGCCAACGCCGGTGTCGCCAGCCTCGTTGCCCGTGCGCTTCGTGGAGGTGTAGCCACCCCAGGCGCGAGCAATGTACTTGCCCTTCACGAAGAAGATCTGGGCCTTCATGAGGTCGGCCTTGGTGATGCCGTGCTCAGCAAGAACCTCATCCTGGGTCTTGCCAGCCTCAATGCCAGCGTTCAGCTCAGCAGCAGCCGCAGCAGCGTCGAGCTCAAAGAATTCGTCGCGGGTCATCTTACCCTCCTAATCAGTCTTCAACACGATTCCGTGGCTGTGAGCCTTACGGCCCGCAGCCACGGTAATCTTAGCACAAGAGCTTACAGCTGGAACAGGACCATCGGACGGTCGAACTCAGCCATCTTGGCGATCATGTCCTCGAGGGTGCCGTAGTACATGGACGCGGACTCCTCGACCTGGACAGCGAGCGGACGCTGGCCAGCCTTGTCGCCGTTGGTGCCCCAGTGCTCGGAGAAGATGGACGTCGGGCAGGGAATGTAGAACCACTCCCAAGCGTCACCGTCGTTGCCCTCACCCTTCTTGAAGGGGCCAACCTGGACTTCCTTGATGCCGTACTGCTCGAGCGGGAGACCCAGCTCTTCCTTGCAGGCGATCTCGGCAGCATGGTTGCCGGAGAAGTAAGTGTAGTCAACGAGCAGAGCGTACTTCTGATCTGCCATATGTGTCACTTCCTTTCAGTTAGTCAGCATCGAGGCTGCGGACACGGCGGAGGTTGCACATAACGCCCTTGTAAGGAGCACCGAAGCCAAGCTTACCAACGTTGAAGTGCGGCACGAGGCTGTTGAAGTTGGACTTCCACACGCCGAACAGGTTGGGCTCTTCGCCGTCCTGCTCGGGGAACCACCAGCCATGAGCGCAGTTCAGGATACCGGGCTTGATGATCGGGGTGACCTCAGCCTTGAAGCGGGCCTCGCCGAACATGTTGTAGACCTCGCACCAGTCACCGTCGGTAACGCCGTACTCCTTCGCGGTCTCGGGGTTGATCTGAACCCACGGCCACGGATCAATCTGGCGCAGAGACGGAACATGACGATGCTCGGAGTGGAAGGAGCTGTAGCGACGCGAACCAGAGGTGGAGATCAGCGGATACTGACCAGCGAGATCCGGCTTGCTGATCTGGCTGTAGTTCGGCTCCTCGTAGTACGGCAGCGGATCCTCGCCCCAGGATTCGTAAAGAATCGAGTAGGCCTCGATCTGGCCGGTGATGGTGTTGAAGCCAGGATCGCCGTCGAAGCGGAGCAGGCCCTTCTCGTACTTCTCGTACTCGAAGCCATGAGCACCAGGCTGGTAGATGCCGAGCTCCTGGAACTGCTTCCAGTCGTAGCCGAGCTCAGAGAGCTGGTCGCTGAAGAAGTCCTCAACGCCCTTCTGCAGAGCATCGAGATCCAGCTTGCCGCGGCCCTGAGCAGAGGTGACCTCAGCCGGGGACTCGGAGTGAGCCAGCTTCGAAACGTCGAGGGTGTCGCCAGCCGGCTTGTACCACGGCCACCAGGTCGGGTTCAGGCGCTGACCGAACATGAGGCAAATCTCGATGTCGGACTTGCACTCGCCAACCTGCAGAGCCTTGTTCATGGGGCCCATGAACACGGTGTTGCGGCCATAGTGGGTGAGGACGATGCCGTCATGCTCAGCCCACGTGGCCATCGGCAGGAAGTAGTCGCCCACAGCCATGGAGGTCGGGGTCTGGGTAAGGTCCTGGATAACCACGAACTCGAGCTTCTGCAGAGCCTTGTGCCAACGCTTCGGCTGCGCGGAGCAGGTCGGGGTCAGGAAGTTGGAGCTGTTGAACCAGCCCATCTTCAGAGCGTAAGGCTCGTCGGACTCCATGGTGTTCAGCGTCTCGTCAGGCTGGGTGGTGGCCATGCCCGTGGACAGGCCCGGCCACGCGGCAGCGCCGATACGCTTCTGCCACACGTCGTCGTCCATAGCGCCACGCTGCTCCATACGCCACTTGCCGAGGAGAGCAGACGGGGGACCGAGGGTGATGCCGCCCGGACGATCGATAGCGCCGGAGAGAGCAGCCAGGAGGATGAACGCCTGGGACAGCTGCACGCCGTTCTTGTTCTGGTCGAAGGCGAGGCCCCAAGCCCAACCGATCGGGCGCTCGGTGCCGATGATGTGAGCAACGCGCTTGATGTCCTCAGCGGGAACCGTGGTGATCTCGGCGACCTTGTCGACCGGATACTCAGCAGCGCGCTCCTTGAGCTCGTCGAGACCGTAGATCCACTTCTCAGCGAACTCCTTGTCGTACTCGTCGTTCTCGAACATGAGGTTCATGAGAGCGAGAGCAAGAGCGGTGTCGGTCTGCGGGCGAACCTGCAGGTTGATGTTGCCATCATGAGCGCCGACCCAGGTGATGCGCGGGTCGATGGAGATGATGTGGGTGCCAAGCTTCATCATGTCGACGAGGCAGTGGCCGAAGAAACCGTCGCCGTTGGAGGGCAGCGGCTCCTTGCCCCAAACCACAACCCACTTGGAGAGGGTGTAGGCCGGGTCATGGTAAGAACCAGGCAGGTGACCAGCGTAGTCGAGCTCAGGATAGCCTGCGCCGAGCACGTAGTCAGCGATGGAGCAACGCGGGCCGTAGCAGGACCAGCCGGACTGCGTGTAGCAGCAGTTCGGGGACTGCAGCACGGAGAACGTCAGCGCGTAGTAGTAGATGCAAGCCTCACGGCCGGTGCCACCGAAGCAGACGATGGACTCGGGGCCGTAGGTGTTCTGGAAGTAACGAATCTTCTCGCAGATGGTGTCGAGAGCCTCGTCCCAAGTGGTGCGCTCCCACTTGTCCTTACCACGATCCTCATAGGCACGCTTCATCGGGTAGATGACGCGCGAAGGAGCGTAGGTGTACTCGCGCAGGGCCAGGTTCATGGCGTTGACGCGACCCGTGGTGATCGGGTTGTCGTCGTCACCCTCAATGCGGATGAGCTTACCGTCCTTGGTGACGACCTTCACGCCGTATCCAACCGGATGAGATCCCGGAGGGGACCAGGTGTTGGAACGAGTGACGACAGTGCCGTCCTCCATTACGGTTTGCCACTGTTTACCGTATGCCATACTTTCCTTCTTTCTCCACGTTTCTTTCATTCCGTGAAACTTTCACGTGTCCGGTGGCGAACACGCTATCTTACAAGCTAGCCGAGACGAAGGTGGCCTCGTCCCAACCGCTTCCCCCCATCCCTAGCTAGGGTTCAGCACGCTTGGAAGCCAAAAGGATGAAGCCGCAGGGGCTTCGGAGATGAACCGAACGGTTCGAAGATGCCCCGCTCCGAAGAGCGGGGCGGGATAACTACATACCAGGAGCCTTGGGAGCGCCCGGAGCCTTCGGGGCACCCGGAGCAGCAGGAGCGCCCGGAGCAGCAGGAGCGCCCGGAGCAGCCTTCGGCGTGCCGTCCTCATTCATGTACTTGGTGAAGTCGCACTTGCAGAAGGGGCAGGACTTCAGGACGATGCCGCCCATGGACTGGATGGTCTTACCGCACTCGGGGCAGGTGTTTGCGCCGCCGCTTGCGTCAGCCGGTCTAAAACACATAAGGAATCCTCCCTGTTCGATGTTTCGCCCTTCCGCACGTACCCCGCAGGGCCTTGCGGAGGACCTTCCTCTATATGTCATGCGTTGACCGTTAAGCAACGCGTATGACCTCGGGACGGCCGCCGTGCGCATCGCCGCGCACAAGCTAGCTCCAATTATAAAACTTCCGCTTCGCCCTGGCGCAGCTCACATCCGAGACCACGCCGAATCTTTGCGGAAATTCGCTTGGGAGTCCCATCGGTGACCCACTTTCCAGGGCATCGAATCGACCCGCTTCGCATAGCAGCTTTTCAGCGTTGTTCCGACAAAAGGCAATATACGCATGGTGAGCGGTATTAGATTCCATCCAGAAGGTCGTTTTTGCAATTTTCTTTCTCAACCCCTGAGGTTGATTTTTCTCAAACCCTCTTCGTTTCCCCCGATCAGAGGCGTTGTTTTGTTTTCGGTTCGAGAGGGTTTGCGCCGCAGAGCCCCCGCGGACAACCCTCTCAACCCGGTAAAGAGCATCTTCGCTCAACCCATTTTGTATGAGGTCGGTTATGATAGGCATGTTGTACCATTTTGCCCGAAGGAGACTGGATGACCGCTCGTTTCCCCCACATCACGATCAGCATTGCGCACGAAGCTGACGGGTCGGACACGACGGGGGATCTCAACTCGCTCAGCGTCGGCTTCGGGCTCTTCCAAGCATGGGTGTACATCGCCATTTTCGGCGCGAGCGCGGTCTTTGGAAGCTCCCCCCTTCTGCCGGGATTTCCCTATCTTCCCGCCGAGTTCCAAACGCTCCATTTCGACGCCTTCATGATCGCACTCGCCGTGCTTCTGCTGCTGCTCGCTTTCTCCAACCAGATTTTTCTGCGTTTCTACGTCGGCAAGAACGCACTCATTCTCGCAACGTGCCTCGCCGTCGCCGGCACGTGTCTCATCTACGGCTCGAGCCTTCCCGGCGTCGGCTGGATGCTCGCCGTTCTTGGCGGCGCGTCGATGGGCGCGGGAGCGAGTCTCACCACCGTGCTCTGGGGTACGGCCTTCTCGCGTTACGAATTCACAACCATCGTGCTCAACACCATCGCCTCGATCGTCATCGGCGTCGCAGGGTACGTGATCCTCGTACATTGGGTGATCGCACCCGTTTCGGGCGTCATCACCGCAGTGCTCCCCATCGTCGGAGCACTGCTGCTGTGGAAGCTCACGCCGATCCCCTACTACCGCCGCCAGGAGATCCCCATCTTCCATCCGCTTCCCGTCCACCGCACCGCATTCGCCCTGCGCTTCGGCATACCCGTCCTCGTGTTCGGCTTCTGCCTCGGCGTGCTGCGTCACGTGTGCGTGAGCGGCTTGCTGCTCGTTACCGACCTCACCTCGCAGCTCATCATCGGCGCCGCTGCGTGCGCCGCCATCGCCATCATGGTCGCCACCATGGTGGTGTCGCGCGACCGATCGCACTGGGACATGGCCTTCCGCTGCCTCACCCCTCTCGTCGCGCTTGCGATCTTCTGCATACCCCTGCTCAACACCGAGTTCGACCTCATCTCGAGCTTCTTCGTCATTGCAGGCTACATCTGCTTCGAGGCGGTCATTTGGGCGCTGTTCTCCGAGGTGTCGCAGGAGTTCCGCCTCTCGCCCATCTTCGTGTTCGGTCTTGGGCGCGGCATCCTTGAGATCGGCGCGCTTGTCGGCAGCACGTTCGCCCAACTGCCGCCCGAGCATGCGTTTTCGGGTGTGTTCGGCGACTTCGAGGGCACGCTCGTCCTCATGCTTGCGCTCGTCGTGGGACACGCGCTTCTCCCGCGCCAACGCGAGATCCGCAAAATCGTCGACCCCACCCACGTCATGCGCGAGAGCGGCTTGACTGCGCTGCGTGCGCAGATCGACAGCCTGCCTGCCGCCTCCGAGGATGCGGAACCCGTCGAAGTCGAGACCATTGGGGAGGAAAGCGTCCCGAGCACCGCTGCGGCGGAAGCAGTCGCCGAGGTCGACGAGCGCTCGCGTGCCAAGGGGCGCTTCCATGCGCGCTGCGAGCAGATCGCCGACCAGTACCTGCTCTCGCGCCGCGAGACCGAGGTCATGTTCCTTCTCGCGAAGGGACACAACGCCTCTTTCATTCAGGATAAGCTCTGCATTTCGAAGAGCACGGCCAAGACGCACATCAACCACATCTACCGCAAACTCGACATCCATACCCAACAGGAACTGCTCAACATGGTTGAGGACCGCCAAAACGATGCGGAAGACGCCGACGAGGCAAACCGCAAGGGAGGCGCCTCCGAAGCCGCCTCTGCGCATGCGGGAGGCTCTGGCGTGTCCTCGAGGCCCAGCATCTTCGAGCCGCGGCACCGCTGACAGCCGAAGCCGAGACTTCTGCCCGCCGCCCGTCATCCCCACGTGAAACAGGAAGGGCCCGCATCACGCGGGCCCTTCCGTTCATGCAGCACCTGCTGCAGTCTGCTTGATGCCGATCGTTAGTCGCGCATGTTCACGCAGTGCGTCTTCGTGCCGTTCTCAAGGTAATCCATGATCTGCGCAACGGCCATCTTCGCGCAGTTCTCCTCGGCCTCCGCCGTCGACGCGCCCAGGTGGGGCAGCACGATTGCACGCTCCATCTTCACCACCGCAGGGTTGGCGAAATCGGTCACGTAGCGCGCCACCTTGCCGCTCTCGAGCGCCTGCGCCATAGCCGCATCATCGACGAGCACATCGCGCGAGAAGTTGAGGAACACGGCGCCGTCCTTCATGCGCGCGATCTCCTCCGCGCCGACCATGCCGCGCGTCGCGTCGTTTGCGGGCACGTGGATCGTCGCGTAGTCAGACGCGGCAAGCAGCTCTGCCAGATCGGCGGTGAACCGCATGGTCGAAGAGATGGCCGCTGCACGCTCCGCGTCGAGGAACGGATCGTAGCCGATAACCTTCATGCCAAGCGCCTCGGCCGCACCCACCACGAGCTTGCCGATGGCGCCGAGGCCGATCACGCCGAGGGTCTTGCCGAAGATCTCGCCGCCAGCGAAGGCTTTCTTCGCCTTCTCAGCCGCCTTGCCGACGTTCTCGTCTTCCGCATTCTCCTTCACCCAGTTGATGCCGCCGATGATGTCGCGCGCCGACAGGAGCATGCCTGCAAGCACAAGCTCCTTCACGGCGTTGGCGTTTGCGCCCGGCGTGTTGAGCACGGGGATGCCAGCCTCAGCCATGGCCTCGAGCGGAATGTTGTTCACGCCCGCACCCGCGCGCGCTACAACCTTGAGCCGCGCGGGGATGGGCATCTCGTGCATGTTCGCCGAACGAACGAGAATCGCGTCAGCCTCTTCGATGCTGTCGGTCAGCTCGTAGTCGTCGGTCAGGAGAGTCAGACCCTCCTGCGAGATGTTGTTGAGGCAGTGGACTTTGTACATGGTCTCCCCTTCGATCGGCTTCGTACGGCGCCTGCCCGCACGGGTAGGCGTTGAATCTTCAGAGAGTGTAGCACCAAACCATGCGATTCTCGGCATGCACGCGCCCATGTGCACCTCGCAGATGCAGGCGGAACCGCACGGCTGCAGCGATGCGACGCGCGCGAGAACGCTACATCGTGTAGGGCTCCGCAGCGCAATCGGGAACAACCCTGAAAAGCGTTTGGACGAAGTCCTTGGTGCGTGCCGCCACCTCGCGCACGCTGTACTGGAGCTGATTGTCATAGGCGCCCTTGTCGGCCGGCACCCCCTCGGCCTGCATACCGAGGCCCTGAGCCGTCGCAAGCGCGCGGTAAAGGTGGTAGGCCTGCGTCACCACGATGATGTTGTCGGCGTGAAATGCAGAGCGTGCGCGGTACATCGACGTGTACGTGTCATAGCCCGCATGATCGACGTAAACCGCCTCCGCAGGCACTCCGAGATCGACGCAGTACTGCTTCATGGCGTCGGATTCGTTGTAATGGGACTCGCGGTTGTCGCCGCTCACGATGATTGCCCGCGCTGCGCCCGCCTCGTACAGATCAACCGCCACCTCGAGGCGATCCGCGAGAATGTCGGAGGGCGTACCGTCAGCGTAGACCGATGCACCGAGAACCACCACGGCATCCGCCTGAGCACCGGCGAGGTCTTCCACGGTGTACACGTCGTCGCGCGTCGAGAGAACCGTATAGGCGTTGGAGCCCACGACGAGAACAGCGCCGAACAGCACCACGCCAAGAACGACCCGTACCACCCAGCTGACAATGCGCCCTACGGGCCCCCGCTTCTTTCTCTTCCCCTGTCTGACCATGTTGGCGATCATAGCAGAGCTGCATCAACCATCGGTTAAGTACGGAAACGCTTCAAACCACCCACACACGTTCGTCGCAAAGCACTCGCCGTCGCAACATATGAGACAATTGAGGCATCGTTTCAACCTGACGGAGGCCCCATGGCAACACCCCTGCTTCATGTGTCGCGCGATCGCCTCGAAGCCGCGCTCAGATCCTCGATCGCTCCCTTTGCGCTCGAGGTCATCGCGCTGCTTGAACGCGCGGGGTGCGAGGCATGGTGCGTCGGCGGATTCGTGCGCGACATCACGCTCGGACACCCGAGCAACGACATCGACATCGCCACAAACGCGACATGGCGCGATGTGGCACGCATCTGCACGGCACAGGGGCTCCGCGCAAGCGAGACGGGCATCAAGCACGGAACCGTCACCATATACGACCCCGCACGCCCCGAGGCAGTGGCCGAAGTGACCACCTATCGAGCAGACGGCCCCTCGGACGACAGCAGGCACCCGCGCGAGGTGCGCTTCGTTCACACGATCGAAGAAGACCTTGCGCGCCGCGACTTCACCATGAACGCGCTTGCCTACCACCCTGAGCGCGGCTTGCTCGACTGCTACGGCGGCCTGGACGACCTCCGCAGCGGAACCATTCGCTGCATCGGAGATCCCCTGCAGCGCTTTTCCGAGGACGCCCTGCGAATCCTGCGCGGATGCCGTTTCGTCGCCCAACTCGGGTTCACGATCGATCCCGCCACCCTTCAGGCCATGACGGTGCGGAAAAGCCTGCTCGCGCTCATTTCGAAAGAGCGCATCGTGCATGAACTCGACCGACTACTGACAGGACCCTTCGTATTCGACGCGCTCATGCAAACCGCGGGAGTGCTTGCGTTTCCGCTGCCCGAACTGGCCGCCATGCGGAACTGCCGCCAGGACACCAAATACCACCTCTACGACGTATACGAGCACACCGCCCACGTCGTGCAGGAAACGCCGCCAACGCGTCTTGCGCGCTGGGCTGCGCTATGCCACGACATGGGAAAGCCCGCCGCGTCGTTCTACGCAGCAGACGGAGTTGAGCATTTCTACGGACACGCCCACGTTTCAGTCGTTCTCGCAGAGGGTCTGCTTACGCGCCTCGGTTTCAACCGCCCGTTCATACGCGACGTGCTGACGCTCGTGGAGCTTCACGATGCCACGATTGCGCCGAAACGCTCCTCAGTCGCGAAGGCCATTGCACGCCTCGAGGGGCGCGCTGATCTGTTCCTTGCGCTCTGCGATCTCAAAATAGCGGATGCGCGGGCCCAAACGCCCAAATACGGCGCCGTACGCATCGAGATGGCTCAGCGGCTCAAGGAGATCGCCCGCAAACTCGTCGATGATGAGCAGGCCCTCAGCGTGCGTGACCTTGCGATAGGAGGACACGACCTCATGGATAGTGGCATCCCGCAGGGACCGCAGATCGGAAGCGTGCTCAAGCAGCTTCTCGATGAGGTGCTCGACGAGCGCGTGCCGAACGAGCAAGACGCGCTCATCGAACGAGCCTGCGAGCTTTCTTCCCAAACACAGTAGGCGCGCTGAAATATCGATCGCCCCCGAACGCGGAGAGGCCCCCGGCGGGCTCCCTGCGGGA
>ERZ1034952.3319-NODE-3319-length-10923-cov-8.304656_pt1 | contig 10923 bp, 10 predicted proteins | sample MGYA00520625_ERZ1034952 | MGnify/ENA primary metagenome ERZ1034952 (study PRJEB33766, sample SAMN09781773) | gut metagenome | biome: gut microbiome | host: Homo sapiens | place: Madagascar | study: EMG produced TPA metagenomics assembly of the PRJNA485056 data... | reverse complement strand
CCTACGACATCATTGCCGAGGCCTTCGAGAAGTGCCGCAAGGGCCGCCTGTATATCCTGGACGAGATCATCAAGCCCGTCATCGCCGAGCCGCGCCACGAGCTGAGCCGCTACGCTCCCAAGATGTTCAGCATGATGATCCCCACCGATAAGATCAAGGACGTGATCGGCAAGGGCGGCAAGGTCATCCAGGACATCTGCGCCACCTGCAACTGCAAGATCGACGTGCAGGAGGACGGCCATGTGTTCGTCTCCGCCGTGGATCAGGAGGACGCAAAGCGCGCCATCTTTACCATCAAGACCATTGTGGAGGACCCCGAGATCGGTGCCATCTACAAGGGCAAGGTGACCCGCCTGATGAACTTTGGTGCCTTTGTTGAGATCGCACCGGGCAAGGAAGGTCTGGTGCACATCTCCAAGCTGGACACCAAGCGTGTGGAGCGCGTGGAGGATGTGGTCGCCGTGGGCGATGCCATCGTGGTCAAGGTCACGGACATCGACCAGCAGGGCCGCATCAACCTGAGCCGCCGCGACGCCATCCTGGCTCTGGAAGCCAAGCGCGCAGAGCAGGCCCAGCAGTAAGCCCGCTGAACATTCCCGCATAAAACTAGCCGCCCGGTTCCGTAACAGGAGCCGGGCGGCTTTGGTCATTTCTGTTTGCGTTTTCTGCCGGAGACCAGCAGGCCGATGAGCAAAAGCAGCAGCAGCGGCACGGCCAGCAGCGGCGCAATGAGGATGGGCTCAATGCGGGTGGCGTCAGCTGCAACACGGATGCGCTTGAGGTTCTCCGGGGCGGTGACACGGTGGCCGCGCACCAGCAGCCGGTGGGTGTTGATGCCGTAGGGGGTGCAGGTCATCAGGGTGACGTAGTCCTTGCCGTCTACCACCTTCAGTTCGTCCACCTCGGTGGGCAGCACGATGGAGATCTTGTCCACCTCGTAGGTCAGCTCCCGGTCCAGCACGGTGATGGTGAAGGTGTCGCCCACCTCCAGCCGGTCCAGATGGGTGAACAGCTTGGCGCTGGGCAGGCCGCGGTGGGCCGAGATCACGGCGTGGGTGCTCTCGCCGCCCACCGGCAGGCTGGTGCCTTCCAGATGGCCTGCGGCCACCTGCAGCACGGCGTCGCTGGTGCCGTGATAGATGGGCAGCTCCACCCCGATGCGGGGAATGGTGATGTAGCCCATGATGCCGGTGCCGGTCACGTCCAGCGTGGTGCTGTAGGTGGAAAAGCGGTCGGCGTGGTACAGGGCATCCGGGTCGGCGGCGATCTCCTGATTGAAGACGTCGGCGGCATCAAAATAGGCCGTGTAGTCGGCGTCGGATAAACCGTCCACCTGTTGGGCGTAGCTGTTCACAACCCTGGTCTGGTTGCGCTGGTTGATGTAATCGCTGATGGTAGGGTAGAGCATCACCGCAAGGCCCACAAAGAAAATGAGGACGAGCAGGATGGTGCCGGAGTGCTTTTTCATGGCAAGGCCCTCTGTGCTGTGAAAAAGGAGCGGAGGCGAGTTGGTCGCCCCCGCTCCGGGTGTTTTCAGGGATGGTTGCTTAGTTCTTGTGCTCCATGCGCTTCTTGGTGACCAGCAGCACGACTGCTGCCACCATCAGGCCGCCGCCGATGACATAGAACAGGGTGGTGCCCATGCCGCCGGTGCTGGGCAGCACGGTGCCAGCGTTGTTCTTGACCACAACGCCGCCGTCTACATAGGTCTCATTTTCGATGGTGGCATAAGCCTTGGAACCACTGGTCAGGTCTACGGTTTCGGGGGTTACCAGCTTGTTGTAACCGTCCGGAGCCTTGGTTTCGGTCAGGGTATAGGTTTTGCCTGCCAGGCCATAAATGTTGACCTTGCCGCCCTTCACAGCGATGGTGGAAGTAGCACCTTCATCACCAGCCTTAGCAACACGGTAATTGCCTTTGCCATCCTTCACAAAGTAAAGAGTTTCATCACCATCGGACAGAGTAAAGTCTGCGCCGTCCAGCAGCTTGTTGTCGGCACCGTCGATCTTGACCAGATCAAACTGGAAGGACTTGGTGGTTACCTTTTCGGTGGTGGTCTCCTGCTTGTTGCCGTAGTTCAGCTTTGCTTCGTTGGTATTGCCATCACCATCAATGACAGCATCCTTGTTCAGGGTGGCACTGTAGGTCAGGGTAATGGTCTGGCCATCCTTGTCGGCAATGTAAGAATCCTTGAATTTCAGGGTGATGGTAGTAATGCCGTTCTCAGCAGTGCTGTAATCATTGGTCTCAAAAATATCATCCGTGACAGCTTCGCCATTCACCTTGAGAGAGCTGGGATCATAAGTCAGGCCCTTGCTCATGGTATCGGTCACATTGTAGCTCTTTGCACCGGCCTTGACATTGACCTTGACCTGATAATTTACAGTGTCGCCGATCTTGGCGGTGTTTTCGTTCACTTCACCGTTGTTATACAGGATCTTCTTCTCGATGGTGGGCTTTTCGTTCTTTTCCGTGATGGTGACATTGGGCTTGGTGGTATTCAGGCCGCACAGAGCACCCAGAGAGCTGTCCACCAGATAGTAGCCCAGGTCCAGCTTAGAGAAGGTGACATCGCTGCCAGTGCTGGTCTGTGCATCAACAGCAGGATGGATGTTCTTTTCTTTTGCCCAGTCCAGAGCTGCCTTAGCCAGAGCAGCGACAGTATCGGAATTATCGGCGCTGTCAACATCAGTTTTCCAAGTAGGGTGGCCCTGGTCGTCCAGGGTGATGTACTTGGAGCCCTCTGCACCGCTCTGGAAGAAGGGCTTCCAGTCGTTCTCAACAGTGTAAGAGTAGTGGTCGCCGTTGTAGCTGTCCAGCGTGAACATGCGGTAGATGGTGTAGGTCTCACCACTTACAGTGCCGTTGATGGTGATGGAACCATTGTCGCCGGTGTTGGTCACTGCAAAAGCAGGCACGGCCATAGCCAGCACCAGGGCTGCTGCCAGCAGGGCAGCAAACAGTTTTTTGAACGTCTTTTTCATGAGGGGATGATTCGCTCCTTTCCAGATTGGGGAAATTTATGCACACAATATTGCTTCGGAGGCGGGACGCATTCGCCCGCTCCGCAGGCACAAATCAGAATACCGCAAAGCGGTTCAGCGGCCAGATGCGCAGGAACACCCGCCCCACGACCTGGCTTTTTTCCACGCAGCCGATCACGCTGCTGCGGCTGTCGATGGACACCGAGCGGTGATCGCCCAGCACAAAATACCGGTTCTCCGGCACCTGATAGGGGAACCGGATGTCACATTCGCCCAGTGCCAGCTCGTCCACATAAGGCTCGTCCAGCACAGTGCCGTTCACGGTCACATGGCCGTCCTCGTCCATGGAGATCATGTCACCGGGCTGGCCGATCACACGCTTGAGCAGGAGCTTGTTCTGCCAGTAAAAGCCGCACAGGTCGCCGGTTTTCATGCTGTCGGACTTGACCAGCAGCAGAATGTCCTTATCTTCCAGCGTGGGGTTCATGCTGTCACCGGCCACCTGCAGCACCGGCAGGAACAGGGTGGCCAGCAGCACGGCCACAGCGGCCACGACTACCAGCGCATAAATGGTGCTGCGCAGCACCCGCCCGTACCGGCTGAGGTAAGCCAGACGGTCGCGCTCGGCCTTTACCTCCTCTGTGGAGGGGATGGCCGTAAATTTGATCTCGGTTGATTTCATTTTGCCTTGCCTTCTTCCGGCAGGATATCGGTGTCACAGCGGCTGCGCAGCAGCTCACGGGTGCTCTGCTCAAAAGCAGCCCGCCGTGCCGCGATCTCCTGTTCCGTTTTGGCCCGCAAGGCGGCACAGTCGGCCTCTGTCTGGGCACGCTTGTGCTCTGCTGCCTCGGTCAGGGCGTCACATTCCCGCTTGGTCTGTGCCTTCAGCTGTTCCGCCTCGGCCCGGGCCTGTGCCAGGATCTGGTCCGCCTCGGCCTTTGCCTGCGCCTGCAGGGCGTCCCGATCGACCGACCGCACCGAAGCCAGATAGTCATCGGCGGCTGCCTGCGCAGCCTCAAACACATGGTTCAGTTCCAGAGCGGCCTGTGCAATGGACCCGGCACTGTCCAGATGGATCTGCCGCTGTTCCAGTTTGGCGGTCAGATCTGCATTTTCGGCTTTGAGCTGATCTTCGCTCTGCTTGAGCGCAAAGATGATCTCGACCAGTTCAGTGCGGCGCATATGCCGCAGTTCACGGTCTGCCATAACGGCACCTCCGTATCAAAAGCGTTGCAGGGCCGGTACGGACCCTGCTGCGCGAAAAAGCGATTTTCGCACAGAAATTCGTCGAAACTCCGAACATCCATACATACAGCATTCTACCAGACAGAATGCAACAAAACCATAACAAAAATGGCGTTGCAGTGGGCTTTCAAAAAATATTTTTTGAAAATCGCACACAAAATTCCTCAGGCTGTGCAAAAAGAGCACCCTGCGCGGAAAACAGGGTGCTCTTTTTGCGGCAGAATGTTTACTTCTTGATGAAACCACCCAGCAGATTGTTCAGCTCAACGATGGACTTGTAGATCACATTGATGTTGTTGATAATGGAGCTTGCACCGGAGAAGATGCGGGCCAGCTGGTTAAAGACCTGACCAACGTTCAGGAATGCCTTGTAAGCGTCGCTGTCGGCAATGGTGGCACCGCCGTCCAGATAGGTCATCTCGTTTTCGTCGATCACGGCATAGCAGGCGGGCAGTTTCATTTCGGTCATCATAATGGGAATTCCTTTCTTTCGTAAAATCAGCGCATGTTTTTCCAAAATGTAAAAATCAGACGGCGGCCACGACCACCAGCGTGACCAGAATGCCGGCCACCAGCAGGGTGCCCAGATGATTCTGCAGGGCAGGACCGCCGGTCATGGGCAGGGTAGGGGCCGTGGGCCTGGCAGAGCTGGACTTTGCGGTCCACTGGGCGTAAATGGTGGTGTCACCGGTGAACACGGTAGCGGTGGTGACCCGGCTGCCGCCCACCGGCTCGGTGTACCAGCCGTTGAAGGTGTAGCCGTCCATCGTGGGAGACTCCGGCAGGGTGGTCAGTTTGCCGTCCAGATTGGTGGTGAGCACCACGGTGGAGCTCACACCGCCGCAGGCGTCCAGACCGATGGTATAAAAGGTGTCCGCTTTATCTCCTGCGGCAAAGGCGGCAGGCACGGCCGCACACAGCAGGCTGAGCAGGACCAGACAGAGTGTCAATGCTCGGAAGATTTTTTTCATAAGATTCCTCACTTTCCCGGGAGTAACCGTGCCCCGCAGCGCTTGCGGTGCCTGCCCGGCGGGGGCGGCATTCCGGCACGGCCTTGAATGACTTCGCACACACAGCGTACCACAACCGCAACAGTTTGGCAAGGTTTTTCAGCGAATCCCCAAAAAATTTTTCATGAAAGAAGATCTGCCTCCGCGCGGAAGAAAACATGCCGGTGCCTCTTGTGAAAATCCGGAAAATATGATATACTGTTTTGCACGATGCGCCATCGCCAAGCGGTAAGGCAGGGGACTTTGACTCCCCCATCGTAGGTTCGACTCCTGCTGGCGCAACCAAACGCCCCGGAAGCTGGAAGGCTTCCGGGGCGTTTTTTGCTTATTCGAGATCCGGTCAGCGGCGGTGGATCTTCCGGGTGGGGCGGCGGTGGTTCCAGCGGTTGAGCAGCAGCCAAAGCCCGTAGATGGCGGCGCTGAGCACGCTCAGCACGATGACCACCTTCAGGTACAGACTGCCCAGAAATTCGCGGATCTTGGCCACGGTGAGCAGCAGGGCGTTCTGGTCCACATCCTGCCCGGCGATCAGGTTCACCACGCCGATGGTCTCGCCCGCCAGCTTCAGCTCCACGGTGCCCACCACGTCGCCCTGCCGAATGGGCGCACAGACGTAGTCCGGCAGGTGGAAATACTTCTGGGTCACGCTGCCGTCGCCGGTGGAGGGCAGCAGGGTCATCATGCTGTCGGCCGGATACAGCTGCAGGGTGTCGGTGTCGGCGGAATACTTTACCGGGATCTCGGCCAGCGCCAGGTCGGTGTCCAGTGCGGCCTGGATGGAAAAGGTGTCGAACACCCAGTCGATCAGCCGCACTGTCTCATACAGGGCCGGGCGGCGGTTGGCGTAGCCGAAGGTGTCGCAGGTGTCGGGGCTTTGCATCACACAGAAGATATAGGTGGCACCGTCCTGATTGGCCCAGGAAACGTAACTCTGGTTTCCGCTGTCCTTCTTGTAGGCGGTCACGTCGCACATGCCGCCCTGCATGGCGCTGCGGTAGTAATTGCCGCCGCTGCTTTTGCTCAGGGCTGCATTCTGGCTGACCAGCACCGACGGAGACCGGTGCTTCTCCTTGGCCGGCATGGTAAAGGTGGGCACGCCGGAGATCTCCACAAAGGCGTCAAAGCTCATCAGGTAGCGCAGAATCAGGTACATGTCCACAGCGCATGTCACATTGCCGCTGTCGATGCCGCAGGCGTCCGTCCAGGTGCTGTTCGTGGTGCCGATGCGTTGAGACAGGGCATTCATCTGGCTCACCCAGCCGTCCAGATCCCCGCCCGAAAGGGTATAGGCAAGGCCCATGGCGGCTTCGTTGGCGTTGCGGGTGACCATGGCGTACAGTGCTTCGCGGTAGGTGAACGTCTCGTTGGAGCGCATGTCGGCGTTGCTGGTGTTGTGCACATAGTCCGAGATGGCAAACGGCATCTGGAAGGTGTTGTCCAGCTGGTCGGCATAGTTGGTCAGCACCAGTGCGATGGTCATATACTTGGTCAGGCCACCGGCGGACACCTGTTTGGTACTGTCCTTTTCGTAGACGATGATGTTGGTGTCGGTGTTCACGATGTAGGCGCTCTGGGCCTGCACCTGATAGACGGGGGAGGGGTCGAACATGGCACCCGCCGGCAGCACCAGGCAGCTGAGCAGGAGCGCAAACGACAGGATCAGTGCAAAAATACGTTTCATGTGGACAATTCCTTCAAAAAGCGATAAACTATACGAAGCAATGCGCACCGGCAGCGGTACGCAGAAAACACAAATGGAACAGCAGACGCTGTATACTTTATAATAACAGGTTTGCCGGGACGTGACAAGGGCTTTGCGGCTTTTGGCTGCGGTTTTGCACGCTCCGGCACAGGAGGACGGGAATGGTATATCTGACAGGCGACACCCACGGCGATCTGGACCGGTTCCGGCACGGGCGGCTGCGCTGGCTGGGCAAACGGGACATCGTGGTGGTGCTGGGCGATTTCGGCTTTGTGTGGGACGGCGGCGCAGAGGAACAGAAAAAGCTGGACTGGCTGCGAAAGCGACCGTATACCCTGCTGTTTCTGGACGGTTCCCACGAAAATTACGACCTGCTGGCCCAATATCCGGAAACGGAGCGGTTCGGCGGCCGGGTGCAGAGCCTGGGCGGCAATGTCTACCATGTGTGCCGCGGCAGCGTGCTGGAGCTGGAGGGCAAAAAGTACCTGTGCTTCGGCGGGGCCGAAAGCCCGGACCGGGAGGAACGGGAGCCGGGTGTGAACTGGTGGAAGCAGGAGATGCCCTCCGATGAAGAATATGCGGCCTGCGAGCAGAACCTGGAGGCCTGCGGCTATCAGGTGGATTATGTGCTCACCCACGACGCGCCAAGCAGATTCCTGGATTTTACGGTGCTGGCCAGCGGCGAGACCAACCAGCTGCACCAGTTCCTGGACAAAATTCTGTTGAAGCTGACCTATGAAAAATGGTTCTTCGGCTGTTATCACCGGGATGTGCAGCTATCCACCAAGAGTCGCTGCGTGTTCTGCGACGTGATCCCCATGGGGGACCGGCACGCAAAGCGGCTGGGCAAAAAATAACAGAACGGAGAGCTTCGGCTCTCCGTTCTGCGATTTCAGTTCATCGGCCCGGCCTTGTCGAACATCTGCTGTACCTGTGCGGCCAGCAGGGCGTGCTCCGGGGCCTGCAGCAGCGGGTCCTCCGCCAGCATGGCCAGTGCTTCGCTCTGGGCGGCGTGGAGGGTGCGGGTGTCGTTCATCAGGTCGGCAATTTGCAATGTGGGCAGGCCATGCTGTCGGCTGCCGAAAAAGTCGCCGGGGCCGCGGGTCTCCAGGTCGTACTGGGCCACGGCAAAGCCATCGGTGGTGCTGCAGAGGAACTTCAGCCGCTTCTGCACCGCTTCGCCGGTATTGTCGCTGACCAGAAAGCACCAGCTCTCGGCGGCACCACGGCCCACCCGGCCGCGCAGCTGGTGCAGGGCGCTCAGGCCATAGCGCTCCGCGTTCTCGATGACCATGACGCTGGCGTTGGGCACGTCCACCCCCACCTCAATGACTGTGGTGGACACCAGTGCGTCCAGCCGCCCGGCCTTGAAATCCTCCATGACAGCGGCCTTCTCCTTGGGCTTGAGCTTGCCGTGCATCAGACCCACCCGGCGGTCGGGCAGCAGGGCCTTGGCAATGTCCTCGTAGTAGGTCTTGACCGCGTTCAGCCCGCCGTCGGGGGTGTCCTCAATGGCGGGGCACACCAGATACACCTGCCGCCCCTTGTCAATCTCCTGATCGAGGAAATGGTACAGGTCCCGCCGTTTTTTGCCGGTGATGCACCGGGTCTTGACCGGGGTGCGGCCGGGAGGCAGCTCGTCCAGAATGGAGATGTCCAGGTCTCCGTAGAGGAGCAGGCCCAGTGTGCGGGGAATGGGGGTGGCGCTCATGACCAGCAGGTGCGGATTCACGGCCTTTTCGGCCAGCATGCCGCGCTGCCGCACGCCGAAGCGGTGCTGCTCGTCGATGACGGCCAGCCCCAGCCGGGCAAACTCCACCCCCTCGCTGAGGATGGCGTGGGTGCCCACGATGAGATCCGCTTCGTCGCCCCGGATGGCGGCCAGCGTGGTGCGCTTTGCAGCGGCTTTCATGCCGCCGGTGAGCAGGGCCACCCGCATGCCAAAGGGGGCCAACATCCGGTTCAGACCCTCGGCGTGCTGTGCGGCCAGAATCTCAGTGGGGGCCAGCAAAGCAGCCTGATACCCGGCCCGGATGCAGGCCCAGATGGCGGCAGCCGCTACCAGCGTTTTGCCGCTGCCCACGTCACCCTGTAACAGGCGGTTCATGGAGTGCTCCCCGGCCATGTCGGCCAGGATCTCATCCACAGCCCGGCGCTGAGCACCGGTGGGAGAGAAGGGCAGGCTGGCCCAGAAGGGTTCCGGGTCTGTGGGCTGCATGGGGGCACCGGTGGCGGCGGAGCCGCGGTTCTTCATGCGGCCGATGCCCAGCTGCAGCACCAGAAGCTCTTCATAGATGAGCCGCCGCCGGGCCGCAAAGGCTTCTTCTTCGGTGGCAGGGCGGTGGATGGCCCGCACGGCTTCGGCCTTGGAAGGCAGGCGGTATTTGCGGCGCATCTCCTCCGGCAGCGGGTCGGGCAGAAGCTCGGCATGGGGCAGCAGCTGCCGCACGCACTTGGCAATGGCACTGCTGGAAAGGCCCTCGGTCTGGGGGTACACGGCCTCGAACGGGGCTGCCTGCACCTGTTCGGCAGTGCGCACCAGCGGGTTGACCATCTGACGCCGCAGCATCCCGCCGGTGACGATGCCCTGAAAATAGTATTCCTGCCCGATCTCCAGTTTCTGGGCGGCATAGGGGTTGTTGAACCAGGTGATCTCCAGCCCGGACACGTCATCCCCGGCGGTGACCCGCTCCATCCGCCGCCCGCCGGGCAGGATGCGCCCGCCGGGCTTGGCAAACACCTCTGCCTTGACCACACATTCCGTGTCGGCAGGGGCTTCCGCAATGGAGTAGGGCTTCGTAAAGTCGATGTATTTACGGGGATAATGGCACAGAAGGTCGGCCAGCGTCACGATGCCCAACTTCTCGAACCGCTCGGCGGTCTTGGGGCCTACCCCTTTCAGGTAGCGCACCGGCGTGTCCGGCGTGAGGGTGATGCGGTTTTCGGTGGGCATGGCGTGTCAGCTCCTTTCCTGGATGCAATATAGCCATTGTAACACGGAGCGGCAGCGGATGCAAATGGCCCAAAAAGGAAAAAACGGCAGGACCTTTGCCTTTGGGCAGGAACTGTGGTACACTCGGAAGAAAAAGAGGGGGAGAATATGTATGGAGATCCGTAAGGGGACCTTAAAGGATTTGGAGGCCATTGCAGCGGTGGAGGCGGCCTGCTTCCCGGCGGCAGAGGCGGCTACGGCAGAGGAGTTTGCCGAGCGGCTGCAGCAGTACGGCGATCATTTTTGGCTGCTGTGGGAGGGGGAAAGGCTGCTGGCCTTTGTGGACGGCTTTTGCACCGACTGGCCGGACCTGACCGATGAGATGTACGCCGACGCCTCTCTCCACCGGGAAAATGGTGCCTGGCAGATGATCTTTGGGGTAAACACCATCCCGGCCTGCCGCAGGCAGGGGTACGCCGGGCAGCTGCTGCAGCAGGCCATTGCCGACGCCCGGGCCCAGGGCCGGAAGGGGCTGGTACTGACCTGCAAGGAGACTCTGGTGCACTACTATGCAAAGTTCGGTTTTGTGAACGAGGGTGTTTCCGGCTCCACCCACGGGGGCGTGGTGTGGTATCAGATGCGGCTGAAGTTCTGAGAGGGACGATCTGGAATGGCCTCCGCTTTGCTCCGGCCGTATTCAGCGGAAGAATAATTTTTAAGAGAGCAATGCCGGAGCGTCTGCGGACGCTCCGGCATTGCATTTTCACTGGAGGGGGCGTAAAGGTAAACGGCATCTGCAGTGCCGCTTTCTGCGAAAGTGCGGCACTGCGGCAGACTTTTCGGATTAACTGCAAAGTGACCGGTTTCGCCAGAGGCTCTCCCTTTGAGGAAAGACTTCCCCCGCTCCGGGGGAAGATGTCACCGTAGGTGACTGAGAGGGCGAGGAGGCTGATAGGGAACAGCCGCAAAAACAAAAAATCCCGGGAACCGAAGTTCCCGGGAATCTTTTGGAGGTGACGACCAGATTTGAACTGGTGGATGAGGGTTTTG
>ERZ1034952.3317-NODE-3317-length-10934-cov-4.410332_pt1 | contig 10934 bp, 9 predicted proteins | sample MGYA00520625_ERZ1034952 | MGnify/ENA primary metagenome ERZ1034952 (study PRJEB33766, sample SAMN09781773) | gut metagenome | biome: gut microbiome | host: Homo sapiens | place: Madagascar | study: EMG produced TPA metagenomics assembly of the PRJNA485056 data... | reverse complement strand
GCTTTTCGCAATTGAAGCAGGGGACTTACTTGATTTGGTTAAATTCAGCCGCCCAGTTCTACCATTCTGTGAATGCATCTTCCGGCGCCTTCCATGACATCCTGCTGAAGGAAAATTTCTTCTCCACCTTCTCCTCTCAGACAGTTATAGATATCCATAAGGGTTGTAACTTTCATGTTCATGCAGGTAAGCTGCACAGTAACCGGATAGAATTTCTTATCAGGACAAGCGAACTGGAGATGTTCTACAATGCTGTTTTCTGTTCCGATAATAAATTCTCTGTGGAGTTTTTCTGCTACATAATGCCCCAGATTAGGATCCGGGATAAATAAGATCTTATCCTGTTCCAGTTTTCTGCAGATTTCCACTGCCGAAGAGGAAGTAACACATACATCACATTCTGTTTTAAGTTCTGAAGTTGTGTTGATGTAGGCAACCACTGCATGATCCGGATACTGTGCTTTTAATTCACGCAGGCTTTCCAGATCAAGTTGTTCTGCCATCGGACAGCCAGCTGCCGGATTTGCAAGCCATACTCTTTTTTCAGGGCTTAATATTTTACATGTTTCTGCCATGAAGCGGACCCCGCACATGATCACACCGCTGCAATCTCTTTTGGAAGCCTGTACGCTCAGTCCATAAGAATCGCCTGTATAGTCTGCCACTTCCAGGATTTCCTGGCCCTGATATGCGTGTGCAAGGATACAGATATCCTTTTCTTTTTTCATGCGCAGGATTTCCTGCTGAATTTCTGCTATTGTCATTGTTTTAATTCCTTTTTCCTGATTCTGTTTTCATTATTCCTGTTTCTCTTTTTCCCATGGCTGAAGCGGAGCAATAAATCCTGCTTTCGCCAGCTGTTCTCCGATCAGGTCCAGTCTTTCCTGACTGGAAGCTTCTACCAGATGATAATGATATCCGGAAGTCGCACTGCTTAACACTGTGGAATGGCTGCTGTTGATGGCCTGAACAAATTCATTTACATCCTGTCTGGAACGAATATCCATCTCTGCACTGACACGTCCGTAGACTCTGTGGCTGATGCTGATGTTCTTGACCCGTCCTCCGCAGTCTACGATCAGGTTCAGTTCTTCTGCTGCCTGTTCCTGTCCGTGACGTACTTTAAATTCTCTGGTACATGCAACGTCTTTGTCCTGCTGCAGGACATAGCCTCTGGTAGTGGAGAGGATTCCCGGTGTGGACGCCCGTATTACTGCCATATCCTGTACGATCACCTGCCGGCTTACCCCAAACTGTGATGCCAGTGCTCTGGCTGCGATCGGCTTCTCTGCCTGATGAAGGAGTTTTAAAATTTCGTTTCTTCTCTGCGCAGTATTCATAAATACAATCCTTTCTGTAACAATATTCAAGCGGAATCAGGCGGATAAGCTCATATACTTCTCTGCCTGATGTTCATTGATAATATTCCGCGAAATGTTTTCTGTGAGTAAAAATATACTTGTGGGATATCCCACCTGTAGTTCCCTGTAAATACATATTAACAGAAAAAACAGAATATATCACACAAATTTATACGATTCACATAAATCCTGCATACTGACAGAACGGATTATTCCCGATAAGAATCATTCTTCAACTGCGTGAAGATTCTTCATTGAAATATCAAGAATTGGTGCAGAGTGTGTCAAAGCACCGCTGGAAACGAAGTCAACACCTGTCTCCAGGATCTTTTTGATATTTTCTTTTGTAATGTTTCCGGAGCACTCTGTCTGCGCGCGGCCTGCAATAAAATCTACAGCTTCTTTCATCATTTCCGGTGTCATATTGTCAAGCATGATGATATCTGCCCCCGCTTCCACGGCTTCTTTTACCTGATCCATTGTCTCAACTTCAACCTCGATCTTACGGACAAATGGTGCATATTCTTTTGCCATAGCTACTGCTTTTGCAACACTTCCTGCTGCTCCGATATGGTTATCTTTAAGCAGTACCCCGTCTGAAAGGTTGTATCTGTGGTTGCATCCGCCGCCTACACGTACAGCATATTTCTCAAATACACGGCAGTTCGGCGTAGTTTTTCTGGTATCAAGAAGTGTCACTTTACTTCCTTCAAGAAGTTTTGCAACCTGGCTGGTGTAAGTAGCAATTCCACTCATTCTCTGAAGATAATTCAGCGCTACTCTCTCTCCGGAAAGAAGCACACGGATATCTCCGTTCACTGTCCCAAGAAGATCACCTTTCTTTACTGCATCTCCATCTTTGAAATTAAAATCAATTTCTGTTTTCTCATCTAAAATCTGGAATACTCTTGCATACACATCCAGTCCGGCGATGATTCCATCTTCTTTTGCGATCAGGTCTACGGTTCCCTTGACTGCGCTGCGCATAACTGCGTTTGTGGAAACATCCTCACTTGTAATATCCTCCTGAAGTGCCATACGGATCAGCTGGTCCGCCTGCATTTTCATTGTAATCTCATTCATGGCTCATTCTCATCCTTTCAATTTCATTTAAGACTGCTGTGTGATAACCGCTCAGCAGTTCTTCTCTGTTTTCGTATATTTTCATATCGACATCGTCTGCTTTCACATATTCCGGTGTTTCTCCAAATATCATATCATCGGCAGCTTTCCTTGCAAACACTAAGGATTCCAGCAGGGAGTTGCTTGCCAGGCGGTTTTTTCCATGAACGCCGTTACAGCTTGTTTCTCCGCAGGCATAAAGTCCTTTCATGGAAGTTTTGCTTCCAAGATTAACCTTGATTCCTCCCATGAAATAATGCTGGGCTGGAACGACCGGGATCGGCTCTTTTCTTGGGTCAAATCCCTCTTCTATACACTGTTCATAAATATGTGGAAAATGCTCCATGATCGTTTTCTCACCCAGTGGGCGCATATCTTCCCAGACAAATTCTGTTCCGTCTTTTTCCATCTGCTCAAAAATCTTCTGACTCAGTAAATCTCTTGGCTGCAGTTCATTGGTAAAGCGCTGTCCATTTTTGTCATAAAGCAATGCACCTTCTCCTCTGACTGATTCTGAAACCAGAAAACGTCGTCCCAGTTTATGGGAATACAAGGTCGTTGGATGAATCTGTATGTAATCCAGATGTTCCAATTCCACGTGGTGTTTCATAGCAATTCCCAGACCATCTCCTGCGATATGGGAAAAATTAGTTGAATTTTTGAAAAGTCCTCCAATGCCTCCGCAGGCAAGAACTACAAACTGTGAAAAAACAGGAATTGCCTGTTCATTCTGATCCATCACAATGATCCCGCAGACAGTATTGTCTTTTGAAATCAAATCTACCATTGTCATATATTCACAGATTTCTATGTTTTCTCTTGTCTTTGCAGTATTCAGGAGACTCTGTGTAATTTCTTTTCCTGTGATGTCTTCATGGAAAAGAATTCTTGGCTGAGAGTGTGCTCCTTCTCTGGTAAATGCCAGATTTCCCAGTCCGTCTCTCGCGAAATCCACATGATATCGCAAAAGATCTCTGATAATATCGTTGGAACTGCGGATCATCAAATCCACGGCTCTCTTATTATTTTCATAATGTCCTGCACGCATAGTATCTTCAAAATAATTCTCATAGTCCTCTTCTCCGCGCAGCATACAGATTCCTCCCTGTGCCAGAAAAGAATCTGACTGGTCAGCTTCCTGTTTGGTGATCAGAAGAATATTCATTTTTTCCGGGAGATTCAACGCACAGTACAGTCCGGCTGCTCCGGTTCCTACAATAATGGCGTCATAACGTTCTTTCATTTTCTTTTCCTCATGCCGGTATTATACCGGATATTCTTTTTTGTCTGTGCCATTATACTACCTGACTATTTAGGTGTCAAGACACATAAATATACTATTGTAAACTTATATGATGTGTTACTATTTGTTCAATCTGCTCTCAGCAACAAGATTCTATCTGTTTCACTGTTATTCACAGTCAGAATTTTTTCGATAAGTTTTTGCAAAAATATGTTTATGTTTTCTGTATATCATGACTGCCCCTGCATCCTTCGTAATCAACACTTTGCTCCCACTGTTTTCCAGACGCCGCAGAGTATCCGGCGATGGATGTCCGTAAGTGTTCATTGATGAGCAGGAAATCACTGCCAGCTCCGGTTTTACTATGTCAAGGAATTCCTGTCCTGTAGAATATTTTGATCCATGGTGTGCCACTTTAAGAAAGTCCACATCTTCCAGCCATCCATTCTGTAACAGCTTTTCCTCTGTTTCCTTTCCGATATCGCCTGTAAAAATCCCTTTGAAATCCCCGCTGGTCATCTCCATCACCATTGCATCTTCATTTACCTCTGTTCCTGACGCCCCGGAAAGCGGCCATAAAACTTCCAGACTGGCCTGCCCATACTGAATCCTGTCGCCAGCTTTTGCATACAGCACCCTTGTTCCTGCTGCCTCTGCCAACTTTATCAGTTCCTGATAATTTTTATTCTCCTGTACGTTCTGCCAGTCTGGAAGAATCAAATTCTCCACACGCAAAACGGTCAGACCTTTTCCAATATATTCCAGAATCTGTCGCACGCCACTGATATGATCTTCGTCTGTATGCGAAATATAAATCCCGTCCAGTCTGGAGATTCCTCTGCTTTTCAGATATGGAAGCAGCTGGTACTGTCCAAGTGCGCTCTTGTTCGTACTGCCACCATCAATCAGAATATTCCACTGATTCTCGATTTCTATTACGATTCCATCACCTTGTCCCACATCCAGACACGCAATGCGAAAATCTTCCCGTGGCTTATATCCGATCAGCAGGATTCCCAGACAGACTGCTGCGGCACATAAGCCGCGAATTCCCCAGACTTTCATAACAGCATATTTACATCGGTTCTGTCTTTTATGGCTTTTATAAACTCCTGAGTTCTGTATTATCTGCATTTCCTTTCCAGAATCTTTCCTATTATACAAATCAGATTCGCACTTCAAAAAACTATCATTATCCACACCGCTCTGCGCAGTCCACCTGTATATCCACACACTCACAGCTAAAATCACATAGTAGCCCACCATCTGACACACCTGCGGCCTTCCGCCTGCCCAGGTACAGAATGACAGTTTTCCTGCCACTGCTGCCAGAAATTCATACCCTTTCAGAATAATCCTGCCCGGAACCACTGTCAGGAATGCACCTCTGCCACTGAATAATCCCACAAGCGCCCCTGCCGTTCCACTTCCCAGCACGACCCCCACTGTCGGAAGCACCAGCAGATTCAGAAAAATTCCAAGCACTGATATCTCCCCATAAAACCACAACACCACCGGTAGTGTCGTAAGTTGTACCGTTCCAGAAGCCAGAAATGATTTCCAGAGTGATTTTCCCGTTGATTTCAGGAACACTCTTACGCCTTTATCCTCTGTCTTCCATTGATTTTTTTCTTCTCTGTCCATCACTTCTACGATCAGCGGCCACACACATCCTATCCCAATCACAGAGCCAAAAGACATTAGAAACCCTCCATCCAACAGATACGCCGGATTCTCTACCAGTATCAGAATTGCCGAAGCCGCCATCCCCGTAGGCATATCATAAATCCGTCCCGCAATCTTCGCACCAACCGAAAGCAGGAACATACACACAGCCCGCATAGTTGAAACAGTCCCACCGGTCATCATCCCATACTGCAGCATGATCACAAGCGATAGCAGCCCTGCAGGCCAGATTCCCAGACCAATCTTTTTCAGAATATTGTACAGTCCCATTCCCAGCAGACTGATATGCAAACCGGAAATCGCCAGAATGTGAATGATCCCCGCCATCTGATACCGCATTTTCAGCTCCGCATCCAGATTGCTCTTATCCCCCAACACAATCGCCTCAAATGCACCAGCCTCATTTCCACAGGCTTTCTCCAAAATTCCCGCAAACTTTTGCTGCATATCAATAAGGAACTGCCCATATGCAGAATGATTCCGCGACTGCTTCTCCACTTTTCCTTTCTTCATCACATAATAAATCCGACGGCATGCATAATACTGTCTGCTGTCAAATTCTCCCGGATTTCCGGGTTCCGGCACTTCTTCCAGCTTTCCGGACACCAAAATAAGACTTCCTGCCAGAAGTTTTTTGCTGTTTTTGTTTCTGTTATTCTCTTTTAAATAAACTCTCACATTATCAATGGAAACTTTTTCAGAATTGTAAATAAGATAAGTATCTTTTAGATATACAGATTGAAACTCTTCATTTTCCTGGCACCTGACCACCTCCCCGCAGATAGTGGATTCCGGGTGCTTTTTAATCCATGTCTGTACAGGTTCCGGCAGAGGATTTCCACTTGTCATGGAAAACCCCAGCCAGTCTGTCACACACAGAAAAACAACCAGAAGCAGGCACAGGATACAGACAGGCCGTCTCCTCATTGCATGCCTCCTTATTTTGTCTCTTTTTCATCAACTACAAGCTTGTCATTTCTCTCATAAAAACGATATAGAGCCATTTTCTGGCCAAAAGTATCTAATTTTTCTTTTTCCCCTACAGTAATCTGCACTTTATCTGCATCCACCGCATCCAGCAGAGAATTCACCACTGAATATACCGGAATCTTCTCTGACACCTCCAGTGCATAGGAGGAAAACACCTGATCAAATGCCACATAACATACTCCGTCTGCAATGGTTACATTCAGAAGCTCTGTATTCTCCGGAATGGTAGGATAATGTCCTTTTTCCATGGGTCCCTTCATCAGCTGTTCCAGAATGATCCGCTCCCTTGGAATTGTACGCTTATATCGCACAGTTCTCTGTTCCTTTACCAGATGGGTTCCTTCCTTATCTGTAAAATACAAAGTAAACGTATTGCTGCAATAGGCATCCGGCTCATTTCCTGTAAATTCTGCAAAGGTATCCTCAGTCATATCTCCCACCGGATTTCCTCTGGAATCCAGAAGTTCTTCATTCTCTACAGTAAAGCGCACTGCTGTGATCCCAGGCACCTGCAGAAAAGACTTTACTACTCCTGCACGTACCAAAATTTCCCTTGCAGCACTCATATCCTTGTAGCTGCTGTTAAAATTCACAACCAGAACAGGAGCTTCAACACTGTAATTCATCTGAAGTTCATCCGGCAAAAGACTTATGGCTTCTTTTCCGGACTCTTTGTTATTCATCCGCTGCATCATATCTTTCAGCATATATTCTGCCGTGCTTTCCTCCGGCGTATAAGCTTCCCTGACCAGAGCCGTCTCATCCCCGTTAATATCATACAGATAGTATTCGGCAGTATTATTTTTATCCTGATCCTCCTGTACCTCTACAGAGCATCCTGTGAGAAGGATTCCAAGCAACAGTACAGTAAAAATCCCGTAAATCAATCTCTTCACAACAGCACCTCCTAGGACGCAATATAAGACAGAGGAATGCGAACAGAAAAAGTAGTCCCTTCCCCTTCTTTACTGAATACTTTGATTGCTCCGTGATGCATGGCAATGGCACTTCTTGTGATGGCCAGTCCAAGTCCTGTTCCGCCGATTTCTTTGGAATGGGACTTATCCACACGGTAAAAACGTTCAAAAATCCTCTCAATACTGTCTTCCGGAATTCCCATACCGGAATCTGCCACAGTTACATAAAAATATTTATGATCTGCATCCAGAGATACCCTGACCCAGCCATCATCTACATTGTATTTAATACCATTTTCTACCAGATTGCTGATGGCAAGAGTAAATTTTACTTCATCCACATCTGCCTCCACAGGACGGAAGCAGTCCAGGATCAGATCAATATTCCTCTTGTCTGCAATAGGACGTAATCTCTTCAAAATGTCCTCCAGCAGCTGATTGATATCCATATGGGTGATATTCAGATCTGCCGCCTTTTTATCCATTTTTACCAATGACAGAAGATCTGTGATAATCTTATTCTCCCGGTCAATCTCCGCTGTGATATCTCCCATAAATTCCTGATAAAGCTCCTCCGGAACTCCCTGCTGTCCCACCAGTGAATCTGCCAGAACCTTCATGGAAGTCAGAGGTGTTTTTAATTCATGAGACACATTTGATACAAACTCCTGACGGGATTCGTCCAGGATTTTCATCCTGTTTACCATCTTATTGAAAGCATCTGTAATCAGCTCAGTTTCTGTATAATCAGGTACGCTGATAGCATCATCCTGCATACCGTCCGTAAGATCCTCAATTGCTTTGGTAACTCTTGCCAGTGGTTTTACAAGGATCGTTGACAGCAGCCATGACAGGAAAATGGAAAGCACTACAATAATACCAAGCAGCATCATTCCTTTCTGTTCCAGCTCAGCCATCATATCTCCGATCTCAATGGTAGAAATCGTCATCAGCATCACACCCTGTATCTGCTGCACATCCGGGCTTTGTACAGGGACTGCAACCTCCAACACTTTACTTTTCAGATCAAAATTGCTTGCTTTTTCTCCTTTAAAACACTTCACTGCAAGAGAGCTGAGAAGTGTTTTTCCCTCTTCTGTGTGAAACGTATCTCCTACAATCTTAAAATCCCTGTCTGCCAGAAGGACACGACCATTGTAAAGGTCTGCAAACATTTCCAGCTTGGTATTTACTGTCTGAGAGCCGGTATCATTCAGATAATTCTCCTTAATGATCAAATTGCACAGGATCTCACTCTGATCCTGCACCGTCTCCGTAAGCATGGAAACTGCACGATCCTGATAATTATGAAGCATCGTATAGGTCACAATCACGCTGGGTACAATTCCAAGAATAATTAAGATAATCAAAATACGAAAACGCAGACTTTTGAAAAAATTTGTTCTCTTTTTCATTTTGCCTAACCTCGTTCTCTTTTGTCATGGTCAAGCGGATATTCGCAATCCGCTTCGCTACTTGCTCATAACCGAATAACTGCTCCGCAGTTTATCAGAAGGAGCTTGCACTCCTCCTGATACAAGCAAGTCCCCACCCACTACTTATCGCTTTTCGCAACCCCGCAGGGGACTTACTTGATTCGGTTAATTTAAAAAGCACAGCAGATAATCAGTTATCATACTGTGCCAGTTTCTTCCTTTCATTCTGACAGATCATTGTGCCTGGAAATAATAGCCCACACCCCATTTGGTATGCACATATTTCGGCTCACTTGGATTGGTCTCAATCTTCTCACGAAGGCGACGGATATGTACATCCACAGTACGGACATCTCCCGGATATTCATATCCCCAGACAATATTCAGCAGATTCTCACGGCTGTATACTTTATTGGGATTGAATACCAGAAGTTCCAGAACATCGAATTCCTTTGCAGTAAGGTTAATTTCTTTTCCTGCAATAAATACACGTCTTCCCTCACAGTCCATGTGGAGATCTCCAACCTCAATTGTCTTTGCCTTTTCTTTCTCATCGTGGTCACTTCCCGCACGACGCATAATAGCTTTAATACGGGCTTTTACCTCCAGAATATTAAAGGGCTTGGTAATATAATCATCAGCGCCATATTCCAGACCCAGGATCTTATCCATATCCTCACCCTTGGCAGTAAGCATGACAATAGGCACATTGGAGAATTCACGGATCTGCTGACATACCTCCAGACCGTCCATCTTTGGAAGCATCAGATCCAGAAGAATGATATCGTATTTTTTCTCCTTGGCTTTCTCCACTGCCTCCTCACCGTCATAGGCGCAGTCAACCTCCATTCCATCCTGCTCCAGGCTGAAACGGATTCCCTTTACAATTAACTTCTCATCGTCTACTACCAAAACTTTCCTGCTCATCAGCTTCTCCTTATCCTACTACTATGTCATCTTTTATCTTTTCAAATGTACCTTCCTTGATGCCCGATACATTCATAATGTCCTCAATTGTTGCAAATGGTCCATTCTCTTCCCGATAGGCAATAATCGCCTTCGCTCTGGTATCCCCGATTCCACTTAACGTGGCCAGGCCTGACTCATCCGCTGTATTTATATTAACCTTTCCATTCTGTTCCAGGCCTTCGCCTGTCACAGTACCCCCAGCTGTTTCCTGAATCTGTCCGGTTCCGTCAGCACTCTGCCCTGGCTTCAGGTTCATCTGTGTCTGCTCCTCCCGGGTCAGTATATAAAGCTGTTCCCCGTCTGTGAGAATGCCGGCACGATTTACGCAGGTCTGCGCTGCCTCCGGTAAAAATCCACCGGCTGCTTCTATTGCCTGGAAAACCCGGCTTCCCTCTTCAAACTGAAACACACCCGGATTCACCACTGCTCCACAAATATCCACATAAATCTTACTCTTTTCTGGTTTCTCCTGTTGAGAAACCTCTGTAGCTTCTGTCTCAGGTTCCCGAACCTGTTCTTTTTCAGAATGCTTTTCCTTTTTATCAGTTTCCGTCTGCTGTTCCTGTCCTTCGGAGTCTGCTTTCTGCGCTTCCTCAGCATCTACCTCAGCCTTTGCCTCCTGAAATCCATCGATGAGAAACTGTGCTTCTTGATTTTTACATCCTGTCAGAGCTGTAAAAATCCAAAATAACACTGCCATCATCAGACAGCACAGACGTTTTTGATTTCTGTTTTTCCGCAAGGTTCTCTCCTCCCCTTTCAAAGTCAGAGTCCCCTTGTCCATAATGCCATACTCTATTGTAACGAAATCTTAACGTTTTTACAATAGTAATTTTAAAAAATTCCTATCTCACCCTGCAATAACAGCACCTATTCTTTCCCGTCAATTTTCCCATTTAAATATTACAATTCCGGCTATTGCAATAAGCAATCCCATTACCTTACGCCATTCAAATGGTTCTTTATCTACCCCAAACAACCCGGCCAATTCAATTACATAGGCAACTGCCAGCTGAGAAATAACGATCAGCATTGCTGCCTTTGCCGGTCCAAGTGCTCCCATACTCTGGATTACTGTAATTGTAATAAACGCTCCGATCACTCCGCCAAGAAGTGTATATTTATTGTCCACCTGCCAGAGTGCAGCCACACTTTCCGTCCTGTAAAAAGCCAGGCAAGAACGCAGACTGCAAAAGCCGACAGCTGTACC
>ERZ1034952.3312-NODE-3312-length-10940-cov-4.854295_pt1 | contig 10940 bp, 9 predicted proteins | sample MGYA00520625_ERZ1034952 | MGnify/ENA primary metagenome ERZ1034952 (study PRJEB33766, sample SAMN09781773) | gut metagenome | biome: gut microbiome | host: Homo sapiens | place: Madagascar | study: EMG produced TPA metagenomics assembly of the PRJNA485056 data... | reverse complement strand
CGCCATACGAAACATTTTTTCCCAAACGCGGCGCGGCTATACAGCGCGCGGCGCGGCCGCGAAAAAACTTATCGAAAAACTTGAAAAAACATCTTGCAATCGCATGGTAAATGCAGTAAAATATGAATCTGTAAAATAGCACTGAATGTTGTCAGATTTATGTAAACTGGGTCGCGGACCCATTACCCGAACTTTCAGGGAAAGGAAGAGGATAAAATGAACCGAACCAGAACGAGTAAGAATGCGAAGCGTCTTCTTGTATGGCTGCTGCTGCTCACGATGGTGTTCGGACTGCTGCCGATGGCGGCGTTTGCGGACGAGACAGTGGTTGAGTCTGTCGTGAGTGAAGAGCCTGTGCAGGCGCTTGAATCTTCGTCGGAGTCGACTGAAGCGCCGTCGGAGCCTTCTGAGGAGCCTACGCAGGAACCGGAAGAAGACCCCATGGACGAGCCGACCGACGAGGTGCTGACAGATGAAGAACCCGTTGACGAGGAAGAAGAGGTAGTTGTGGCTCGTTATACGGGCAACGACGGCTTCCTCCGGATTTTCCATCTGGATTGCGGCCGTAAATATTTCAGTGTCAGCGAAATAAAAGGAATCATTGACCAGCTGGCTGAGAATAACTATACTCATATTCAGCTTGCCTTTGGCAACAATGGCTTCCGCTTCTTGCTGGACGATATGGAAGTTACACTGGATGATGGTACAAAGTATATTGATAGCGCTGTAAGAACTGCAATCACTAAGGGCAACAGCAATTACAGCAGTAGCAACGGCGCGGACGCGTCAATGCTGAGCGAAAGCGAAATGGATACCATTATCTCTTACGCCAACAATAGGGGCATCAAAGTGATCCCGATGCTGAACACGCCGGGGCATATGGACGCGCTGGTTTCCGCAATGAATGATCTGGGGATTCGCAGCAGCACGGGTTCTGAGATGAGCTTGACCTCTGATAAAGAAGTTGAATTCATCAAGGCGCTCCAGCAGAAGTATATTACTTACTTCGCAAACTGGGGCTGTGACCACTATAATCTGGCGGCGGATGAATACTCGTTCGGTAATTTGAGCAACGATGAGTATACTGCGTTTGCCAAGTATGTCAACGCCGTCGCAAAGATGGTCAAAAAGGCTGGAATGACGCCTATGGCCTATAACGATGGCATATATTATTCCGGCAAGACGACAACTGAACCTTTTGATAAGGACATTCAGATCTGCTATTGGGCGCAGGATACTAATTATGCTTCAGCAGCGGATTTGAGCAATCGCGGATTTGCAATCATTAACAATAATGACGCATGGTATTATGTGCTTGGCGATTACCTGTATGAGAAATGGGCTAAGGGACAGTGGGGCTATAGGGATGCACTGAATGGTATCCAGAACACCAAAGTCACTGAGGTGAAAAATGACTCAGCCGATGCGGTTGCTCCTGTGGGCAGTGTGCTGTGCTGCTGGTGTGACGGCCCGTCCATGAGTTATACTGGTACTGCTGTTTCCAAGGGGACAGCGCCCTCCGGCCAGACCAACCAGCAGAGCGTTTATGCTCTGATAAAGGCTATGGCAGAGGCCAACCCCGACTACTTCAGAGGTCCTGTGTCCACAGAGCCGGAACTCGTAGTCGATGACGACTCTGCCGACACCACAGTTGAGCCTGCAAAGCAGTCTGACGGCAGTTATAAAGTTACTGCAAAGGCCAATGATACGGTCAAGCTGAAAGTGACCAATATAGATGAAGCTGCTGTGCTTAGCTGGACGACTGACAAGGCAGAAGTTGCCGTAGTTGACAACGGCGTGGTTACCTTTACCGGTGCCGCTGGAACCGTGACTATCACTGTTTCAACTGATGATGGAAGCACCGTGCTCACGGCAACATTTGTAGTGCCTGAAGATACGGGAGAAGAAGAGTATTCCGAGGAAAAAGATTATACACTCTACGTTGGCGGAACCGAAAAGGTAACGATCAATGGTAAAAACCTCAATGCCGATGGCAAGACCTATAAGACCGCAGATGAAAGCATCGCAACTGTGACCGTTGATGGCAAGGATGCCACGGAAAGCAGTGAGGTTTATACGCAGACTAGCGCCATTGCTTGCAGTACGCTTGCGGGCAATGCAACCAAAGCTAAAAAAACGGACTATTATTACGAAGCCGCTGACGGAAACTATTATTCTGTGTGGGCCTATAAACAGAATAGAATTTTTGCCTCTAGCAAATACTATGTCTTTTACTATAACGCGAGCAATACAAAGACTATGCTCTTTGATGGAGAGACAAACGGCAGCCAATCAATCAAGCTATATGAAAAATCCACCAAGGACGGAACACCGGCCTCTACTACCATCATTTTCACCGGCATAGCAGTTGGCGATACCTATGCGATTATTGACGGCGTCAAGTATAACATTCACGTTATTCCGGAATCGTTGGAAAATGCTGAAGATCTGCCCATCCAGCTGTGGATCACCAACGTATCTATTGAAGTTACCGGTGTAACTACAAAGAGCTCCGGACAGTTCAACGATTACAATAACGGCGGATATGCGGAGTATGTTTCTGTCAAGGCAGAAGATGCATATGGCCAGCAGGGCGTAGCACTGTCTGAGCTTGTTCCCCCCGCAGTCAAAAACAAAACTGAAACTACGATTGATGACCGCAACGCGACATACGCTATATGGAAAGGTACTGTGCTGAATACTACCACAGGTCTCCAAAAATACTGGTCGAAGGACATGACTAAAGCAGACGGCCGCGTTGATTATCAGTATGTACGCTACTATGGTGGAAACTGGGCAGTTTCTAATGACCGTGTGGACTGGACATACGTTACCGGCGAGGGAAGTACTGGTCCAAGTTCCGGCTGCAAAGAACAGGTGATTGCCTACTATATGCAGCGCACTGATGTGACGAACGAAGTCATCACGGACGTCGTCGACTGGGGCAATATAACGAATAAATGGAATACTGAAAAGCCGACTCAGTATGTAGTGCTGGATTTCGCGGTGCAGTATCCGGATCACAGATCCCCTAATACATTCCCACAGACCGGCAAAACCGTATATTTCCATTGCGACGAAAATGATAAGACGGGCGTTGTGTATCAGGATGGTGACGGCAATTACTATCGCCGTATTGGTTTGATCAAAGGAATCGACACTACAAATTATGAAGTGTACATGATCACGGTCACACCCACCAGTGACACCGTTACCGACCAACTGACCGACAGCAGTACCGCGCTGACGACTGGCATAACGATTGAGTATAATGGCACGGAAAAAGTGGCGTGGGTAGATGATGAAGCAAACCTGCCTGCAAACTTCCGTGGTGACGATGTCAAGTTCCACAGCATTTCCGGCTCATTTAATTACACCGTTGGCGGTGAGCCTAATGTGGCAGGCTTGGAAACCTATCAGCGTCAGGGTATGTTGGTTACTTACTACCTACGCGCGAAGGTGACGGCAGATACTCTGTATGTTCACTATATTGACAAGGTTGCAAATAAAGAGTTCTATAGTTATCCGATAAATGTTATTGCCGAGGAAACTCCGGGCTTCAAAGAGGGAATTGGCTTGGGTAGTCCGTGGAAAGGCCCTCTGGTAAATGGCGACGTTAAGAATGACGAGGGAGTGACTCAGACTGTCAGCGCCGACCTCAGCACAATGCCGGCTATCGGAGCACAGTACCGTTTCGGTAACTATACGTGTGTCGATGTTACATGCGACGGTAATCGTAAGGATGTTTATCTGTACTATGTCTTTACGCCCGAAAAGACCTTTGTTGTAGACTTTGGCCTGACGCTGAATATCAAGCCCACTGATATAAGTGCGGAACTTAAAAAAGCCAATATCACCGATGTTCAGTTTGATAAGAGCTATTATGCAACAATTACTAAGGGAGATAATTTCAGCATAAACTACACGCTGAACAAGACGATTGATGGTGTTGATAACTTCCAGGTCGTTTATAAGGGCACTAACCTCGATACTAAAGAGAACGGCACAGCAACCTTTACCCTTTCCATTATCCCCGCGTCCAACGTCTATTATGAGGACAGCTTTGCAAGGTTTGACAATGGCAAGAACAATGCTGATGGTGCCGTCTGGCAGAGTGCCGGAACCAAGGCAGAGGCAACTCAGGCGCTTTCCGAGCTTGGCAGCAAGAACATTTACGGCTATGACGACGCATACAGCAAAAATAAAACCACTCTGTTCTCCCTCGGCAGTGCACAATATGTCACTCTCACCAAGGAAATGGCTGCTGGCGGCGATACCCCGACGGCAGATTGGCCGACCGTAAGCTTTGACTTCAAGGGCACGGGCTTTGAGATAATGAGCGTGACGGACAACAAAGCCGGAACGATTTTTGTCAAGGTCTTTGATAAGAGTGGCGCTCAGGAGCGCTTCTACATGGTCGATAACTACTATGGTTATTCCTATGAAAACAACGAATGGGTCGTCAATCCGGATAGCGAGGACGCGCTGTATCAGATTCCGGTCATCAAGATACAGGATCTTGCTTACGGCGAACACAAGGTTGTTGTCACGGCCTTCTATGATGAGCTTGTTGACCACACCGGCAAGGGCTCCTGCACCTTCTACTTTGACGGCTTCCGCGTGTACAATCCGCTGAATCCTGATACTGCAAACGAAACCTACGTGAAGGATCAGGAAGGTTATCCCCAGTACATAAAGCTCCGCGATGAGGTTATCAAGAATGGCGGCAAGAGAGTATTCTTTATCGACGGCGCAGCAAATGCAAATGTTACACAGTACAAGAATGGCGGCCCGAAGAACGAGGTTTACCTTGCAAAGGATCAGGCGATAAGCTTCACTGTCACGGGCGAGAATATTGCCACGATACAGATCGGCGCAAAGGCTCCGAATGGCGTTGCCGTGCTTAACGTAAACAACACTGTGATTAAAACGCTTGAAACCGCGACCGAGATGTATTATGACATTACTACTCAGGCTAAGGGTAATCAGGTCACCATCACGAACACCGGCGACGGTATTCTGTCACTGACGGATGTCAAGGTCACCTTTACGACAAATGCAACGGCTTCCCTCGCCGAGCTCGGCGAAGACGATGCTGCTCAGGCGGTCGCAATGGTTCGCGCACTGTATGCAGCGCCGGTCGAGCCGTTCAAGCCCGACCACTTCGAGGCGAAGTGGAGCAACAATGTCCGTCAGGGCGGTCGTGCGGTGCTTACCGTCAAGACCTCTGCGGATGTTGAAGAGATAATCATTAACGGCGATATCGTCGTCAGCAATTACAAGACCCGCACCGAGCGTGTCGGCTACGGTCGTAACGCAGAGCGCGTGACCTATCATGTGTTTACCTATATGATAAGCGCACAGCAGAGCGCGGAGTACAGCGTTGTGGCTGTCAATGAGGCTGGCCTTATGAGCGAGGCCGTCACTGCAAGACTGACCGTAAGACCCAAGAGCCCGATCAAGGATTGGTTTGACGGACTGTTCGGCGGCTGGTTCTGAGAAAGGAGCGTGAAGTTCAGATGAAAAAGAAATATGTAAAGCCCGAAGCGATTTTCGAGAGCTTCGAGCTCAGCGCAAGCATTGCTGCCGGCTGCTCTCCCAGCGGCAAGGCGCAATTCAGTCAGGGTGACTGTGCCTTCAAAATAGGCGGCTCTATGCTCTTTACTGAAGATGTGAAGGCTTGCGTAGACAAGATAACAGATGGCGGTATGTACTGCTATCATGTGCCCGAAGGCGCCGGGACCAAGATTTTCTCGTCCTGATTAACAACACAAGAAGTGCCCTGCCCGAAAGGGCGGGGCACTTTTCCGATTTGGAGATTATCCATGAAAAAGAATAAAAAAACACGTAAAAACAACGCAGTTTTATATCTTCTCCTTGCCATCGCGCTTGTCGCCGCGGCTGTGACCGTCATCCTGCGCTATACGCGCACCGAGGACGTGCCCGCCGCCGAGCCGGTAATGCCCGGCGTATCGACTCCCGCTCCGGAAGATTCCGTTTCGATCGACCTCGGCAGCGGCCTTGAGATCACGAATATCAGCCGTTTTGCCGGCAGCTTCATCGAGGACGGCAGTGATGACGTCCTTTCCGATGTCTGCGCAATAACGGTGAAGAATAATGCCGCCGCCACGGTGCAGTATGCGCACATCACGCTGGCCATTGGCGAAGAGCGCTATGAGTTTGACCTGAGCACGCTGCCGAGCGGCGCGTCGGCGCAGCTGCTTGAGCTGTCGCGCCAGCCGCTGCCCGAAAGCACCGACGGCCTGACCGCGTCATTGACGAGCTTTGCACCCTTCGACACGGAGCCGACACTCTGCGAGGACGCGATTTCGATTGACGCGCAGGATACTGCCATCACGATTACCAACGTCTCCGGCAGCGACATCACCGGCCAGATCTACGTCTACTATAAATCCGCCTACGGCGACCTGTACATCGGCGGCATCACCTACCGCACCGGCGTTTCCGGCCTCGCCGCCGGTGAGAGCACGACGCTCTACGCCAGCCATTATTCCACGGCGTACAGCAAGATAATGTTTGTCACCTATGTTCAGTGAGCGCCTGAGCTTTGGCGGTGCGGCGCTGCACCTGTATGGCGAGACGCCGTGGCAGCTGTCGCCGCTGTGTGCCCCGTTCCGCACCGACGCGGAGACCCCGGCGCATGAGATTCACGTCCGCTTGGCCGACGATATGCCCACCACGCCCAACACTGCCTCCAGCAGCTTCCGCACCTATCGCTGGCGCACCGGCGCACAGCGGCACACGCTGCAGGACTATGGTGTCGGCTTCACCTACGCCGTGACCGAGGGCAGCTTTACGGAACTGACGGTCTCGTCGCGGTACGCCGAGAATCTGCGGACGCAGCTGCTGCTCGAAGGCGTCGACCTGTTCGACATCCTCGCCGAGCGCGGGATGCTCGTGCTGCACAGCTCGTATGTTCTGCGCGCCGAGGGGGACGCGATCCTCTTCTCCGGCGCGAGCGGCATCGGCAAGAGCACGCAGGCCGAGCTGTGGCGCGAGTTTGCCGCCGCGCGCGTCATCAACGGCGACAGATCGCTGGTTGACGTTGACCGCGGCATGGCGCACGGAATTTTCTATTCCGGCACGTCCGGAATATGTGAGGATCACAGCGCGCCGATCCGCGCGATTGTCCTGCCGGAGCAGCGGGCGGAGAACCGCGTTTTCGTGCCGGCACATCGCGAGGCGTTCATGCGGCTGCTGAACCAGTGCTCGTATTATCCGTGGGACGCGGAGTCCGCGGCGCTGATGACGGAGCTGGTTGCGCGGCTCGTCGGCCGCGTACCGATATACCGGCTGGACTGCCGCAAGGACGAGGGCGCGGTGCGCGCGCTTGAGAATGAACTGAGGAGAGAATGAGATGGACACCAGCAGTATAGAACCGCGCCTTTCCAGCTATCTTCACGCCAAGGCCTGCCGCGCGGGCACACCGCTGTCCGGTAATTTTGAGCTGACCGCGCGCTGCAATTTCAACTGCCGCATGTGCTATGTTCATCTGACGCCGGAGGAGCAGCGCAGCCGCGGCCGTGAGCTGACGGCGGACGAGTGGCTTGCGATCGCGGAAGCCGCGCGCAGCCGCGGGATGCTTTTCCTGCTGCTGACCGGCGGCGAGCCGCTGATACGGCCGGATTTCCGGTATATTCTGACGGAGCTGAAAAAAATGGGGCTTATGGTCTCGGTCAACAGCAACGGCTCGCTGATCGATTCCGACTGGCTGGACTTCTTCCGCAGCGAGCCGCCGTTCCGATTCAATATCACGCTGTACGGCGCGGGCAACGAGAGCTACGAGGCGCTGTGCGGCCGCCCGGCGTTCACAAAGGTCACGGAGAACATCCGCGCGCTGAAGGAGATCGGCGTCGGCGTGAAGCTGAACGCATCCATGACGCCGTGGAACGTGCGTGACATGGCCGAGATATACAAGATCGCCGAGGAGCTTGGCACGCCGATGCAGCTTGCGACTTACATGTTCCCTCCCGTGCGCCGCAGCGCGGAGATGGTCGGGAAGAACGACCGGTTTACGCCGGAGGAGGCCGCCGGGTACGAGGTCATGTGGGATAAGCTCCGGTTTACGCCGGAGGTGCTGTGCCAGCGCGCCGAGGCGATGGCCAAGGGGCTGGAGCTGCCGCGCGAGGAGACCTGCGAGGGGACGCCCGGCGAGGGCATTTCCTGCCGTGCAGGCCGCGCCGCGTTCTGGATAAACTGGCGCGGTGACATGACACCCTGCGGCATGATGACCGAGCCGAAGTTCTCCGTGCCTGAGCTGGGCTTTGACCGCGCGTGGGAAGAGACCCGCGCCGCGACCGACGCGATACGCCTGCCGGCGGAGTGCACCGGCTGCAAGTATAAGCACGCCTGCCACGCCTGCGCCGCGATGTGCGTGTCGGAGACCGGACGCTTTGACGACCGCCCCGACTACGTCTGCCGCATGACGCAGGAGACCGTGAGACTGACTTTGGAGGCAGTGAAATGACGATAAAAAAACAGCTTGTTAAAAGAAACATCGCGGGCGACGTGATCCTTGTTCCAGTGGGCGACAGCTCGCTGACGCTCAAGGGGCTGATAACGCTCAACGAGACGGCGGAGTTCATCTGGGACAGACTGGCTGACGCCGCCGACGCTGCGGAGCTTGCCGCCGCAATGTGCGAAGAATATGATATCGACGCCGCGACCGCGAAGAACGACGTGGATGAGATACTTGCGCAGTTCAGAGAATTGGAAATAATCTAAAAAAGCCGCCGCTGTTAAGAAAAAACACTTGACAGCGGCGGCTTTACGTTATATACTCTGTTAAGTTGAAACGCTTGACAGGGGGCTTCGCCATGACGGACGGCAGACTTATGCGCAGTATGCTGCTTGATTTTTATGGGGAGCTTCTGACGGAGCGCCAGCGCGAGTGCTACGATCTGCACTATAACGACGACCTCTCCCTTGCGGAAATCGCCGAGCAGAGCGGCGTGTCCCGCCAATGTGTGTGGGACAATATCCGCCGCGCCGAGGCGAGTTTGCAGGAGATAGAGAGCAAAACGGGGCTTATCCGCCGCTTTTCGGAGACGCAGGACGCCCTCGCCGCTGCGGCCGAAAGACTGAAAGAGCTGTGCGGCATGACAGACGGCGACGTGCGCACTCTTGCGCAGTCGGCGCTGGAGGATATTGAGGCGCTCAGGGAAAAGCGATGACAATGTTTGGAGGATAAAAATGGCTTTTGAAAGCTTATCTGAAAAACTGAATGCGGCCTTCAAAAAGCTGCGCGGCAAGGGCAGACTCACTCAGGCCGACATCAAGGAAGCGATGCGCGAAGTGCGCATGGCGCTGCTTGAGGCCGACGTAAGCTACAAGGTCGTAAAGGATTTCACCAAAACCGTCACCGAACGCGCGAGCGGCGCGGAAGTGCTGGAGGCTCTGTCTCCGGCGCAGATGGTGATAAAAATAGTCAACGAAGAGCTGTGCAGGCTCATGGGCAGCGAGAACCAGAAGCTGAACTTCGGTTCCAAGTCGCCCGCAGTCGTTATGCTCGTCGGCCTTCAGGGCGCGGGCAAGACCACGAACGGCGCGAAGCTCGCGTGGTACATCCGCAGGCAGGGCAAGCGCCCACTGCTCGCCGCGTGCGATATTTACCGTCCCGCCGCTATCAAGCAGCTGGAGACCGTCGGCGCACAGCTCAATATACCCGTCTTTCAGATGGGGCAGACAAACCCCGTCGATATCGCCAAGGCCGCCGTTGAGCATGCCAAGCGGCACGGTAACGACGTTGTGTTCCTCGATACCGCAGGACGTCTCCACATAGACGAGGCGCTGATGGATGAGCTGAAAAACATCCGCGACGCGGTAGAGCCGTCGGAGATCCTGCTGGTCGTGGACGCAATGACCGGTCAGGACGCGGTCAACGCCGCGACGGCGTTTGACGAAGCGCTCGGAGTTACGGGCGTGATGCTCTCGAAGCTGGACGGCGATGCGCGCGGCGGCGCTGCGCTGTCGATCCGCGCGGCGACGGGCAAGCCCATCAAGTTCATCGGCGTGGGCGAAAAGCTCGACATGATCGAGCCGTTCCACCCCGACCGCATGGCCTCCCGCATCCTCGGCATGGGCGACGTGCTGACGCTTATCGAAAAGGCGGAGCAGAGCTTTGACGAGAAGAAAGCGCTTGAAGCGGCCGAAAAGCTGCGCGCGAACAAATTCTCGCTCAGCGATTATCTCGACCAGATGGCGCAGCTCAAGAACATGGGCGACCTGCAGGACCTCGCGGGCATGATCCCCGGCCTTGACGCGAAAGCGCTCAAGGGCGCGAAGATGGACGACAAAATGCTTGCGCATCAGGAGGCGATAATCCTCTCCATGACGCAGGCCGAGCGCGACAATCCGTCGATGCTCAACAGCAGCCGCAAGAAACGCATCGCCGCCGGCAGCGGCACCTCTGTCGTGGACGTTAACCGGCTTATCAAGCAGTTTGACGCCATGCAGCAGATGATGAAGCAGTTCAGCGGCAAGAACATGAAGAAGCTGCAGAAGAAAATGGGCAAAGGCGGCGGCTTCCCCGGAATGCCGGGTATGCCCGGAGGCTTCGGCTTCTGATTTCAGGTTACAGCGCCAAGGCGTTTGTAATAAAGAGAGAACAAAACATGGAGGTGAATATACATGGTTAAGATCAGACTTCGCAGAATGGGCGCAAAGAAGGCTCCCTACTATCGTATCGTTGTTGCAGATTCCCGCTGCCCCCGTGACGGTCGTTTCATCGAGGAGATCGGCACTTACGACCCCATGGCCGAGAGCGACAAGCTCAGCGTCAATATGGAGCGCGCAAAGTACTGGATCGCTAACGGCGCACAGCCGACCGATACCGTCCGCGGCCTTCTCAAGAAGATCGAGGGCTAATAAGGAGTTTCTACCGGCATGAAAGAACTTTTGACCTACATTGTGCAGAGCCT